>Ga0207927_1000163_pt1 | contig 27144 bp, 22 predicted proteins | sample NGESurdeep072012_2_FD_184456 | JGI IMG/M metagenome (GOLD analysis project Ga0207927, IMG submission 184456) | Arctic peat soil microbial communities from Barrow, Alaska - NGEE Surface sample 210-2 deep-072012 (SPAdes) | ecosystem: Environmental > Terrestrial > Soil > Wetlands > Peat ... | reverse complement strand
GCCCGCCGCCGCTCGCCTGCGCAGCGCAAGCCGGTTCGGCGGGTTGCGATCCGCTCATGCCGGGCCGGCCACGATGCGCTGGAAATCGGCTTGCAGGGCCTCCACCGTGAACGGGCCGGTCAGGACCGCGGCCAGCTTCCCGCTCGGATCCAGCACCCAGATCGCGCTGGAATGATCGACCGTATAGCTGCCGTCCGCGTTCTGCGGCTCGATGATCACGGCAATGCCAAACTGGCGCGCCACCGCATCGACGGTTGGCTGGTCGGGGGCGGTGACGCCGATGAATTCAGGATCGAAATACGGCACGTATTTTGCGAGCAGCTCAGGGGTATCGCGTTTCGGGTCCACCGACACGAAGATCACCTGCGGAAGCACCCCGGCGCCGCTCGCCCGCAGGCGTTTTTTCATCGCCGCCAGGGTGGTGAGCGTCGCCGGACAGAACTCCGGGCAGTTGGCATAGCCGAAGAACAGCATGGACCAATGATCCCGCAGATTCTTGGGCCCAAATGCGTGGCCCCGCTGGTCGATCAGGCTAAAATCCTCAAGTGCCTGCCGCGGGGTGACATAGGTTCCAATCGCCAGCGTGGGCGCAGCCGCAGGGTGGCGCCATACGAGTGCGGCGCCCACAGCCAAGATGGCGGCGAAACAGAGCAACGCGAGAATCAAGACTTTCGATCGAGGTAGCATGCGTCGATTATCCCATACGGCGCCCGAAACCGTCGGCGCCGCCATCGATCGCTGTGCCCGCGCGTTGCGCCGCGCCGGCGTGCACTTCGGCCACGGTACCGACAATGCGTGCGACGAGGCCGCCGAATTGGTGTTTTTCGCGGCGGGGCTTGCGCATGCCGCCGGCGCCGCCGCCTACGGCAAGCCCGTGACGGCGCGCCGCGCGACCCGCATCGACGAGCTATTGCGGGAGCGGATCAGGCGGCGGGTGCCGCTTGCCTATCTTACGCATCGTGCGTTCTTCGCCGGCCTCGAACTGTACGTGGACGAACGGGTTCTGGTGCCCCGATCGCCCATCGCGGAGCTGTTGCTCAAGCGCTTTGCCCCGTGGGCGAAACCGCGCGGCGTACGCCGCATATTGGATATCGGCTGCGGCTCCGGTGCGATCGCCCTGGCAAGCGCCGTCGCCTTTCCGCGCGCCGCGGTGGACGCGGTCGACATTTCCGCCGACGCGCTCGCGGTCTGCCGCCGAAACGTCCGCCGCCTGGGATTGGCGAAGCGGGTGAGGGTCATGCAGTCGGATCATTTCGCCGCCGTGTCGGGCTGCCGTTACGATATCATCGTGAGCAACCCGCCCTACGTCGGGCGCGCCGAAATGCGCGACTTGCCGCGCGAATACCGCCATGAGCCCGTATTGGGTCTGGCTTCGGGAGTCGAAGGTCTCGACTCCGTGAGGGCGATCCTCTCCGGCGCGAGACAGCATCTGGTCGATGACGGTATTTTAGTGGTGGAAGTCGGCAATACCGAGGAAGCGTTGTTGCGGGCGTTTCCGCGATTGCCGTTCATATGGCCCGAGATCGCCATGGGCGGCGGCGGCGTTTTCGTGTTGCGGGCCACTGCTTTAATGCGGGCAGCGCAACTCTAGGGAGAATTACGCGTGGCGGGAAATACGTTCGGCCGGGTATTCACGGTCACGAGCTTCGGCGAAAGTCACGGCCCGGCACTGGGCTGCGTGGTCGACGGCTGTCCGCCGGGGCTCGCCTTGAGCGAGGCGGATTTGCAGCCGGATGTGGAGCGGCGCCGCCCAGGCACTTCGCCGTTCACCACTCAACGGCGCGAACCCGACACGGTGCGCATCTTGTCGGGCGTCTTCGAAGGCAGGACCACCGGCACGCCGATCGGCCTCATGGTCGAGAATCAGGATCAGCGCTCGCGCGACTACGACAAGATCAAGGACCGGTTTCGCCCCGGTCACGCCGACTACACCTATCAGCAAAAATACGGGTTTCGCGACTACCGCGGCGGGGGTCGCTCCTCGGCGCGCGAGACCGTGATGCGCGTCGCGGCGGGCGCGATCGCCCGAAAGTTCCTGCGCGAGCGCTTGGGCGTGAGCATTTACGGCTACTTGGGGCAAATCGGACCGCTGGTGATCGAACCCAAGGATCCGCCAAGCGCTTATGAAAATCCGTTCTTTTGCCCCGATCCCGGCCGGGTCAAGGAGATAGAAGATCTGATCTGGCGCACGCGCGAAGCCGGCGACTCGGTCGGTGCGCGCATTACGGTGATTGCCGTGGGGGTGCCGCCCGGGCTGGGCGAGCCGGTGTTCGAGCGGCTCGATGCGGATTTGGCCGGCGCCATGATGGGCATCAACGCCGTGAAGGGCGTGGAGATCGGCGCCGGCTTCAAAGCCGTGGCGCAGCTCGGGTCGGAGCATCGAGACGAGCTCACGCCGACGGGGTTCAAGAGCAACAATGCCGGCGGCGTGCTCGGTGGAATCTCTTCGGGCCAGGACATCGTGGTGAACGTCGCACTCAAGCCCACCTCGAGCATCACGGTGCCGGGCGCGACCATCGACCTGCACGGCCGCCCCGTGCAAATTGCCGTCACCGGCCGTCACGATCCGTGCGTCGGGTTTCGTGCGACACCGATCGCCGAAGCGATGATGGCGCTGGTGCTGATGGATCACTACCTGCGCTTTCGCGCGCAGTGTGCGGATGTGATCGTTACCACCCCGGTGATTACACGGAGCGGTGCATGACGGCCTCCGCGGTCCCGCCGCCGCGGATTGCCGTGGTCGGCGCGTCGAGCCTGATAGGCGAGGCGCTGATCGAGGAACTGAATGCCCGGAAATTTCCTCGCGCCGAACTGCACGCGCTCGACGAGGAGCGCGACCTTGGCCGGCCACTCGCGTCCGATGCGAGCGCGACCGACGTCGCCCGCTTCGATTTCTCGCGCGCGGATCTGGCGTTTTTCTGCGGCCGCGCTGCGCTGAGCGAACGCTACGCCGAAGCGGCCGCTGCGCATGCCTGGGTCATCGACAGCTCATCGACGTTTCGCATGCACGAGCGCGTGCCCCTGGTAGTGGCCGATGTCAATGCCGAGGTGCTCGAGGGAATGGCGCGCGGTCTGGTGGCATTGCCGGGCAGCGCCAGCGTCGCGCTCGCCACCGCCCTGGCGCCCCTGCACGCGCTCGCGGGACTCGAACGTGCGGAGGTTGCGACCTATCAGGCGGTGTCGGGCAGCGGACGCGCCGCCATGGACGAGCTGGCGGGCGAAACGGTGGCCATGCTCAGCGGCAAAAAGGCGCGCGGGCGCGCCTTCGGGCGGCAAATAGCGTTCAACGTCATTCCGCAGGTCGACACGTTGGAAGCGGACGGCAGCTCGCGCGAAGAGCGGCGTTTATGGCACGAAACGCGGCGAATTCTTGGTCGGTCGCAACTCGCAATCAATGCCACCGCGGCGCGGGTGCCGGTCTTCTTCGGCCACAGCCTGGCTGTCCACGCCACCTTTGAACGACCCGTGAGCGTGCCCGATGCCGCCCGTGTGCTGCAGCGCGGCACGGGCCTCTGCCTCATCGATGCGGGTACCGCAGCCGAATTTCCGACGCCGGCCACATTGGCCACGGCCCCCGATAAGGTGTATGTGGGGCGCCTGCGAGCCGATTTGACCCGTGATCGAGTTCTAAATTTTTGGATTGTTGCTGATAATGTTCGGAAATGTGCGGCACATAACGCAGTTTCAGTCGCCCAGATTTTGGTAAATAGTTCCCGGTAAGATATAGTTAAGCGTTTATGTTTAAGGCAAGTGAAGGTCAGTGAAAATTAGCCTCCAAGCTTCGGCCGCAATGAACTTAATCCGCTTGCCCACCAGATTTCTGGGAGTAGAAATGTCAGTAACGATGCCTCGCATGATGCTGATGGCGTGCCTGCTATCCGTATCCTCTTTGTGGCCGTCCTTATCGTCGGCATTGGGGCTCGGTGAGATTCATTTGAACTCGGCCTTGAACGAGCCGATGAACGCCGAGGTCGACCTGATTGCGGCGACACCCGACGAATTGACCGCGCTGCATGCGACCCTTGCCGGCCGCGATGCGTTCACGCGCTATGGCATAGACCATCCGCCGTTCCTGTCGTCGCTGAGTTTCAAGGTGGGAAAGGGCAAGGACGGTCGGGACGTGCTGCTGGTACGTTCCACCGACGCAATTCCCGAGCCGTTTGTGACTTTCCTGGTGGAAGTGAGCTGGGCGCGCGGCCGGTTGATGCGCGAGTACACGGTCCTGCTCGATCCGCCGGTATACACGCCCGGTGAAAACCCGAATTCTACCGCTCCGATCACGGCGCCTGCCGTCGCCGGTTCGTACGCGGCCGCCCCTGCGCAGGCGCGCAAGCCGGGCCCCTCGGCAATGCCTGCGCCCGCAGAAACCGCCGCCCCGCAGGCAGCCGCACCCGCGGTCTCCGCGGCGGCTCCGCGGCCCGAGGCCGTAGGAGGCCCGAGTTCGGGCACCATTCATGTCGCGAGGGGCGATACGCTCTCCAAAATTGCCCGCAGCTTGCATGCCGATACACCGGCGAACATCGACCAAACGATGATCGCGCTGTACCGTTCGAACCCGGATGCGTTCGGCGGCAACATCAACTTTTTGCGCAGCGGCTCCGTGCTGCGCGTTCCTGATGCCGATTCGATCGCCGCCCTCAATCAACGAGAGGCGATGAGCGAAGTTCACCGACAAATGGATACCTGGCGAAGCAGCGGCGGTGCGGCGGCGCCGACCAGCGGCCGTTTGCGTCTGGTGACGCCGAGCGCCGGGACGGGCGGCGAGTCCGGGCGCGGCGAATCGGCGGCGAATGCCGAAGCGCAGGCGCTTCGAGATCGGGTCAAGGATTTGGAAGGCCAGCTGTCGGAATCGAAGCGCCTGATCGATATCCGCAATGCCGAACTGAGCGCGTTGCAGCGCAAGCTGGGCATGCCGGTGACCAAGCCGCCGGCCGAGCAGCCGCCTGCGGCCAAGCCGCTGACCGCCGTGGCACCGCCCTCGGCGCCGCCCTCGGCACCGCCGGCGGCGGCGCCCGAAGCGAAACCGGCTGTGCCGGTTCCTGCGCCGGTTCCCACGGCGCCGACCTCCGAAAAGGGCAAGCATGCGGCGCCACCCGCTCCGTCGGGCTCGTGGATCGATTGGGTGGCCGGAAACTGGTGGCTGCCGGCCGCGATCTTGCTCGCGATACTCGGCGGGCTCGGGTTTGCCGCGTGGAAGCGGCGGGGACAGAGCTCAATAGGCGGGTTGGGCGCCCTGATGGAGGAGACCCACGTTGCCGAGTCGAGAGAGGCGACTGCCAAGCTCTCTGCCATGCGCAAGGGCAACGATTCGTTCGTGGTTGAAGAGTCCGGCCCGCACGCCGTGCCGGATTTCGGCGCCGACACCGGCCGGTTCGGCGATACCGGTGAATTGAAGTCTCCCGACGACACCATGTCGAGCGAGCGTGCCGTCAACCTCGATCAGGGCGACCCGCTGGCGGAAGCTGACTTCCACATGGCGTACGGCTTATACGACCAGGCCGCCGATTTGGTGCGTATCGCGCTCGAGCGCGAGCCCGATCGGCGAGATCTGCGGCTCAAGCTGTTGGAAATCTATTTCGTATGGGGAAACAAGGATCTGTTCCTGCAGACCGCCAAGGCGCTGGAAAGCACGCGGGATCGTGCGCCGGCCGGCGAGTGGGACAAGATCGTCATCATGGGCAAGCAGATTTGCCCGGACGAACCCATGTTCGGGTCGAGCGCCGGCAGCGGACGCGGCGCGGGCGCTTTGGTCGACTTGAACCTCGAGGGCGGCGAGAATCGCGTCGACATCGATCTGTTCGGCGAACCGGAGGGCGAGCGCAGCAGCCTGGATCACCCCCTCGCCAAGGAACATGACGACAATGCGGCCACCGGCGAGTCCCCCGGGATGGGCGCCAAATCGAACCTGGACTTCACCTTGGACATGCCCGAGCGAGGCGCGGACGAATCGCCCACGCGGGAAATGCCGCAGCGAGACGAGCCGACGGTCGAAACGGAGCTGATGAATTTCGCCGATTCGCCCACGGCGGAGTCGCCGGCGCTGAAGACCGCGGAGATGAATACCGCCGGTATGCTCGATCGGAATCCTTCGCAACCCGCGGGCTTGAAGGCGGATCAAACCGCCGAGGTGTCGATCGATGACTTGGGGTTCGATCTCGATCATCTGGAGCAGACCGGGGCGCCGTTGGCCAACAGTATCGGACCACTCGAAGAAACCGATCATCCGTCCGATGCGCCGACGATGGTGGCCGGCCTCGACGACCGCTCGCGGCGCATGATGGAGGAAGCGGCAAAGGATTCGCGCGATAAGGATTTGACCGAGCTCGAGCGCGAGCTGGAAGCGTCATTCATCGCCGATCTCGACGCGCAACACGACGAAATAAAGATCGCGGTGCTGGGGCCCGAATCCGCTCCCACCGTGCTGATGCCCCGTGAAGGAGACCTCAACGCGACTTCGCACTTGAAATCCTCGCCCGAATACTCCGACATTAGCGAAGCGGAAAAGGTCGACATCGATTCGACCTTGAAGCTGCACGGCATCCAGGCCGATCGCGTCGATTTGGATCTGGATCGACTGGCGACGGCGCTCGGCACCGGCGATACCGTGGATCAGCCGCGCGCGGCCGAGGAAATATTCTCGACCGAGGTGTTCGAGGCCAGCCAGCGCACTCGGCGCGTGGATCTCGACGTCGGCGAGGCGATGAACGGTGCGGAGCATCCGACGAACAGGCTGCAGGCTCAGACCAACAAGCTCAGGGCCGTCGATGGGGCGATGTCCGAGTTGGAGCCGGTCACCATGAGCGAGGTCGGGACCAAGCTCGATCTGGCACGCGCCTATATGGATATGGGCGATCCGGAAGGCGCGCGCAGCATCCTCGAGGAAGTGGTGCAGGAAGGATCTGCCAGCCAAAAGCAGGAAGCGGCGCGCCTGATCGAATCGCTGCCCGGCTAGGAGGAGCGTGTCTGAGCATTCCGCATGAGCCGCTTCGCTCAAGCGAAGGGGCGGATGCCAGGCGCATAGCGGCCCTGGTCGAGTACGACGGCACCGATTACGCCGGGTGGCAGTCGCAGGCGCACGCGGCCTCAGTGCAGGACGCGGTGCAGAATGCCATCGGATTCGTCGCCGGCGAGCCGGTAGCCGCGATTTGCGCCGGCCGGACCGACGCCGGCGTTCACGCCATCGGCCAAGTCATCCACTTCGACACCAGGGCGGCGCGCACCGCGCGCGCCTGGGTGCTGGGCGCGAATACCAAGTTGCCGCCCGCGATCGCGCTGCAGTGGGCCGGTGAGGTGCCGGTGGGATTTCATGCGCGGCATAGCGCGCTGCGCCGCGTCTATCGCTACTACATTTTAAATCGCAGCGCGCGCCCGGCGCTCGAACGCACGCGCAGCGCCTGGATCCACCGCGACCTCGATGCCGAAGCCATGCACGCCGCAGCGCAGGCATTGCTCGGCGAGCACGATTTTTCGGCCTTTCGCTCGATCGAATGCCAGTCGAAAAGCAGTGTGCGTCGCATCGAGCGCGTGGCGGTGCGGCGCACCGGGGATTGCATACGGCTGGAGATAGTCGCGAATGCCTACTTGCACCATATGGTGCGCAACATCGTCGGAACCTTGCTCGACGTGCACGGCGAGCCGGATCCGTCGGGCGCCATGTCACGCGTCCTGTTGAGCGGCGAGCGTCGGTTGGCGGGCGCAACCGCGCCGGCCGCCGGCCTGTATCTGTGGCGCGTCGAATACCCGGCCGCTTACAGCATTCCTGCGCCCCAAGGCTGGGTTTGCTAAACTAGCGCATGTCCTGGTTCGAGCGAATCGTCCCGTCGCGCATCAAGACCGAGCGCCGTACCCGCTCGGTTCCCGAAGGGCTGTGGGCCAAGTGTCCGGCCTGTGATGCGGTGCTGTATCGCGCTGAAATCGAGCGCAGTCTTCACGTCTGCCCCAAATGCAGCCACCACATGCGCATCAACGGGCGGGAGCGCCTGCTGAAATTTCTGGACCCCGGGTCGAGCAAGGAAATTGCCGCCAAGGTCATGGCGGAGGATCCGCTGAAGTTCAAGGATTCGAAGCGCTACCGCGACCGCATCGCCCAGGCGCAGAAGCAGACGGGCGAGCGCGACGCGCTGATCGTGATGTCGGGACAATTGGCCGGGCTCGACGTCGTGGCCTGCGCCTTCGAATTTCGATTTTTGGGCGGCTCCATGGGTTCGGTGGTCGGCGAGAAATTCGTGCGGGCGGTCGAGCACTGCCTTGAACACCGCACGCCGCTGGTGTGCTTCTCGGCGAGCGGCGGCGCGCGCATGCAGGAGGCGCTGTATTCACTGCTGCAAATGGCCAAGACCAGCGCGGCGCTCAAACGCTTGTCCGAAGCCCGGCTGCCGTTCATTTCGGTGATGACCGATCCGACCACCGGCGGGGTGTCGGCGAGCCTCGCGATGTTGGGAGACATCAACATCGGCGAACCGAAGGCATTGATCGGTTTCGCCGGGCCGCGAGTCATCCAACAAACGGTGCGGGAAACCTTGCCGGAAGGCTTTCAGCGCAGCGAGTTCCTGCTCGAGCACGGCGCGCTCGACATGATCGTCGATCGGCGCGAGCTGCGCGATCGAATCGGCGCCATGTTGCGATTGTTGACCGGCAAGGAGCCCGCAGCGGCTTAGGAGCCCGGGTTTGATGCCCATGCGGAGTCTCGAGCAGTGGTTGGCCCACCAGGAACGGGTGCACCCCAACTCAATCGATCTGGGGCTCACGCGCCTCGTTCGGGTACTCGATCGTCTCAACTGGCGCCAGCCGACCGTCCCGGTCATCACCGTCGCCGGGACCAACGGCAAGGGTTCGGTCGTCGCGTACTGCGCAGCGATGCTGGCGGCGGGCGGGTACCGGGTCGGCACCTTTACTTCCCCGCATTTGCGCGATTATCGCGAGCGGATTCGCCTGAACGATGCCGAGGTCGCCAGCGAGGCGCTGGTGCGGGCATTCGAGAGAATCGAAGAGGCCTGCACGGATGCGTCGCGCGACCGAGTGTCGCTGACGTTTTTTGAATACAACGCGCTTGCGGCCTTGCTGATATTCGAGGCGGCACAACTCGATGCGTGGGTGCTCGAAATCGGCATGGGCGGGCGCCTTGACGCGGTCAACGTCGTGGACCCGTCGGTGGCCGTGGTGGTGAGCATCGGCCTCGATCACCAAGAGTTTCTCGGGCCCACGCTCGAGCGCATAGCGCGCGAGAAGGCCGGCATTTTTCGCGCTCGCACGCCGGCTGTGCTCGGCAGTCAGGGGATGCCATCGGTGCTGGAGAGGATTGCGAACGAGATCGGCGCGCCGCTCAAGCGCCTGGGGCTCGAATATGACTTCACCCGGCACGCCGACCGATGGCATTATCGCGGGCCGCGCTGGGATTTGGCGGATCTGCCTGCGCCGGCGCTGCTCGGCGACACGCAATTCTGCAATGCTGCGGCGGCCATAGCGGCCCTCGAGGAACTCGCGCAGCGTTTGCCGCTGCCGGCCGCGGCGGTGGCTCGCAGGCTATCCTCGGTCCATCTGGTGGGGCGCTTTCAAGTGATCGCGGCGGCCGGTCGGCCCACGTGGATATTGGATGTGGCCCACAATCCCGATGCGGCCGGCGTGCTGGCGAGCAATCTGCGCTCGCGGCCGATTGCCGGCAGAACGCTCGCGGTGTGCGGAATACTTGCCGACAAGGACGCGGCCGCGGTCGCGTACCGGTTGCGCGATTGCATCGACGAGTGGTGGTTGAGTTCTACCGAAGGAGCGCGAGGTACGAGCAGCGCGGCGCTGGCGGCACGGATTGCGCCGCAGATCGAGGTGCGGTTCAACGAAATGAACAACATCGCCGCCGCCTGCGCTGCGGCATCGGCCGCCGCGCGTCCAGAGGACCGGATCGTGGTCTTCGGTTCTTTCCACACAGTCGGGCCGGCAATGGATTGGCTCGAGGCACAAGACATGCTGTCACCGCCGGACCTTCCCGAATATACTGCGCCGCCCAATGGTCACGAATAAAATGGGCACGGTCATGGATCGTCGCGTCAAGGAACGTCTGGTCGGCGCCACGATTTTGGTGGTGCTGATCGTGCTGATCGTGCCGGAATTGCTGTCCGGCCCGCATCGCCTTTCATCGCCGCCGCCATCGGTGAGCCTGCCTGCGCCTACGCGCAATGTTTCGGTTGATTTGGCGACGAGCAAGGCGACTCCCACGCCGCAGGCTGCAGATTTGACGCCGCTGACCACCGAGCCGCAGCCCGCGCGGCCGCCAAGCGCGCCACCTTCGGTGACGACCTTGGGGGCGCAAGCTGCCGCGGGACCAGGGCTTGAAACCGGCTCTTCAGCCGCCAAATCCTCCTCTTCGGGAACGGCGAGATCCGGGGCATCGAGCGAGGCGCAACCGATGCCGGCTCGGGATTCGTGGTCGGTGCAATTGGGCAGTTTTTCCAGCAAAGCCAATGCCGACAAATTATTGCACCAATTGAAGGCGCGGGGTTTGTCGGCTTACGTCATTTCGAGCGGTTCCAGGTCCTCCGCGCGATTCAAGGTTCGCATAGGGCCTTTGGCGGATCGCGCGGCTGCCGAACGCGAAGTGGACAAGCTGAAGACGGCGGGCCATGCGGCAACAGTGGTTGCTCCGGCATCGTGAATTTTCGGTTGCCGCTGGATTCACGGCAATGGCGGCGCGGGTTGGGTAGAATGCGCCCCTGTCATGAGGCGAGCCGCCTCTTTAATGAGGCCACGCTAGAGGTGGGAGTTTGACCGGAGCCGATGTATTAATTGCGCTGATCGTGTTGGGCTCAACATTGTTGGGATTCTTGCGCGGTTTCGTTCGCGAAGCGGTGTCTCTGGCGTTCTGGATCCTGGCTATTTGGGCCGCATGGAAATTCGGACCCACGGTCGAACCGCACCTTGGCGGACTGTTGGCGGATCCAAGGGTGGCGCCCTGGATCGGACGCTTGGTCATCTTGGTGCTGGTGCTGCTGGTCGGATGGACGATAGGCATGCTGCTCAGCTATTTCGCGCGCAGCGCGGGGCTGGGTCCCTTGGATCGGGCCATCGGCCTGCTGTTCGGCATCGCGCGCGGCATGGTGTTGATGGGGTTGATGATCATCGGCGGCGAACTGTTGCATCTGAATCAGGAAGAATGGTGGGGTCGAGCGAAGCTGGTTCCCTATGGTGAAGCCGTCGGCGATTGGCTGCGAGCCATGGTCGGCGAGCGCGGCGAACCTTGGGCCAAACTCGAGCGCATCACCGGAATCAACGTGAAAGCCAAATAGCCCGGAGATCCTACATGTGCGGAATCGTCGGAATGGTTGGGGTGAGCGCGGTCAATCAGCGGATCTATGACGCGCTGACGGTCCTGCAGCACCGCGGCCAAGATGCGGCCGGTATCATGACCAGCGAGGCAGGGGAGCTGTTCATGCGCAAGGATTCCGGGCTGGTGCGCGATGTGTTTCAGCAGAAGCACATGGTGAAACTCCCGGGCAACGTCGGCATCGGCCACGTCCGCTATCCCACGGCCGGCACCGACAGCGCGCACGATGCGCAGCCGTTCTACGTGAATTCGCCCTACGGCATTTGCCTCGGGCACAACGGCAATCTGACCAATGCGCGCGAACTCACCGAAGTACTGGTGCGGGAGGACCGCCGGCATCTGAATACCGGGTCCGATTCGGAAGTGCTGCTCAACGTGCTCGCGTCCGAACTGCAGCGGGTCGGCACGCCGCGCGTCACGCCTGCCGATATCTTCGCCGCGGCCAACGCCGTGTACCGGCGTTGCCGGGGCGGCTATGCGGTCGTCGCCATGGTGATCGGCCACGGTATCCTGGGCTTCCGCGATCCGAACGGCATCCGCCCCCTGGTAATCGGCAAGCGCGATACCAAAAAGGGCACCGAGTGGATGCTGGCGTCCGAAAGTGTCGCGCTCGACATGCTGGGGTTCGACCTGGCGCGCGACGTGGCGCCCGGCGAGGCCGTGTTCATCGACGAACAGGGGCGATTTTATGCGCAGCAATGCGTGGCAATGGCGCGGCACACGCCGTGCATCTTTGAATACGTGTATTTCGCCCGGCCCGACTCGATCATCGACAATATCTCGGTGTACAAGGCGCGCCTGCGCATGGGCGAACGTCTCGCCGAGAAGATCAAGCGCGAACGTCCCGATCACGACATCGACGTGGTGATCCCGATTCCGGACACCAGCCGCACCAGCGCGGTGCAAGTCGCGCAGCTCCTCGGCGTCAAGTACCGCGAGGGCTTCATCAAGAATCGATACATCGGCCGAACGTTCATCATGCCGGGACAGGAGCAGCGCTCCAAATCCGTGCGCAGCAAACTGAATGCCATCGATCTCGAATTTCGCGGCAAAAATGTGCTGTTGGTGGATGACTCGATCGTGCGCGGCACCACGTCCGCGCAAATCATCGACATGGCCCGCGAAGCCGGTGCAAAGAAGGTATATTTCGCATCCGCTGCGCCCCCGGTCCGCTACCCGAATGTCTACGGCATCGACATGCCCGACGTATCGGAGCTGGTGGCGGCCGGGCACACGGATACCGAGGTTCGCGACATCATCGGCGCCGATTGGCTGATCTACCAGGATTTGGAAGATCTGGTGCATGCGGTTCGCCACGACAACGCGAAAATCACCGATTTCGATACATCTTGCTTTTCGGGCCAATACGTCACGGGCGACGTCACGCCCGAGTACTTGAAACGCCTGCAGGGAGAGCGATCCGACGAAGCAAGGCAGCAACGCCGAGATGCCACCGCTCGTGGACTCAAGACTATTCGAAATTCGTAGCGTCACGCGCGGCTCGGCTCGGATCGCAAGGTCTTGAGCTTGCGCCTGCTGTTGATCGCGGAACGCCCCGAGTATCGGCTGCTGGTCAAGAAGCACGTCGAGATCGAGTGGCCCGATGCGACGGTTGTTGAGCACAGTTTGGGAGAGGACGAACCGCTGGAGGCGAGTTTCGCCGCCGCCGGATTCGACGCGGCGATCATCGTCGCCGCGCCGCCCGCCGCGGCCGCCGAACAGCTGGCGGCGGCGCTCGCGGCAAAACCCGAGTTTGCGCCGCTGGTGGTTTTGCTGCTGCAGGATGCCCCGACGCCTCTGCCGGCGGAGACGCCGGGAGTGCGCCGGCTGTATGGGCGCAAAATCGACCGGGATCAGCTCATCGCCGCGCTCACGAACGCGTCACGTGACCACAAACGGGCTTTGGCCATGTTGCACTCGCAACCGGAATTCGCGCAACGCTACAAATTCGGCTCCGTGATCATCCGCGGCCACCGCTGCATCCGCCAAGTCGGCAGCGGCGGCATGTGCAAGATTTACCTTGCGGAGAGCGAACGCGCCGGATCCCTGGTCGTGCTCAAGGTATTCAGTCAGGTTCCCGACGTATCGGAACGCATCATCGGATTCGATCGCTTCCTGCAGGAATACGAAATCGTCGCCGGGCTCAAACACCGCAACATCGTGCGCATCTACGATCTGGGAGTCGCGGACGATCACGCCTATATCGCCATGGAGCACTTCCCCGCCGGCGATTTACGGCAGCGGATGAAAACCCCGCTCGCGCCGGCCACCGCGCTGCACTATCTCGAACAGATCGCGAGCGCACTGGAGGCCATTCATGCGGTGGGCGTTCTGCACCGTGACTTGAAGCCGGCCAACGTCATGTTGCGCACCGACGGGTCGCTGTGTTTGATCGATTTCGGCTTGGCCAAGGCCAATGAACTCGATTTGGAATTGACCGGAACGCGCGAGATCTTCGGCACTCCGTATTACATGAGTCCGGAGCAGGGCCACGCCGAGCTGATCGACGCCCGCAGCGATCTATACAGCCTGGGCGTCGTGTTCTACGAGATGCTGATCGGCCGCAAGCCCTACACGGGCGGATCGGCCATGGAAGTCATCTACAAGCACAAGCGGGCGGAGCTGCCCGCCATCGATCCGCAATATGTGAGCTACGAACCGATATTGAGGCGCCTGCTGGCGAAATCTCCGGAGGACCGGTTCCAATCGGCGCGCGCGCTCCTCGACGCGGTCACCGAATTGAAGATGCCTGCATGAGCCAGAGGCTCCCCCCCGCATTGTTGCGCGTTCCGACCCCCGCAAGCTGGATCGCCCGTGCTCGCAGCTCGCCCGATGAATTGCTGATCGATCATGCGAATTGCGAGAAGAAGGCGGCCTCCACCGCTCTCGCACTGATGTTCGCGTATGCAGAGAATCTGGAACTCGCCGGCAAAATGTCGCGGCTCGCCCGCGAGGAATTAAGGCATTACGAGCAGGTGGCTAGGCTCATGAAAAGGCTCAAGGTCGTGCCGCAGCGCATGGCGCCCGGCCGCTATGCGCAGAGCCTGCGCCGCCTGGTCGCAAGAACCGAGCCGCGACGCGAAGTCGATCTGATGATTTGCGGTGCGTTCATCGAGGCGCGCTCCTGCGAGCGCTTCGCAGCCTTGAGTCCGGCCCTCGGCGGTCCGCTGGGCGAACTGTTCGATGCCCTGCATGCGGCGGAGGCGCGCCATTTCACGGTGTATCTCGATCTGGCGCAGCAGGCCGCGCTTCGAGCCGAGATCGATGTGGCCGAACGAATCGAGGCCTTTGCGGCGCTCGAGGCGGAGTTGATCACCGGACCGGACGCGCAGTTTCGCTTTCATTCGGGCGTTCCCTCTTAATCGGGACGCGGCATCGACAGCAATTCGGGACCGTTCGAATCCCAACGCAACAGGCTGCCCTGGGCATGCCAGTCGCCGAGGACGATGCGCATGCAGGCGCGCCCGTCCACCGACAAAGACTGCGTACCCGGTCGGTGCGTGTGGCCGTGCAATAGAATGGAAGTGCCGGCTGCTCGCAGCGCGGCGGCGACGCTTTCGGCGTTGACATCGGTTATGGCGTCTTCCATTGACGCCATGTGCGCCTTGCTGCCCGTGCGCGCAGCGCCGGCGAGCGCTCGGCGCGCCGCCACCGAAAGGGCGAGGAACTGCCGCTGCCAATCCGCGTCGCGGACGGTGGCGCGCAGGCGTTGATAAGCGCGATCGTCGGTGCACAGGGCGTCCCCGTGCATCACCAATACCGGCTCGCCATATAGCGTCACGATCAACGGATCGGGCAGCAATCGCGCACCCGTGTCCGTGCAGAACTGCGGTCCAAGCAAGAAATCGCGGTTGCCGTGCATCACGAAGCACGGCACGCCGCTCGAGGTGAGGGCCTTGATCGCGGCAATGGCGGCGCTTTGCCCGGCATCGGGCGCATCGTCTCCCACCCACGAGTCGAACAGGTCTCCGAGGATATACAAGGCGTCGGCGGCGCGTGCCTCCGTTTGCAGAAACTCGGTGAATTGCCGGATGATCGGCCGGCGCGAGGCGTCGATGTGTAAATCGGAGATGAACAGGGTCGCCATTCAAGCCCCGCCGCGGTCAGGGCGTCGGAACGCGCTCGATTCGTTCGATGATTACCGGCTGCAAGGGCGCGTCCTCTTTGAACGGGCCCTTCGCGCCGGTTGGCACCGTGCTGATCCGGTCGACCACATCCATACCTTGCACAATCTTGCCGAACACCGCATAGCCCCACCGGGACTGATTCGGGTCGAGCGCCGAGTTATCGGCGAGGTTCACATAGAATTGCACGTCCCCGGCGTGCGGCTCCTGCGGCCGCGCAAGCCCTACGCTGCCGCGCTGGTTGGTCAAGCCGTTTCCGGATTCGTTGACGACCTTGGCGGGGCTGCCCTTGAGTTTATAAGTGGCATCAAAGCCGCCTCCTTGGATCACGAAATTCGCGATCGCGCGATGGATTATCGTGCCGGAATAGAAGCCCTGATCGACGTACTTCAGGAACTGCGCGACCGTCAGCGGTGCGCGCTCGGCGTTCAGTTCGATGGTGAAATTCCCCACGCTGGTGACCACCTGCACCTGGGGATTGGTAGCCGGTGACGCGGGTGCCGACGGCGATGCACCCGGTTTCGCGGGGGCCGGCGTCGACTGCGCTGCGGGTGGCTGCGCCGCGGGCGATTGGGCCGCGGCCGAAGCGGGCGGCTCGGCCGCGTTGCTGGTCGAGATCAGAGTGGCGGCGAGCAGGCCGAGGCCGAGTATGAGTTGCTTCATACGGCGAGATTCTACTCGAATAATGTGGGTACAATCTTCTGATATGTCCATACCGATCGTCACGCGCTTCGCGCCCTCGCCGACGGGTTCCCTGCATTTGGGAAATGCGCGCACGGCCTTTTTCAGCCATCTGTGGGCGCGCAAGCTCGGCGGGCGATTCATATTGCGGATCGAGGATACGGATGTCGAGCGCAGCGATTCGCGCCACCGCGACGCGCTGATGGCGGAATTGCGCTGGTTGGGATTGGATTGGGACGAGGGGCCCGAAATCGGCGGTCCGTCGGCGCCTTATTCGCAATCCGAGCGCGGCGCCTTCTACCGGCAGTTGTTCAGCCGCTTGGAGGAGGGCGGCCAAGTCTACCCCTGCTATTGCACGGCCGATGAGCTCGAGCTGTCGCGCAAGCTGCAGCGCATGGCGGGCAAGCCGCCGCGCTATGCGGGGACCTGCCGGGATCTCACGTTGGCGCAACGTGCGGAGCGGTCCGCGCGCGGATTGAGGCCGACGCTGCGCTTCGCCGTGCCGCCCGGCGCCGTGATCGAATTCACCGATTTCGTGCACGGACCGCAGAGATTCTCATCGGCGGACATCGGCGATTTCATCATCCGGCGCGAGGACGGTACGGCGGCGTTCTTCTTCTGCAATGCCGTGGATGACGCGGTGATGGGAGTGACGCACGTGTTGCGCGGCGACGATCATCTCACCAATACCCCGCGCCAATTGATGCTGCTCGATGCGTTGCAGTTGCGTCGTCCCGGCTACGGTCATGTCGGACTTCTGGTGGGAGCGGACGGTGCGCCGCTGTCCAAGCGTCACGGCAGCACCAGTGTCGCGGAGTTTCGTGTACGCGGATTTTTGAGCGCCGCGCTGCTCAACCACCTGTTGCGATTGGGTCATGCCGGCGATGTCGACGGCTGGCTGGCGGTGAAGGACATGCCGGCGCATTTTCGCCCCGAACATCTGGGCCGCGCATCGGCGAGATTCGAGGAGTCGCAGCTCATGCACTGGCAGAAGGAGGGGCTGCAGCGCATGTCGAGCGCCGAGCTGCGCACCTGGATGGGCTCGGAGGATTCGATCGAGTTCGTGGAGCTGGTGCGGCACAACGTGGTGCTGCCCGCGGATGCCGCGCCGTGGGCGGCGGTGGTTCGCGGCGAGCTGCCGCCTCTGGGGCAGGACGAAGAGCGCGTCATCGCCGCAGCCGGCCCGGAATTCTTCGCCGCCGCCGCCGATGCGCTGCACCAGTCGGGCTCGGATCTGAAGCTGCTCGCGAAAATATTGAAGGAACGCACCGGGCGCAAGGGCGCGGACCTTTTCATGCCCCTGCGGGTCGCGCTGACCGGCCAAGCGCACGGCCCCGAACTGGCGCCGCTGCTCAAACTGATGTCTCCGGAGAGCGCGCGCCGCCGGCTCGAGTCCCATGCTCGAAATTCATAATTCGCTCGGCGGCAAGCAGGCGCAATTCAAATCGTTGCGTCCGAACGAAGTACGCATGTACGTCTGCGGAATGACCGTGTACGACTACATTCACATCGGTCATGCCCGCATGCTGACGGTATTCGATCTGGTGCAGCGTTATTTGCGCGCCAGCGGTTTCAAGGTGACCTACGTCCGCAATATCACCGATATCGACGACAAGATCATCCAGCGGGCGGCCGACAACGGCGAGGACTGGGCCGAGCTCGCGCGCCGCTTCACGCGGGCGATGCAAGAGGACTGCGCGACGCTCGGGTTGGCGCCGCCCGATTTGGAGCCGCGCGCCACGGATTACATCGGACCCATCATCGCCATGACGCAGACCTTGATTGACAAGGGTTTTGCCTATGTTGCCGCGAATGGCGACGTGATGTATTCGGTGCGCAAGTTTGCGCACTACGGCGCGCTTTCCGGCAAGAAGCTCGACGATTTGCGTGCCGGATCGCGCGTTCAGGTGGACGAATTCAAGCTCGACCCCTTGGATTTCGTGTTGTGGAAGCATGCAAAGGCGGGTGAGCCGTCCTGGGCCTCGCCGTGGGGTCCAGGCCGTCCGGGCTGGCACATCGAGTGCTCCGCCATGTCGACCAGCCTGCTCGGCGACTACTTCGATTTGCACGGCGGCGGCATGGATCTGAAGTTCCCGCACCACGAGAACGAGATCGCGCAATCCTGTGCCGCCTGCGGCACGCCGTTCGTGAACGTGTGGATGCACAACGGATTCGTGCGCATCGACGATGAGAAAATGTCGAAGTCCACGGGCAATTTCTTCACCGTCCGCGAGGTGCTCAAGACATTGCGCGATCCGGAAGTGTTGAGGTTCTTCTTGCTGAGCAGCCACTATCGGGGGCCGATCAATTATTCCGCGGCGCAGCTGGCGCAAGCGGATGAGACGCTGCTTGGTTTGTATCGAGCGCTCAAAGGCGTCGATGTGCCCGGCGGCTCCTCGGTCGGCGATTTCAAGATTGCGATGGCTGATTTTCATGCGGCGATGGACGATGATTTCAATACGCCGGAGGCACTCGCCGTGATTCAGGGGGTGGCGCGCGACTTGAACAGCGCCAAAGCCGCCGGCGATACCGTTCGAGCCGCGGCCGCGGCCGCGGCGCTGTTGGCGATGGGGGGAATGCTCGGGTGCCTGCAGCAACATCCCGACCGGTACTTGAAGCGCGGCGCCGCTCCGGCCATGCCGCAGGATTCGCTTGGGCGTTTGACCGACGGTGAGATCGAGGAGCTGCTGTCGGCTCGGCGAGCGGCGCGTGCTGCGAAAAAGTTTGCCGAATCGGATCGAATCCGCGACCGGCTGAGCGCGGCCGGTATCGTGCTGGAAGACAAGCCCGGGGGCCTCACCGAGTGGCGGCGAGCCTAGGAGCCTGTCTGAGTCATCGTCGCGAGCCGCGTTGGCTTGGCGAGGGAGCGGATGCAAGGCGCGCGGCGCAGGACGTAGTGAGCGCTACGGCCAAGCCGCGCAACACCGCAGACGCCCCTCACCAAGCCAACCCGGAGGGACCGGGCTGAATTCGCTTCAGCCGTCGTTGTCGCCTCCTCATTGGGTGATACCCAACCACGTCGGCTCCGCCTCGGCTGAAGCGAATTCTGCCACGGTCGCGGCCACGACGATGACTCAGACAGGCTCCTGGGGACCTCGCGCCTCGACGCGGACGAAGCGCTGAGCCAAAGCGGGCAGCACCAGCAGATTCAACAAGGTGGACGATGCCAGCCCTCCGAGCACCGTGACCGCCATCGGGCCTTCGATTTCCTGACCCGGGCGATGCATGCCGAAGGCGAGCGGCGCGAGGCCGAGTGCCGTGACCGCGGCCGTCATCAAAATCGGAATCAACCGCTCGTTCGCGCCGCGTAAGACGAGATCGAGACTCCACCCGCAGCCCTCGATATCGACCAGATGCTCGTAGTGCGCGAGCTGCAAAATGGCATTGCGCGCACTGATGCCGAACACGGTCACCAGGCCGACCACGGTTCCCAAGGAGAGGCCGATCCCGGTCACGGCGATCGCCAGCACGCTGCCGATCAAGCTGAACGGCAGATTCGCGAGCACCAGCCAACCATTGGCGCGCCAGTGGAAGGACACGAACAGAATCATCACGATCAGGGCCAGCGCCAGCGTCGAATACAACGTGAGTTCGGTGCGCGTTTGGCGCTCGGCCTCGGCGGCTCCGGTGAACTCGAGGAATATGCCGGCGGGCAGCGCCACGGATCTGGCAATGGCCCGCTGCGCTTCCTGTACCACGTTTTGCAGCGATCCCTTGCCGAGGTTGAACGTCACGCTCACCCGGCGCTGCCCGCCGTCGTGCTCGATGCTGTAGCGCTCTTGCGCGAGGCGCACCTGGGCCACCTGCGACAGGGGCACCGGACCCATGGGGCTTTGAATCATGAGACGCGCGAGTTGCGCGGGTTGATGGCGCAAGGCCTCGGGCAGCAAGACCGCCACCTCGACGGTTCGGGTGCCTTGGTAGGTTCGACCCACCTTCGCGCCCGCGTAAGCGGTCCTGATGGTATCGAGCACGTCCTGCACCTTGAGCCCGGCCGCCGCCATCGCCTCGGGCACCAATCGAATCGCGATCGTCGGAGTGCCGCTCTGTCGTTTGAACTGCAAGTCGACGATGCCTTTGATCCTGCCCAAGGCGGCCATGATCTGATCACCCGTCGCATCGAGCGCATCGAGGTCGTCGCCGAATATCTTGATGGCCACTTGTGCGGTTTCCCCGCTCAAGCTCTCGCTGATGCGATCACCCAGGAAGGTGACGACTTCGCTCTGAATGCCGGGGTACTGATCGAGAATACGGCGCAACTCGAGCTGCGCGGCGCTTTGATCGACGCTCGCCCCTGCTTTGAGTTCGACATGAAATTCGCTGCGTTGCGGGCCCCAGGTGTCTTCGCCCAACTCGGCGCGCCCGACCTGCTGTTCGATGCTTTGCACATAGGGTAAGGCGAGAACTTCCGCGCTGATGCGCCGGCCGAGACTCAGCATTTCCTCGAGTGATGTGCCCGGAATCGAACTCGACACCTGCATCACGAAATGCCCTTCGCGAAAGTCGGGCATGAAGGTTCCGCCCATGAATGGCAGCGCGGATACGGCGATCACCACCAACCCGAACAACACCGCGACGGTCAGTTTGATATGAGCGCCCACCCCGTGGACCGCCGAGCGCTGCCATGATTTGAGGCGGCTCAGCCAGCGCGCTTCCGGGCGCGCATCATGGCGGCGCAGAAATAGGGCGCACAGCGCGGGTGTCGCGGTCATGGCGACCAAGAGCGATGCCAGGACCGCGAATATGAATGCGAGCGCCAGCGGACCCACGAAGCGCCCCTGCACGCTCGAGGTGAACAATTCCGGCAGGAAGACCGCAATGACGACTGCGGTTGCGTAAATCACCGGTCCGCGCACCTCGCGCGAAGCCTCGCGGACGATCTCCAGCCGCGGTTTCGGCTCCGGCAGCAGGGCGTTTTCGCGCATGCGCCGCAGGATGTTTTCGATGCCGATGATGGCGTCGTCGACCAAGACGCCGAGCGCGACGGCGAATCCGCCGAGCGTCATGGTGTTGAGCGTGAGCCCCATGCGATCGAGTACCGCGATGGCGGCGAGCAGCGACAGCGGAATGGCGGTAAAGGCGATCAGGGCCGCACGAAAGTCGCGCAAAAACAGGTAAAGGACCGCCAGGATCAGGATGGCGGCGATGATCAGCGATTCCTTGAGATTCTCGAGCGCGCGCTCGATGAAATTCGCGGGCCGGTGCAGGCCTTTGAAGAGCGTGATGCCCTGCGCCTTGAGCGCGGGTTCCAAATTGGCGAGCGCCTGCTCGATCGCGAGCGTCGTGGAGAGCGTATTCGCGCCGTACTGGCTGGCGAGCGAGATCAGTACGCCGGGCCTGCCCATGATCAGCGAATCGCCGAAGCGAAGCGCCGGGGCCATCTTGACTTCGGCCAGGTCGCGCAGGCGGATGGGGATTGCGTTGCGTACTGCGACCACCGCCTGACCGATCGCATCGAGGTCCGGCTGCGGCGTCGGCGACTGGATCAGAACCCGCTGCGCAGGGAGGTCGACGAAACCGGCGCCGCGCAGCGGGAGCGCTGCACGGGCGGCGTCGGCTATGTCGGCAAGAGTAATCCCGAAACTCGCGAGCTTGGCGGTGTCCGGCAGAATTTGAATCTGCCTCACATCGCCGCCAAAGACGATGACGTGGGCGACGCCGGGCACGGCGAGCAGCCGCGGTTTGATCACCCAATCGGCGGCGTCGCGCAGCGTGTAAGCATCGACCTTGTCGGACAAAAGCCCGATCTTCAATAAATCCATGGTGCTCGAGACCAAGGGGGAGAGCTTCGGTGCGCCAACGCCCTCCGGCAGACTATCGCCGAGTTCCGACAGGCGTTCGGAAATGCCCTGGCGCGCCACGTGCACATCGACGCCGTCGGCAAAGGTAATCGTCACCACCGATAGCCCGGGAATCGACTCGGATCGCATCGTCGCAAGGCCCGCCGCGCCGTTCACGGCGTTTTCAATCTGCTTGGTGACGAGCTCCTCGACTTGTTGCGGCGCGAAGCCCGGGGCCTCGGTCTGTATGTCGACCTGTGAGGGCACGAATTCCGGAAATACGTCGAGAGGCGAGCGCAGGGCCGACCAAGTGCCGAGCACCAGAGCCAACAGGGTCAGCGCGCTGATCGCGCCGTAGTGTCGCACGCTGAGCGCGATCAGTGCGCGCATCATGGCTAATCGGCCGCCGCGCCGGGATTCATTTCACGGGCGAGCAGCAATCCGGCCGACTCGGTGACCACCTGGTCACCGACCGCAACGCCTTTGTTCACGAAATAGCCTGCCCCCAGCGGCATAGTGGTGTCGATCTTGCTGCGAACGAAGTGACCAAGCGCGCGCTCGACGTAACACCACGACTTATTGTCGCTGATGATGACGGCGGCCGCCGGGATCGCCACGCCGGCTTCGGGCGGTCCGAGCGGCGCCCAGGCGAGCAGCCGCTCTCCTTCCGCGGCGTCGCTGCCTTTCAACAAGGCAAAAAAACTCCGCCCCGGGACGCCGGCATCGGCCGGGGCATCCCACGGGGCGGTCGATCCCCAACTCCTGCCGGAACGCACGGCGTCAATACGCTCCAGCCGCACGCTTGCGGGCGCCGTCCCATCGATGGCACCCAAGGGGAAGGTCGCGCGCAACAGCTTGATCCGGCCGCTGCCAAGGGCGTCGAGCATGGACTCGTCGGTGTCCTTCCATGGCGGGTTCTGACCCACAATTGCCGACCAACGCTGTCTTGCGAGCTTAAGCGCCGCTTGGTCGACCGCCGCCTGTCGCGCGGCGGATTCCATGGCGTCGGCGGGTACGGCACCCGGCGTTCCGGCCAGGCGCTGAGCGCGTGCGAGCGCAGCGCCGCTTTGGCGTTCGACGGCCAGCGCCGCGACGAGGTCGGCCACACCCTGCGCCAGCCCCTCATGGGCCACGATGACTGCGTATCCCGCGGCTTCCGGCGTATAGCTCGCCGCTTTGGCCGGGGTGGTCAAAATACCCATTTTTTCCACTTGGTCGGGCGTCAATGCCACTCCGGCGCTCACTCCTTGCGCCCGGGTCGTATCCGCCGAGGCGGCCGGTGCCTTCGACTCATGGGCTGGGGCGTCGGCGGCCGCGGGCGGCTTCTGACAGCCGACGAGCCACAGGGCGCCGATACACAGGCAGGCCGCGCCAAACACCGCAGCGCATCGCCGATCCTCAGGGGACCGGTAGAAAGGGGGTCGAGTAGCGTTCATCGGATCATGTCTCATTTCCTTGTTGCATCCAGCCGCCGCCGAGCACCTTGCACAGAGTCACCAGCGCTTGCAGGCGGGCGAGTTTGTTTTGCACGACTTGGTCACGCGCCGCATAGACGGTGCGCTGCGCCTCCAGCAAGGTGAGAAAATCCCCCGAGCCCGCTTCATAACGCAGCTTAGCGCCTTCGAACGCCTGTTCGCTTTGCGCGAGATACTCCCTCTGGAATGGGCTTGCCGCATCGAAATGATGGATGGCGGCAAAGGCGTTCTCGACGTCCCGGAACGCGGCGATGATCGCGGTCCGGTAGTCCGCAAGCAGTTCCTCGTCCTTGGCCTGCGCCTCGGCGCGCACTGCCCGCAACCGCCCGTGATCGAAAATGACTTGCACCACCGATGCGCCCATATTCAGCGTGGGGCCGGTTCCCGACAAGGTCAGCACGGCGGCGTTCAGCGCGGGATTTTGCAGGCCGCCGGCGGCCGTGAGACTGATGCTCGGGAACAAGGCGGCCCTTGCGGCCGCCAGATCCGCATGCGCGGAGCGCAAATTCGCCTCCGCGGCGAGAATGTCCGGGCGCCGCGTCAGCAAGTCCGCAGGCAAACCGGCGCCGATCACCGGTTCGCGCAACTCGTCGAGCGAATCACTTTTGACGTCGAAGCCCTCCGGCTCGCGGCCGAGCAGCAGCGCCAGCGCAGCGCAAGATTCGACTTGTCGCTGCTCGAGATCGGGTATGACCAATTGCGCGGTGGCCAGTGCCGCCTTCTGGGTGGCGAGCTCCACCGGACTCGCCATGCCCGCGTCGTATCGGGCCTGAATCACTTGGAGCAGGGAGCCTGCGGCATTTAGATTCGATTGCGCGATCGCGAGGCGTTCGCGCAATGCGAGCACTTCAAAATAGGTGTCGGCGACGCCGGCCAGGATGCTGAGAGCCAACGTGTCCCTTTCGGCGTGCGAGGCTGTCGCCAAGAATCGCGCGGCGTCGGCGGTTGCGCGGTTCTTGCCCCAGAAATCCACTTCATAGCTGGCCGACAACAGCGCCGACCAGTCGGTTTCATGAGCCGTTCCGCCCGCCGAATGGCCGGCCAGATAATTGGCAGTCCCTCCGGCATCGGCGCTCGGCAGGATGGCGGCGCCCGCCTGCCGCGCTCGAGCATCCGCCTGCGCGACGCGTGCCCGCGCGGCAGCCAGGTCCAAATTGTTTTTTGCCGCCGCCTCGATGAATGAGGACAATTCGTCGCTGGAAAACTCTCGATACCAGCGCTCGCTCGGCCAGCTTGCTTTGTGATCGACAGGAGCATTGTCGAAAGCGGCCGGCGCCGCAGGTACGGCCGGCACCGGCGGGTTCGCTGCGCATCCGGCGGCCAACGCGGCGAATATATATCCGCCCATCGCCCATCTGACACCCGTGGTCACGGTAGCTCGCGACCGATGAAACGCGACGGCGACATCTCCTCGACGCGTACTCCGGCCTGCAGCAGGTCCTCAGGCAGTGGCAGCCCAAGTGCGAGGGAGGCCGCCGCGCGCGACAGCGCCGGCGCGGTCTGTATCCCGTAGCCTCCTTGGCCGGCGAGCCAGAAGAACCCTTCGGCTTGGTGTGAAAATCCCACCACCGGTGTCCGGTCGGTCGCGAAGGTGCGCAAGCCCGCCCAGCGGGCTTTGAGGCGATCGATCTGCAATGTCGTTGCCGACTGCACCCGGTCGACCGCCGTGGCCACGTCCCATTCGTCGGGCTGCGCATCGCCGGGTTTCGCCGGCGTTTCGTCGCCAGGGGACAGGAACAACGAACCTCCCTCCGGCTTGAAATAGAACTGCTCGTCGATATCGTTGACGAACGGCCACGAATTGACCCCCATCCCGGGCGGGGGATCGACCAGCACCGCGGTGCGCCGGAACGGTACCAGGCCGACCCGGGCGATACCGGCCAGCGACGCGATCTCATCCGCCCAGGCACCCGCGGCATTGACGATGATGCGTGCTGTCAGCGATTCGGCGCCGGCGCGCACCGTCCAGCCGCCGCCGGTACGCTCGAGCGCGTGCACCGGGGCGCTGTTCAGGATTCGGCCATTGCGGCTTCTGAACAGGCGCAGGTACCCGTGATGCAAGGCGTGCACGTCGATATCGGAGGAGTCGGGTTCGAGCAAAGCGCCGGCCAGATAATCCTCGCGCAACACCGGGCAGAGAATTCGCGCATCGGCTGTGCTGACCGGCCGGGTTGCGGGCGCGATATCGGGAAGCGCGGCGAACTTACCCAATGACCCCAACTGCCGGGTGGTCGCGATGTACAGGCAACCCCGCGGTCGCGTCAATGGACTCTCCGCGAAAGGCGGTGGTGGGGTAAAAAGAAATGGTCGACTGGCGCGCGTCAGGGCGCGAATCAGCGAGTTGCCGTAAATCTCCGTGAACATCGCCGCGGAACGTCCGGTCGAATGATACCCGGGGCGATCCTCGCGTTCGGTCAAGATGACGCGCTGCGTTTCGGCCAGATGGGCTGCCACCGATGCGCCGGCGATCCCGGCTCCGATGACGATGATGTCGGTGTCAGTCACGGCGCCCCGCCGGGGGGCATCATCGCTGCAAATGACCGAGCGGTACGCGCGTCGAACGCTTCACGGTGGCGAGAACCACGCTCGACTGCACATCGCGCACATGCGGTATGCGCAACAGCTTCTTGAGAATGACCGCGCTCAGCGACTCGAGATCCCTGGCAAACACCTGCAGGATGAAATCATAGGTTCCGGTCATCGCAAAGCAATTGGTGACTTCGTCGAGCACTGCGATCTCCCGCTCGAAGCGCGCCACCGTTTCATCGGTGTGTTCGGTGAGTTTCACGTGCACGATCGCCTGCACTGCGAGACCGACGCGCGTTGGATTGAGGATTGCCGCATAACCTTCGATGACGCCGCTCGATTCCAGCGCCTTAATGCGGCGCGCGCACGGGGTCGGCGATAAGCCGATGGATTCCGCCAGCTCGACCACCGGCACACGCCCGTCGCGCTGCAGCTCGGAAAGAATGCGTGCGTCGAAGCGGTCGATCTCCATCTTGAATACGCCCTCCCCGAGAAGATAGCCCCTGCATCACGCGCATCAGTCAACAGACGGATCGGTGAAAGTCGCCAACAATGATGCCTAAAGAAGGGTGTTTTGGCGAATATCGCCAACTCCGAGGCCCTTGCCTCGAGCATGATGCGGTCCGGCGGCATGAGCGAAGGCCGCGATATCGGCGTTGTGTTCAATTTGCCGCGACCAGCCGGGGCCTGTGCCTTGCCGGTCTGCGGCGGCGTCGGCACACAATACACGCCGGCCGTCGGCCGGCTCACCGCGGGCCAATGCGCAAGGGCCGCGGATCAATTTGGTCACTGCGGTGCGCCGCACCCTCGAGCAGTGGACTTGAGGCCGCCGAAGCGACGCATGACGGCGGGGTCGGGCGGCGGCAAGGCGCCCTCCAGCCGCTTCGCCACCGACGACAAATGCAATTCGGAGGCGGCGAACACCCGCGCGTACATCTCCCGGCACAGCTGCGCGGCGCGGTGCCCCGGCCAATTCGCGGGCAGCAAGCGCTTGGGCAAGAGAGGATCGCGCAGATGCAGGCGGCGATACTCGTGGATGAGAAGCGTGCGTAGGATGAATGCGCTCGCGGGATCGGCGGGTTGCACCCGCAGCGCGGCAGCAGCATGCTCGAAGCGCCGTACGAATCGCCGATAGCGCTGGGCCAGGTCCGCCAGATCCCAACCCAGATTGACCAGCCGAGCGGGGACCCCGTGGGCGCTGTTTGCGCAGGCGCTGGACGAGATTGCGGGCGGCGGCGGGGCGG
>Ga0207927_1000161_pt1 | contig 27150 bp, 24 predicted proteins | sample NGESurdeep072012_2_FD_184456 | JGI IMG/M metagenome (GOLD analysis project Ga0207927, IMG submission 184456) | Arctic peat soil microbial communities from Barrow, Alaska - NGEE Surface sample 210-2 deep-072012 (SPAdes) | ecosystem: Environmental > Terrestrial > Soil > Wetlands > Peat ... | reverse complement strand
GCGTAGCGCCAACCACCCCGACGTCGTCACCCTCCCGATCTCGCCGGCCTCGCGCCGGGAGGTCCATGTGGTCACCACCGCAGACCTGCAACGGGTTCCGGCGGTCAAGGCCGCGCTGGACGCACTGTGCGAAGCGGCCACCGCGACTCCGCGGGTCTTCGCTCGCGGCTGACATCTGCCCGGCACTCCCACCGCCGTTGAACACGGTCGAAGTCGTGAGCGTTTCTGCCAAGATGCATGGCGCTATTCGAGGCCGGACGAGCAACGGCCGCAGCTGAAGCGGCACCCAACCCAAGTCCCTCGAAGCAGACCGATGATGGCTCAGCTTCAGACACACAACATCGACAAAGCGGACGAGACCCGGAAGTCACAGGCAAGTGCCCACGTCGATGTGGTCACGCTGGGGACCTTCACGCTGGGCAGAGAGACCTGCCAACCGGAGGCAGCGACCCCTATTAAGAGCGAGGCAACAAACCACGGAAACGAAAAACGGCGGGTTCTCAATGCCCGCAGACCGCTTAACAGCGCCAGTGCCTCCAGCGCGAATGCCGGGACATCCGTCATATAGGAAACGCCGAGGGTTCCGGAGACCGGGCCCAGGGCGAGGCATCCGATGGCAAACGCGGCGTGCCTCCTCGGCAGGAAGCTGCGCACCACCAGATATGCAGCCGTCAGGCCTACCGCGCCAAGAACCGAAACCATGACCTGCAGAGCGGCTGGAGAGGAGCCAAATACCGCGATGACGGGCTGCGCCAGAAGCAAGACGGTGAGACGTTAGAGCCAAACCCCGAACGACCAGTTTCGGCGGAGGCTGACGTCGGTATCTGCCGGTCGTCCAAGCCCACGGTTTCGAGACCGTGGGCTTCGTAACGGTTGGCGCCGGGACCACTGGCTTGGACTTACCACGTTTCTCACCGAGTGCGCTCGGCGCAGGAGACGGCGCAGCCACGGAAGTCTGCCGCGAAGCCCCGCGAAGGATTTGCATCGTCGCTGACTCGGAAGAGGTGGAGCCCAGGGAAGTGACGATTTCGGCGAGTCGATCGGCAGAGAGACGATCACGTGACGCCTCGAGACCGCCCCGTCGATTTCGCCAGCCACCACGACGCGACATGTTCAGGTATCCATTCACGAAGAGGGGCCTGCCGGGCCCCGAATCTTGGTCCTGCCGGGCCGACGGCCGTCCTGCTGGATCGCCGCAAATACAAAGTTCCGGATGACGTGAAGACGAATTGGACAATCGGTCACAAACTGTCCTTTAACAAACCATGTCTGCCCGTTGAGCTCATATTCTCTGCACCAAACGGACGATATGGCTCTTCGATATTCGACTGAGTGCTCCACATATCCACACAAGTCGGCCGAAACAGCCACAATCAGGCCAATCTCCTGCGAACCCAACGGCGAATGTTGTCGTGGTGGCGGACGATGACGAGCAACGCGATGCAGACCCCCCACACCCTACCCACAGCAACGGGGTCGGGCAGCGGCGCCAACCCGGTATACAGCATGAGCAGTCCCGCGGCCGCAATCGAAGAGCCGGCCACCCACCGTGTGCGCCACAGCATCAGTCCGAAGACCATGAGCATGCCCAGGCCAAACCATGGGAAGACCGCCAGTATGGCGCCCAAAGAGGTGGCGACCCCCTTGCCGCCGCGCCCGCGCAGGAACGGAGAAAGTACGTGTCCGAGGACGGTCGCCATGCCCACCACGTAGGCAGTGAAGCGGTCAAAGAGCAGCAGCGCCAGCAACGTCGGTATTAGCCCCTTGAGAACGTCGAGCAGGCCGACGACAACGCCCCATCGCACTCCCAGGACACGACCGGCATTCGTCGCGCCCGGGTTCCCGGAGCCTTGTCGAAGATCCGCATGACGAGTCCTGGCGATGATGGTCGCCGGGTTGATCGATCCGACGAAAAAACCGAGCACGGCCGTCACCGCAACGACGACCCAGGATCCGGGCATGGTCAGAGCCGGCCAGGGTCCGGTCGAGGCGAGACTGAGACCGCGATCGTGCCCGGACCGACATGTGCGCCCACCACCGCTCCGAGCTCAACCAGAAGCACCGTCGTCGAGGACGGCACCCTGGTCAGCAGCCGGTCGACCAGATCGCTGGCCCGGGTCTGCGAGTCAAGATGATGGACAGCGATATCGACGCCTGTCTCCCCTGCAGCGCCGAGCGCCTGGAGTGCGAGCTCTTCCAGCCTGCTCAATGCGCGAGCCGCCGTGCGCACCTTCTCGATCGGATCGATGTGCCCGTCGGACAGCGCCAGTAAGGGCTTGATGGCCAGCGCTGAGCCGAGCAGGGCCGAGGCCGCTCCGATCCGACCGCCGCGGCGCAGATGCTCCAGGGTGGCCACGTAGAAAATGACAGTGGACGCCCGCGCCCGAGCAGTCGCAATGGCCGCCACCGTTTTGGCGTCCTGTCCCCGCTGCGCGGCCACAGCTGCGGACAGCACCGCATAACCCATCGCCATACCCACTGAGCGGGAGTCGACAACCTCCACGGGAATCGGCGACTGGCTGGCCGCGAGCATGGCGGATCCGACGGTCCCTGACATGTCCGAGGAGATGTGCACGGACACCACGGCGTCGGCGCCGCCGGCCGCCGCCTCCTCATAGGCATCGAGAAACGCCTGCGGCGACGGACGTGAGGTGCTCACCTTGGTGAACTTGCGCAGGGCCGCTGCCAACTCGGACGTGGTGAAGTCGACGCCTTCGCTGTACTCCTGCCCGCCCAGAACCACGTGTAGCGGCACAACGGCAATGCCATGGCTCGCCACAAGATCCTCGGGCAGGGATGCCGTGGAGTCCGTGACGATCGCAACGCTCACTCTGGCAGGCTATCGCTGGACACCCAGGGATCTTGTCACGGCGCCATCCCAACGTCACACGGTCCAGGCCCGCACCATCCCCATGTTTGTCAGCTGGCGACGATGTTGACCAGGTTCGGCGCACGAACGATGACCTTGCGGACGACCTTGCCTTCAAGCGCTGCGGTGATCTTGCCACTGGCCAATGCCTGCTCCTGCAGGTCTTCCTCACTGATGCCGACAGGCACCTCGAGGCGATCGCGCACCTTGCCCTGGACCTGAACGACACACGTCACCGTGTCGTCCACGAGCAGCGCAGGGTCGGCTGTCGGGAAGTCCACGTAGGTCAAAGACTCGGCGTGCCCCAGCTTGGCCCAAAGCTCCTCGGCGAGGTGAGGTGCCACAGGAGCCGTCATGACAACCAGCGCCTCGGCCGCCTCGCGCGGCACGTTGGGCAGCTTGGTCAGCGCATTGTTGAACTCGATCAGACGGGCGATGGCCGTGTTGAAACGCAGACCGTCATAGTCCCTTCTCAGCGCATCGATGGTCTTGTGCAAGAGACGTTTCGTCGCCTCGTCCGGGGCATCCTCAATGACCAGAAGCTCGCCGCTCACTTCGTCAATCACGTTGCGCCACAGGCGCTGCAGGAAACGCTGGGCCCCGATAACGGCTCGGGTCTCCCAGGGACGCGACAGGTCCAAAGGGCCCATCGACATCTCGTAGACCCGGAACGTGTCGGCGCCATAGCCCTCGAACATCTCATCCGGAGTCACGACGTTCTTCAGGGACTTGCCCATCTTCCCGTACTCACGGGTGACCGGCGATCCCTTCCACGTGTAGGAGATCTCACCGCTGGGTGTTGCCTCCTCGATGACCTCAGCGGCGGGCACTGACTGGCCGCGGCTGTCACGGAAGAAGAAGGCCTGGATGTAGCCCTGGTTGAAAAGCTTGCGGAAGGGTTCTTCGCTGCTGACGTGACCGAGGTCGAACAGCACCTTGTGCCAGAAGCGGGAGTACAGCAGGTGCAGCACCGCATGCTCGACGCCACCGACATACAGGTCGGCACCGCCGGGATCGAGGGCACCGACCCGTGCCCCCACAACGGTTTGGACCTGCTTGCCCATCCAGTACTTCTCCACCTCGGGGTCAACAAGGGCGTCGTTGTTGGCCGGGTCCAGGTAGCGCAGCTCGTACCAGCAGGAGCCGGCCCAGTTGGGCATCGTGTTGGTCTCGCGACGGTAGGACTTCACACCATCGCCCAGGTCCAACTCGACGTTGACCCAATCCTGTGCCCGGGCCAGGGGCGGCGCCGGGTTGGACTCCGCATCCTGCGGGTCGAACGTGGCCGGTGAGTAGTCCGCCACCTCTGGCAGGAGCACGGGCAGCATGGACTCGGGCAGGGCAATCGCGTGGCCGGCCTCGTCATGGACGATGGGGAACGGCTCGCCCCAGTAGCGCTGCCGCGAGAACAACCAGTCGCGCAGCTTGTAAGTGACCGTCTCCTCGCCGAGGCTCTTGTCCCGCAGCCAGTCGATGGTCTTGGCCTTGGCCTCGGGGACGCGCAGCCCATTCAGCGAGATCTCGTCATTGGCTGAGTTGATTGCCGGCCCGTCACCGATGAACGCCTCGTCCTCCGGGTGACCGTCCGGAGGCTGCACCGTGCGGATGATGGGCAGGTCGAACTTGGTCGCGAACTCGTAGTCGCGCACGTCCTGACCAGGCACCGCCATGATCGCGCCAGTGCCGTAGCCCATCAGCACGTAGTCCGCCACGAACACCGGAATTGATCGCCCGTCAACGGGATTGATGGCGAAGGCCCCGGTGAACGCACCGGTCTTGTCCTTACCCTCGGACTGCCGCTCGACGTCGCTCTTACGCGAGGCTGTCAGCCGGTATGCCGCGACGGCCTCCCGGGGTGTCACTGTGTCACGTCCACCGGGAACCCAGGCCTCAAGCGTGCCCTGGGGCCAATCATCACCGGGGACAATAGAATCCACTAGCGGATGCTCAGGTGCCAGCACCATGAAAGTGGCACCGAACAGCGTGTCCGGGCGCGTCGTGAAGACATCGATCGCGACCGTCGTGGCGCCATCGGCAGTCTCGGCGCCATCGGCGACAGGCACCCGGAAGAACACCTTGGCCCCGGATGAACGACCAATCCAGTTGCGCTGCATCAGCTTGACCGGCTCGGGCCAGTCCAGACGGTCGAGGTCGTCAACCAGCCGGTCCGAGTACTTGGTGATCCGCATCATCCACTGGGACAGGTTGCGCTTGAATACCGGGAAGTTGCCACGCTCGGACCGACCGTCGATGGTGACTTCCTCATTGGCCAGAACGGTGCCCAGCCCCGGACACCAGTTGACTGGCGCCTCGCTGGTGTAAGCCAGCCGCTGGTCGTCGATCTCCTTGCGCTGCACCTCCGCGTCCAGCCACTCCCACGGCACGCCGGAGGTCGTGGCCCGCTCCCCCGACTCAAAAGCCGCGACAAGCTCGCTGATCGGTCGGGCCCTTCCGCGCCCGCCCTCGGCAGACTGGTCATACCAGCTGTTGAAGATCTGGACAAAGATCCACTGGGTCCACCGGTAGAACTCCGGGTCGATTGTGGCGATCGCACGGCGGTCGTCATGTCCCAGACCAAGGCGGCGCAGCTGACGCCGCATGGTCACCATGTTCTCTTCAGTGGTCTTGCGGGGGTGCTGACCGGTCTGCACGGCGTACTGCTCGGCCGGCAGCCCGAACGCGTCGTAGCCCAGGGTGTGCAAGACGTTCTTGCCCATCATCCGTTGAAAGCGGGCGAAGACGTCTGTGGCGATGAATCCCAGCGGATGCCCGACATGCAGCCCGGCTCCGGAGGGATAGGGGAACATATCCAGCACGAAGAGCTTCTGCCGGCCGGCCACCCCCTCGGGGTCAGCCCACGGGCCGGCCGGGTTCGGGGCGTGGAAGGTGCCCTCGCTCTGCCACCGGTCCTGCCACGACGTCTCGATGCGCTCAGCCATCTCGGCCGTATATCGGTATGGAGTGTCGTTCATCATCGCGTCCTCTGTTCGTCATCCTGCGATTGCATGCTCCTGGGGGCCCCCGTCTGGCGACTCTGACTGGCACATGAGAAAACCCCTCGCGAAGGAGGGGTTGCCGCGTTGATGTCCGGTCCGGGCCAACGCGGCTAACTAAGGAGCAGCGAGCTTCGCATGAGTGACACGTTAGCGCAGGGTGCGGCCCTGATGCCGGTCATCATCAGCACGTGGACGAGGTCGCGGTACGTGAAGGTGCGATCTGGACGAATCGGCGCATGCGAAAGGCCGCCACCTGGACCGGTGACGGCCTCTGCAAGCCGGCAGAACGTGAATCCCTACAGGGACGCGACCTTCTTGGCCATGGACGACTTCTTGTTCGCCGCGTTGTTCTTGTGTATGACGCCCTTGCTCACGGCCTTGTCGAGCTTGGTCGACGCAACCTTGAGTGCCTCGGCAGCCGCAGAGGCGTCCCCGGAGTCGGCCGCAGTCTTGAACTTGCGGATCCAGGTGCGGAGCTCGCTCTTGACGGCCTTGTTGCGTTCGGTGGCCAGAGCGTTCGTCTTGATGCGCTTCAGCTGGGACTTGATATTTGCCACGTGGAATCTTTCTCACATTCGGGTAGGTCGATGGTGCTCTGTCATGAGGGCGACAGAGGCGGCTCGGGACCGGGCGTGGGGATACCCGTGGTTGAGCCGCTCTGGGTGGAACTGCATGCGCACACGACCTGAGCGCGCACGCGACGACCAAATCTAGCAGCGAAGAGCTCACCTCGCCAAACCGCAACCTCCCAGGCTGCGAGGTCGCCAGGGTTCAGCCGCCCCGAGCTCTCAGACCTCAGCGAGGGTTGCGGGCTGCACAGATCGTCAGAATCGCACGTTCGACGGCATAGACCGGGTCGCGGCCGCCGCCCTTGACGTCGAAATCCGCTGCGGCAACGGCCTGGATGGCTCGGCCGACGCCCTCGGGCTCCCAGCCGTCGAGCTTCCTGCGAGCCTGGTCGATCTGCCACGGCGCCATGGCCAGGGTCTTGGCCAGCTGAGCCGAGGAGCCACGACCTGCGCTGCCGACCTTCACCATCTGACGCAGCTGCATGGCCAGCACAGCAACAATCGGCACCGGGCTGTCGCCGGCCGAGATGGCGTGACGCAGCAGGCGAAGAGCCTCCCCCGCGTTGCCGGCGATCGCGGCGTCAGCGACCTTGAAACCCGTCGCCTCGACCTTGCCACCCTGATATCTGTCGACCAACGCCTCGTCGACCAGGCCCTCGGTATCGGCGACCAGCTGCGCGCAGGCAGCGGTCAGCTCGCGGAGGTCCTTGCCGACCGACTCGACCAGGGCCCGCAGCGCACCCGGTGTGGCCTTGCGGCCCTGGCGGCGAAACTCGTTGGCGGCGAACTGCGTCTTGTCACCATCGGACTTGATCAAGGGGGCGTCGATGACCCGCGCCCCGGCCTTCTTCAGGGTGTCCAGGACCTTCTTACCGCGCATGCCGCTCTTGTGGGCCACGACCAGCGTGATCTCGTCCGCGGGCGCAGCCAGGTAGGCCAGCAGGTCGGTCTGCAGGTCATCCGGCGCCTCGTCGAGGTCCAGGACGACGATCACCTTGGTCCCGCCGAACAACGAGGGGGATGCGTGCATGGTGAGCGTCCCGCTCTCGTAGCCCTCGGCGAACAGCTTGATCACCTCTAGATCCGGGTCGCCGGCGCGCAGTGCCTCCACCGTCGAGGCCAGCGCACGCTCGGCGAGAACGCTCTCCGGACCCGAGATCAGCACGTATGCCGGCACACCGGCTGTGGGGGCGTGGATGGTCTGGTTGGTCACCGGGCCAAGACTGTCATGCTGCGGCGACAGTCGCCTGCCATGCTCAGAACGCCATCTTCGGTGAGTCCGACAGCTCGAGGCCGAAGAGACTCAGCCGGGCCATGATCACGTCATCCTCGAGCTCGAGGTGGTCGGCCAGCCCATCGAGGGTCAGACCCAGCTCGACGCCTTCGCGCAGCTCGGTGTCCTGCTCGGAGGTCCAGGCATGGCCCTGGGTGACTGCGGTTCGAGCAGATCCGGCCACTGGCGGGTCGCCCGCCACGGGCCGATCGTCGGCCGGCGGGTCATCCTCGTCCTCGCCACCCATCGGGATGGGGTCAACCAGCCCTGCGATTCCGCGCAGCGCCGGCTCGTGCACCGGCAAGGGCTCGGCGGCAGTCTCGTCCAGGCGTTTGAGTGCGGCCAGGACCATCGTCTTGTCAATGGTCGGCCAGAACGGTGGCAGGGACTTCTGCAGGAACCCGGCGTAACGCGCGGTCATCATCCGCGAGTCGAGAATGGCCACGACCCCGCGGTCATCGCCGCGACGCACCAGCCGGCCGGCGCCCTGAGCGAGCCGCAACGCCGCGTGGGTGGCCGAGACCGCCATGAAGCCGTTGCCGCCCATCCGGGCAATGGCCTGCGAACGCGCCGAGGACAGCGGGTCATCCGGGCGAGGGAATGGGATCCGGTCGATGATGACCAGCTGACAGGAAGAACCTGGGACGTCGACGCCCTGCCACAACGACAGCGTGCCGAACAGGCACGTCCTGGCGTCGCGGGCAAACTGTCGCACCAGCGTGGAGGTCTGGTCCTCGCCCTGGCAGATGAAGTCGATGCTGCCGGTGTCTGTGTCGCCATAAGTGCCTGAGTCCTTGGCTGTGCCGTTGCCTTCACTACTGCCGAACCGCTCGCGCATCGCCTCGGTCGCGGCGACGGCTGCGCGCATCGAGGAGAACAGCCCGAGCGTCCTGCCCCCAGCGGCCCGCACCAGCTCCTCGATCTCGTCGAGCATCTCGGGCGCCATGCCGTCACGGCCCGGCGCCGGTAGATGCTTGGCGACATAGGCGATGGCCTGCTTCGGGTAGTCGAACGGGCTGCCGACGTCGAGCCCACGCCAGGTCGGGGCGCCCTCACCGCGCAGCCCGAGGGTCCCGGCAACGGCGTCGAACGTTCCACCAAGCTCGAGGGTGGCCGACGTCATGATGACCGTACGATCGCCAAATATCCCGTCCCGCATCAACATCGCCACGCTCATCGGTGCCACTTTCAGCACCGAGCCTCTTCGCGGGTCCTTGCTCACCCAGGCGACGTCGAGCTCGCGCTCCTCCAGGATCCGTTCGGCGTTCTCGAAGATCTCGTCGATCGCCGCGCGGGCGACCTGCCGGGCACCGTCGTTGTCCTCCGGCGATGCCGGCTTCAGCTCGGTCTGCACCCCGCGGGCAGAGTCGCGCACCCGTGCAAGAGCAAGTGACAGGGAGTCAGGTATGCCGTTCAGCCGTCCTTCGGGCTGCTCGTCGACGATGGCGGCGAGGAACTCGGACGCATCGGTGACCTGGTCTGTCGGCGCGAGACGCCCGGCACGCTTGGCGGCGACGGCGATCATAGGCACGGTCAGCTCATCGGTGATTGTGGAGGTGACCCGGTCGACCAGATCATGGCCCTCGTCGACGATCAGCACGTCGTGCTCGGGCAACATCTGTCGGCCCTCGAAAGAGTCGATGGCCATGAAGGCGTGGTTGGTCACGACCACGTCGACGTCCTTGGCGCCCGCGCGTGCCTGCTCCACGAAGCACTCGGTGACCATCGGACACTTCTGGCCTAAGCACTCGTGCGCCGCGACCGAAACCTGGCGCCACGCCCGCTCTGAGACCCCCGGCAGCAGCTCGTCGCGGTCACCGGACTGGGTCGTCTCAGACCAGGATCGCAGTCGGACTACCTCTGCTCCCAGCCAGGAAGCGTTGGAGTCCACAGCCCCCACCGACAGGAGGCTTCCCTCGTCATCTGCCGGGAAGCCGCCGGACAATTTGTGCCGGCACAGGTAGTTACGGCGGCCCTTCACCAGAGCGTAGGTCGGTTGGCGACCCAGGATGGGGGCGATCGACTTGGCCAGCCGGGGCATGTCAAAGTCGACGATCTGGGCCTGCAGGGTCAGTGTCGCGGTGGCCACGACAGTGGGCCGACCCGTGTCGAAAGCGTGCACCACAGCGGGAATGAGATAGGCCAGCGACTTGCCGGTGCCCGTGCCCGCCTGGACCAAGAGGTGCTCGCGTTTGGCGATGGCATCCGCCACGGCGTGCACCATCTCGACCTGTCCCGGACGCTGCACACCACCGATCCCTTGCACTGCGGCGTCCAGGAGTGCGTCCAGGTCGGGGGCTTTCGAAGGCATTCCCTCAGGCTATGCCCGCAAAGCGTCAATCCGCATAAGCCGCGAGCTCGTCGACCAGGGTCTGGTTGACCTTGGCCTCGACTCGGGTGCCGTGCTCGGTGTGCTCGCTGGTGAGGATCTCGGCCTCGCGGTGCAGCCTGTTGACCAGATCGCCCCGGTCATAGGGCAGCAGCACGGTCACCGCGATGTCCGGTCGGGGCAGCTCGTCGGCGATGAGGCAGCGGAGCTCGTCCAGCCCCTCACCCGTGCGCGCAGACACGACGAGGGAGTGCTTCTCGCTGCGCCGGAGCCGGTCCAGCACCTCGGGGTCCGCAGCGTCGGCCTTGTTGACGACGATGACTTCCCTGATCTGGTCACCGCCGACCTCGGCAAGAACAGCGCGCACGGCCGAGATCTGACCCTCGGGGTCGGGGTGGGAGCCGTCAACGACGTGAAGCAGCAGATCCGCGTCGCCGACCTCCTCGAGCGTCGATCGGAAAGCCTCAACAAGCTGGGTCGGCAGCGCCCGGACGAAGCCCACGGTGTCCGACAGGGTGAACAGCCGACCGTCGGCTGTCTCTGCCTTACGGACGGTTGGGTCGAGGGTGGCGAACAGCTGGTTGTCAACCAGTACGCCGGCACCGGTGAGCCGGTTGAGCAGGGAGGACTTGCCCGCGTTGGTGTAGCCGGCAATGGCGACGCTGGCCACGCTATTGACCCTGCGACTGTGCCGCTTGGTGTCCCGGGTGGTCTTCATCGCCTTGATCTCGCGCTTGAGCTTGGCGATCCTGCTGTTGATCCGGCGCCGATCGAGCTCGATCTTGGTCTCGCCAGGGCCACGTGAGCCCATCCCCTGGCCGCCGGCCGCCTGCCCACCGGCCTGGCGGGACATCGACTCACCCCAACCACGCAGACGGGGGAGGAGGTACTGCAGCTGGGCAAGCTCGACCTGAGCCTTACCTTCACGGCTCTTGGCATGCTGGGCGAAGATATCGAGGATCAAGGCGGTGCGGTCGATGACCTTGACCTTGACGACGTCCTCGAGCGCCCGTCGCTGTCCGGGGCTGAGCTCGCCGTCGCAAACCACCGTGTCGGCGCCCTCGGCGATGACGACATCGCGTAGCTCTATCGCTTTGCCGGACCCCAGAAACGTGCTCGTGTCGGGCCTCTGGCGACGCTGGATCAGTCCAGCGAGCACAGTAGACCCGGCCGTCTCGGCGAGAGCGGCCAGCTCACGGATCGAGTTGTCGGCGTCCTCGACGGTGCCTTCGGTCCACACGCCGCAGAGCACGACCCGCTCGAGGCGCAGCTGGCGGTACTCAAGCTCGGTAACATCCTGGAGCTCGGTCGACAGGCCCGCGACCCGGCGCATGGCCGCGCGTTCCTCACGGTCGAGCTGGGTGCCATCGACGTCGGCGCCAAAGTCCGACTCATCGCGGTGCCAGGTGTCGTCGTCGTTGAGTGCTGACGCTTTGAAGTCGAACAGATCGGATCGTTGAGTCATATCTCCCTTAGGATCGCATCTCTTCAACCTCCCGCGCGAACTGTTTGTTCCGATATGCCGCGTGCCCGCGCCGGCCCCGCCCCACCACGGCGACAGTTGTGAGCTCTCGTTGGACGCAAACGCGAATGCCTTTCGGTGAACGGTAGCGGTCGCCGTTGGCACGGTTATCCGTCTCGGCCGAGCCCTCTGAAAGGACACCGCCACAACATGGCCGAGCCGACTGCCTGCTCTGCGATGACGTACATCCAGCCGCCGACGAGGGCGCTGCTGGTAGCTTCGCCGACCGGTCCTAAGAGAGGGTCCATCGCTGGTCACCGCCGACGAGCACGACCACCTTCGGGCCGGCTGACAACACCTGAATGATCCGGGTGCCAGCCACCAGGGGCGCCGAGATGGGGGCGCTTGGCTTCGAGGCGACCTGGGGGACATCTGGGATCGGGACGGAAGTTGAAGGTGACAGCCGCCACAGGGCCACGGCGTTGTCGATGGGAGATGCCCCGCCCGGCAGCCGTCCAGCACTACAGATGCCTTCCCAGGACTTGTAAGACGGCGCGGGCTGTCACCTACATGCACCGACCTCAGCCATATCTCGACGCTTTTGACTGTCTGGACGAGAGAGCTGCACACACGTTGGCCGTCAACGACCTTGGCTGGTCTACGCGGCATAGATCTGGCCGCTGGACATATCGCGTCAATGGGACATCAGGTGATGTTCCCAAGACCGAGGTTGAACTGTGTTCACCTTCCCAGGTGCTCGCCGTCTGGCACATCGGCCGTCGGCCGTCGGGGCCACGAGAACACACCTAGAGCCGGCGACCCGATCCTCACTCGCGAGCCTTGACAGTCATTACCTGTTCGATGGACTCTTCCGGGACGCTAGCCGTGCTGGCAGCGGCCCGCGGCCTCACCGAGGGCCGCTGCCAATATCGGAGACAGAGGCAACACATGAGCACTCCCACGCCTACCCGGCAACAGCTCTTCATCAACGGCGCCTACGTCGACGGCACGGGACCGCAGACGTACGACGTCATGAGCCCGGTCACCGGCGCCCTCGTGGGCAGTGTGCCGATACCGTCCGAGGCCGACCTAGACGCTGCGGTCAAGGCGGCCAACGACGCGCAGCCCGCATGGGCCGCAGTCAACGTATGGAAGCGGGCCGAGATCTGTCACCGCATAGGCGACGAGCTCAGCAAGCGCGTCCCCGAACTAGCCCGGCTCCAGACGTGGGAACAGGGCAAGCCGCTTGCCGAGTCGGTCGCCGACGTCGAGGAGGCGGCGCAGCTGTTCCACCTGCACGCCGAGGATGCGTTGCGGCTACACGGCGAGGTAATCCCGTCCCCCGACAGCCGTAAGCGCATGTTCACCTTCCACCGCGCGGTGGGCACGTGGGCCATCATCACCCCCTGGAACTTCCCAGTGCTCATGCTCGCCGAGTTCGTCGCTCCCGGGCTCGCCACGGGCAACGCACACGTCGTCAAACCGCCCGCCAACACCCCACTGACCGTGCTGAAGGCCATGGAGGCATCCGCCGCGGCGGGTCTGCCGGAGGGCCTGGTCAACATCGTCCCGGGCGAAGGCGCCATCGGCGACGCACTGGTGCGGCACTCCGGGATCGACGCGATTGGCTTCATCGGCTCCTCGGCCACCGGCGCGAAGATACAGGCCCGCTGCCGGGCTGAAGCGCTCGATCATGGAGTGCTCGGGCAATGGGCCGCCAGTGGTGCTCGGCGACGCCGACCTGGACGCCGCGGCAAAGGCTGCGGTGTACGGCGCCTCCCTGTGCTCGGGCCAGGTGTGCTGCGCCACAGAGCGGGTCGTGGTACACCGCGACATCCACGACGCCTTCGTGGAGGCCATACTGCGGGCCGCCGGACAGGTAGTGCTCGGCGACCCGTTCGTCGAGGCGACCAACCTCGGCCCGCTCAACAACCAGGGCGTCGCGGCCAAGATGGACCGGCACATGGCCGATGCCCGCGAGCGCGGTGCCCGGGTCCTGACTGGCGGCGAGCGCCGCCACGGGCAGCCGACCGATCTCTACTACGAGTTCACCGTGGTGGACGGCGTGCCTGAGGAGAGCCTGCTGTCGCGGGAGGAGTCCTTCGGCCCGGTGGTGCCTATCATCACCGGCGCTTCAGACGACGAGCTACTGCGGATCGCCAACGACGACAAGCTCGGCCTCCAAGGGGCCGTCTTCACTCGAGACATGGCCGCCGCCTTCCGCTTCATCGAGAACATGGCGGTCGGCCAGGTCATCGTGAACGACAGCACCTGCTACTGGGACATCAACATGCCCTTTGGTGGCGCGGGCGGTCGCGGCACCGGCTGGGGCCGTATCGGCGGCAAGTGGACACTCCTGGCGATGACGGACGTACGTACGGGTGTGATCAGCCTCTGAGACGGCCCGCACACTCTCGGATGCCACCCGCGCACACCAGGGATGCTGGGTTGGTGCACTGTCTGCCATACGGGGCCACGATCCTGCTGCTGGCCGCGCAGGATCCCCTTCCGCGGCGGTCTCGCGCGGGCAGAACCCGGCGCCCACATCCGCAGTTCCACCGGCCGTCCTGACGACCGCCCCGCCACCGGCGCGTCTGCCGCCCACCACCTCGTCATCGGGCCCCAGGCCGCGCTGTGGCAGGCAGCGCACCGCCTGTTCGGTAGTCCTCAGGTTGCCCGGCGGACGCCGGGCACTGTTCGCCGTCCCGGCCAGGGACGACGGTCACCATCGGCTGGGCCTAGCAACTGGGCTGCCCGGGTACGGCCGGACATCCGAGGAACTAGCGGCCCAGAGCCGGATTCCGGCCCGCGCCATGGCGGCCGGCGTGCTTGCCGTCCTGCCCCGCTGTCGCGCCAGCGGGCTGGCACGGTGCGTCGCAGGGCGCTACCACGCCGGGCCCCGTCGCCGGTAGCGTGGACGGTGATGAGCAAATTGACCGACCACTACTTCACCGCCGAGCCTGCCAGCGCCGCCCAGCGTCGAGAGCTTCGCGTGTCCCTGGCGGGCCGGGAGGTCATCGTGCAGACGGCGCCGGGCATCTTCTGCCCGGACCGGGTCGACATCGGCACTGCCGTACTGCTGCGCGAGGCGCCCGTTCCGCCGCCGACCGGCAACCTCCTGGACATCGGCTCGGGCTGGGGCCCGATCGCCCTGAGCCTCGGGCTCTTCAGCCCGGATGCCAGCATCTGGGCCGTCGACGTGAACCAGCGTGCCCTGGCTCTGGCACGTCACAACGCCAAAGCATTGGGAATCAACGACTTCCAGGCCAAGACACCCGATGAGGTGCCGGCAGACGTTCGTTTCGACGCCATCTGGTCCAACCCGCCGATCCGGGTCGGCAAGCCCGCTCTGCACGACCTGCTCATGAAATGGCTGCCCCGCCTGACACCTGGCGGCGCGGCATACCTGGTGGTTCAGAAGAACCTCGGATCGGACTCGCTGCAAGGCTGGCTGACAACCGAGCTCGAGGTCAGAGAGCCGGGCGCCTTCACAGTTGGCCGCCATGCCACAGCCAGGGGCTTCCGACTGCTCTCGGTGCGTCGAAGCGGGTGATCAGGCCAGGGTTGTGACCCCGTCGGCCACCAGAACTGCCGGACCTGACAACTCGACCTGCTGGTCTGCCAGCGCCCGGACCTGCAGCGTCCCGCCCAGCACGTCAACTCGCCACATGTCGCTGGCCGTGTCCGCTGCGGCCCACCAACGAGTGGCCAGCGCCGCTGCGGCAGCACCCGTGCCGCACGAACGGGTCTCACCGACGCCGCGTTCGTACACCCTCATAGCGATGTGCCCGGGGCCGATCGGTCGAACGAACTCGACGTTGGTGCCGTGAGGTGGAGCGGGGTTGACCTCAGGCACCTCAGTCAGGTCCAGCGAGGCCAGATCCGCCGAGTCCGGCAATGCCACAACGACATGCGGGTTGCCCAGGTCCAGGCTCAAGCCGGGCATCGGGTCATGTCCGCGGACCTTGACCATGGCATCAAAGCCCTTCTCGTGCGCGCGGTCGGCATCCACGATGCGCCAGTTTCCAAGGTTCACAGCGATCAGGTCGCCATCAAAGCGGACTTGGACTACGCCACCACGGGTGGCAATAGCGAACTCGCCAGCCGTCTCCAGGCCCTCACGGCGCAGGTATGCCGCGAACACCCGGCTTCCGTTGCCACACATCTCGGCGGCGCTGCCATCGGCGTTTCGATAGTCCATGAACCAGTGGGCCTGAGCCGCCTGTTCACGAATGTTCTGCTCTGCCGCTGCCTCAGTCGGGACAACCCGGATAACACCATCGGCGCCGATACCAGTTCGGCGGTCCGTCAGACGTCGGACCTGTTCGGCCGTCACGTCATGAGAGCCGTCGAGATCGGGCACCAGCACGAAATCGTTCTCGGTGCCGTGGCCCTTGGTGAAATGCAGCTCGCCGATGTCAGTCATCTCGCCCATTGTTGCTCACGGAAGTGCCTCACGCCGAGCCGAGACGCCGCCCAGGCGGAGCCAATGGTGTCGCGCCCTCACGCCGAGTCAATGTTGTCGAGCGCACGGTCTGTCAGCTGCGAGTCGTCATACCCGAGCCAGTGGATGCGCGGGTCCGGGCGGAACCACGACTCCTGGCGCCTGGCGAACCTGCGGGTCGAGGTGATCGTGTCCTCGATCGCCTGCTCCGCGCTGAGGAGGCCGTCAAGGTGGGCCAATGCCTGGCTGTAGCCAAGAGCCTTGGCTGCGGTCCTGCCCTCACGTAAGCCGTCCGCGTCCAGCCGGCGTGCCTCGTCGAGCAGGCCTGCGTCCCACATCTGCCGTACTCGAGCCTCGATGCGCGCATCGAGCTCCGGCCTCGGGACAAGCAGACCAATCGTGACCGCGGGCAGCTGGTACTCCCGGGTCGGCAAGCTGGCTGAGAACGGTCGCCCGGTCAGCTCAATGACCTCAAGGGCTCGAACGACCCGCCGCTCGTTCTTCGGTTGAATGGAGCGTGCCGCAACGGGATCCGCCCGCAGCAATCGCATGTACATGGCCTGTACACCCTCCCCTGCAAGCTCAGTCTCAAGCCTGGCACGTACCGCTGGGTTCGTAGGCGGGATGTCGAGACGGTCGAGGGCCGCGCGCACATACAGGCCCGAGCCGCCGACCAGGATCGGCCGATGCCCGCGGGACCGGATGCCGTCGATGTCCAACCGGGCTTCTCGCTGGTAGGCCGCAACGCTGGCTTCCTGGCGAACATCCAGGACGTCGAGCTGATGGTGGGCGATCCCCCGGCGCGCCTCGACCGGGGTCTTGGCCGTGCCAATATCCATCCCGCGATACAGCTGCATGGCATCGGCATTGACGATCTCGCCACGCAGCCGCTGAGCGAGGGTGAGAGCCAGATCTGACTTCCCGCTTGCCGTCGGTCCCACGATCGCGACCACCGGACCGACCGACTTCACCGTCATGGACGACGCCAGCTCGCAACAGCCCAGCCGACGCCGTAGGGCGCGCCCGCCCAGAGCACTTCTCCGATCCCATCCGAGCCGGCCGCGGCCACCAACACCGGCCAGACCTGGGCTCCGGTTGCCCCCAGCTCATCGCCGAGGTCTCCATCGATCTCGGCCAGGCGACTCGGCTGTCCGGATGCAAGAGCCGTGCAGACTCCGTCGTCATACCCCCGGGCCCGTGCGTCTTGAGCTCTTGGTGCCTTGGGCCCATGACAGGCTGCCCCGTCGGCCACCAGGATCAGGCCAACGGCGTTGCCATCGGCGCCCAGCTGCTCACCCAGGGCCGTGGCGTCGCCGCCGCAGGTCGTGATCCACCGGGCGGATGCCCACAGCTCAGCGTGCCCCGGATGTGTGGCGATGTCGCGACTCGCCAGGTATCGGGCGACCATGATCGGGGTGGGCAGGTGGCGGTCATATGGGTGCCCCTTGACCAGAGCCGGAATGGCGACGTCGCGCCCGAAGCTGGCGAACGACACCGGCCCGACGGCATCGAACTCTCCCGGCTGACCCGGACCGACGACCACAAGCTGTGCCGAAGCCGAAGCCGAACCCGATGGCGAAGGCGGCGAACCGGCTGACACCCTGACGAGATCGGAGACGGCCCGGGACACCGCACGATCTGCGGCATTACGCATGTCGTCCAGCTCGTGGGCGGCCGAACCCATCAGCTCGGCGACGAACGCGGGTGGTCCGGGGACCACCGCAGTGGTGATGAGCACGGCGTGTAAGTCGTTCAGCGACAGGTCGCAGAGGCTACCTGGGCCAGCTGGGGCCGCCGGTAGGAGGGCATACCGAGAGTGACTGCGGGACGACCCGAGCCGGGCACGTCCTGCAGCGCTGCCCACGCGTCCCCACCGGTGGTGCGACGCACCTCGAAGAGGCCGCCCTGCACGCCGGAGTCGGCAACCAGGTGATGCGGCGCGGCACGGGTCACGCCTACCTCCACCATGTCACCGGGTCGCGGCACCTCAGCCCCCTGCGGAACAGCGAAATGCACAAGGCGATTGTCGCGCGCACGTCCGGACAGCCGCGCGGTCGCGGCGTCCTTGCGGCCCTCGCCCTGGGCGACGAGCACCTCGACGGTGCACCCCATCTGCTTGAGGTTCTCCGCCCACGAAAGCTCCTCCTGGACCGCCAGCAAGCGCTCATAGCGTTCTTGCACAACGGCCTTGGCGATCTGGTCCGGCATGGTCGCGGCAGGGGTGCCGGGGCGGATGGAGTACTGGAAGGTGAAGGCGCCGGCAAAGCGAGACGCAGTCACCACCCCCAGCGTCTCCTGGAAGTCCTCCTCAGTCTCTCCCGGGAATCCGACGATCAAGTCGGTCGTGATCGCGGCGCCGGGTATGTACTCGCGAACGGTGTCCAGAATGCCGAGGTACGACGCGCTGCGGTAGGACCTACGCATCGCCTTGAGTACCCTGTCCGAGCCCGACTGCAGCGGCATGTGAAGGCTGGGCATGACGTTGGGCGTCTGCGCCATCGCGATAATGACGTCGTCGGTGAAAGCCGCCGGGTGCGGGCTGGTGAAGCGGACCCGCTCGAGGCCGGCGATCTGCCCGCAGGCACGCAACAGCTTGCCGAACGCCAGCTTGTCGCCGAACTCCACTCCGTAGGTGTTGACGTTCTGACCGAGCAAAGTGACCTCGATGACGCCCTGAGCCACCAGTGCCTCGATCTCAGCCAGGATGTCGCCGGGGCGACGGTCCATCTCCCTGCCCCGCAAGGTCGGCACGATGCAGAACGTGCAGGTGTTGTTGCAGCCCACAGAGATGGACACGAACGCGCTGTATGCCGAGTCACGTCGGGTGGGCAACGTCGAGGGGAAGACGTCCAGACTCTCCAGGATCTCGACCTCAGCCTGCTTGTTGTGACGAGCGCGATCCAGCAGTGCCGGAAGCGAGCCCATGTTGTGGGTGCCGAACACAACGTCCACCCAGGGCGCCCTGTCCACAATCGTGACGCGGTCCTTCTGTGCCAGACATCCGCCGACCGCGATCTGCATGGCAGGGTTCTTGATCTTGGCCGGGCGAAGCTGACCGAGGTTGCCGTACAGCTTGTTGTCGGCGTTCTCGCGCACCGCACAGGTGTTGAACACCACGACGTCCGCAGTCTCCGGCGGATCAGGAACACCCGCGATGTCGACATAGCCGGCAGACTGCAACAGCCCGGAAAGCCGCTCGGAGTCATGAACGTTCATCTGACACCCATAGGTGCGCACTTGATAGGTCTTCATGGCATCGACAAGCGTACGTGTTCCGGGGTCAGTCGCGATTGACCGGTCAGCACGAAGACTCACTGAACTCGCCGGTTCCGACTGCTGGCGTCACGTTCGTGTGCCAAGTCATGGCGCGCTGACGGCAACGACCGCAAGGGGCGTGTGGTGACGATGCGGCGGATTTCGCTCATGTTCGCCCTTGCGTGGGAATCCACCGGATCCCGCCACATAGCCAGCCCGAAGCCATCGACGTCCGCGATGGCGACCAGCTCCACGTCCCCGACGGGGACCAGCTCCACGTTCCCACAGGAGCAAGCTAGCCGTCTGCGACGAGGCCCCCCAGACTGCCGCAACGCCGCACAAGGACATCTTCGGCGCGGCCAGCAGCTTCGGTGCGCCATTCAAAGAGATGCGCAGCCTGAAGGCCTGCGACGGTGCGGCCGTCACCGATGCCGTGAGCCGGGCCGGGGCCGCCGCCGTGGGCACGTATGCGCCCCATCCTGCTCGCTGCGTTACTCACCTGCCGTCGAGCATTGTGGCTGTGCCCGGCCACTACTTGGTCTACGGCATGCTGGCCCAGATCCCGGGGGCGAACCCATCGAGCGGTACCGGACATGGCTATCAGAATGCCCCAGGAAGGACACCTGAGCGGTTCCCCTGAGCGCGCGTCTAGTCCGGCAGGTGTTCGGGCGCGTCCGCGATGGCCTCACGAATGACGGCGTACGTCAGGCTCGAGGAGTAACCCTTACGCGCGAGCATGCCGGCCAGCCGTCGTGTCTGCACCTCGATGCCCAGGCCGTGCATCGCCCGTAGTTTCTTGTCCACCAGAGCCCGAGCCCGATCACGCTCATCCTCATCGGAGATGGACGACAGCGCGTCGTCGGCCAATTGGCCCTCGATGCCTTTGGTTCGCAGCTCGCGGGCAAGCGCACGCTTGGCCAGGCCGCGTCCGACCTGCTGGGAACGCACCAGCATTTGAGCGTAGGCCTCGTCATCGACGAGACCTACCTGGGTCATCCGGTCAAGCACGGCGCCCGCCACTTCGGCGGTGCAACCGCGCTTCGCGAGCTTCTGCAACAGCTCGGCGCGGCTGCGGGGCGCCATGGCCAGCTGCCGCAGAACGATCTGTCGTGCCACATCGCGCGGATCAGGCTCGGTCCCCTGGCTCTCCACATCAGGAACCGGATCACCCGTTGCAGAAGCTGCGCTCACGTCGCCCCGAACAGCCGCCGCGAGCGCGGCCTCCTCATGCGTCCCCATCGTCGTGCGGATCAGAAGTCGACCGGCACGTCCTTGACTGACATGTCCTGGATTGGAACAGCCTCGATCGGCATGTCTTTGATCGACCGCGCCTTGGCTGATCCGTTCCTGGTCGACGGTCCGCTCTTGACCGGCACGGCCCTGAGCGGCACCTCGGCGATCGGTTCAGCCGACTGGTCGACCCGTGGGCCGATGCCGAGCTTCTCCTTGATCTTCTTCTCCAGCTCGTCGGAGAGGTCAGGGTTGTCTTTCAGGAACGCACGTGCGTTCTCCTTGCCCTGCCCCAGCTGATCGCCCTCGTAGGTGTACCAAGCACCGGCCTTACGCACGAAGCCATGTTCCACACCCATGTCGATCAGCCCGCCCTCACGGGAGATGCCGAATCCATAGATGATGTCGAACTCCGCCTGTTTGAACGGGGGGGCGACCTTGTTCTTGACGACCTTGACGCGAGTGCGGTTGCCCACCGGGTCGGTGCCGTCCTTGAGTGTCTCGATCCGGCGAACGTCCAGCCGGACAGAGGCGTAGAACTTCAGCGCCTTGCCACCGGTGGTCGTCTCAGGGCTGTTATGCACCATGACACCGTCAACGAAGTAGTTGTGGGTGCCAGCCACCTCGATGTCGAACCGATCCATGGAACGCATTTGGGGCTTTATCTCTACGGAAAGCACCCGTGCCGGGACGAGAACCTGACTCGGCTCGACGAACTGCGGCTCCACAGCGAACTGCCCACGCAGACGCGGGAGCAGTTTGTAGTCCATGGACGGGTGGACATACGGCCCCACCAGCTCCAGGAACCTGCTGCTGCCGGCGGTCGTCATCGTCAGCACGGCCTTCTTGGCAGCGCCACGGATCGAGAGCCTGCCGTCAACACCGTGGACGTCGCGCAGATAGTCGGCGAGTCGCACGCGGCTCGCCTCGCTCATCGCCTCGACACAGAACTCGACCCGGCCACTGCCGCCAGCGGTGCGCCGTTGCAATCCCTGGGAATGTTCGCTGAACGAGCCGTGGTCCATGAACCAGATCGCCAGAGCCAACGGACTCAGTGACTTGAGGTACTCGTCGCTCAGGTGCTTCTTCCCGTCGCCCCAGTAGACGACCTCGCAAAGCTCGCCGAGCTCGGACAACGCCGACAGCTCGACGAATGCAGCTCCCTTGGCGTTGACATTACGGCTCTGACCGATGTTGCCGAACAGCGATGCCTTCCAGTCCAGATACTCGACCTGCTCCTGACCGTGCCCCATCCGGAAGCGCACGCCCTGGCGATCGCGCAGGTTGGGCGCCAGGTGGGCATCGCCCATGAGCCCACCCAACACAAACTGCCACTGCTGGTCACTCAGCCGGGCCGTTTCATTGGCTAGCACCCTGTCCCCCACCATGAGCTCGCCGGCCTCCCGCCATCCCCCAGGGGTACGGATCAGGTGGTTCTCTGTCGCGGCGAACTGCGAACGACCATTGCCGCCGGATTTCTCCACGCCGAACTGCAGGAAGTGCTCGGCCACCCCGTTGTCGAACCAGTTGTTGACGGGACGGTTGACGATCTGATTGAGCTCGGCGTCATAGGTGCGCACCTCGACCGGCAGCTTCTGGCTGACGATCTTGCCAATCATCTCCGTTGACCCGTCGGCAAGCGTCACCTGGGTGTCGTACGAGAAACATCCAAACATCACTCCGATCTTCTCGCGGAGCTGGTTGATGAAGATCATCGTGGTGTTGGTGCTGCTGATCGTTCCGGTGAGCTTGCGCAGAGCCTGGGACATCAGACGCGCCTGCAGCCCCACGTGGCTGTCGCCCATCTCCCCCTCGATCTCGGCGCGAGGAACAAGCGCCGCAACCGAGTCGATCACGATGATGTCGATGGCTCCGGAACGGATCAGCATGTCGGCGATCTCAAGCGCCTGCTCGCCGGTGTCTGGCTGACTCACCAGCAGTGCATCCGTGTCGACGCCGAGCTTCTGGGCGTAGTCAGGGTCGAGGGCGTGCTCGGCATCGATAAATGCCGCGATCCCGCCGGCCTTCTGTGCGTTGGCCACCGCGTGTAGGGCCACCGTCGTCTTGCCCGAGCTCTCCGGGCCGTAGATCTCAACGACCCGCCCACGAGGCAGCCCGCCGATGCCCAGAGCGACGTCTAGGGCGATGGACCCTGTGGGAATGACGTCGATGGGGACGCGGACCTCGTCGCCGAGCCGCATCACTGCACCCTTGCCGTGTGCCTTCTCGATCTGCGCCATCACTACATCCAGCGATTTCGCGCGATCTGCTCCAGCCATGTCCCTCACCTGCCATTTCTGTATAGGGGTCCGCCGTCTACCTGCGACCGACACCTGTGCGGGGATGCATCTCGTGTCGAGTCAGACGTTACGAGCGACCACCGACAGCCACCGCCGTCAGGCACAGGCCTGTGGCAGGTGGGACAACCGAGGCAACTCATGGGGAAAACAGTACCCGAACAGATGTTCGATTTAGTCACGATGTGAGTGGGACACGCCGCGATCTTGTAACCACAGGTTCGCAACCACGCGGTAGCAACCATCCGCATGCCAGGACACAAAACGTTCACGACAGGAGCAGTTTCTCGAGCCGGTGGGCCGCCAAGACCAGGCCGAGCAAACCCAGGACCGCCAGGTAGGCCACGTGAAGGAGTAGTCCGGGGCCGATCTCGCCCAGCATCAGCCCACGCTCCAGAGCCACACCGTGATACAGCGGCGTGGCCTGCACGATCCACTGCACCGGGCCCGGGTAGGTCGACAGCGGAAAGAACGTCGCAGAGAACAGGAACATCGGCTGGATCGCCAGGGTGACGTAGTCGAAGTCCACCCATGACCGCATGAACGTCGTCCCGAACATCCCAACCGCAGAGAACGCAAAGCCGATGAGTGTGGCCGCCGGGAGCGCAAGCAGCGCCCACCACGTGTGCACGGTCCCGATCAGCCACGCCACCACCAGGAACGCCGCGGCATAGAGGGCGCCACGGATCAGTGACCAGCTGATCTCGCCCACCGCCACGTCCCGGGGTCCCAACGGGGTGGCCAGGACCGAGTCGTAGAGCTTGGCGAACTTGAGCTTGAAGAACACGTTGAAGGTCGAGTCGAACACCGCGCCGTTCATGGCCGACGCGGCCAGCAGAGCGGGTGCCACGAAATACGCATAGGGCACGGTCTGGCCACCGTCCGTGGTCACGACCTTGATCAGCGCGCCCAGTCCGATCCCGAGTGAGAACAGGTAGAACACCGGCTCAGCGAACCCCGTGACGAGGGCGACCCAGGCGTGCCGGTAGCTCATAATGTTGCGTTCGATCAGGATGCGCGCCATCCCCGCTCCGGCGGGCAGGGGCAGCACCCTCGCGATGCGGGAGGTAAGTCCTCCGCTGGGCGAGGGAGGCGCCTGGGCCGCGGACGTCATAGGACCAGCCTTGTGGTGAAGGCGCGGCGAGCCAGCCAGCCGCCGATAGCGATCACGACCAGGAGGTACGCCGTGTGGCTCGCAACGGCAACGAAGTCAGGTGATCCGAGGGCCAGCGAGCGGTTGGCCTGGACGCCGTGCCACAGCGGCATGACCCACGCAATCGGACGCATGAACACCGGCAGCTGGCTCACCGGGAAGAAGATCCCCGAGAACAGGAACAGCGGCGTCATGATGAAGCGGAACAGGATATTGAAGCCGCTGTCGTTCTCCTGCTTGGCTGAGAACGCGAAGATCGGCACGGCGAAGGCCATCCCGGTCAGCACAGTGATCGGCAGGCAGAGCAGCACCCACCATGAGCTGAACGAGCCGAACAAGGCCGCCACCCCGATGAAGATGGCCGTGGCACCCGTGACCTGCACCGCGACGTAGAGCAGATGCCCGAGCAGGATATCGTCGATACCGACTGGCGTGGCGAGCATCGCGTGATACTTCGCGTTCCAGCGAATCGCTCCCATCACAGGGTAGGTCGACTCCCCCATGGCCACCCACATCGCCTGTGCCGCAAGGATTCCCGGCACGACGAACTGCAGATACGGCACTCCATCGACACCCCCCGCGGATTTGTTGACGAGGCTGCCCAGACCAAGGCCCAGCGACAACAGGAACATCAGGGGCGAGAGGAATCGGCCGAAGATACTGCCCGGCCACGTGCGCTTGTACGCGGTAAGCCAGGACCCGAAGACTGGTCGCCAGTTGGACGGCGCCGGCTGACGGTTCATGGCGCTGACCGAGGCACTCATCAATCCACCAGCGTCCGACCGGTCAGGTGCAGGAAGACATCCTCAAGGGTCGAGCGGCGGACAAGGGTGGACAGGGGCCGGACACCCCGCAGGTGGACCTCGGCGGCGGCGGCGTCGCCGTCCTCGGTATAGACCAGCAGCCGGTCGGGCAGGACCTCGACGCGCTCACCGATCCCTGCCACGGCATTGCCATGCTGAGCATGGTCGTCGGTATCGAAGCGCAACTCGAGAACCTCCCGCGTGGAGTACTCGGTGATCAGCGAGCGCGGCGATCCCTGCGCGACGATCTTGCCGTGGTCCATGACTACCAGGCGGTCGCACAGCTGCTCGGCCTCATCCATGTAATGCGTCGTCAGAACCAGGGTCACACCGGAGCGCTTGAGCCGGAAGAGCCTGTCCCACAGCACGTGGCGTGCCTGGGGATCGAGCCCCGTGGTGGGTTCGTCCAGGAGCAGGATCTCAGGACGGCTGATCAGCGAACGGGCAATCGTCAGCCGCCGCTTCATGCCACCCGAGAGCGGCTCGACCGTGGACTTGGCCCGGTCCGTGAGCTGCGCTAAGTCGAGTAGCTCCGTTGTACGAGCACGGACCTCGCGCTGGGACAGGCCGAAGTAGCGGCCATAGATCCATAGGTTCTCCTCAACCGAGAGCTCTTCGTCCAGGGTGTCTTTCTGGGGCACGACGCCCAGGCGCGCCCGGATCTGCGGGCCGTGGGTGGCCGGGTCCTGCCCGAAGACTCGCAGCTCGCCTCGGGTCACCGGCGACACACAGCCGACCATCTTCATGGTTGAGGACTTACCGGCGCCGTTGGGCCCGAGAAAGCCGAAAGACTCGCCCCGCTCCACCCCGAAGTCGATCCCGTCCACCGCGGTGAAACTACCAAAGGTCTTGGTCAGGCCGGTGGCATGGAGCAGGAGATCGGGATCCGGATGAGTCACACAACAAACGCTATCCCCTCGCTGCGACCGGAAATCAACCCCTCTTCTTGGGGCTCCTCAGCTCTTTGCCGAGCCAGCGTTCGGCCGGTACGTCCATGTCGGCACACAGCGCCAACCAGGTTTCGCGCGGTTTGATCCCTGATTCGAGTGCCTGCATGGGGGTGCGGTCGCCGAGTGCTCCCAGGACATGGTCACGCGCCAGGGAGTGCGCGTAGGCAGCACCGAACTCGTCGTCCATCAGGCGCCAGAAATCGCTCATCCGCATTCGGGGAGTCTTTCACGACCTGCTCAGGTCCAGCTGAGTCAGGCTCTTCAGCCTGGAGATGAGGAGTGGGGCGTGCGCGATGTCGGGGTAGCGTTGCGGATGTGGGGATGGGGTTGCATCGCGAGCGTTGGACGACCTTGTTGGGCGGCGACCCGCGCGAATGGTTGCTGGCCTGCGATGAGCCTGCGGCCCGATGGGTGACCCTCGTCGAGCTCTTCGACCGACGGGCAGATGATCCCGAGCTGATCGCGGCCCATGCTGCCGTGCTCGCCGACCCGGGGACGAAAACACTGTTCGAGCGTCTGCCTGTTTGACAGGTCGACAACCATCTCTCTGGTCATTCGAGCCCTGCCTTCGCCCCGAACCTGTTGAACCTACTGGCCGACATGGGGGTCGGGGCCGGCGACGATTCTCGGGTCGAGCGTCTTCTTGATTCGTTCCTGGATCATCAGGATCCCGGCGGCCGTTTCACCGCGTTCGGCACAAGTCGAGCTTCCTCGATGCCAGTGTGGGGCTCGTTGCTCTGTGACACGCACGCCATCACCGAGGTGCTTGTCCGGTTCGGTCGCGTTCATCACCCGGCGGTGACCCAGGCGCTACGGACGATGGCAGCGATCGTGGCGATACCACGCAAGGCCTGGCCTGGCCGTGCGTGCCCCATTCGGTATCGGGGTTCCGAGGGCCTGGCCGCAAAACAGACTCCTGTCCTCAAGTCACCCTCAAAGCGTTGCGAACCTTGGCCCGACTTCCCGAACACCAGCGAAGCGAACAGGCTGTCGAAGCAGCGCGCACCGCGCTGCGAGCATGGACGGCGCGCTCGGAAGAGAAGCCCTACATGTTCGGACATGGCGCCCGGTTCAAAACCGTGAAGTGGCCGACGTTCTGGTACGACGTGCACTGGCTCCTCGACACCGTCAGCAGGTATCCAAAGCTCTGGCGGGGCGCAGATGCCGAGCCGGCGGACCGGTGTGCCGTGGCCGAGCTCGTCGCCTGACCTCGTCGCCTACAACTTCGACCTTGATGGCACCGTGACCCCGCGGTCGTGCTATCAGGGGCTGCAAACAGTTGCCAGTCGTGTGCACTTTAGAGAGCAGTACAGAGCTTTAGTCGGCCATGCCCTCGTCCGGGGCTCGGGTGTTGTTGTTGTTGTTGTTGTTGCGGGCGTTGTCGGTACTGGGTGACACCGTGTAGCCCATGCTGCGTGCGTTGGCGGAGTCGTTTGTGGTCTCACCTCCGTCGGGGGTGACGATCAAGACACGTCTGCGCCCGACCCCGGCCGAGGAGCAGGCGCTGCGGGAGGTGGGCA
>Ga0207927_1000160_pt1 | contig 27322 bp, 19 predicted proteins | sample NGESurdeep072012_2_FD_184456 | JGI IMG/M metagenome (GOLD analysis project Ga0207927, IMG submission 184456) | Arctic peat soil microbial communities from Barrow, Alaska - NGEE Surface sample 210-2 deep-072012 (SPAdes) | ecosystem: Environmental > Terrestrial > Soil > Wetlands > Peat ... | reverse complement strand
GCTCCGCGCGTCGGCTTCCCGGCCCTCGAGCTGCTCGGGAGCCATGTACTGAAACGTCCCGAGGATCGTCCCCTGCTCCGTGATCGCTCTCGGCATCTCCGTCGGAAGCGACGTCGCCGAGGACGATTTCACGGCCGGCACCGCGGTCTTCGCGAGGCCGAAGTCGAGGAGCTTCACCCCGGATTTCGTCAACATGACGTTCCCGGGCTTCAGGTCGCGGTGAATGATGCCGGCGTGGTGCGCCGCGTCGAGAGCCGCCGCGATCTCGATCGACACCTTCAGGAGCTGCTCCGGCGGGAGGGGGCCGCTTGCGAGGCGCTCGGCGAGAGTCTGTCCCTCGAGGTGCTCCATGACGAGGTACTCGGTACCCTCGTGCGTCCCCACGTCGTAGAGGGCGCAGATGTTCACGTGCGCCAGCGCCGATATGGCCTTCGCTTCTCTCTCGAAGCGCTGCTTCATGTCGGCGTCCTCGGAAAAACGGGGCGGCAGGATCTTGACCGCCACCGTGCGCTCGAGACGCGTGTCCCGGGCCTTGTAGACCTCGCCCATTCCGCCCGCGCCGAGGGGCGACAGGATTTCGTACGGGCCGAGGCGTGTTCCAGTTGCCAGCGTCATCGCGCACCCTCCACGAGAAATAGATGCGAGACCGTGCGGCGGCAGGCGTAGGCGTAGCCCTTTCCGTCGTCGGTGAAAGCGAAGGGCCCAACGCTCAGAACCCCGGTCAGGTCGGCGGGTCCGAGGGTCCGCAGCGGCTCCCGTCTGCCGGTTGCGACCTCGAGGCGCTCGACGTGCGCGGGGACCTCCCCGCCGCGGGAAACAAGCAAAAAACGGCCGTCCGCACTCCACCGAATGGCGAAGTCCTCGGGAGTCGCTCCCGCCACGGGTCGTGCCTCGCCCCCATCGACCGAATAGATGACGAGGGCGCCGCCGCTCGCCTTGACGAGGATCGACCGGCCGTCGGGCGACACGAATCCCTGGCTCGTTCCTTCCGGGGTCGCGGGGCGCGGCTTGCCGCCCGCGATGTCCTGCACGTAGCACCGGACCCCTTTGCCATCTTCATGACCGCAGGCGAGGACCCTTCGGGTGTCCGAGAAAAACTGCCCGGACTCGTAGCTGACGAGGCCGCCTCGCTCGAGTTTGCGGAGTTCGCCGGCGCCGGTGGGGTACAGCACGAGTTGCGGAGGCGTCGTCGGCACGGCGGCGAGCGCCCACTTGCCGTCGCGGGAAAGGTCCAGGGCTGCTCCCTCGCCGAGACGCACGACGGGCGAGCCGTCGGTCTGCCGCAGGCACACGGCGTAATTCACACCCACACTCCCGCTCTCTTCCATGAAGAGGAGCGACTTGCCATCCGGGGTCAATGCTGCGGGATCGGAAAGGTCGAGCCAGGAGAGATCCCGCTCGCGCGCCTGACCGGGCGCGAGGACCGGCATCTCCCGGAAGAAATCGTCTCGCGTCGCGAGCCAGCGTCCGTCGCCGCGGACGTCGTGAATCGTCAGGCCGCCGGCGCTTTCGAGCGCAACCCGGCGCCTGCCCGACAGGCTGACCGCATAGACCCTGAAGTTGTTGTAGGCGTTCCCCGCGGAGAACATGACTTCGTCTCCCGCCTGCGACCAGGCGAGTCCCTCCTCACCCCAGTAGCCTTCGGAAAGGACGGTCTTCTTCCCCGCGAGGTCCACGACGGCGACCTCTCCACGGTCGTCGAACTTAAAGGGGTGCTCGAAGAACGCGATCCGGTCCCCGCGCGGAGAGAAACGCGGGTCGCTGAAGTAGCCGCCCGTCTCGGCGAGGATCTTGCCGGCCGGGAATTCGAGCCGGTCTTTCCCGCCGACGTCGCGGATCACCGCGAGATCCGCCCCGTCGGGAGTCCAGTCGGCCTCGCGCACGCCGGCCAGGATCTCCCGCGGCGCGCCGCCTTCGAGAGGCATCCGCGCGAGCGTGCCCTCGAAGAGGCTGTGCGCCTTGTACTGCGCGCGGATGAGGACAGCCAGTTCGCCCCGGGACGAGACGGAGAGCAGGTGGGCGGCGCGCAGCAGGCTGCGCGGACTCGCCCCCGAATAATCCGACCGGAGCGAGAGGATCTCCGGCGCGTTTCCGGAGGGAGCCGCGGTGTAGATGACCGTCTTTCCATCCGGAGCGAGCCGGGCGTTGAAGATCGGCTCCTGCCGGAACGTGAGCTGCGCGAAGGACGGCACGGCGGCGATCGAGCGCTTTCCCTTCCAGTGCCCGAGGGCGTACGACGCCGCGACGGCGAGAATACTGACGGCAAGGGTGGCCGCCGGCACCCACCGCCTGGCACCGCCGGACGGAGCCGGCAAAGCGGGGCGACCGGTCGCGGAACTCCCCGCCAGCGCCTCGAGGTCGAACGCGAGGTCGCGAGCCGACTGGAAGCGCTCCGCTGGATTCTTTTCCAGGCAGTGCCGCACGAGCCGGTCGAGCTCGGACGGGATCTTCGCGCCCGAGAGGTCCGGCTCCGCCGGCTCCTCCTTCAGGATCGCGTTCATGGTCTCGATCGCCGAGTCGCCCTTGAACGCGCGCTGGCCCGTCAGCATCTCGAAGAGCACGCACCCGAACGCGAAGATGTCCGACCGCGCGTCGGCCGGCTGCCCTCGCACCTGCTCGGGGGCCATGTACCCGACGGTCCCGAGGAGAGTCCCGGGGTCCGTTGCCCTCGCGAGCGTCGGCGACTTCGTGTCTTCCCCCGCCGTGACGGTTCTCTGCTTCGCGAGCCCGAAGTCGAGAATCTTCGCGCGCCCGTCTTTCGAGAGGACGACGTTCTCGGGCTTGAGGTCCCGGTGGACGATGCCGCTCTCGTGCGCCGCCGCGAGGCCGCGCGCGATCTGAACTCCGAGATCCACGGCCTTGCGCACGGGCAGGGCGCCCTCGGAGATCTTCTGGCGCAGGGACTCGCCCTCGACGAGCTCCATCACGAGGAGATGCCGGGACGAGGAAGGGGAAAAACCGGGGACTTCTTCGAATGAGTAGAGATGGGCGATCCCGGGATGGTTCAGGCTCGCAAGCGTGCGCGCTTCCCTCTCGAAGCGCGTTCTTCGTTCTTCAGCCTCGAAGAACTCTTCCGGCAGGACCTTGATCGCCACATCGCGCCCGAGCTTCGTGTCCCTTGCCCGGTACACCTCGCCCATCCCGCCCGCGCCGAGCGACGCGAGGATCTCGTAGGAGCCGAGCTTCGTTCCAGCGGCGAGCGTCATCTCAGCCCTTCGACGACATAGAGCGTGCTGCGCTGCAGGATGTATCGCGCCGCCATCTGCCGGCCGTCCGCACTGAAGCGGATCGACGAGCCCTCGACTCCCACGTAGCCGGCGGGGTTGATGACCTTCCAGGTCTGACGCTTCCCGGTCGCGGGGTCGAGCTTCCAGACCTCGATCGGGAAGCTGCCGGGTCTCGAGGCGTAGAAGCGCCCGTCGGGAGTCCACTGGATGAGCCGCTCGCCCTCCTCGAGACCCGCGACGCGACGCGCCGGCGCCTCGGGGCTCCGAAGGTCGAGGATCCCCCAGCCGGCCTTTTCCCGCGCGAGAAAGCTCCGTCCGTCAGGGCTCAGGAATGGCCACGTGTCGAGACCCGTGACGCCCTCCGGCGTGATCGGCTTCGGCGCGCTACCGTCGAGGCCCTGAATCCAGACGCGGTCTTCCTTCTCTCCCTCCGAGCCGATGAAAATCAGGCTCTTGCCGTCCCTCTGAAAGCTGACCGCCTTGATGGAGCGGATGCCGTGGGCCGGGAGCTCGCGGGGACTTCCCGTGCCCGTTGGATAGATGACCCAGCGGGGGTTCGGCTTCTCGATCCACGCCGCCGCGAGCGTCCCGTCGGGAGAGAGCGCGCCCCAGCCGCCGCTCTTCCCGAGCGGCGTCGCGTGACCGCCGGCCGTGGGCCGCAGGAACAGATCCGAAAGTTCCCCCTCTTCCTCTTCGAAGAGGAGCATCTTCCCGTCGGCCGAGCAGTCGAGAAGGTAGCTCCACGTCCGCCACGACAGGTCCACGGGCTGAGCCTGCCCGTCACCCTGCGCAAGGAGTCCGCCGCGCATCTCTTCCCGGCTCATGAGAACGCGTCCGTCCGGCGCCACGTCGTGAATGGACAGACCGCCCGCCTGACTGAAGACCCGGCGCTCGTTCCCCGAAAGGTCCACGGCGTAGAGAGCGCGGTTCAGCACGTTGGTCCCGGCCGTGAACCAGATTTCCCGGCCCTTCCAGGCGAGTCCCCGGAGCGTGTCGTGATCCTTCGACAGGATCCGCGTCTTCCCCGCGTCGACGTCGAGGGCGACGACCCGCCCCGCGTCATCCCCGGCGGCCGGGTGGTCGACGTAGGCCAGCAGTTTTCCGTCCGCCGAGAACCGGAGGTCGCCGAACCATCCCGCCGATTCCACTTTCACCTGCCCTTGTGGGTACTCGAGAAAGGAGCGTCCTCCCGTCTGCCGAACGAGCGCGAACTGGCCCTTCGGCCCCCAGGCCGACTGGAGGACTCCCCCGAGGAGGGCTTTGGGGGCCAAGTCCCCTCCCAGAGCCGAGCGGGCCAGCGTCCCTTCGAACTGCCACGTGTCGGCGACCTTGCTCTTCAGCCGCAGGGCCAGCTCGCCCGCGGGCGAGAGGTCCATCAGCTGGACGTCGCTCTGGCCGAGCGGCCGCTCCTTGGGGTCGGCGATGGGCGAGGAGAAGAGCTGCCACGGCTCCCCTTGCCAGCTGGCGTCGTAAATCACGTCCTGGCCGCCGGGAGCGAAGCGTGCCTTTCCGATCCGGCCCTGACGGAACGAGACCTGCCGGAACGAGGGCTGCGCATGGCGTCCCCAGTGCACCGCGCCGGCCAGCCACGCGGCGGCGGTCACGGCCAGCACGGCCGCGGCGCCGAGGCCGATCCACCTCCACCGGTCGCCTTTCGGCCGGCCCCTTTGCTTCCCGCCGTCGACGGAGGAGATTGTCGAGATGGCCTGAAGGTCGAAGGCGACGTCCTTCATCGACTGGAAGCGGCTCTCGGGCGACTTCTCGAGGCAGTGAAGGACGAGGCGCTCCAGAGCCGGCGGCATCTGGCCCTTCGTGACCACGAGCGCGGCCGGATCGTCGTGGAGGATGGCGTTCAAGGTCTCCACGCCCGACTTGCCTTCGAACGCCTTTCGCCCGCTCAGCATCTCGTAAAGGACGACCCCGAAGCTGAAGATGTCGCTTCGGTGATCCGCGGGCTCGCCCCGCACCTGCTCCGGGCTCATGTAACCGACGGTCCCCATGACGACGCCGGCCTCGGTGTGCAGCCTTGCGGCAGCCTCCGTGGGGACGCTCGTCTGCGGGCCGCTCTGGCCGGCCCAGTTCGGCAGCTGCTTCGCCAGTCCGAAATCCAGCAGCTTCACCCGGCCGTCCCGACCAAGGAAGATGTTCTCCGGCTTCACGTCACGGTGGACGATGCCCCGGACATGGGCCGCGGCGAGGCCCTCAGCCACCTGCGACGCCAGCTCGACAGCCTTCTTTGGCGCCATGGCACCGGCCCGGAGGCGGTCGCGGAGCGACTCGCCCTCGAGCAGCTCCATCACGGCGTAGGTGCGCTCACCCTCGTTCCCGAAGTCGTAGATGCCCAGGATGTTCGGGTGGTTGAGGGCGGCCACGGCCCGCGCCTCGCGCTCGAACCGGGAGAGCAGGTCGCGGCTCTCCGACAGAGAGGGAGGCAGCACTTTGATGGCGACGAAGCGGTCGAGCTTGGGGTCGCGGGCCCGGTAAACCTCCCCCATCCCTCCCGCGCCGATCTGGCCGAGGATTTCGTAAGGTCCGAGCTTCGTTCCAGCGGCGAGCGTCACGTTTCGTTCTCGATCACGATCGCGTCACCGCCCGTGCCGCCCCTCGTAATTCGTGCAGAGGTAGTGGATTCCGACCATCATGACTTCCTCCCAGGCGGTCTCCACCTCCTGGGAAGACTCCGGATCGCAGGCGCGCACGGTCTCGAGCAGGCTGTCCAGCCACAGATCGTACAAGTGCGCGCCGATCGCGAGATGGCCGGCCCCGTGGCGGACGGCGATTTCCCCGAGGTACGGGTCCGGCCCCTGCTTGGGGTTCCGCGCCACGAGGAGGAGGTGGTGGAACGATGCGCGAAGCGCCTCCTTCTGGCGGGCGAAGTCGGTGCCCGCAAACTTCTCGGCCACCTCCGGGGAAGAGGCGAGGAAGTTCTCGTAGAACACGTCGAGGAAGTCCGGGCGCGCCTCGCACCGCTTCAAGCTTGCCTCGAAGATGGCGAGCGCGAGCGGGCTCGGCCCGAGGCGAAAATTGGGGGTGAGCGTCACGATGTTTCACGGGATTCTATCCGCGAACGAGTCGCATGTGCGGAGAGAACGCCGAATGCGAGATGATCGGGAAAATCTTTGCGAGGAGGCCGTCATGCCGCTCCCCATGTCCCGCCGCACGTTCGCCGGAACCCTCGGTGCCGCCGCCGGCGTTGCGATTCTCGACACCCCTCTCATGAGCCGAGCGGCCGAAGCCGCGACGAGGCGCGTGCGCCCCTCGGACGCCGTCATCCTGAGCTCGAACGAGAACCCGTACGGGCCGTCCGCCGGGGCGCTCGAAGCCGCCGCGAAGGCCGCCGCGAACCGCTACCCGGACGCCCTCGAGGAGGAGGCCCGCGAGGCGATCGCGAAACACCACGGCGTCGCTGTCGACCAGGTCCTTCTCGGCTGCGGCTCCTCGGAAATCCTGCGCATGGCGGACATGGCCTTCAGCGGCCCCGGCCGGCGGGTCGTCGCCGCCGAGCCGACGTTCGAGGCGGTCCTCATGTTCGCGAAGGTACTCCACGCGGATGGCGTGAAAGTGCCCCTGACTGCCGACTTCCGCCACGACCTTCCGAAGATGGCGGACGCGTGTGACGCGTCGACCGGCCTCCTCTACGTCTGCAACCCGAACAATCCGACCGCGACGATCGTGACCGGCGACGAGATGGCCGCCTTCGCCGCGAAGGTCCCGGCCTCGGCGACGATCCTCGTGGACGAGGCGTACCACCACTTCGTCGAGGACCCGCGTTACCGCTCGAGCCTCGAGCTGATCGCGAAGCACCCGAACGTCGTCGTCGCGCGCACGTTCTCCAAGATCTACGGGATGGCGGGCCTGAGGCTCGGCTACGCCGTCGGCTCGAAGGAGACGATCGCGGCGATGGCGCCGTACGCCTCGTGGAGCAACACGAACGCGGCGGTCCTCGCGGCGGCGGCCGCGAGCCTCGCGGATCCCAACCTCGTGCCGCGGCAGAAGAAACTTCTCAACGACACTCGAAAGTGGCTCGTCTCGGAGCTGACGAAGCAGGGCCGCCGGACGATGCCGTCGGAAGCGAACTTCGTGATGGTGGACGTGGGCGGCGATGTCGCGCCCGTCATCCAGGCGTTCCGCGCGAAGAAGATCCTCGTCGGGCGGAAGTTCCCGTCGCTCCCGACCTGGCTGCGCGTGACGGTCGGGAAGCGCGACGAGGTCGCGGCGTTCCTCGCGGCGCTGCCCGAGATCGTGCCGGTGCCCGCCGCGGCGGCCTAGGCCGATCAGCCGGCAGGGAGAATCGCCCGCAGAAAGCTCGTGCCCGCGAGCGACGGAATTCCGAGAAGCTCGGCCACCGTCGCGCCGATGTCGGCAAACGTTTTCCGCGAGCCGATGTCGGCTCCGGCCCTCACGCCCGGGCCCGCCGCCACCATCGGGACGTATTCCCGGGTGTGGTCGGTGGACTCGTCGGACGGGTCGCCGCCGTGGTCGGCTGTGAACACGAGGAGGTCGCCCGGCTTCAAGGCGGAAACCATCTCGGGGACGAAGGCGTCGAGCTCCTCGAGGCACTTCGCGTATCCCATCACATCGTTCCGGTGCCCGTACTTCGTGTCGAAGTCCACGAGGTTCGTGAAGACGAAGTCGTCCTGGCGGTCGCGGATCGCGAGGATCGTCTTCTCGATGCCGTCGCGGTTCGAGAGGGTGTGAACGGCCGTCGCGATCCCGCGGCCCGAGAAGATGTCTTCGATCTTGCCCAGCGCGTGCACCTTCAGCCCGTGCCGGGTCATGCGATCGAGAAGCGTCTCGCCCGAAGGCGGGACCGAGAAGTCCCTGCGGCGGTGTGTGCGCTGGTACTTTCCGTTCGCGCCCACGAAGGGCCGCGCGATCACACGTCCCACCTCGTGCGGAGGCCGCAGGATTTCGCGCGCGGCGCGGCACCAGGCATAGAGGGTGTCGATGGGGACGACGTCCTCGTGCGCCGCGACCTGAAACACCGAGTCGCCCGACGTGTAGAGGATCGGCCGGCCCGTCTTCACGTGCTCGTCGCCCAGTTCCTCGAGGATCGTCGTCCCGGAGGCGGGCTTGTTCCAGAGGACCTTTCGCTCGATCGCCTTCTCGAAGGGCTCGACGACCTCGGGGGGGAAGCCGTCCGGATAGAGGGGAAAGGGCACGTCGAGCGTCAGCCCCATCAGCTCCCAGTGGCCCGTCGTCGTGTCCTTCCCCACGGCAGCCTCGGCCAGGCGCCCGAAGGCGCCATCGGGAGCCGGGAGTCCGGCGGGCGCCTCGCCGTACATTGTGTGCAGGAGGCCGAGGCGCGTCAGGTTCGGGAGCTTCGGCTTCCCGTCACGCAGGATGTGCTGAAGCGTCTTCTTCCCCTCGTCTCCGAAAAGCGCCGCGTCCGGCGCCGTTCCCACGCCGAGGCCGTCGCAGACGACGACGATGGCGCGACGCTTCACGGCTCGCTACAGGGAAGCCAGACGCTGCTGCGCGTCGGTCCGGAGAGGCGAGTCCGGAAAGTCCGTCACGAGACGCTGATAGAAAGTCTTCGCCTCGACGTTCTGTCCCGTCTGCTCGTAGAGGCGTGCCATCGTGAAAACGAGGACGTCCTTCGAGACCGGCGAGTCGCTGGCCTCGAGGTACTTCTTCGCCGTCTCAAGGGCCTCCTTGGGCCGGCCCGCGCCCGCCTCCGCGTCGATCGCCGCCACGGCGGCGATTCCCGCCGCCACCGTGCCGCTCTCGGAGCGCGCGAAGGCCTTGGCGGCGTCGAGGTTCGCGCCCGTCGCCGCCTTGGCGCCGTCGAGCGAGAGCAGGAGGACGGCCGCCGCGCGTCCGGCGGAAGTGGAAGAGGAATCCCTGGCGAGGGACGCGAGCTCCGCTTTCGCGGCCGTGGTCCGTTCCGCGACGTCCTTGAAGACGCGGGCGCCGGGCGCGGGCGCGGTGTCGGACGCGAGGGGCGCGTCGAAGAGAGCGAGCGCCGAGGAGAATCGTGCGGCGAGACGGTTGTTCCGGAGAACGATCCCGCCCCAGACAGCGCCAATCGCGAGAATGGCGCCGCCGGCGATCAGCATCCAGCGCGTGGTCTCGGACTTGTGCGACACGACGAAGTCGCGCGCATCCGTCAGCGCATGCTGGAGCTGGTCCGTCTTCATCTGCTGTTTCGTGAGTCGGTTGGACATGTCGGTTTGGAGGCTCGCCTCAGCAGAAAGCGGCGAACGCCGCATCCTCGTGATCGAGGAGAAATCCCCCGGTCTCCTTCTCGGTGTCGTAGTCGTCCATCCAGATCACGAGCCCTCGGCGCGTAACGCGTCGAGGGCTTGGTCCGTCACACGGATGCGGGATGCGTCCTCGACCAGCCTCAGCGCTTCTTCCGCTTCCCCGACTTCTTCGCTGGCTTCCGGGTCTTCTTCGCGACCTTCTTTTTCGAGGCCTTCTTCGCCGTCTTTTTCACGGCCTTTTTCTTCGGGGCCGACTTCTTCGTAGCTCTCTTCCTGGGTGCGGTCTTCTTGGGTGCCGCCTTCTTCTTCTTCGGAGCTGTCTTCTTTTTCGGGGCCGCCTTCTTCTTCGGAGCCGCGACCTTCGGAGCCGCGACCTTCGGAGCCGCGACCTTCGGAGCGGACGCGGCGGCCGGCTTCGGGGCAGCGGGCGCGGCCGGCTTCGGGGTGGGCGGGGCCAGCTTCGGAGCGGGCGCGGCGACCGCGGGAGCAGCCGCCGGAGCCGCGGGCTTCGGAGCGGGCGGTGCGACCGGCTTCGGGGCGGCCGGGGCAGAAGCCACGCCGGCGGCGCGCAGCACCTGCTCGGCATGGTGCTCGGTGTCCACCTTGTCGAACACGTGGCGGATGCGTCCGTCCTTCCCGACGAGGAACGACTTGCGGAGGGGACCGACTCCCCACGCGGGATTCGGGTTCTGGCCCCACGAGCCGTATGCCTCGTGCACGGCGTGGTCGGCATCCGTCAGGAGCTCGAAGGGAAGGTTGTACTTGGAGGCGAAGGCGTTGTGCGACGCGGCGTCGTCCCGCGAGATTCCGAGGACCTCGATGCCGGCCTTCTGCAGCTCGGCCCACCCGTCTCGCAGGCTGCACGATTCGCGCGTGCACCCAGGGGTGTCGTCTTTCGGGTAGAAATAGATCAAAACGTCCTTGCTACCACGATAGTCATGCAGCGAGATCGTCTTGCCTGAGCGAGCCGGAAGCGAGAAATCGGGAGCGGTCGAACCGGCACTCAGGGGCGTGGAAGCCTTCATTTCATCGGCCATCTGGCGGTCCTCCGGCAGCGAAGGATATCAGAGTAAAGCGGCCGGAACGAGGCGGTAGCGATCGCGCGTGGAGGCGACGAGCTTCTCGACGCGCCCCCCGTCCTCGAGGTACATCAGGAATCCGAAGATCTCGCTGTACGCGAGAAAGACGTTGAGCGTCTTCACGCGTGGAAAGATCGCCGCGACGAGGTCGCGCACGGTCGCCGGGCCCTTCGCGAGCTCACGCTCGATCTGTCCGACGCGGAGACCGTATCGCCGGTTGAGCGTCCTCCGGTGCGTGGCCCAGTCCGTCACGGGAGCGCCGTGCCCGGTGAGCAGGGTCGACGTGCCGGTCGTCCTGTCGAGCGCGTCGAGCGTCTCGAAGTAGCGCGTCACACTCCGAAACGGGCGGCCGGGCTCCTCGGGGTCCTCGTCCACGACCGCATTGGGGGTGATCTCCTTGAGCACGGTATCGCCCGTGAAGAGGACGCCGGCCTCCGGGATCTCGAACGTGAGGCTGCCGGGCGTGTGCCCTGGCGTCGACCGCACCACGACGGACCAGCCGTCGCCCGCGAGCGTTTCGCCGCCGGAAAGCTCGTCCCAGGCCTCGAGCGGCTTCGCGAAATGGTCGACGCCCGCAACGGAGGCGACGACCGCGAGGCGCGACAGCAGGCCGAAGCCGGCGCGCGACATTTCGTCGAGGAGGAGGCGGGGGTTGCGCTCCTGACGGAAGTTGCGGCGGTCGAGCCTCCCGCCGTACAGCGTCGCGCCCGACGCGTCGGCCACCTTCTCCGCGAGGCCGAAATGATCCTGATGGCCGTGGGTGAGCAGGACGCGCTTCACGTCCGAGATCTCGAGGCCGAAGCCCCTGAGGCCCGCGCCGAGGACGTCCCACGCCTCGCGCGTAAGGGGGCCGCTGTCGACGAGCGTGACGGGATCGCGCAGGATCACGTGGACGTTGACCGGTCCGACCGGAAACGGGGTCGGAACGGCCAGCGTCCGGATGAACTCGCGATCAGGCCCAGAGGTCGTAGGGATAGCCGCCTGCCTCGTAAACGCGGTCGCTGATCGACGTGCAGTCCGCGTCGCGGTTCTTGTCGAGCGCCTTCAGGTTCGCGACCATGCGGTGGCGCGCGCGCGCGCAGAACCAACGTGCGATCTCGAGCTCCCCGGCCGCCTTCTCCTCGCCCTTCTTCGCGATCGCCGCCGTCACGCGTGAAAGCGTCGCGATCTGGGCGTAGAGATCGATGAGGACGTCGGCGATGCGCTCCTGCTGGTATTCCTTGTCGACGACCTTCTTGCCGTGCTTGCGCAGAATCGTCTCGCAGGCGTTCGCGAAGATGCCGGCGTACCGCCCGACCTGATCCGCCTCGGGCGCGAGCGACGGGTGAACCTTCGTGAGCTTGTCGTGCGTGATGACGCCCTTGAGGCGCTTGTGGGCGTACTCCGTGAGAATGCCGTGCTGCGCGAGCGGGCTCTTGAGAGCGCTCTGGACTTCCTTCAGCGAGTCTCCCAGCTCCTTCATGCCCGAGAGGGCGATGAGGAGGCGCAGGATCTCGTTCGTGCCCTCGAAGATCATGTTGATGCGGCTGTCGCGGAGCGCGCGCCCGTACGGGTACTCGTCCATGAAACCGTTGCCGCCGGCGACCTGGAGGCCGTCGTTGATGTTCTGCCAGAGGACTTCCGTGCCGAACACCTTGCAGCACGCGCCTTCGAGGGAATAGTCGCCGACGTGCCGGTCCACGAGGCCGGCGGTCAGGTAGACCATCGACTCGAGGACGTACGTGGTCGCCGTCATCCGCGTGATCTTGTGGCGGATCATCTCGAAGTCGGCGATGCGGGTCTTGAACTGCTTTCGCTGTGTCGCATGGTCCACGGCGAGCTTGATCATCATCTTCGAGCCGCCGACCGAGCCCGCGCCGAGCGACGTGCGTCCCGTATTCAGCGTCTCGAGGGCGATCTTGAAGCCGTGACCCTTCTCGCCGATGAGGTTCGCGGCGGGGACGCGGCAGTTCTCGAAGATGATCTGGCAGGTCGAGGACGCGCAGAGGCCGAGCTTCTTCTCCTCGGGCCCGCGCGAGAGTCCGGGCAGCGTGCAGTCCTCCTTCGCGATGACCGCGAAGCAGGCGATTTCCTTGTGGCCGTCCTTCTCGGCGGGGTTCCCGGGGATCCTGGCGAACACCGAGAAGAACCGGGCGAAGGCGCCATTCGAGATCCACTGTTTCGTGCCGTTCAAAACGTACTCGTTCGTCGTGGGGTCGTAGACGGCGGTCGTCTTCAGGGAGCCCGCGTCCGAGCCGGCTTCCGGTTCGGTGAGGCAGAACGCCGCAATCAACTTTCCGCTCGCGAGGTCGGGCAGCCATTTCTTCTTCTGTTCGTCGTTTCCGAACAGGAGGAGCGGCTTGAGGCCGATCGACTCGTGGGCCCCGACGACGATCGAGGCGGAGGCGTCGAGGGGCGCGATCACCTCCGTCATACGGCAATACGCCGCCGACGAAAAGCCGCTCCCGCCGTACTCCTCGGGGATCGTCATCCCCATCACGCCCAACTCGCCCATCGCCTTGACGGCTTCGCGCGGGAAGAAGTGTTCCTTGTCCATCTTGTCGGAGTCGAGGTGCGCCGCGTCGAATTCCGTGTAGGCGCCCGCGAAAGCCTCCACGGTCTCCTTCACGTCCTCGGGGATCTCCGGGAAGGGGAAGACGAGATCCTCCGCAATGTGGCCCTGAAACAGGTTTTTGAGGAACGACTCGACTTCGACGGTGGTCTCAGGCTTCGTCTGTTCTTTGACTGTGGACATCTCGGCTCCCCTCATTCGAAAAATTTCTTGCCGGTTCTAGCCATCTCGATCAGCAGCGGAGCCGGCGCGAACCGGCCGCCTTTTTCCTTCGCGAGTTTCTCGAGCGCCTCGACGATCGCCTTCGCACCGAGCGTGTCGGCATACGCGCACAGGCCCCCGCGGAACGGCGGGAAGCCCGTGCCGAAGATCATCGCGAGGTCGAGCTTTGCCGGGCTCGCGATGATGCCGTCCGCGAGACAGAACGCCGCCTCGTTGATCATCGGAAGCAGAAGCCGTCCTTCGATTTCCGAGGACGAGGGGTTCTTCGAAGGGGAAGAAAGGCCGAGGGCGGCGTAGACGGCGGGATCCGGCGCGCCGCGCTTCTCCTTCTCGTAGAGATAGAAGCCCTTCCCTGCCTTCCGGCCAAGCCGGCCGCCCGCGACGAGCTTCTCCAGGGCGGGATCCCCGGGCATGCGCGCGGGAAACGCGCTCGCCATCGTCCCGGCCGCTTTCACGGCGACGTCGATTCCGACGTCGTCCAGAAGCTCGAAGGGCCCGACCGGCATCCCGAAGGCCCGCATCGCCTTGTCGACGGCGGCAAAGTCAGCACCCTCGAGAAGGAGCCGCGCCGCCTCACCGATGTACGGGCTGAGGATGCGGTTCACGAGGAAGCCCGGCGCGTCCTTCACGACGACGGGCGTCTTCCCCATCTTCTTCGCGAGATCGAAGACCGTCGCCGTCACCTCGGGATCCGTCTTCTGTCCGTAGATGACCTCGACGAGAGGCATCTTGTGGACGGGGTTGAAGAAGTGCATGCCTACGACGCGCTCGGGGTGCGCCGCCTTCGAGGCGATCTCCGTGATCGGGAGGGTCGACGTGTTCGACGCGAAGATCGCGGTCTCAGAGACGACGTGCTCCCAATCGGCGAGGACCGCCTGCTTGACGGACATCTTCTCGAGCACGGCCTCGATCGTGATGTCGCAGCCCTGAAAGCCCGCGTACTCCAGCGAACCGCCGAGGAGCGACATCTTCGCCGCGAACTCCGCGCGGGTCATCCGGCGCTTCTTGACGTTCTCTTTCCAGATGCGCGCCGCCTGCGCGAATCCCAGCGCCAGCGCCTCGGGTTTGATGTCCTTCATGCGCGTCGGGAAGCCCTTGTCGGCCGCGAGCTGCGCGATACCGCCGCCCATCACGCCCGCGCCGAGGACGCCGACCCGCCCGATCTTCCGGGGCTTGACCCGGGCGCCGGACCCGCCGAGAGCCTCGACACCGGTTTCCTTCTTGACCTCTTCCATCCGGAAGAAGAGGCCCACGAGGCTCCGCATGACGGGCGTGCCGATGAGCGATCGGACCCCCTCGACCTCGAGCTCGAGCGCTTCGGCGAATGGCCGTGAGAAGCCCTTTTCGACGACGGACAAGGCCGCGAGCGGCGCCGGGTAGTGCCCCTTCGTCTCCTTCAGGACCGACTGGCGCGCCTTCGAGAAGACGATTCCCTTGCCCGGACCTTCCAGGAGCTTCTCGGCGAGCTTCGGCTCGCGGACGCGCGCTGGGCCGCCGCCCGGCCCCGCGTTCGCACGTTTTTTCGAGCCGAACTTCGCGCGGGCGAAGTTCTTCGCCCATTCCTCGAGGATCGCCTGGGGAACGACCTCGTCCACGAGACCGATCCTCTTCGCGCGCTTTCCGTCGAGCACTTTGCCCGCGAGAATGACGTCGAGGGCGTTCGCGAGGCCGACCATCCGGGGGAGCCGCGTCGTGCCGCCCCAGGCCGGCAGGATGCCGAGCTTGATCTCGGGGAGCCCGATCTGGGCCTTCTTCGAGTCCGAGATGAGCCGCCAGTCCATCGAGAGCGCGGTCTCGCAGCCGCCGCCCACGCACGCGCCGTCGATCGCGGCGACCGTGGGGAAAGGGAGGTTCGCGAGTTTGTTGAAGGTCCGGTGGGGTCCCCGGATCATCTCGGGATCCGCGTTCCGGTCGGCCTTCGCAATCTCGTTCACGTCCGCGCCGGCGATGAAGACGCCCGGTTTCGCGGAGAGAAGGAGCAGCGCCTTGACGTCGGACCGGCCGGCAAGCGCGTCCAGGACGCGGTCGAACTCCTTCATGACGGGCGTCGAGAACTTGTTCACCTTTTCGCCCGGCGTGTCGAAGACGAGGACGGCGAGCCCGTCTCCCTCGACCGTCAACCGGAAGGGAGAAACCACGTCCATGGGCGCCGTGAGAGGGACTGTTTCGTCGACGATGGTGGACATCACACGGCCTCCAGGAGGATCGACGCGCCCTGCCCGCCTCCGACGCAGAGCGTCGCGAGGCCGTGCACCACCTTGCGGCGGCGCATCTCGAGGAGGAGCGTCAGGATGAGGCGCGTGCCCGAGCATCCGACCGGATGCCCGAGGGCGATCGCGCCGCCGTTCACGTTCAGGGCGTCGTCCGGGATCGCACCGAGCTCGGGCGACTTTTCGAAGGCGTCGAGGTTCGCGAGGACCTGCACCGCGAACGCCTCGTTGATCTCGACGAGGCCGACGTCCTTCATCGAGAGGCCGGCCTTCTTCAGGGCGATCGGCGTCGAGCGCGACGGCCCGAGGCCCATGCGCTCGGGCTCGAGGCCCGCGAAACCCCAGCCCGAGATCCGTCCGAGAGGCTTCAACCCGTGCTTTTGGACGTAGTCCTCGGACGCCACCACGACGGCCGCGCCGCCGTCCGTGATCTGGGAGGAGTTGCCCGCCGTGACGGTGCCGAATTTCCGGTCGAAGAACGGGCGGAGCTTGGCAAGGGCCTCCATCGTCTGGTTCTCGCGAACCCCGTTGTCGAACATGAGGACGCGGTCGTAGTCCGGTGGAACCGGCACGGGAACGATCTCCTCGGCCAGCTTCGCACGGGCCGCGGTCGCCCGGTGGTGCGAGCGCAGCGCGAACGCGTCCTGCATCTCCCGCGTGAAGTGGCCTTCCTTGGCGAGGATCTCGGCGGTGTCGCCCATGCCGAGGTCGCACACGGGGTCCGTCAGGCCCTCCTTGAGTCCGATGACCGGATTGAGGAGGTCTTTCCACGGCATCTTCGAAAAGGCCTTCAGCCGCTGCCCCGCGGACTTCGACATCCCGACCTTCGTGAAGACCTCCTTGACCCCGTTGCGATAGAGAAACGGAATTTGCGTCATGTTCTCGACGCCGCCCGCGAGGACGACATCCGCCTCTCCCGTCGCGATGAGGCGCGCGGCCTCCACGACGGACTCGATGCCCGAGGCGCAGTTGCGCGACACGGAGTGCGCGGGCTTCTCCTTCGGGACGCCGGCCCGGAGCGCGATGATGCGCGCGATGTTCGAGGCGTCGACGGGGGTCGCGATGTTGCCGAAGATGGCCTGGTCGATGGCGGCGGGCTCGACGCCCGCGCGGGCCATCGCCTCGACGGCGGCCGTACGGCCGAGGTCGACGGCGGAGACGCCGGTGAAGTCGGTGCCGGCGCGCGCGAATGGCGTGCGGGCGCCGTGGACGACGTATGCGGCTCGTGTCATTTGCTTCTCCTGGACTTCTTCCCCTTCGAAGGCACCTGTGAAAACCCGGCGAGGAGGGTCCCCACCAATTGACGCGCGTTCGCAGACGGCTTCTTCTCGCCCGAGAGGAGCCATTCCGAGAGCACCTCGTCCGCGGTCCCGAAGAGGATGCGGACGGCGAGGCGCGGATCGAGGTCGCGGCGGAACTCGCCGTTTGCGATCCCGTCGCGGAGGACCTCGCCGAGGAGCCGGAAATACTCCACGAGCTTGCTGCGCGAGAAGCGCTCGACAAGGCGCGCGCTCCGGCGAAGCTCGATCTGGAAGACGGACGCGAGGTTGCGGTCGGACCCGATGAACTCGAGGTGGAGATCGACGAGCCCCGTCAGCCGCTCGTCCGCCGACCCCTTCGAGCGGACGATGGCGCGCCCCTTCGCGAGGACGTCGTCCATCGACTCGTCGAAGACGACGCCGAGGAGGTCTTCCTTGCTGCGGAAATAGAGGTAGACCGTCCCTTCGGCCACTCTCGCCGCGGCCGCGATCTCGGCGACGCGGGCCTCGTGGAAGCCCCGCTGCCCGAACGTCCGGATCGCGGCTTCGAGAATGCGGCGCCGCTTTTCGGGATCGGCCCCGGTCAGCGCGCGCTCCTCCCCGGCGGCCGCGGAAGCCGCATGCGAGAGCGCAACGCGACCCGCTGAATGAGCCATCACTCAGTAGGCTAAACCGCGCCCGCGCACGTGTCAAGGAGCCCATAATCCGCTCGTGAGCGCCACCGTGCTCGTCCTGAACGCCGGCTCCTCCACGCTGAAGTACGCCGCCTACCGGGCCGATGGCGACGGTACGTTGACCGCTCTCGTGAGAGGCAAGGTCGATGGCATTGACATCGACCCCGTCGCGGAGCTCCTCGAGCGCCATCTGGAGGGCGGAAGCCCGTCCGCCGTCGGCCACCGGATCGTCCACGGCGGCGCGGATTTCCTCGGGCCGACACCCGTCGACGATCGCGTCCTCGCGGCGCTCGAAGGACTCGTGCCCCTCGACCCGCTTCACCAGCCCCGAAGCCTCGGCGCCCTCCGCGCCGCCCGCGCCCGCTATCCATCGGCGCTTCACGTGGCCTGCTTCGACACGTCGTTCCACCGCGGCCACCCGGACGTCGCCGACGTCGTGGCCCTGCCCCGCTCGCTCCGCGAGGCCGGCATCCGCCGCTACGGATTCCACGGCTTGTCGTACGAGTACGTCTGGCACCGCCTTTCGGAGCTCGATCCCGGGGTCGCGAAGGGACGCGTCGTCGCCGCCCACCTCGGCAACGGCGCGAGTCTCTGCGCCCTTCGGGACGGGAAAAGCATGGACTCCACGATGACGTTCACGGCACTCGACGGTCTCGTCATGTCGACGCGCCCCGGCTCCCTCGACGGCGGCGTCGTCCTCTGGCTCCTCGACCGCGGCTGGGACCGGGAGCGGATCGCGCGCCTCCTCTGGAAGGAGTCGGGACTGCTCGCGCTCTCGGAGATGAGCGCCGACCTGCGCGAGATTCTCGCCGCCACGACGCCGTCCGCCCGGCTCGCAGTCGATGTCTTCGTCTACACGGCCGTCAAACAGGCCGCTGCGATGGCAGCCGCTCTCGGAGGTCTGGACGGCCTCGTCTTCACGGCGGGGATCGGGGAGAATCAGCCGGAGACGCGGCGGCGCATCGCGGACGGGCTTTCCTTCCTCGGCGTGGCCCTCGACGAGGAGGCGAACCGCCGGAACGACATTCGAATCGGCGCGTCGGGGGCGCGCGTCTCGACGTTCGTCATTCCCACGGACGAGGAGCATGTCATCGGCCGCCACACGCTCGCCACGCTTCACAAGGAGAATCCCGTCTTATGAGCCCGCCTGAAGACCTCCTCTCGAAGATGGACGCGTACTGGCGCGCCGCGAACTACCTCTCGGTCGGCCAGATTTACCTGCTGGACAACCCTCTTCTCACGGAGCCGCTGACGCTCGCCGACGTCAAGCCGAGGCTCCTCGGACACTGGGGGACGACGCCGGGCCTCAACTTCGTCTACGTCCACCTCAATCGCGCGATCGTCGAGCGCGATCTCTCGGTGCTCTACGTGACGGGCCCCGGCCACGGCGGGCCGGGCATCGTCGCGAACACGTACCTCGAAGGCACCTACAGCGAGCTGTACCCGATGGTTTCGGAGGACACCGTCGGGCTGAAGCGCCTTTTCAAGCAGTTCTCGTTTCCCGGCGGCATCCCGAGCCACGTCGCGCCCGAGACGCCGGGCTCCATCCACGAAGGCGGCGAGCTGGGCTACTCGCTCTCGCATGCGTTCGGCGCCGCATTCGACAATCCGAATCTCGTCGTCGCGTGCGTCATCGGAGACGGCGAGGCCGAGACGGGCGCGCTCGCGACGAGCTGGCACTCGAACAAGTTCCTGAATCCCGTCACGGACGGCGCGGTGCTGCCCATCCTTCACCTCAACGGCTACAAGATCGCAGGCCCGACCGTCCTCGCGCGCATTCCCCGCAGCGAGCTGAGAGAGCTCCTGCGCGGATACGGATGGGAACCGCTCTTCGTGGAAGGCCACGAGCCGGCCGCGATGCACCAATTGATGGCCGGGACGCTCGATCGCGCGCTGGATTCCATCCGTGAGATCCAGTCCCGCGCACGCGAAAGCGGCAGCGCCGCGCGCCCGCGCTGGCCTATGCTCGTCCTCGTGACGCCGAAGGGCTGGACCGGCCCGAAGGTCGTGGACGGAAAGCCGGTCGAGGGGACGTGGCGGGCGCACCAGGTCCCTGTCGCGGAGCTCGGAATTCCCGAGCATCTCCGCGCCCTCGAGACGTGGATGAAGAGCTACCGGCCTCACGAGCTCTTCGACGGGGACGGAAGACTCGTGGCCGACCTGCGTGCGCTCCCTCCGAAAGGCGCACGCCGCATGAGCGCGAACCCGCACGCGAACGGGGGCGCTCTCCTCGTCGACCTCGCGCTCCCCGATTTTCGGGCGTTCGCGGTGGAGGTCCCGAAACCGGGCGCGACCGACGCGGAGGCGACGCGCGTGCAGGGCCGATTCCTCGAGGAGGTCTTCGCGCGAAATGCGGACTCGCGCAACTTCCGGATCTTCTCGCCCGACGAGACCACCTCGAACCGCTGGGACTCCGTCTTCGACGTGACTGATCGCATGTCGGTCGCGGAGCTCCTGCCGACCGACGACCACGTCGGGCCCGACGGACGCGTCCTCGAGATGCTTTCCGAACATCAGTGCGAAGGCTGGCTCGAGGGCTACCTCCTCACGGGCCGCCATGGCTTTTTCTCGTGCTACGAGGCGTTCATCCACATCGTCGACTCGATGTTCAACCAGCATGCGAAATGGCTGAAGACGTCGCGGCAGGTGGCGTGGCGCAAACCCATCGCGTCGCTCAACATCCTGCTCTCGTCGCACGTCTGGCGGCAGGACCACAACGGCTTCTCGCACCAGGATCCCGGCTTCCTCGACCACGTCGTGAACAAGAAGGCCGAGATCATCCGGATCTACCTTCCGCCGGACGCGAACACGCTTCTCTCGGTGACCGACCACTGCCTGAGGAGCCGCCACTACGTGAACGTCATCGTCGCGGGCAAGCAGCCCGAACCCCAGTGGCTCGACGCCGACGCCGCGTGCCGCCATGCCGCCCAAGGCATCGGTGTCTGGGAGTGGGCGAGCCACGACGGCGGCCGGGACCCCGACGTCGTCATGGCCTGCGCGGGCGACGTCCCGACGCTCGAGACCCTCGCGGCCGTGTCCCTCCTCAGGAAGGAGATTCCGGATCTTCGGATCCGGGTCGTCAACGTCGTCGACCTCATGCGCCTCCAGCCCGCGAGCGAACACCCGCACGGGCTGTCGGACGAAGAATTCGACGCGCTCTTCACGACGGACAAGCAGGTCCTTTTCGCGTTCCATGGCTACCCGACGCTCATTCACCGGCTCACCTATCGGCGCACCAACCACGACAACATCCACGTGCGCGGCTACAAGGAAGAGGGCACCACGACGACGCCCTTCGACATGTGCGTCCTCAACGACCTCGACCGCTTCCGCCTCGCGATCGACGTCATCGACCGCGTCCCGGGCCTTCGCGCGCGGGCGCCCTCCGTGCGCGAGCGCCTCGTCGCGAAGCGCGAGGAGCATCGCGCGTATGTCAGGCGCGTGGGCGATGACTTGCCCGAGGTGAGGGAGTGGCGCTGGGAGGCGTGAACGAGAGGCCCGTTGACCCCCAGGGGCAGTCATTCCTGAAAGAGCATCTCCTGCGACGGGGCCCACTCGATCGTCGCGACTTCGTTGGAGACGAGCGTGCCCGCCTCGCCGCGGAGCATGCACGGGATGTCCTCGAGGGCCCCGATCGCGGCCGTCCTCCCGGTCCGCTCGGCAAAATCCCTCGCCGCCTCGACCTTCGGCCCCATCGAGCCGGCGGTGAAGTCGAAGCGTGAGAGCGCGGCGGGCGAGGCCCGGCGTATGGCGCGTGCGTCGCGCGTACCCCAGCCGACGAGGACGGCCGGGACGTCGGTCGCCATGATGAAGAAGTCGGCCTCGAGCTGCTGCGCGAGGAGCGACGCCACGCGGTCCTTGTCGATCACGGCCTCGACGCCTCGAAGCTTCCCGTCCTCGCCGTAGACGGTCGGAATCCCGCCCCCTCCCCCGCAGATCACGATCGTCCCCTTCTCGAGGAGCCAGCGCACGGGGCGAAGCTCGAAGATGCGCTTCGGCAGAGGCGAGGCCACGACGCGCCGCCACGCTGGACCGTCCCGCGCTACGGTCCAGCCACGCTCTTTCGCGAGGCGGTGCGCTTCTTCTTCACCGTAGGCCGGGCCGATCGGCTTGTCGGGCTTCGAGAAGGCCGGGTCGGCCGGATCCACCTCGACCATCGTCAGGAGGGTCGCGAACGGGACCTCGAATGGCAGGAGATTCCCGAGCTCCTGCTCGATCATGTAGCCGATCATTCCTTCGGTCTGGGCGCCGAGGACGTCGAGCGGGAAGTGCGCGGCGTCGAGCCCGCTTTCGGCCTGAAGGGCGAGGAGTCCCACCTGAGGGCCGTTCCCGTGCGAGATGACGAGCTCGTGCTCCCTCGCGACGGGCGCGAGCGCCACCGCCGCCCGGCGCACGTTCGCGCGCTGGTGCTCGGCCGTCATCGGTTCGCCGCGGCGAAGCAGGGCATTTCCCCCGAGGGCGACGACGACGCGCATGCGATTCCCGCTTCCCGGCCCGAGCGCCCAGGTCAGCCCGCCGTCCCCTCGTACATCCCGTCGATCAGGTGCTTGAAGTGCTCGTCCACGATGCGCCGCTTCACCTTGAGGGTCGGCGTGAGCTCGCCGCTCTCGATCGTGAGGTCGCGCGGCAGGATCGCGAACCGGTTGATGAGCATCTCGTGCGGCTTGCCCGTGTTCCAGTCGTCGACGGCGCTCTGGAAGATCGCGACGACTCGCAGTTCCTTGACGAGATCGTCCATGGGAAGGCTGCCGAGGCCGTTCTCCTTCGCCCAGGCCGCGAGCTTTTCGAAGTTCGGCACGAAGAGGCAGGACAGGAATTTCCGGCGGTCACCGATGACGATGGGGAGCGAGACGAACGGATGACCCTTGAGATGCCCCTCGATCGGAGCCGGAGCGACGTTCTTGCCGTTCGAGTTGACGAGGATTTCCTTCTTCCGGTCCGTGATCATGAGGAAGCCGTCCTCATCGATCCGGCCGATGTCTCCCGTGTGGAACCAGCCGTCCGCGTCGATCGCCTCGGCCGTCTCCTTTGGCTTGCCAAAGTAGCCCTTCATGACGTGCGGCCCGCGCGTCAGGATCTCGCCGTCCGCCGCGATGCGGCACTCGACGCCGGGCAGAATCTTCCCCACCGTGCCCAGCCGCCACGCCGCAGGGCAGGCGACCGCGATGACGGGGCTCGTCTCCGTGAGTCCGTAGCCCTCGTAGATCTCGACGCCGACCGCCCAGAAGAACTCCGCGAGCTCCTTCGCGAGAGGCGCGCCGCCGGAAATCGCGAAGCGAAAGCGGGAACCCAGGGCCGCGCGGATCTTGCGGTACACGAGCCTCTCGTAGACGAAGTGCTCGAGGGCGAGGCCGAAACCTGGCGTCTGCTTCTTCGCGCGGAGCGCCGTGATTTTCTTCCCGGCCTCGATTGCCCTCGCGAAGAGCTTCTGCTTGCCCGGCGACGACTTCGAGAGGGTCTCCTGCACGCGCCCGTAAACTTTCTCGTAGACACGGGGGACCGCGCCGAAGAGGTGCGGGTTCACCTCGGAGAGGTTGTCGCGCAGCTTGTCGATCGATTCGGCGTATGCGATCGTGGCCGACCGGTAGTAGTAGCAGTACTCGATGCAACGCTCGAAAACGTGCGAGAGCGGCAGGAACGACAACGCCACGGCACTGGAGTCGAAGGGGAGGACCGAGCTGCCCGCCACCGCGTTCGAGACGAAGTTGCTCTGCATGAGCATCGCGCCCTTCGGCTCCCCCGTCGTGCCGGACGTGTAGATGAGGGTCGCGAGGTCGGAGGGCTGCCGCGCGTTGGCGCGCTTCTCGAAGGCCGAGGGATCGGCCGCCTGCGCGGCGCGGCCCGTCTCCAGAATGCCCGCGTAGGGCGTCGTGCCCGCGAGCGACGATGCGTCGAACACGATGACGTGCTTCAGCGCCTGCTTGACCTCGGGGGACGCCTCCTTCGCCGCGAGAATCTTCGCCGCCTGCTCGGACGTCGACGCGAAGGCGATGGTCGTGCCGGAGTCTTTCATGAGGTAGGCCACCTGCTCGGCGACCATCGTCGGGAAGATCGGCACGAGGACCGCGCCGTAGCACTGGCAGGCGAAGTCCACGATCGCCCACTCGGGCCGGTTCTCCGAGAGCAGCGCCACGCGCCCACCCTGTTTCACGCCGAGGCCCTCGAGGGCGCACGAGACGCTCTTGACGCGGTCCATGAACTCGGCCGTCGAGATCGGGATCCACTTCCCGCCCTGCTTGTGGAGCAGCAGATCCGGCTTCGGCGTGTCCGCGAGGCTCCGGAATATGTCGACGAGTGTCCGTGGCGTCATGGAAGGCCTCCGCTGTTTGTGGCTGAACCGCACGGATTATAGTGGTCTCGTGGCGCTCGCACTCACTCTTTTGTCCGTATTCACCCTCGCCGGGCTCGTCTTGTCGAGCCTCTCGGGGTGGGCGCTGTCTCATGCGCCGGACGCCGCGGCCGGACCCGCATGAAGGTCGCCCTTGCCACCGGCGGGGCGAAGCGCCTCGGGTTCGAATTCGCGAAAGCACTGGCTCGGAATGGCTATTCGGTCGCCCTCTCTTTCAGAAGCGATCCGGAAGCGGCGGGCCGCGCTGTCGATTTTCTTAGAAAGGAAGGGGGGGCCGACACAGAGGCGTTTCAGGCCGATCTTGCGGTCGACGGGGCGCCCGCCGCGCTCGTGACGGCTGTCCTCGCCCGGTTCGGGCGCCTCGACGCGCTCGTCCACGCCGCCTCGCCGTGGATCCCGAAGCCGTTTTCGTCCGTCACCGTCGACGACTGGGAGGCCGTGTTTCGCGCCGGCCCCCGCGCCGCGTTCTTCCTCGCGCAAGCGGCGGCGCCCGCGCTCGCCCGCTCGTCCGGATCCATCCTCTTCGTCTCGGATGTCGCCGCCACGCAGGCATGGCCGACGCACATCCCGCATACGGCCGCGAAGGCGGCGATCAACGCCCTCGTGCGCAACCTCGCCGTCGCCATGGGCCCGAACGTCCGCGTGAACGCGGTCGCGCCGGGCGTCGTCCTGCCACCCGCCGAGATGAGCGCGGAAGCGATCGCGGCCCTCGTCGCGAAGACGCCGCTGGCGCGCCAGGTCGCCATTGCCGATCTGACGGCGATGGCGATCGCGATTCTCGAGAACCGCTCCATGACGGGACAGGTCGTCCCCGTGGACGCGGGTCGCTCGATCGTCTAGTTCGTGACGCCGTCGAGGCCGACGGAAAACGGCCTCACGAAGTCGAGAATGCGCGTGCGGGCCGCGGTGTCGAGCGCAAGCGTCACGCCGCGATGAGTGGTCTCGACGGCATAATCGGCGCATGAAGTCTCGTCCGCTGATCCTCTTCGCCGTCCTCGCCGCCGGCGCCTTCGCGGCCGCCGTCATCTCCTGCGGCAGGGCCGAGCCGCCGGCGAAGCCCGCCGGATTCAGCGTCGCGCTGCTGACCCCCGGCCCGATCTCCGACGCCGGCTGGAACGCGGGCGCGTACGAAGGCCTCAAGGCGATCGAGAAGGATCTGGGCGCGTCCGTCTCGCACGTCCAGGTGAAGTCGCCGTCGGAATTCGAAGAGCAATTCCGCGCCTACGCGGCCAAGGGCACGAACCTCGTGTTCGGCCACGGTTTCGAGTTTCAGGACGCCGCCGAGCGCGTCGCCAAGGAGTATCCCAAGACGGTCTTCGTGACCACGTCCGGCTTGAAGACGGCCCCGAATCTCGCGCCCATCGTCTTCGAGCTCGAGCAGGCGGCCTATCTGTGCGGCCTCGTCTCGGGCCGCATGACGAAGACGGGCAAGGCCGGCATGGTGGGCGGCGTGGAGCTGCCCTCGATCAAGTCCACCTTCCTCGCCTACGAGGCGGGCTTCGTCGCGGGGCATCCGGGCGGAACCGCGCGGCCCGTCTTCACGGGCTCGTTCGAGGACGTGGCGGGCGCGAAGGCCGCGGCGCTCGCGCTCGCGGATCAGGGCTGCGATTTCCTCTTCCAGAATGCCGACGCGGCGGCGCTCGGCGTCTTCAAGGGCGCCGAGGACCGGAAGATCCGCGCCTTTGGCACGAACAAGGACCAGAACGCGCTGTCCCCGGCCGTCCTCGCCTCGGCCGTCATCGACATGCCGCGCGCCTTCGTCGAGACCGCGCGCCGCGTGAAGGACGGGAAGTTCGACGGCCAGCCGCTGCGCTACGGCCTCGCGAGCGGCGTGATCTCGTTCGTCTGGAACCCCACGGCGAAGGCCGACGTCCCGGTTGCCGTCGTCGAAGAGGCGAAGGCGACCGAAGAGAAGATCAAGGCAGGGACGTTCGTCGTCCCGCGAGGAAATTTCTGATTCCCTCTTACCCTTCTAAGAAATCTTCATCTTCGTTTTCCTCGCCAGCGCTCGAGCTCCGGCGGATTTCGAAGCGCTTCGCTGAAACACAGGCTCTTTCCGAAGCAAATCTCGTCATTCTTCCTGGCGAGATCCATGCCCTTCTCGGCGAGAACGGCGCGGGCAAGTCCACGCTCGTCGCGATCGCCGCGGGACGCCTGCCGGCGGACTCCGGCGAGATCCTGAGAAACGGATCGCCGGTGGCGTTCCGCCGGCCTCGCGACGCCCGGGACGCCGGGCTCGCTCTCGTGCCGCAGCACGATCTCCTGATCGGCGCCGCGAGCGTCGGCGACAACCTCGCGTTCCTGGATCCCGCGGCGCCATTTTTCGAATCCGCAGCCGCACGCCGCGCCCGCGTCGCCAGGCTCGCCAAGACCTTCGCCTTCGAGCTGGGCTCTGCGGACACCCGCGTCGATACGCTGCCCGTCGGGACGCGGCAGCGCATCGAGATCGCGGGCGCGCTCGCGAGCGACCCCGAAGTTCTCATCCTCGACGAGCCGACGGCCGTCCTCTCGCCGGACGAAACGGCGGCGCTCTTCGCATCGCTCAGGACGTGCGCGGAGGCGGGCGGGGCCGTCCTCCTCATCACCCATCGCCTCGCGGAGGTCTTCGCGGGCGCCGACCGGCTCACGCTGCTCGGGCGGGGAAAGACGGTCAAGACGTGCCGGACGAGCGAGACCACTCCGGAAGAAATCGGCGGGCTCCTCCTCGCGGGCGCCGACATTCACCCTTCTAAGCACGCGGCGCGCAGCGCCGCGCAACACCCTTACGAAAACCTCGTCCTCACGGACTTCACCCCGACCGGCTCGCAAGGGAAGCAAATCTCTCTTTCCCTCTCCCCCGGCGAGTTGCTCGTCCTCCTCGCCATCGACGGCAACGGAGCCGACACGATCGCGCGCGCGATCGCGGGACTGGAACCGTTCGAAGGCGACGTCGCACTCGGTGGCGTCCGGCTGCCGGGCCGCGGCGACCCGCTCGCGTTTCGCGCGGCGGGCGGCGCTTTCGTGCCCGCGGATCGGCGCGAAGAAGGGCTCGTCGCGGCGCTGTCCATTTTGGAGAATCTCGCGCTCCCCGATCCCCCGGGCCGGCTGTTCCTCGACCGGCGCGCGATGCTCTCTCACGCCGAGGCGCGGCTCGCCGCCCTCGACGTTCGGGCGTCCTCCGCCGCCGCTCCCGCGGGCTCCCTCTCCGGCGGGAACCAGCAGAAGCTCGTCCTCGCCCGCGAGCTGGCGCACGCTCCCCGCGTCCTCGTGGCCGTTCATCCGACGCGAGGCCTCGACCTTGCCTCGGCGGCCGCGGTCCGGCACCGGATACTCGAAGCGTGCCGCATGGGAGCGGCGGCTCTCGTCGTCACCGCCGATCCCGACGAGGCGCAACTCTTCGGCGCGCCGATCCGCGTCGTCACCCGCGGGCGGCTCTCGGCCCCGCACGCGCCCGCGACCCCCGTCGCGACTCTCGGGCGCTTGATGGCCGGGGTCACCGGATGAAGCGGGAGCCTTTCGCGCGCCGGCTCGCCATCGTGGCCGTCGCGTTCTCGGTCGCCGCGGGC
>Ga0207927_1000157_pt1 | contig 27492 bp, 24 predicted proteins | sample NGESurdeep072012_2_FD_184456 | JGI IMG/M metagenome (GOLD analysis project Ga0207927, IMG submission 184456) | Arctic peat soil microbial communities from Barrow, Alaska - NGEE Surface sample 210-2 deep-072012 (SPAdes) | ecosystem: Environmental > Terrestrial > Soil > Wetlands > Peat ... | reverse complement strand
GACTTCGGTCTTGTCGACCATGCGCGCGGCCTCGGCGCGGACCTGGTCCATCAACTGCTGGGCCTTTTGGAGCTCGGCGGCCATCAACTCCTCGCGGTCGCGCAGCGCCCAACGGGCCTCACGTATCTCGTCGGGCAGGTTGCGCAGCGCCTGTTCGAGCAGGGACAGGACGTCCTCGCGCGGGATCAGGGCCGAATTGGAGAGTGGCATCTGCTTGGCGTTGGCGATCAGTTCGATCAGGTCGCGCAGATCCGCCTCGATGTCACGGCGCGCGTGATTACCGGCCGTACCGCTCGGCTCCTCTGGCTCGTCGTATCCCTCAAAAGACGTCACTCGTCGCTACCTCCGGCGTACTTTTCCTTCAGTCGAATCGCGACCGCGGGCGGTACGAAGGCTGACACGTTACCGCCGTAGCGCGCCACTTCACGCAACAGACGCGAAGCGATGAACGAATGGTTGGAGCTCGAGGGGATGAAGAGGGTCTCCACGCCCGAGAGCGACCGGTTCATCTGGGCCATCTGGAGCTCGCTCTCGAAGTCCGAGACGGCCCGCAGCCCCTTCACGATGGCGGTCGCTTCGACGTCGCGCGCGACGTTCACGAGCAGGGTCGAGATCGAGACGATCCGCACGCTCGCGATGTGGGCACAGGACTCGGCGATCATCTCGCGGCGCTCGTCCAGGTCGAAGAGCGCCTCGGACTTCTGGGGGTTGCGAATCGCCGCGACGACGATCTCGTCAAAGATGTGCGCGGCGCGCTCGACGACCTCGAGGTGCCCGTTGTGAAAGGGGTCGAACGAGCCGGGAATCAGTCCGACCGTCACTCGGTTCCCCCTTCGTGCGGTTCCAACATCGTTACGAGCGTAGTGCCGTACCGCTTGGTTTTGGTAACAATCCAGCCCTCGGGGGCGTCCATATGGCGATCGTTCTCGATGATGACGCGCTCCGCCCCGACCCCGTCGAGCAGCGTCGCAAGGTCGAGCGGCCCGTACGGTGGGTCGCCGAGCACCAGGTCGAGGTCGCTGGGCGCCTGCCAGACCGGCAGGGTGGCGCGCACGAACACCGCCTGGGCGTCGAGTTTCAGCGGTTCGAGGTTGGCCCGCGCGGCCGCGAGACAGGCGGTGTCGCTGTCGATGAAGTAGACCTTCCTCGCGCCGCGCGAGATCGCCTCGATGCCCATCGCGCCCGAGCCGCAGTAGAGGTCGGCGACGACCAGGTCGGTGAGACCGCCCCGGCTCTCGAGCATGGAGAAGATCGCCTCGCGGGCGTAATCGGTCGTTGGACGCACCGTGTCGGGAAGTTTTGCCTTCAGTGGTCGTCCCCGGGCCACACCACCTATTACTCGCACCCCTTAAGGGTACGCTCTGGCGAACTAGGACTTGAACAGATAGTCCGCTTCATCGTCGTCGACGAACAAACGCAGTTCATCGACCATTTCGGGCTCGGTGCGCAGGCCGTTCTCGCGCACCATTGCGTTGGCGACGTCGCGCGCGGCGAGCAGCAGATCCTCGTCGTGGCGCAGGGAGGCGAGGCGCAGGTCGCTTCGCCCGCGCTGGCGCGTGCCGAGCAGCGTCCCTTCACCACGCAGGTCGAGGTCGATCTCGGCGAGCGCGAAGCCGTCGTTGGAGCCAACCAGCGCCTCGAGACGGCGCACGCCCTCCTCACTCGGCGGCTCGCCGAGCAGGAAGCAGTAACTGACGTCACGGCCGCGCCCGACGCGTCCGCGCAATTGGTGCAGTTGCGCCAGACCGAATCGCCAGGCGTCCTCGATGACGATGACCGACGCTTCGGGAACGTCGATCCCGACTTCGATGACGACCGTGGCGACGAGTACGTCGAGTTCGCCGGAGCGGAACTGGGCCATCACCTCTTCCTTCTCCGGTCCCTTCATCTGACCGTGCAGCAGCCCCACCACGAGCCCGCGCAGTTCCTCGGTCGCGAGTCGCGTGCGCTCTTCGACGGCACTCGTCGCCTCGACCCGGTCCGATCCCTCGACGAGTGGACAGATCACGTACGCGCGTCGTCCCGCCGCGACCTCGTCACGCACCCGTTGCCAGCAGTTCGCGATCTCGTCGGGCTCGCGCGCCCACTGGGTCACGATCGGAACGCGGCCGCTCGGCAGTTCGTCGAGGACCGAGCGGTCGAGGTCACCGAAGACCACCATCGCCGCGGTTCGCGGGATCGGCGTCGCGGTCATCACGAGCAGATCGGGATCGGCCGCCTCGTCGGAGCGGGCCCGACCCTTCTCTCGCAGCGTCGCGCGCTGTTCGACGCCGAATCGATGCTGTTCGTCGATGACCACCACCCCGAGGGCGCGAAAACGCACGTCGTCGGTGAGCAGCGCGTGCGTGCCGACGACGACGTCGACCGAGCCGTTCGCCAGCCCTTCGAGCACCGTCTGGCGTTCCTTGGCGCGAAGACGCCCGGTGAGCAATTGGATCGAGAGCGGCCGCTCGCCGCCGAGTACCGCCGCGTCGGCGATCGTCAGACCCTCGAGGTCTTGACGCAACGAGGCGAGGTGCTGCTCGGCGAGCACCTCGGTGGGGGCCATCAGCGCGCCCTGGCGCCCACCGTCGATGGACGTGAGCAGAGCGGCGAGCGCGACCATGGTCTTGCCCGAACCGACGTCGCCCTGGAGCAGGCGGTGCATGGGCAGCGCTGAGGCCAAGTCGTTCGTGATCTCGCCGAGGACCCGTCGCTGGGCGCTCGTCAACGTGAACCGGTGTCCCGCGAGGAATCGTCGCACCAGCGAGGAGGACGCGTCGTTGAGTTCCCCCGGCGACACGTCGAGGTCGTCGGGGTTCACCGCGTGGCGGATGCCCGCCGACGTTGCCTCGAGTCGCTGACGGCGAAGGGCGAGGAGCAACTGGAGTCGCAGGAACTCGTCGAACACGAGGCGTCGTCGCGCCGGCGCCACCTCGTCGAGCGTGTTCGGCAGGTGGATCCCCCACATCGACGCGGTGCGTCCGACGAGGTCGAGTTCTTCGAGCACCGCGGGGGGCACGGGGTCGAGCAATGGTCCCGCGCGGCGAAGGGACTCTTCGATGAAGCCGCCCATCTCCCAGCTCGTGAGGCCGGCCTTGCCCGAGGCCGGATAGATCGGGACCACGCGGCCGACCTTGGAGGCGTCGCGTTCGTCGCCACTCGGCCCGACGATGACGTCCACGACGGGATTGGCCATCTGACGCTGGCCGCGAAAGTCGGTCACCTTGCCAAAGAAGAGAGCCTGTACGCCGACCGTCAACTGACGCTCGCGCCACGCTTGGTTGAAGAACACGACGTGGAACGAGCCGCCGTCGTCGGCGACGCTCACCTCGACCATCGCCTTTCCCTGCTTGGTCCGCCGGCTCTTCACCTTGGTGACCTCGCCGAAGACCGCGGCCTCCTCGCCGACCGTGAGGTCGCTGAGGTCGACCCGCTTGGTGCGGTCGATGTAGCGACGGGGATAGACGGTCAGGAGGTCAAAGACCGTCTCGATGCCCATCGAGGCGAGGGCCGCCACTCGCTTTTCGCCGACGTGGCGCAACTGGCCAACGGTGACGTCGCCTAACTGGCGGAGTCGGCGCGGCGCCGATTCACTCACTCGATGCCGAAGAAGTAGGGGTACAGCGGTTGGCCACCGTGATGGACCTCGGCGCTCAGCTGGGGGAACTCGTCGGCGAGGAATTGGGTGATGCGACGGGTCGTGGCGGCCGAGGACCCGTCACCTTCGATGATCGTCACCAGTTCGTGCTGATCACCAATGAGTCGCTCGAGCAGTTGACACGAGGCGAGCGAGATCGAGTGCTCGATCGACACCACGCCCTTGGCGCTCAGGCCGATCCAGTCGCCCACGTGCACCTCGCCGGCGTCGGTCGTCGTGTCGCGAACGGCACGCGTGACTTCGGCCGCGAGGACGTGCTTGGCTGACTCGAACATCTCGCCGGCGTTCTGCTCGGCCGAGGCGTCGGGGTCGTAGGAGAGCAGGGCGGCGAAGCCCTCGACGATCGAGTTGGTCGCGACGACACTCACCTTCTGCTCGACGAGCGCGGCCACCTGCTCGGCGACCGGGCGGATGTTCTTGTTGTTGGGCAGTATCACGACCTGGGAGGATCCCGTCGCGCGCACCGCCTCCACGAGGTCGGCGGTCGAGGGGTTCATCGACTGGCCGCCCTTTACCAACGTGCGCACGCCGAGCGAGCGAAAGATCCGACCAACACCCTCGCCGACCACGACCGCGACGACCGCGGTCGTGGGTGCGAGGTCGCTGTTCATGTCGTCGGGTTGCTCGCCACGTCCTTCGCGCACCCAGCGCTCTTCGATCATCTGTTCGGTCAGGTCCGTGACCCGGATCTCGCGCGGTCGCCCCGCGTCGAGCGCTGCTTCGACGGCAGCGCCGATGTCGTCGGTGTGGATGTGGCAGTTGAAGAGCCCGTCGCCACCGACGATGACGATCGAGTCACCGATACCCGCCCACACCTCGCGAAAGGCGTGCATCTTGGCGTCCTCGGCGTCGAGCAGGTACATGACCTCGTAGCGCAGGTCGGCGATGTTGCTCTCGCCGTCCAGCGAGACTTTCCCGACGAAGTGCACCTCGATCGATTCGAGCGGCGGCGGCACAGGTAGGGGGTCGTTCGCGACGACGCTGCAGAACGCGTCGAACAGCAACAGCAGACCGGCGCCACCGGAGTCGACGACGCCCGCCTGCTTCAGGACCGGCAGTTGTTCGGGAGTGAACGCCAGTGCGGTGCGGGCGCGGTCGCGCGCCGAACGCACCAGCTTCACGAGTGACCCGCTCTGGGACCTCGCCCCTTCGGCGGCGGCGCGAGCGACCGAGAGGATGGTGCCCTCGATCGGGCGCACGACGGCCTGGCGGGCCAGCACGTCGGCGTGCTCGAGCGCCTCGGCCAACAGCTCGGACGTGATGACCTTGGCGGCCCTGCACTTTTCGACGAGTCCACGTAGCAACTGGGAGAGGATCACGCCGGAGTTGCCGCGCGCGCCCATGAGCGAGCCTTGCGCGATGGCCTGGCAGACCTTGGCCATGGGCGGGTTCGCCCCGAGGGGTTCGAGCGCGGCGACCACGGATTCGATGGTGAGGGTCATGTTGGTCCCGGTGTCGCCGTCGGGCACCGGATAGACGTTCAGCCGGTTGATGACCTCCTTGTGAGCGCGCAAGAGCTCGGCGAAGGTTCCAATGGCGGCCCGCAGGTCTTTAGCGGACAGCGTCGTGGGAGAGGGCATCGTTAGCGATGCTACAATGGACCTTCGGTTTCTACCGGCGACTGCACTGTGCGCAGGCCGGAATAAGGAGAATGTTCACCATGGCATCAGTCTGCGAAATCTGCGGCAAGAAGCCGTCCTTCGGCATGAACGTCTCCCACTCGCACCGTCGCACCAAGCGTCGTTGGAACCCGAACATCCAGCGCGTGCGCGCACTGGTCGGCGGGACCCCCACGCGAGTGAACGTCTGCACCGGCTGTCTTCGTTCGGGCAAGATCACCAAACCCGCGCGACGCACGACCGCTTCGTAGCTCTCCAGCTCTAAAGCTGGTGTTGCCAACCGCGCCGGACGAACTCCTCTGCGTTATAGGTACGCTCGGACTTTGACGCCACGACGTGGCCAATGGTGATCGGGTTAACAAGCCCGCGGTCGTGAAAGATCAGTCGTAGGCGGGCCGCGTCGTCGGTCGCGATGAGCAACTCGTAGTCCTCGCCCCCGCTGATCGCCTCCTCGGGCGTCGCGCCCGCCGCCACCGGCACGTGGTCCAGCACGAAGCCGACGCCCGACGCGTCGGCCAGACGGTGCAGATCGATACCGAGTCCGTCGCTCAGGTCCATCATCGCGTGCACGCCCGCACTCCTCGCGGCGATCCCTTCGCTCAGACGCGGCCAGGGTCGCCGGTGCGCGACCACGAGTTCGTCCTCCAAGGGCGCGCCGGCCCGACGGCGGCGCAGTCCCGCGGCGGAACGTCCGAGGGGACCCGTGACGAGCAACTCGTCGCCGGCCTTGGCGCCACTGCGCAGCACCGCCCCGCGACCCGGGCACTCGCCAAAGACCGTGACGGCGACGAACACGTCGCGCGACCTCGTGAGGTCACCCCCGACGATCGGGCAGTTGGTCATCGCCGCGGCGTCGGCGATGCCGCGGTGCAGCTCTTCGAGGTCGGTGCCGGGCGGTGAACCGACCGCGACGACGGCGCCGCGCGGACGGCCCCCCATCGCCGCCAGGTCCGAGACGGCCGACGCCACGGCCTTGAAGCCCAAATCCTCCAGGGGAAACAGATTGGCCTGCAGATGAACGCCCAGTACCGCCACGTCGGTACTGATCAGGGCCTCGCCCACGAAGGGCGCCAGCACCGCGGCGTCGTCGCCGACGTGGACCTCGCCCTCAGGAATTGTCCGCCGACCAACGATGGCGGCGATACGCTGCAGTACGTCGTCCTCGTGCCTGACGAGTTCCCCGAGGGGAACCGGTGGGTCGTTAGTCACGGGCGTGACGCTGGATGGCCAGTTCTGCGTCGCGACGGTGCGGCGAGGGAACCGAGGAAGGATTCGACGTGACGTACCCCACCAAGAACAAGCATCTCATCGACTGGGTTGATGAAGTCGCGCAACTCACTACCCCTGATCGTATCCACTGGTGCGACGGATCGGCCGAAGAGTACGACGCACTGTGTCAGTTGCTCGTCGACAACGCGACGTTTACGAAACTTTCCGACGCGAAACGTCCGAACAGTTACTACGCCGCCTCGGACCCCGGGGACGTCGCGCGCGTGGAGGACCGCACCTTCATCTGTTCGAAGCGAGAGATCGACGCCGGTCCGACCAACAACTGGCGCGAACCGAGCGAGATGCGCGCCACGCTGAAGGAACTGTTCGCCGGATCGATGAAGGGCCGCACGATGTACGTCGTTCCCTTCTCCATGGGTCCGCTCGGCTCGAACATCTCGCACATCGGCGTGGAGATCACCGACTCGGCCTACGTGGCGGTGTCGATGCGGATCATGACGCGCATGGGCGCCGGCGCGCTGGAAGTGCTCGGCGAGAACGGCACGTTCGTGCCGTGCCTGCACTCGGTGGGCATGCCCCTCGCCGACCAAGAGGCCGACGTGCCCTGGCCGTGTGACAGGGACAACAAGTACATCGTCCAGTTCCCCGAGACCCACGAGATCATCTCCTACGGTTCGGGCTACGGCGGCAACGCGTTGCTCGGAAAGAAGTGCTTCGCGCTGCGCATCGCCTCGGTGCTGGCGCGCGACGCGGGCTGGCTCGCCGAGCACATGCTGATCTTGAAGTTGACGAGCCCCGCCGGCGAGTCGCGCTACGTCACGGGCGCGTTCCCGAGCGCGTGCGGCAAGACGAACCTCGCGATGCTGGTGCCGACGCTGCCGGGATGGAAGGTCGAGACGATCGGCGACGACATCTGCTGGATGAAGCCGGGACCGGACGGGCGTCTCTACGCGATCAATCCCGAAGCCGGCTTCTTCGGCGTCGCGCCGGGCACCAACATGGTGACCAATCCCAACGCGATGTACACCGTTGAGGCGAACACGATCTTCACCAACACCGCGCGCACGAGTGACGGCGACGTCTGGTGGGAGGGCATGGGTGAACCGCCCGACGACCTCACCGACTGGAAGGGACAGCCCTGGAACAAGGAGCTCGGCACGCCCGCCGCGCACCCCAACTCGCGCTTCACCGCCCCCGCCGCCCAGGACCCCGCGATCGCGCCCGAGTGGGAGGACCCCGCCGGCGTGCCGATCGACGCGATCCTGTTGGGTGGACGTCGCGCCAGCGTGATCCCCCTGGTCTTCCAGTCACGCAGCTGGGACCACGGCGTCTTCCTCGGCGCCATCATGTCCTCAGAGACCACCGCCGCCGCCACGGGCACCGTCGGGAACCTGCGTCGAGACCCGTTCGCCATGCTGCCGTTCTGCGGGTACAACATGGCCGACTACTTCAACCACTGGCTCGGATTCTCGGACCGCTTCGACGAGTCGACGCTGCCCAAGATCTTCTACGTGAACTGGTTTCGCAAGGGCGCCGACGGACGCTGGCTGTGGCCGGGCTACGGCGAGAACAGCCGCGTGCTCGAGTGGGTCTTTGACCGCGTGGCCGGGCGCGGCGACGCGGTCGAGACCGCGATCGGCTACGTGCCGACGCCGAGTTCGATCAACGTCGAGGGACTGAACGTCACGCCCCAGGACATGACCGAACTGCTCACGGTGCACCGTGACGAGTGGCGCGACGAGGTGCCACTCATCCGCGAGCACTTCGCTCAGTTCGCCGACCATCTCCCCGAGCGCCTGCGCGCACAGGTCGACGACCTCGAGGCACGCTTGGCCTAGCGGCGCTGGGTCGTCAGTCGGCGGTTTCGGCGTCGGCGACGATGAGACGCGGCCCCGAGGGCCAGTCGAAGTAGCGCCATGTCCAGTTGATCAGCACGCGGAGCCGATTTCTAAAGCCCACCAGGTAGAACAGGTGCAATCCGAGCCACGCGAGCCACCCGGCGGTGCCCTTGATCACTCCCCCGTGCGGCAGCTTCGCCACGGCCGCGTGGCGACCGATCGTCGCCATGATGCCCTTGTTGCGGTAGCGGAACGGCTCGGTCCCCTCGCCGTCGAGGACCCGCAGTATCTGCGCCGCGCAGTGCTTGCCGGACTGGATCGCGACGGGCGCCAACTGGGGGCAGAACTCGGTGTCGTTCATCGGCACGGCAGCGGCGTCGCCGATCGCCCAGACGTTGGTGGAGTCGACGAGGCGTAGGTCGGGCGTCACCCGTGCGCGCCCGCCGGGTCCGGGCGTCACCTGGAGATCGTGCGCGAGCGTGCCACTGGCGGTGACCCCCGCGGCCCAGATGACGGCCGCGGTCTCGAGTCGCTCACCGTCGGCGAAGCGAATGGCCCTCTCCTCGACTTCGACGACCGAACGGCCGAACTCGATCTCGACGCCGATCTCGCGCAGTTCCTTGGCGGCGTACGTACTCGCCCTCTCGGGAAAGGCCGTGAGCAGACGCGGCGCCAGGTCGACGAGCACGACGCGGACCTTCGCGGGGTCGAGGCGCAGCCCGTCGCGACGGATCGTGATGCTGATCAGTTCAGACAGCGCGCCGGCCGTCTCGACGCCCGTCGGACCGCCGCCCACCACGACGTAGTTGAGCTGCGCCGGTGCGTTCTCGGCCTGGACGTCGGCGTCTTCGAGCGAGAGGAGCAATCGATTGCGCAGGCGACGCGCGTCCGCGAGCGAGTAGAGCGGCATCGCGAATCGCGAAGCCCCCGGAATCGAGAAGAACGCCGCGGTGGCACCGGTCGCGACGACCAGGTGGTCGAAGCGCAACTCGGTCGCGTCCTCGAGGGTGATGAGGCTGCGCTCGTGATCGACCTCGCGTACACGCGCGTGGCGAAAGAAGACGTTGTCCGCGCCCCCGAAGATCGTGCGAATCGGGTACGCGACGTCCGCCGGTTCGAGACCGGCCGTCGCGACCTGGTACAGCAGCGGCAGGAAGGTATGGAAGTTGTGCCGGTCGATGATGGTGACGCGCACCTTCTTGTTCGCCAGGCTGCGCGCCGCCGCGATGCCGGCGAACCCTCCCCCGATGATGACGACGTGGGGCAGGTGGTCCAGACGCGGATACTTGCCCGGTGGGCTGGTGGGGGTGGCCATATCCCACTACAGCATAAGGAAATCCGCGCGTGGTCCCTTCAGTGACGAGCGAAACGACGCCCGACGCCGTAGACGGCGCCGGCGATCAACATCAACACCGCGAGCAACTGATCGCCCGAACCGAAGGACATCGTGATGCCCACGGGTATCAACGCCCCCAGCACCCAGAGCAGTTGCTGGCGAACGGCGAAGCGCGCGAACGTGCGGCCCTGCGCGCCGGGTGGAACGTGGCGCTGCGTGATCGCGTCGAAGCTCGGCTGGGCCATCGCCGCGCACAGACCGAGCCAACCGACGAACAGTGTCTGGACGATGAGTGTCGGTTTGGCACCCGCCAGCGCCGCGCCGACGCCGGTCGCGAGCAGCGACAACGTCAACAGCGTCGACTCGGGTACGGCGTTTCGTGCCCGCGTGACGATACCGAGTCCGCCCAGGGCGCCGACGGCGCTGATCGCCAACGCGAACGCGAACCAACCCAGGCCCGCGTGCTGACGGCGAAGTCCGAACGCGAGGAGAAACGTCGCGAAACCAACGGCGAAGCGCATCAACGCGGTGGCGCCGAGCCCCCAGGCGACCTCGACGTCACCGAGCGGGTTCAACGCGTGAAAATCGCGCTCCTCCTGGGTCATCTCGGTGAAGTGCTCACTGACCTGCTTCGCGGGACTCTTCAAACGAACGCTCGCCACGGTCGCGGCGACGAAGACGAGCGCCGCGGCGATCAGCACGCTCCTCGCGCCGAGTCCCTTCAGTAGTCCCGCGCCGATCGATCCGACGATGAGACCGGCCAGTGTGCCGAGCAGGGTCAACTGAGCGTTGAATCCGGCGAAGCCCCGACGTTCCTGCTTCTCTTCGAGGGGCCATCCGGCGTCGCCCACGTTCGCCGGACGCTCGCGGAACTGATCGGTTCGCGCCATCTCGGGGACCAGGGTGCCGCGCGTGACCACGTAGAGCTTGGACGAGATGAGCACGAGGAACGCCTCGGGAAAGAGCCACAGGGAGTTGAGGTGCTGGCTCATGGAATAACACAGCAGGACGCGAAGTCCGGCCGACAACGCGACGAGGACCCGTCGGCCGCTCACCGACTTGTCGATCAGGGGGCCGAGCAGCGGCGAGACGACCGCGAAGGGCGCGATGGTCAAGAGCAGGTACGCGAGCACCTTGGTCTTGGCCTCGGTGGGTGAGACCGAGAAGAAGAGGGAACCGGCGAGGGAGATGGTGACGAGGGTGTCGCCCGCCATCATGATCACGTGCACCAGCGCGAGCCGACCGAAGGCCGTCCGCTGGTCGAAGAGGTCCTGGGTCGAGGCCCACGCCAGAGAGGCCAGTCCACGACGTCGCACGAAATTTAAGCGTAGGTGAAAGGGCAATTTGATGATGTCACGGTACCGCCTCGCGCCACTAGACCGTGGGCGTGCGCGTCGGCTCCTTCTTCTTGAATCTCCCCTACGCCCTGCTGACGGCCCTCGCCTGGAGTCTGGTCGCCTTCGTCGTCGGACGGATCGTGAAGCGTCACGCCACGATTGACGTCTTCTGGGGAGCCGGGTTCCTCGCCGTCTACCTCGAGTGTCTCTCCGTCTCGCACCAGCTGAGCAGCTCGTCGACGAGTCCGTGGTGGCCCGACGGCGCCGCCACCCGTTTCCTCGTGCTCGCCGCCGTCGCCGCGTGGAGTCTGCGGCTCTCGACGCACCTGGCGCTACGCCAACGCGGCTCGAAGGAAGACTCGCGCTACGTGACGATCATGAAGGGCGCCAACGGCCGTCGCGAGACCTTCTACGCCCTGAAGAAGATCTACGGACTCCAGGGCCTGCTGATCTGGTTCGTCGCGCTTCCTCTGCAGCTCATTGCCTTCAGTGACTCCTTCGACGGACTGGCCGTCGTCGGACTGGTCCTCGTCGCGATCGGGGTCTACTTCGAAGCGGTCGGCGACGAGCAACTTCGTCGCTTCATCAAGAACCCCGCCAACGCCGGCACCACGATGAATCGCGGACTCTGGCGCTACACCCGTCACCCCAACTACTTCGGTGACGCGGTGGTCTGGTGCGGTTTCTACGTCGTCGCGCTCTCGTGCCCGGGCGGCGTGCTCACTATCCTCTCGCCGCTCACGATGATCTGGCTGCTGACGTCATTGTCGGGAACGCCGATGCTCGAGCGAAAGCTCTCTTCGACCCGAAAGGGCTACGAAGCGTACGTCGCGACGACCAGCTCGTTCATTCCCCGACCACCGAAGAGGCCCACGCCGCCGGACCGTTCGTTCGAGCAGCGGCCCTGACGCACCGCGCATCCTCAGCCAGTTCGTCGCGCGCGACGCGAGCCGCGGGTAATCGCAGCCAAGCATTTCCGTGACACCGAACCCTCGGTCGTAGTCGCGCGGGAACAACGGCAGATCATTCGCGAACGAGCAACTCCGTGAACATCTTGAGAATCATGACGTCCCAATCGGCCTGGGGAATCGGATCCACCGAGACGTCGTCCAGGTTCCGACCGAAGACGAGAGCGAGGAAGAAGACCGCGATGGCATTGGCGGGAATATCCGGGCGGACCCAGCCCTGATCCTGACCGTGCCGCACCAATTCCGTCAGGTCGACCGTCAGATCCGATTGTATTTTGCCAACCAACTTGCGAAGTTCTGGCCGCGTGATCGCGGCGGCGACGATGCGCACCCTGCGAGCCCGGCGACTCGAGCGTTCCTCCCCCGCGGCCAGGGCCACCAGCAACGGTTGCATCGCCTCGACGTACTCCTTCAACGACGAGGCCGTCTCACTGATGTTGCGGATCGCCGCGATGTCCTCATTGACCAATCCGATGAACATCCATTCGTACGCGGCGTCGATGACGCCCTCACGCGAACCGAAGTGGTGGTAGACCGAGCCGTAGTTGACCCCGGTCGCCTCACAGATCTCGGGGATACGAATGAGCGACTCATCGCCGTGATCGAGTCGTTCGATCACGGCGTCAAGAACCGCCTGCATGACTGGGGTGGAACGATTTTGTTTCGTCACCATTCGATAAAGACTCGTTCCTTCGTTTTGTTCAATTATGCGCAACAACGACTGCTCCTCACTCTAAACACCGCGAAGTGAGCGAATCAAATAAGAGCTCGCTCAGCGTCTGTTCCGATCGCGCCGTGGCGATGTCCTTGGTCGCACGACGACGTGCGGGAATCGAACGGAACGATCAGTGTCTCAGCGATCGTGACGTGAACGACGCCGTCGTCGTTCACCCGATCTTTCGTTGACGAGTAGAGATTCCGCCGTGAATTCGTGTCGTCGAAGGTCACGACCGGCGAAGTGGCGAAGGTACTGCCTACCGGTCAATCGAGATTCAAGAGCCCGGCGAAAAGTGCGGTCACCATGACGTTCCAGTCATCTTGGTGAATTGGAGTGACCGAGACGTCGTCAAGGGTTCTCCCGAAGATCACCGCCTGAACGAGGACCGCGATGGCGTTGGCCGGAATGTCCTTGCGCAACCATCCTCGGTCCTGACCGTACTGGGCGACGCCCAGCAACTCCTTGGTGACGCTGGCTTGGGCCGTGCCGATGAGTTGGCGCAGCCCGGGTCGGGTGAGCGCCGCGGCGACGATGCGTACCCGTCGGGCGCGCCGGGCCCGGCGCTCTTCGTCAGCGGCGAGCCTCGAGAGCAGCGGTTGCATCGCGACGACGAACTCTTCGAGACTGTTCGCCGTTTCACTGACCGATTGCAAGGTGGCGATGTCCTCGCTCACCATTGTCGTGAACATCATCTCGTACGCGGCGTCGATCACCCCGTCGCGGGAACCGAAATGATGGTAAACCGAGCCGTAGTTGACCCCGGTCGCTTCGCATATCTCCGGTATACGAATGAGGCTCTCGTCGCCGTCGTTTAAGCGCTCAATGACCGCCTCCAGGACGGTTCTCATTACTGGTGCGGAGCGGCTCTGTTTCGTCACCATTCGATATAGATTCGCGCTTCCTGATTTAGATAATTTGTTGAAACCAACGTAGGACTCCACTCTAAACAGCAGCACACGCGCGAATCAAATAAAGGTCATACCCATAGGGTGAACTGGTCATTCCCCCGTCAGGAGAGCCGTTGTCCGATCACAGCCCCCTGGAGCCCGCGATCGTCAGAGCTGGCATCGTGGTGGTTCTCGGAACGATCATGTCGATTCTCGACACCACCATCGTCGCCGTGGCCCTGCACACGCTCAGTGGGGACTTCCACGTCAACGTCGCCACCATCCAATGGGTGACGACCGGGTACCTGTTGTCGCTCGCCGTCGTGATCCCGGTGTCGGGTTGGGCGGTACACCGATTCGGCGCCAAGCCCGTGTACATGATCTCGCTCGCGTGCTTCGTCGTGGGTTCGGCGCTCTGCGGTGTCGCCTGGTCGGCCACGAGTCTGATCTTCTTTCGCGTCCTCCAAGGCGTCGGCGGCGGGATGATCATGCCGGTCGGTCAGTCGATCATGGCCCGAGCGGCCGGTCCGCAACGCATGGGCCGCGTGATGGGCATCATCGGGGTCCCCCAGCTACTCGGACCCATCCTCGGACCGGTCTTGGGCGGCGTCATTGTCTCCAACACCTCTTGGCGCTGGATCTTCTTCGTGAACGTGCCGATCGGACTGGTGGCCCTGTGGTTGTCGCGCACCTATCTGATCAAGAGCCCGGGCGACCGCGCGCACCGCTTCGACCTGCTCGGCTTCCTGCTCTTGTCGCCGGGACTGGCGCTGATCGTCTACGGGCTCTCCGAGGTGGGCACCGTGGGTGGATTCCGGGGCGCGTCGGTATGGGACAGCCTGATTGGCGGCGTCGTGCTGAGCGCCCTGTTCGTGGTGCGATCGATCAGGGCCCCCGAGCCGCTGATCGAGATGCGGCTCTTCAAGGACCGCACGTTCTCGGTCTCCTCCATTGGTATCTTCCTCACGGGCGCGACGCTCTACGGCACGATGTTCCTCTTGCCCTTCTACTACCAGATCGTGCGGGGAGATCCCGCCTGGAAGGCCGGTCTGTTGATGGCTCCCCAGGGCATCGGCGCCGCGATGGTGATGCGTTACGCCGGTGCACTGTCGGACCGGCGCGGACCGCGCTACGTCGCCGCCGTGGGTATGTCGCTGCTGGCGCTGGGCACGCTGGTGTACACCAGTGTCACCGCCACCAGTAGCTACGTCCTTCTCGCGGGCGCGCTGTTCGTTCGAGGTATCGGCCTCGGCTTTGGCATGATGCCCGTCTTCGCCGCTTCGTACCGCAATCTCACCCACGCCGACGTTCCCAAGGCCACGTCCGCGACGAGCATCGTTCGCCAAATTGGAGGGTCGCTCGGCGTCGCCATCTTCGCCGTCGTCCTGCAGACCCAGATCGCGCAGCGCTTTCCGACGACGGGAGCCGAGTTGCAGTCGGGACTGATCCGGCCCACGCTGCACGATCTGCAAAGTATTGCGGGCGCGTTTCGACACTCGTTTTGGTGGTCGTTCGGTACCTGCGTGCTCGCCATCGTCCCCGCCCTCTTCTTGCCCAACACGGGCGTCGCCAAACCGACCTCGTTCGCGGAGATTCTCGAGTCCTCCGCCGACTAGTGACGACTCTGTAGAGGACTCATTCGCACGATCGCGACAACAAGAACCAACGTCACATGGTGAAGCGGTAACCCCGTCCCTAGGATGAACACCGTGAGTGAAACGAGGTTGAGTGAACCGGACGCGAGCGCGCCGTCGGTCATTCTCACCAAAGATCTCACGAAGGTTTACGGCGGGGCGGACTTTCGAGCGGTGGACGAACTCAATCTCTCGGTGGAGACCGGCGAGATATTCGGACTGCTCGGTCCCAACGGCGCGGGCAAGACCACGGTCGCCGGGATGCTCACGACGAGAGTCATACCGACGTCGGGCACGGCGCACGTCGCCGGTGTCGACGTAATAGCCCATCCGGCCGTCGCGAAGCAGTTCATCGGGGTCGTGTCCCAGACGAACACACTCGACCGTCAACTCACGGTGTGGGAGAACCTTTACTTCCACGGTCGCCTCTTCGGCATGGGCGCCAGTGATTCGCGCCAGACGGCCGACCGACTACTCGAGCAGTTCCAGTTGGCGAGATGGGCCAAGGCCTCGGTCTACGCGCTGTCCGGCGGCATGGCCCAGCGCCTCATGGTCGCGCGGTCCATCTTTCACCGACCCGCGGTCCTCTTCATGGACGAACCAACCGCCGGGCTCGATCCGCAGAGTCGATTGGCCCTGTGGGAGATCCTCGAACAACTCAATGAGGAGGGACAGACCATCCTCTTGACGACGCACTACATGGAAGAGGCCGACCAGCTCTGTGACCGCGTCGCGATCATGGATCACGGCAAGATCCTCGCTCTGGACACGCCCGCGGGGCTCAAGCGCTCGGTGGGCATCGATACCATCGTCACCGTCAGGGCCTCGGGCGACCAGGAGAAACTCGCGGCCACCCTCGAGGCGGGCGTGCCAGGCATTCGCGCCAGCCGCCTCACCGACAAGGGTGTCGAACTCCACGTGAGTGGCGCCGACCGCCTGCTCGCGCGGGTGATCGGCGCCGCCGAGGACGGGGGCTTCCAGGTCGCCGACCTCGCCGTGGCGGAGCCTTCGCTCGAAACGGTCTTCATCAGCCTGACCGGAAAGGAGCTGCGCGACTCGTGATCACAACACCCACGACGCCCGCGGCGCACATCTCGATCGGCCCGCGCCGTTCCCCGTTCGCCGCGAGTCGCTCCGCCCTGGGCGCACTGTTACTTCGCGACGTGGTGGTCTTGAAGAAGGACGCCGCGATCTTCGTCCTGCGCACCGTCATCCAGCCCTTTCTCCTCTGCTTCGTTTTCCTCTTCGTCTTTCCCAAGATCGGACAGTCCGTGGGCGGCGGCGCCTCGGGTGCACAGAGCGTCTTCGCCACGGTGCTCGTCGCGGGTGTCGTCGGGATCTCGATCATGTTCCAGGGCGTTCAGTCCGTGGCGCTGCAGATGTCCCAAGAGTTCGGATTCACCCGCGAAATCGAAGACCGCGTCCAGGCTCCGTGCCCGATCTGGCTCGTCGCGTTCGAAAAAGTCGTCTCGGGTGCGTTGCAAGGTCTCATCTCGGCGACGCTGGTCCTGCCGATCGCCTACTTCGTCCACGCCAAGGGGGTGGAAGCGAACATCTCACCCCACTGGTTCGTGATCGTGACGATGGTGCCGCTCGCCTGCGTCGCGATGGGTGCGCTCGGACTGGTGCTGGGCACGAGTTTCGAACCGCGCAATATCGGCCTGATGTTCGGATTCGTCATCCTGCCCATCACGTTTCTCGGGGGGACGTACTACGAATGGACTCGTCTCGCACCGGTCAAGCTCGGCTCGTGGCACTGGTTGCAGACCATCGTCTTGATCAATCCGCTGTTGTACGTGAACGAAGGCATGCGTGCCGCCTTCACGGACGTTCCGCACATGCACCTCTACATCGTCTATCCGGTCCTCGTCGGCTTCTGCGTCGGCTTTCTCTCCCTGGGACTCCGCAATTTTCGCCGGCGCGTGCTCGCCTAGCGACTGAGGCATCGGTGACATCGAGGTCGGCGTCCCCGTGCGGTCGCCTGAATCTCATTCCCACGCTGTAAGCGGCTGTTCCGAACGGACATAAGGAGGATACGAGGTCACGTTGACCACCGATGCGGACGTCAAGTCCACGAGGTGCGCGAACGAGATCACCGACAGGAAGAAACGATTACCGATCACTGTGATACAAAAAGCATTTCGCACGAAGACCGAGGAGACACCATGAGCGACGACACCGCCGCCCCATCAACCCCGCAGGACCACCGCGGCGGTGAATGGCGTCCGCCGCGCGGGCGGATGGGGCTTCGTCTGGCGATCGTGCTGATCGTCGTCATCCTCGTCGCCGGCCTCGTGCTGGCCAGCGTCGCGCTCGGGCGCTCATCCTCGTCCAAGGTCGCGACGATCAACGTCACCGGGTCGGGCACCGTACAGGGCACGCCGGACACGCTCAACTTCCAGGTGGGCGTCCAAACGGTGGCGTCGTCCGCCGCCGCCGGGTTGGCCCAGAACAACGCGCGGGTGCTCCTGCTCGAAAGGGCCCTGCTCGGAAACGGCGCCACGAAGAAGAACATGCAGACGTCAGGACTCAACATCTACCAGAACACCAACAGCCACGGCCAGGTGACCGGCTTCACCGTCGTTGACGATCTGAACGTCACGACGCACAAGCTGAAGTTGGCCGGCGCCGCGATCGACGCCGCCGCCCACGCGGCCGGCAACGGCATCCAGTTCAACGGCGTCACCTTCTCGATCTCCAACGAGTCCAAGCTGCTCGCGGCGGCACGGGCCAAGGCCATGCGCAACGCCCACACCGAAGCGTCCCAGGTCGCGGCCGGTGGCGGCGCGAGCGTCGGCTCGATCGTGAAGGTCACCGACCAGGAGAACTTGGCGCCCAACAACGTCTTCTACCCTGTCGCCTACGCGAGCGCGAAGGCGTCCTCCGGAGTTCCAATCCAGGCCGGCAGTCAATCGATCAACGTGCAGGTCACGGTCACCTACGCGCTCAACGGCTGAGTCGGCGCCGTCAGTTGTAACGCGTGGGCGCGCCACGCGACGCTGCGTGGCTGGCGACGGCCTGCGTGAGGTCCTCGAGTAACGGCTCGACGATCTCTTCGTGCAACGGCGAGATCATCATGTGCAGTCCGGCCGGGTCGGTGACGCGACCGAGGTGCCAGCCCCGATCATCCATGACGTCGCCGATGGCGTTGATGTCGTCGATGTCTGAAGTGAAGCTGAGCAGCGGACCGACAGGTTCGCCGAGAATCCGCAGTCCGCTGATCGATTGGATCCCTTCTCTCAGTCGTGACGTCGTGGCCATCAGTCCCCGCATGAGTTCGACGTAGCCGTCCTCACCGAGATAGTTCATCACCGCCCACGCGGCGGCGATTGGACTCGCGGCCCTCGCGCCCGCGACCGACCCGGTCCAGTAGAAGCCGGCCGGCCACTGGTCGTACCCGAACATCTGATGATTCATCCACTCCGACTCTCGATAGACGACCACCGACGCACCCTTGGTCGTGTAGCCGTACTTGTGGATGTCACACGACATCTGGGTGACGCCCGCCAGTCGGAAGTCAAACGACGGCACGTCGAAGCCGAGACGCTCCATGAAGGGCAGCACGAATCCTCCGATGCACGCGTCACAATGAAACGCAACGTCGCGTGAGAGTGCGAACTCGGAGAGCTCCTCGATGGGGTCGATCACGCCGTGCGGAAATCCATACGCTGACCCGACGACAAGAACGGTGTTCTCGTCAACGGCGTCGACCACGGCCCCGACGTCGGCCCGAAGGTCGTCCGCGAGCGCGGTGGGGCGCGTCTCGAGACCAAGAAGGAACGCCGCCTTCGCGAACGCCGGGTGAGCCGACCGCGGAAAGACGATGTTCCCCCGCGCGATGCCCTTTTCCGCCTTGGCCCGTTCTCGGCTCACGAGCACCGAGAGCAGAATGGACTCGGTCCCACCGGCCGAGAATCCCGCTCCGCTCCCAGCGGGAGCGTTGAGCAGCGACGAGACCATCCCGACGACCTCGTGCTGCATGATGCCCAGACTCGGGAATCGCAGAGGATTGAGCGCGTTCTCGAACAGGTACGCGTTGTTGGCTTCGACGAGAACGCCGTCGACGTCCGAGCGCCCCGTCGGATAGATGAGACTGAAGACCTTGCCACCCGACCAGTCAGCGTCGCCGGTCTTTCGCTGGAACATCTCGGCGAAGATCGTCGCCGACGATCGACCGTGCGTCGGTAGCGTCACTCGCCACGCACGAAGCGCCGCCAGTTCGTCCTCACTCAGCTTTGAATTGCCCGCCACGTCGCCGCCTCTTCGCTCCTTACGTCACACTACAAACTTCGTCACCTGACCAACGGCCCATCCAGTGGTCCGTCGTGCGGTCGTCCAGCCAAGACTCACGTGGTTCGCAATTCGATGACCAACGCTTCACTTCCTCGAATGACGCCCGGAGTGGCTTCGCCGGCGCTGCTGAGGACGATCGTGCCGTCAACGATGAACGGACAGTCGACCCTCGAGAAATTCACGACCACGCGGAGTCTCTCTGCGTCGACGACGCGATCAAACACCAGCAGGTCGCCCTCGACGTGCGGGGCCTCGAGTTCTCCTTTTCGCAACGCGTCACGGTCGTGGCGCAACTCGAGCAGGCGCTTGGTGAGGTACAGGGTCGAACGCTCGTCGGACCGTTGCGACTCGACCGATCGCGCGGCGGCGTCGACGGCGAACGGCAACCACGGTTCGACCGCCCAGCCATGGTCGGACGCTCGGGTCCACGGCAACGGGGCTCGACACCCGTCGCGTCCGCCCGGGTCGACGACCTGATCGGGGGCGATGAGCGCGTCTTCGAGACCGAGTTCCTCGCCGGCGTACAGGAACGGCGTACCGCGAAGGGTCAGCAAGAGCACCAGCGCCGCCCGGGCTCGGGCCTGGTCACCGCCCAGTCGCGTCGCCACGCGCGCGTTGTCGTGATTGCTCAGTACCCACGTGGGCCACGCCGAGACGGCCGTCAACGCGTCCTCGGTCCGCGTGATGAGCTCGAGCCACGCGTCGGCGCGCCAACCGGTGAACATCGAGGCGAAATTGAAGCAGAGGTGGAGTTCATCCTGGTCGCCGTAGTACGCGCCGAGACGCTCGGGGTCCAAGAGATAGACCTCGCCCACCGAGAGACGGTCGCCCGAGTACTCGTCGAGGACCGACCGTATTTCTCGCAAGTACTCGTGCGTCACGGCGACGTCATTGAGCGGCGTGTGGCTGAGTCCGCGCAGCTCCTCGGGATCGTCGGCGTTCAGTTCCTTGCCGATCAAGTGCACGACGTCCATTCGAAATCCGTCGACGCCCCGATCGAGCCAGAACCGCAGTGTCGCGTGCATGGCCGCGCGTACGTCAACATTCGCCCAGTTGAGATCGGGTTGACTCGGAAGAAAGCAGTGGAGGTAGTACTGCCCGGTGGTGTCGTCCCAGGTCCACACCGACGCATCGCTCCACGCACGGATCCAGTTGTTGGGAAGGGAGCCGTCGGGATCGGCGTCGCGCCAGACGTACCAGTCGCGTCGTTCACTTTCGCGAGAGGCGCGCGCGTCGACGAACCACGGATGGTCGCTGGAGGTGTGATTCGGAATCCAATCGAGCAGCACCCGCAGACCGAGATCGTGGGCCTCGCTAACGAGATCGTCGAAATCGCGCAGCGTTCCAAAGACTGGATCTATCTCGACGTAGTTCGCGACGTCGTAGCCGAAGTCGAGCATCGGTGACGGAAAGACCGGTGACAGCCAGATCGCGTCGATGCCCAGCCAGGAAAGGTACGGGAGTTGGCGACGGATGCCGTTCAGATCGCCAATGCCGTCACCGTTTGCGTCATTGAAGGACCGGGGGTAGATCTGATACACGACTGCATCGCGCCACCACGTCACCGCTCAAGATTAGCAACACTCTCGTGAGAATCCTTGGTGTCACGACTACGTGACGGCACCGGTCATTCGCGCGAGGGCACCGCAATCACTCATCCGACCGATCCTCAGTCGTTGAGGAATCCTTGCTGGCCACGTTCGATGTCGTCGTGTTCCTTTTGGATGACGCGATCTTCCAATTGGTCATTCTCGGGGTCCGCGAGTACTTCACTTCGAAGCCCCGCCGTCGGGTCCTTCACACCAATGTTCGCCCGTCGAAAGAAGCCCCAAATACCCATGTTCCGAATCTACTTGGCTCGACGATTCCTCGCCAGCGTCGACAATGGCGGAGCTCGAGTGCGGCGGACGTCGCGAGCGTTGCTCCTTTGAAACAACATCAACCAATCAAAGGACTACGTCAAAAGCGCAACCCTTCGCTGAATCTTCGCTGTCGCCTCTGGCGGGAACGAAACAACACGATGTAGCTTCGCTTTTCTTCAAACACGAATGAACCCCGACCTGGGCCACGAAGGAACTTAGAATGATGGAATGGGGCATGCGCAGCCGGTGAGCCAGACCAGGGGCATTCCGCTCGAAATCGTCTCGAAAGTGGCGTCGCGAAACGGCGTCCTTGAGTCACTGGCCCGGTCGAACAACGTGATCGACATCCGTCATCTGCAAATGGTCGAGTTCGTCCGTGTCTCCAAGGCAATGGGCGCGAGTTGGAGACAGATCGGCGACTCGCTCGGCGTCAGCGCCCGGGCCGCGTGCAAACAGTACGGTGCGCCCCGGTCGTAGGTACCGTCTCAGGTTCCACGTCGTTCGATGGTGGTCGCCGAACGAATGACGATGGCCACGAGTCGCCTCCGTCACCAGTCGTGTGGCGGACCGTCTCGCTACGATCCTCGGCTACGAGAGAGAGACGTTTGGACAACGTCGGGCGAGTGATTCGGCTGGTTCCGCACCACCGGACGGTGTGCCGATACGATCAGTGCACAGCGAGGGTCGCCACGAAGCCAGCGAGAAAGGTAACCACGCCTTGACGTTTCCAGATTCAGTCCAGACCGCGGTACGCCAACGAGCCGGTGGCACCTGCGAATGCTCGCGCGACACCTGTTCTCACTACAGGCCCTGCAAACTCCGCGGTACGGAGTTCCACCACAAGAAGCCACTCAGTGCTGGCGGTGACGACGACGTGACGAACTGCCAACTCCTCTGCCAGGCCTGTCACCTCGAGGCCCACGAGGCGTCGAACCCGCTGGGACGACTCTAGGGTCAACGAAGTGGCCGACGCAGTTCAGGTTCCGCTCGCGTGCCCGTGGACGAGTCCAATCAACTGCTCCCAGTGCTCGGGCGGGTAGTCGTGACCCATGCCCTTGATCTCGACGAATCGGGCCTTCGGGACGGCGGCGGCGGTGCGGCGCCCCCCGCTGATATCGATCAGCGTGTCCGCATCACCGTGCACGACGAGCGTGCGGACCTGCACCTCTGCGAGCGCCTTGGTGCGTGAACCCGAAGCCTGAATGGCGATGAGCTGGCGAGCGAATCCCGCTGGACTGAAGGATCGCTCAAAGGCCTCGTCCGCCGCGGCGCTGAGTCGCGCCTCGTCGTACAGGTTCGGACTGCCCCACGCGCGCGCGCCAGCCAGTTGTCTCGCCACGTACGAAGCACGGTCGGTCGACGGCCGTGCCAACAGGGCCTGCAGCGCGACGCTCGTCGGCTGACCCACGTCGCGATCGCCGGTCGTCGACATGATCGACGTCAAGCTCGCGACGCGTTCGGGGAACTCGATGGCCATGGTCTGGGCGATCATCCCGCCCATCGACGCGCCGACGACGTGGGCTCGCTCAATGCCGAGGTCGTCGAGCACGGCGACGGCGTCGCCGGCCATGTCGGCCAACAGGTACGGCGCACTAGCGCCGAGACCACCCGCCAGTGCGCGCAGCACTCCCCCGACGTCGGGTCGTACGTGATCGAACTTGGTGGAAAGACCCACGTCGCGGTTGTCGTAGCGAATGACGAGGTAACCCAGGTCGGCGATTCGCTGGCAGAACTCGGTTCGATAGCTGATGCACTGCGAACCAAGACCGTTCACGAGCAGCATCGCTGGGTCAGTGGTGCGGCCAAATGTTTCATAGAAAAGCTCGACGTCACCGTTGTGCGCGAACGCCACTTGGCCTCTTTCGTGTTGACGACGCCGTGAGCGTAGCATCGTGGGCTCGAAGAATAGTGTCGCCAATTGGCGCGTCGCGTTGCCCTCAGGTGTAGCGCAGAGCGCCGTCATCGAGATCGGCGATCGGCAGCTCGTCGCGCTCGACCTGGTAGTCCTGCGCGTGACGCCACGGCTCGTGGTCACCTTGCTTGGGCAGGTGGTCCAGGAATCGCAACAAGTAACCGGGATTGAAATTTTCGGGATCGACCCAAGGGATCAGCGTCATACTTGCCTCGTCGTCGCGAAGTTGCGGCGTCACGACCGTTGCGCCGATTTCGTCCAGGTGCCCCAGCAGACGACACACGAAGTCACCGATCAAATCAACGCGCAAGGTCCAACTGGCCCGGAAGTAGCCGAACACCTCCACGAGATTTGGAACACCGGTGAACATCATCCCGCGGTAGGTGATCGTCTTTGAAAAGTCCAGCTCGACGTCGTCGATGGCGAAGTCGATATCGCCCAGGACGTTCATGTCGAATCCCGTGGCGGTGATGATGATGTCCGCCTCGAGCGTCTCGCCCGACTTCAACAGGATTCCCGACGCGGTGAACGACTCGATCTCGTCGGTCACGACCGAAGCGCGACCGGACTTGATGCCTTCGAAGAGATCGCCGTCGGGCACCATCGCGATGCGTTGCTGCCACGGGCGGTACTTCGGGTTGAAGTGCTTCTCGACGTCGTAGTCGTCTCCGAGAATCTCTCGGATCGGTCGCAACAACTCCTCGCGAGCGAGCTCGGGAAAGTCGAGGGCCAACTGCGTGATGGCCCCAAAATCAAGCAGGATCTTCTGGCGCACGATCTCGTGGGTCCACTCTTCGGGGATGTCGAGTTCGCGCAGCATGTCCGCGACTTCATTGACGTTCGTGCGGATGAAGAAGAACGTCGGCGAACGTTGCAGCATCGTGACGTGCGCGCACTCGGGCGCCAGGGCGGGAATCAGGGTGGCCGCCGTCGCGCCCGACCCGATCACCACGACACGCTTGCCCGCGTAGTCGAGATCGTCGGGCCAGGTCTGGGGATGGACAATGCGGCCCTCGAAGGTTTCCATGCCTGGCCACGTCGGCGTGTGACCCTGGGCGTGACGGTAGTAACCCTGGCACATCCAGAGAAAAGTGGCCGAGAACGTCCGCTCCCCTCCCCCTTGGGTATCGGTGACGTTCAGCGTCCAGCGCCGTTCGTCGCTCGACCAGCTGGCCGACGTGATCGTGTGGTCGTAGCGGATGTGGTCATCGAGCTGATCGTGCTCGATGACCTCGGCGAGGTACTTGACGATCTCGTCCTTCGCCGCGATCGGTGCGCCGGTCCACGGTTTGAAGCGGTAACCGTAGGTATAGAGGTCACTGTCCGATCGGGTGCCGGGGTAGCGATGCGTCCGCCACGTGCCGCCAAAACTCGGCTGGGCTTCCAGGATCACGATGCTCTTCTCGGGGAGCTGCTCCCGCAAGTGATGCGCCGCGCCGAGACCCGAAATACCCGCGCCGACGATCAACACGTCGAAATGCTCGACCGCCTGATCGGCGCCGTGTCGACGAATCGCCGTCTCGGTCATCAACGCTCTCCCCCAGTGCGCACGTCAATCACGTCGGCCCACTGCACCGTCGAGACGGAGAGGTTGAACGCGTCGTGCGAACCAAGCGTAAGCGACGCCCTCACGACGTTGCTCTCGTACGACGCGCGAGAGCGCGGTCGAACTCGAAGCGTGGATTTCACGGTGAGACGCGTCTCGACCTTGGTTCAACAGTCGAGGACGTCTCTAGTTACGAACGGCGCGCCTTGAAGGCGGGTACCGCAGTCGGTGCGGCAGCGACGAGGGCGGCGATGAGACCGATGAAGGAGCCAAATCCCCAGCCGATCCCACTGAAGCCGATGCCACCGGGCTTCAGGACGAACGCCAAGATCGTCAACACCGCGTTGATGCCCGTGACGATCAGTAAGAGCCGCGCCTCGGGCATTGGCAGTTTGATCGGTGACTCGCTGAAGCCCGCCTTCGCCACGTAGAACACGATGATCGCCAGGCAAAGAATGAAGACGAGGTACATCCAGCCGTGCCAGAGGCCGTCGACAGAAACCGAACCGATTCCGTAGTTGTACGTGAACCACGGCAGGAACAAGGAAATGAAGAGTACCAACGTGGCAACGACCGAGGTCCGTTCCGCTTGGGACCAACGCTTCATGTCGAAACTGAACGATTGCCCGCCCGACGCCCTTCCCGAAGAACCGTGCGTCGAACTCGCTGAGGGCGGCGGCGACGAAGCCTGGTAACCCGGTTGCTGTTCGGGCGGATACCACTTTCCGTCAGAAGCTTGCCACCAACCAGGTCCGTTTGAGACGTCACTCATGCTTGCCTCCTGATCCGACGAGGGAACCAACTCCCGCCCCCGTAATTGATGACACTATATCGACGATTTAGGGAGAAGCACGGGTTTTTGAAGCCCTGTTCCGAGTCCGAACTGGCTCCGCCGCCAAGTGAACGAGCGGCGAACACCCAGCGAAGAGTCACTACCTCGGCGAATTGGACGACGCCGTAGCGTTGATTTCTGGACATTATCTTCGAGTGACGTGGCACGAAGAGTGAATGAACGGAGAGTGGACGTGAGGAACTCGTGAAGGCGTACGTCATCTACGAAGGAGAAATACTCGATCCGCAGCGATACGAGGACTACAGGGAAGCAGCCGCTCCCAATATCGCCAGCGCGGGAGGCCGCTACGTCGTACGTGGCGGCAATCCCGAGGTACTCGAAGGCGAACCGCCGTCGAGGCGTACCGTGATCCTGGAATTTCCTTCGCGCCAAGCCGCCCTCGACTGGTACCGCAGCGATTCATACCAGAAGATACGAACGCTTCGAGAAGATTGCGCCCGGGCCACCATCTACGTCGTCGATGAGGTGGAGTAGCTCGTAACGTCGCCTCGCGTTGATGAACGCGCTCGTGAGCCGCACCGTTCGCGCCCGTGTCGCGTTCGCGGCGCTCGACCGCGACCGACCGTTGATTAACTCGACCGCGACGGACCGTTGATTAAATAGTCTCGTCTGGTGATCGCAGACCGACTCGTCCAATTGGGCATTGAACTGCCGCCGGTTTTCCCGCCGGCCGGAAACTATCTCGGTTGTGTCGTAGTTGGCACCATGGTCCACGTTGGCGGACACGGACCAATCAACGGCGCGGACATCATTCGTGGCAAGGTCGGAGACGACCTTTCGCTCGAAGAGGCACGACGCGCCGCGCGAATGACGGGACCGTCGATTCTGGCGACGCTTCTCGCCGAACTGGGCAGCCTCGACCGAATCGAGCGGATCGTCAAGGTCTTTGGGATGGTCAATGTCGCGCCGGGGTTCAATCAGACGCCGCCAGTGATCGACGGCTGTTAAGACCTGCTCGTGGAGGTCTTCGGCGACGCGGGTCGCCACACACGGAGCGCCGTCGGTCTCGCCGAACTTCCCTTCGACATCGCGGTCGAGATCAAGCTGACGGCAAAACTCCGTTCAGAGTGAATCCGATTCGCTCGACGTTGTTAGGTCCCTTCGCTAGGACACCGACCCTCGCGAGAGAGTGCGCGGTTCGCACACTGCACGAAGAGCGCGCCTCCGTGTTGGCGCGCTCGCGCGGCGTGGGTGCGGTTCCGATGAACACGCGGTTACCCTCCCAGCACCTGGATTGAGAGTTGAGGGTTACTGTTGGGCCATTGTTGAGCCCACGTGGACATTCACGTCAACACGCCGCCGTAGCGTATTTTCATGACCGATCTCGCGAACCGGCAGACGGCCACGAGCCGAGTTGACCCGGCGCGCCCCAAGTCGCACGCCGACGCCACTTCCTCACCTGACGCCCTGCGTTCGCCCTACCTGGACAATCATCCCGTGTCGTGGGATTCTCTCCTCGAAGCGCTACCCGACGGGACTGCCCTGCTCGACGACGCCGGCGTGATGCACTACGTGAACCAACGTTTGGCACACGTGACGGGCTACACGCGTGAAGAACTGGTGAGCCAGAACGTCATGATGCTGGTACCTGCGCGACTTCGCAATCTCGAACACACCGTCCGCGTCAAACACTCGCAGAACCCCGACACGCCGATCATCTGGAGCGACCAGGAGCTCTTCGCCCTTCGCAAGGATGGCACCGAACTCTCGGTTGACTTCGCGCTCTCGTCCTTGACACTCAATGATCAGACGTGGGCACTCGCGGCGATCCGTGACAACAGCAACCAACGGGCCGTCGAGTTGGCTCGAGCTGACGTCG
>Ga0207927_1000156_pt1 | contig 27564 bp, 29 predicted proteins | sample NGESurdeep072012_2_FD_184456 | JGI IMG/M metagenome (GOLD analysis project Ga0207927, IMG submission 184456) | Arctic peat soil microbial communities from Barrow, Alaska - NGEE Surface sample 210-2 deep-072012 (SPAdes) | ecosystem: Environmental > Terrestrial > Soil > Wetlands > Peat ... | reverse complement strand
GGATGAGAAGTGGTTTGCGGACTTCACGTATCTGCGCTGCTGGGAGGGGCTGGTGTTCTTCAGCTTCGTGATCGACGCCTACAGCCGGATGATCGTCGGCTGGCAGTTCGCCAGCCACATGCGTACCGACCTCGTCCTGGATGCTCTCAGGATGGCGTTGCACCAGCGGGCCCCGGGAGCTGACGTCTCGCTCGTTGCGCATTCGGATGCCGGGAGTCAATACACGAGCTTTGACTACACCCAGACCCTGGACGACCACGACGTCCTCGGCTCCATCGGAACCGTCGGTGACGCGTTCGATAACGCCGCGGCTGAGAGCTTCGTCGACACCTTCAAGACCGAGCTCATCGCAGACCGCACATGGACCTCGCGCAGCCAGCTCGAGCTGGCGATCGTCAGATACGTCGCCTGGTTCAACAACACCCGCCTGCACGAATCCCTCGGCGACCGGCCACCCCGCGAAATCGAGGAACTCTACGCTGTGAAAATCAGGCCAACGAGACAGGCAGCCTGAAGATAGGGAACCTACAAACACCGTCCCCGTCAAACACAGGGCGGCTCACCAAAGCTGCTGGTTCGCCCGAAGACCGAGCTACGTGACCTTTTTGGTAGCTGCATATCGCAATGACGTTCTGCTCACTGCTACGCGCTGTGGCGGACAGGGTGCTGCGGATATGGGCCGATCCAACATGCGTAGCAGTGTTCGCATTGGTCCCGCAGCCGGCCGCGGCGATCGACATGGCAACGGCTATCGCTCCATTTAGACGCGCAGTCATCGGCGAAATCTACCACCCCGGCGTGCCGGACCCTTCCGTCGATCGTAGGGAGCGGGTGGCTGTGTGGCCACGCAGCGCTGGGGCGGCCAGACTAGGCCGGCGAGTAACCGCTTCATTGGAAGGCGGGCGCGTGCCAAATTGTGCTGATTCTTTAGATGTCATCGTGATTCCCACTTGAACGAGAACCCGCGTCCATACGTTTGGACCAAGACCGCCGAGCAGATACGCGACACACTCGCAGGATATTGCGACCGAATTACTGACTCAGGACACGAGTAGAGCCGGCGATACGTTCGGATCGCTATGCAGCGAGTTGCACTTGGGGTTTATGCCGGGCGCTCCATTCAAGGACTCGGGTTCGTGCGGGCCTGCCTGTTGCACACCTGCTCAACTTTACATAGTGGCCCAAGCTAGGAGCCTCTTTCGATTCAGTGGCAACTGAACTCGATGGCTTCGTTGACGCCGCCGTTCTGCATTGCCGCTCTCCAGTCGGCTGCGGCTTTTTCGCACTCGGACTTGTTGACCATGCAGGTAGCGGTGATGCCCGACCCTTGTTGGGTACCGTCGTATTGCGCGCACTTACCCGAGGACAGCGGAAAGATCGGCGAGATGTCATACGACTTCGCTTCCGCGCCTCCGCAGGCAGTGAGTGCTGCAGTCATGCTCGTCGCCGCGAAAACCGCGAGGATCTTAGTAATCATTGGGTATCTCCTTATCGTCATTGTTGGGCATCTCACGGGCGAGACGGCAAGCTGAGGCGAAGTTGCGGAGGCGGGCCGCAGCGATGAACGCGACGGGGTGAGAGAAGCGCGACGCCGACGCGCGGACCCGGCGACATCGCCCACTTCCCGGCCCTCGGTCCGTCCCTTCGCGTTCACGATCGCGGTACCCCTGTCCTAGCTTCCCGTTCGGGCGTCGCCGCGCCAGAGCCAGCGCGCAGCGCTCACGGCCCTGCCGCCGGATTCGGCCACCAGGCTGGCTCCCAGTCGGACTGTCCGCCGACGATGATCGCCTGCGGGTCCACGGCTGTGAACGCGTCGGCCAGGAGGTGTCGCAGCATGGCGAGCTGCTGGGCGCCCACCAGACCGTGGCTCTTGAGCTTGAAACGCGTGACGTCAGCACGGTAGGCGCGATAGTCCGCCGCAAGAGGAGCAGGTGCGGTGCCCTCGTCGAATGCCAGGAAACCGACCTCCCAGGTCCACCTCGCGAAGGATCGCGAGGGCTCCTCGCCGGGGGCACGGTCGATGCATCGCGCCAACATCTTGAAGTTGACAGCGCCATCGTGGCGGTAGACAACTTCGCGAGTGAATGCGGCAGCGACGGCCTTTCTGCCCTCCATCCGCTTACGCATGACTGTGACGGCGGGCACGACGTTGCAGACGGTCGACACGATCGACGCGAGCAAGTCGCTGTGGTCGGCACCGGGAAGGCCGACGAGAAGCGGCGCGAGCAGCGAGTCAGATGATGCGAGCGGCGCGTGCGGAGCGGCCGTCTGATGTGTTGGCATCATCGCTCCCGCGGTGCGGCTGTCGAGAGTGAGGCGCCGGGATCCTGTGCCTGCATTGCTCTCAGGGCGCATGACGCGAACGCGCGGGCATGCTGCGTCGCGACGAGGTTGGTGGCCATATTCTCGTCCATCGTCAGGTGGACGGTGAACTCGAGCTCACGGGAGGGTCCGAGGTCTCTCACGGCGAGGGCGACCCATGACGGATCGCTCGCCGCGGCCAGGCCGACTCGCCAACGGCCGGCCGGCGGGCTGGCCTCGATCGGCGCAAACGGAAGCGCGCTGAGGCACTCTGCCGTCTGGGCGGCGTCTAGCCGCGTTTCGATCATGTACGTGCCGTCGTAGGGGGTGGTGGGCTCGCTCGCGAACGGCAGAGAGGGGAACGAGAGCCCGCGCAGACCGGCAGCCACCTCGTACTCGGGCGGCGGCTGATTCGATGCGGTTAGCCCGGCCACCACCAGCTCTCGCGCTTCGAGGTACTCGTCCTTGTGGACCTGCGCTCCGTCCTTGGTGAGCAATGCAGGCGTGGTGAGAGCGACCGACACATCCGATCCGCGGTTGACCTGGAGCTTGATACCCCAATCCAGCGCCGGACCGTTCACGGTCTCGAGCCCGAGGCCGATCGCCCACGCGTCGAAGCCCGCCTGCTCAAACCAGATTGTGCTCTCGCCGGAGCGCATCGCGGACCCGATGCCCAGCGTGTCTCGACCCCGGAATCCCGACGACCTCAGATTCTTACGCCGCGATAGCGCGCACACGGCCGTGCGGACTATGGCCGCCATGTGCGGGAGACCATTGCGTTCCCAGTCCGTCGAAAGGCTCGTCGGGTACTGGGCCGCCGCCGTCCGCGCCTTGGTTTTCTGTTTCGCGATCAGTCCCATCGGAGCCGTCCGTTCAACGCCGGTTCGGAGGCGTCTCGGAGCTGTTCCCGTAGAGCGACGCTGCACGGCTCTTACGCTCCGCGCGTCGCCGCACGGCGGACGCGCCGTCGTGAAGGAACGACAGCACGCCGAGCGCGATCAGGACAATGGCAACTGTGCTCGATACGCCGAATACGATCACTTTGGGTTCTCCTTGTCTGTTGTTCTCCGTCGCCTGATGGTCTACGTGCGGCAACCGCTGTGTGCGAACGGCGGAGCCGAGGCGGCGGCCTGTGCTTTGTTGATCCAATCATCGCCGTCCGTCGTGCGATCGACAATCCACCCAAGGTGGCGGCACGCACACCCAGCGACCTCGGCGTTGAAGACCTGGGCTCCGCATCGGGCCCTCGGGGGCTCTATGCAATCCCAAAGCAGCGCTCGCCGGCGCCGTCAGCCGGATGCCAGTGCGAGCGCCTGAACGCCTCCGGCCACGCCCTGCGTGTCCAGCCAGTTCGGTTCGGGTTGGGTCCCGGCGATCGTCGCGCGCCCGATTGGGGCGCCATAGCCGCCCCAGTAGATGTGGGTCGCATCGACCGCGATCCCGTAGGGCTGATGGGCCGCAAGGAAACCTGGTTCGACGTCGCTGCCATCGAGGTGTGCACGTCCAACGGATTCCCCGGTGCTCCAGTAGAGGTGTTCGGAATCAGCTGCGATGTATGCCGGGTTCGACTGGTTGAGCCCCGTGATGAATTCGGGGTTGACTTCTGATCCGTCGAGCCGAGCTCGGCCGATTGCTCCGCCGCCGGCCCAATAGATGTATTCGCCCTCTACGGCGATCCCCTGCGCGGGCTTCGCGGCGATGTTGCCGCCCCGTGGAACGCTGAGGTTGGCGATCAGTTCGCCTTCGACGCCGGAGCCGTCGAGGTTGGCCCGACCGATTGCTGACCCAGTGGTCCAGTAGACGTGGCTTTCATCAGTCGCGACGCCTTCAGGCGGACTGTTTGCGTTGGGCAGCAGAATGAAACTCGTCTGCACGTTCGTCAACCCGGGATGGGTTCCCAACTGGAGGCTTGCCCGGGTGATCGCCGCCGGCGTCGCGTTCTGGGCGATGTACACATAGCTCCCCCGCACCGCGAGACCGATGGGGTTCAGGCTCGGCGAGGCGACGATGGTGGTGCTGGGCTGCATGGCGTCACTCGAGAGGCCCACCTTGGATCCATAGGCGCCGCCCCAGGCTAGCGTGTCGCCGCTGCTTTCTTGAGCCGTCGCAGTGGTGGGTATGCCCGTGGCCGAAGGGGCGTGCTCGCTGGTCGTGCTTCCCCCGGCGACGACAGGAATTGCGAGTGCGAGCGCGCACCGGAGAACGCGTCCCAGCCCACGTGCACGCGAGTCTCTCCGGCTACCCACTTTTTCGATGCGTCCTTCGCCGATGACTCTGATCCTCCTACTCACGCTTCCGTCTTTGCGGTCCTGCGGCTCGGGCGTCATCCTTTTGTCAGGATCGGTTCCGCCATGATGAACGTGCTCTGCTCTTCGGGCTCGGCGGCCTTGTGCGTCCAGACAAACAGTAGATCGGTGGCACCCTTTGTTTCGATGCTCATCGAGTGAATGGTGCTGGGGCCGGTGTAGTCCTGCTGGTAGAGCACGACCGAATTCGGGGTGTTGTTGCCGTTCTTGTAGACCGTGAGGTGGTAGGTGGCTGCGGCGTTGGCACTCGTCTGCAGCCCGACCGCCTTGGAGGTCAGCTTGCTGAACCCGGGTGTGGGTAGCTGGTAGCTGGCGGTCAGCGCGCGTCCGTTTTCGCCCTGTGAGCTGATTCCGAATGCGATCGCGTGCGGATACGTCTTGCCCGCCAGTTCTTCCTGAGGGGCGGGCAGCGTGATTGACGCGTTCTGGGAGTTCTGGTTGAGCTTTTCGGTACCTCCGGGCAGAGATTCGAGGTAGGACGAGAGGAACACTTCATTGGCTCCCGGAGTGGGGCCCGGTTCCGACGTCGACACGGTGTTTTCGGTCGGCGTCGTTTTTTCTGGTCCTTTTTCTTTGATCGTCGTCGTCACGGTCGAATTGACCGTGGAGGTCACGGTATCGGTCTTTGTCTTGCCGCCGACCAATGCACCCGTCGCAGCTCCCGCGATCATCACGACGACCGCCGCCAACATGCTCGACTTCCAGTTCACAGCAACCTCCCGATCAGGAAACCAACGATCCACACCGGCACCAAGCCCACCGCGGTCAGCGCCGTCGCCGAGGCTAGTGACAGGCGCGCCGACAGCGGTTGCCGCGCCGTGGACGGGGTCACCGGTGCGTCGGATGGAGCGGGCATCAGGGCCGTCGTGTCCTCGGTGGGTGTCTCGTCGGTCACCGTCCCGACGGCCGCCTCGCGCGCGTCGAGTTGCGATTGGGCCCAGCGCATGAGTGCGCCGGCCGAGCGGGCCCGCTTATCCGGGTCCTTCTCCATTGCCCGCTGAACGACCAGGTCCATGGGCGGCGGGATTCCCGGGACGGCCGCGCTCGGCAGGGGGATCGGCGCGTTGGCGTGCGCCATGAGCGTGGCGGTGCGCGAGTCGCGCTTGTACGGGAGTTCGTCGGTCAGGCACCGGTAGACCATGCAGCCAAACGCGTAGACATCGGTGCGGCCATCGACCGGCGCGCCGTTGATCTGCTCGGGCGCCATGTAGTCAGTGGTGCCGAGCATTTCGCCGGTCGCCGTCTGCCCGCTATCGGGATCTTCGGGCTTAGCCAGCCCAAAATCGGCGAGAAAGGCGTGCCAGCCCGTCCCTTGCGCTTCCAGCATCACGTTCGCGGGCTTCACGTCCCGGTGCACAAGCCCGCGGTCGTGCGCCACGTCGAGCGCGTCACCGATCTGCCCAAGGATTTCGACCGCCTGGTGCACGTCGAGGGGCCCACGCTCCCGGAGCAGGCTGCTGAGATCCGGTCCGGCGACGAAGCGCATCGCGAGAAACAGCTGCCCGTCATCCATTTCCCCGGCCTCGTAGACAGGAAGGATGTTCGGGTGGTCTATCGCCGCGGCTGAGCGCGCCTCGTTACGGAAACGCGCCCGGAACCGTTCGTCCGACCCGAGGCCGCCCGAGATGAACTTCAGGGCCACGCGCCGGTCGAGCGACAGCTGCGTCGCCTCATAAACCATGCCCATCCCCCCGCGTGCGATGAACCGCTCAATGCGGTAGCCGCCGAGCTCGTCACCCGCGGAGAGCAGCGCGTCAGTCATCGCTGGACTCGCGCGCCGTCGGCGATCCCTGCGCGGTCGCGAGCCCAGCGAATGTGGGACCCGCGTCCGCGCGGCGATCGGTAGATGTCGGGTCGGTGTGGCATCGGCGGTAATCTAACGGCTGGCTGGGCGGCCGGCGACTCACCAGGGCGTCGGGCTGGCCCCACCTGTCGGACCCGGCGCCTGCGCGTCCACAAACGCGTACGCCAACCGAGACCCGCGGCCGCGCCGACGTTCGCTGGGCTGAAGGCTCCCGCCGCCCCCTCGTCGGGACAGGCGACGCGTGCTGCTGGACGGACCGTGGTCGTCATGGCCTGATCTCGGCGAGGCCACGGACGAGAACCAGTGCGGCCGCGAGACAGACCACGACTGCCGCGTTCACGGATAGCTGAGCCGTGTTCAAGAGCACCACGACCGCGACGCCCATCAGCACCATTGCCACGAAGTAGTGCGCCAGGTGCTCGGTGACCGCGATCGCACGGGTCGGAACGTGCGACGGGGGTCGTGCCGCCCGAGCCGGGGTCGGCAGGGCGGTCACCGGGCTTAGTCCGCGGGCGATTCGAGATCGCGCTGCCACTTCCTGACGCGTCGCGCTGGTCATGATTTCTCCTCGGTGAACTTGGTTGCCTGCCGATTGTGATGCCGACCGGGCATCCGCGGTACATATCCAAGGTGTCGAGATGACACACCCCGCGCGGCGCCCGGACTCCGCACCTGCGTTCGGGGGCAGGGACTCTGCTTTGCGTCCGGTGCAAAGCTCTCCCGATGTCGATGCCGATTTCGCCGCGCGTGAGATGCGCGCGGCTGTTGGCGGCGCGGGGCCCTCCGGTAGTTCTCGGGGCCATCGCCGGTGTTGTACGCTCCACGAATCGTCACGGACAGAGCACGGTACGTCGGAGCTGCCGAGGAGACCCACGCATGCCAATTCAGCCGGCGCCGCACGCGCGGTCGGCCGTCGAGATCAAAGACATCATCGAGGCGGAGCGCAGCGGCGTGCCGTTCGTGCTGTGGCGAGACGGAGCTGGGAAGCAGCAGATCCTCGGACTAGGAGGAATGCAGCGCGCGACGATCGGCCGCGGGTCTTCGTGCGACCTCGTGCTGTCCGATGACGGTGAGGTCTCGCGCACGCACGCCGAACTGGAGCTCGTCGGCGAGGAGTGGGCCGTGACCGACGACGGCCTGTCACGCAACGGCACATTTGTCAACGGAACCCGTATCTCCGGCCGCCGACGACTCGCAGACGGCGACGTCGTTCGGCTTGGCGCCACGGTCCTCGAGTATCGCTGCCCCTCCGAGGGCACGACGGCCGCGACGTCGGCAGCGTCGCACATACCGGCGGTCGAGAGTCTGACCGACACTCAGCGCAAGGTGCTCGTCGCGCTCTGCAGGCCGTACAAGAGCGCTTCGGGTTTCGCGGTCCCAGCGAGCAACAATGATATCGCCGGAGAGGTCTTCCTGAGCGTAGACGCCGTCAAGGCCAACCTTCGGGCTCTCTTTCAGCGCTTCGAGATAGCGGACCTTCCGCAGAACCAGAAGCGGGCACGTCTCGTCGAGTGCGCCTTCCAGTGGGGTCTGGTCGCGGAGCGTGACCTGTGAGCAATCCCTGCGGCGCGTGCGGCGCCATCGACCTGCTCGAGGGTGCCAAGTTCTGCCGTGAGTGCGGAGCCGAGGTCCCGCCGCCGCCCGCTGATGAGCGTCCACGCCTCAGCGACGACAGCCGATGCCCGGACTGCGACAGCCTCCTCGTCCACGACGCCCTTTACTGCCATCGCTGTGCCGCCTCCGTCTCGGATGAGCGCGAGCGTCCGGAGTTAGCGGACGCGGCGATCGCGGGCGACGAGTCCGTCGTGCTGTCAGCCAGCGCAGCGGCCGAGTCGGGCCGCGACGAAGCGGCAGTCCCGCCGGATGAGGGATTGACCGCGACGCCGGATGCGCCGCGGCCCGCGGTGCCGGCCGACATCGGTAATGGAACCGGGGTCACGATGGTCGCGCTGAGCGCGAAGTATGCGCCGATCGTCAGCGAGGCCCCGACGGCGATCTCGAAAGAGCCGGATTCGCCGCGCGCCGCCGAGTCGCCCGCTGCCCCGTCTCCGCCTCAAAAGGCGTGCTCGAGGTGCGGCGCGGCGGCCGCCGAGACCGCCAAGTTCTGTCGTAGCTGCGGTTCGGTGCTCGGCGCCGCCGAGGCATTGTCAGCGGATTCGATCCGCTGCGCAGGCTGCGGAGCGCAGGTTGAGCCTTCGGCCGCTTTCTGCCGCCACTGCGGCACATCGCTCGCGGAACGCGAGATGCTTCGTCCCCCGGTGATGGAGGCCTCCCGTTGCACCATCTGCGGAGCCCACGACGCCGGACCGAGCGGTCTCTGCGCGCAGTGTGCGAGGACTATGGCGACGTAGACGATGGGACGCGTACCGCCGGCCATCTGGCCAAGCGCGCCATCTCCGCACCGGGCGCTGGGCGGCATATAGTCGGACGCTGCAGCGTCCGACGGGACAGCGCCGGTCGCTGTGTCCGAACGGTGAGGCCCGACTGTCCATGCGGGCTCGGAACGGCGAGCGGGCGCGTTTTGATGACACGCGCCGGCCGTCCTGTAGATTGCCTCGATCACCGACCTGAGCGAGAGGGGGAATCGATGGATGGCACGGTCCTTGTCGACGGCCAGGGGATTGAGCGTCACGTCACCAGCCTCGCGATGCAGTGCGACGCGCGGGAGATCCCGCTCCCGTCCGACGGCAGTACCCCGGTCGGGTGGTGGCTCGCTCCGTACCAGTTCGACGGTCACGCACAGCCGGGCGGCGAGACCGGCGCCCTCGCCGAAGCGGTCCCGTACAGCAGGGTCGGGCTCGGAGCCATCGCCGTTTGTGAGGACCGCGTCATCGGCATCCTGGGCGGCGCCGTCGGCGACGCCGCGGCGGCCGTTTGGTGGTCGTGGCCGCGCGCCTCGATATCGGTGAGCACTCGGGGAGGTTCGGATGAAGGCGACCAGACACCGGACCGAATCCAACTGGACTACCTCGGGGGAAGCCAGAGTGGCGGCGCCACCGTGGTGCTGCGCGACATCGCCCGCCACTACTTCGAATTCGCGGACGGACGTGCGGTCTCAGGCAGTGGACGGTTCGAGACCGTGCAGGCTGCGTCCCTGCTCGAGGCGCTGAGCCCCCCGGCCGCTATCAAGCCATCGCCGCCGCAGTCCGCTCAAATGCCTGCCTCTGCGCCGCCACCGCCTATGTCCCCGCCAGCTCCCGCGGCCTCAGCGGCCGCCGGCGCCCAATCCGGCTCGGAGTTCGCAGGGGCCGGCCAGGTCGCGCGCGACACCCTTGCGCGGTTCTCGCGCGACGAGCTCATCCTTGGCGCGCTCGCTGCAGCCCTCGCGATCGACCTTCTCTTCCTGCCGTGGTTCGAATTCGGGGCTGAAGGCTCATCGTTCAGCGCGTCGTTTAGTGCAACGCAGTACCCCGACGGATGGCTCGGCGTGATCTCGCTGCTCGCGGCGCTCGCGTTGGTCGCTGACCTCGTCATTGAGAGACTCGCGCCACACGTGCCGGTACCGTCGATCGCGGGCGGGCGAGCGCCGACGCGCTTCGCCATCGCGCTGATCGTCGCCGCAGGCGTCATCCTAAAGTTCCTCTTCCACGTGCACTTCAGCATCTTCGGCGCCGGCTTCTGGCTCGGTGCGTTGCTGACGGGCGGCCTCGTGTTCTTCGCCGCCAAGCTGCGGCATCTCACCGCCTAGTCAAGCCCTTGCCGGTCGCCGTCCGGGTGCGACGCTGCTCGCGGCGGGTCGCACGGCGACGGCGACAGCTGCTCACCTCCCGGCCGCGATGACAGGTGGCGAGAGCCGTTGACGGCGCGGTTCTATCGGGCACTCTGAGAGACGCCGCCCGCGATCGCGCCGAAGCGCCATCAGGTTGGACGTGCCTCGCTGCTGGCGTGCGATCCGGCTTCACCAGGCCGGTGGACGTTTGAACAGTCGCACGGTGCCGAACAGTACGAGCAGCACAGCAGCGCTCAGGGCCATCCAGAAGCCTGTCCCGTACGCTTCGAGGGTCACGGAGTTCACCTGAACTTCGTTGCCGTATTCGAGCTGCGGCAGTGCGTACTTGAGCGCCACCGACGCGAGCGCCGCGAGGGAGCCGAGCCAGCCGACGACACGGCCACCCTGTGTGGTGCGCGCAGTCAAGACGCTGAGGATCACCACGGCCGCTGCCACCACGCCGATGATCGCCGTCCAGCCCTTGGGCTGTTCGACAGCGGTCAATGGAAGAATTTCGTACCACGGGATCGCGAGGAGGGCGGCGCCGAGCACGAGCGTGAGTGCGGCGATCGTCAGGTCCAGGCCGGTCCAGGGACTGCGCCTCGCTTGGGCTTCTGGATGCTGGGCGCCGGCGGCCGGGCGGGCGTGGACCGGCGTCCGTGCGGTCGGCGGCCGCGGCACGGGCGGCGGGGGAGTAACGAACGTCGTCGGCTCCTCACGCTCGAGTGTGGGAGGCTGGACCGTCGCGGGCGGATCTGCTGTCGCACTCTGAGCGGCGCCGCATGACGGGCAGTACGCGTCCGAGCCGGCGACTGCCTCCCCACAGTTCGCGCAGAACTTTGCCTCAGCCATGTTTACTCCCTCCGTGAATCGTTGACCAAGCGAGGACGGCGCCCTCACGATGTGGGCGGGGACCGCGGCAGACACGTTCCTCCGTCACGCAGGCGACAGAATGCCATGCGGGCCTGCGTCCTGCCACGAGCCCTGGGTGGCGCATCGATCACCCTGACCTGGAACAGCACGTGTCGCGTGGAGAGAGCGTCGCAGCTTGCACGCGGCCCGAGGTGAGCCGGCCGCCGCTCGTCCGGGTCGCCCGGCCGGCGTCGCCGGACCCCGTCGGGTGAGCCGGTGAACACCATGGTGCGCTGGAAAACGGACTCAAGCCCGGTCACTGTGCTCCTTGACGAGCCCGACGGGATCTCGACGGTAGCCGCGACCGCGGCACAACCCCCCAACATTGTGAGGCGAAATGCGTTTTCAGAAGATGCGCGCGAGTATTGCGGCAGCCGGTGTGGCGAGCGGGCTGCTGCTCGGTGCCTGCGGTACGGCTGGGCTTTCGGCTTCGAGCAGTTGCCAGCAGTTTATGAACGCATCCGGATCGGAACAGCACGAAGTCGTCGATCAGCTCGCGAGCCATTTCGGCAAGCCGGCATATACGACGCCGCTCGGCGAACCGGAGGTGCCGTACTACTGCTCGGCGAATCCGTCCGTCACGCTGGAACAGTTCTTCCAGAGGGCAGAAGGCTGATCGCGGCATCCGGCGGCTCGAGATGTCCCGTTTCTGTGCCGGATGCTCAAGCGACGCCCGCCGCTCGGCGGGCGCGCTGTCTCCGTCCCCGCGCTCGGGCCGTGCTGACGTGGTCATGACAGCGGCCCCGGGCTTCGCGGATCACAGGCCGGTATTGACCCAGATCTAGACTGACCGTATGGCGCGGACGGCCGGCGGCACTGGCCGCTGTGACCAATGACCCCCTGACGCCCCGGGCCGGATCAGGCTGAAGACGGCGGAGGGTCCGCTGCCGCGCTGTCGATCCGCCGAATCCGGACCGCGGTTCCATAGGCGCATATCTCGGTCCAGTTTCCGCCGATCTCTGACGTGTCGAAGCGAAAGGCCACGATTGCGTTTGCCTTACGGCGGCGGGCCGCCTCGATCACGCGCTCGGTGACCTCGTCACGACTGCTCGCTAGGAGCTTCGTCATACCCACCAGCTCGCCGCCGACGACCGCCTTCAGGCCGGCGCCCATCTGCGAGAAGACATTCCGCGACCGCACCGGCAGGCCGAACACCTCGCCGAGTACCTCCTCGATCGCGTAGCCCGGCACGTCGTTCATGGTCGAGATTAAAACCGGGTCGGGGCGAACGACGCTGCTGTCGCTCCACGCTCCGGTCTGCTCGCTCCATGCGGCGGCGCGATAGCTGGCGGATACGTTCACTCCGACGAGGACCGAATCGACAGTCCCCCGGACCTGCGCGATCGAGGCCTCCGAGTCCGCCTCTATGAGCACGCGATCGCCCTCGAAGGACACGGTGACGCCGTCCGGTACGGCTGGCGCGATCGCGGCCTCGACTTCCGGGCGCCTCTTTCCCCATCCGAGCATGCCGCCCGCTTGTCCTAGCTCCAGAGCTCCCGACAGGCGGAACATTCGGCCTGGTGCTCCGTTGCTCACGTCGGCATCGTATAGGAGAGCCGAGTACCCCAAGCGCTGCGGGTGGGGGGATGTGACGGCCGCGTGCCGCGAAGTCGAGCCGCCGCGGAATCGCAGTGTCAGGCCGCCGCGCGGTCGTCGGCGAGATTCCGCTCGGGCAACACCGACACCCCGGTCAACACGCGTTGCCTGCCAATCCTTCAGCCGGCGTGCAGGCACCGGTGACGCCTTCCTCTTGCCGCGCGCGGCGGGCGGCCCTCGGCTGAATCGGCGCTTTCCGCACAGCTCCTCGGCGCCTGCCAGCGAGCTGCGCGCTCGAAGGAGGGTCGAGGCCGTACCTCGGACGATCGCGCCCGGCGCGAGTCTCTACTGTACGCCGCGTGGGGAGGCGAGCGCAACGCGCACTGCTGGCGGCGATGGTCGGCGCGGGTCTGCTCGCAGCGGCGTGCGGGCTGCTGTCACGAAGCGCCGGTTTCCTGGGATGGGCTGAGCAGCGCAGCGTGGACGCGCGGTTCGCTCTTCGGGGCCATGTTCGTGTCTCGCCGCGCGTCCTCGCCGTGGCACTTGACACCCAGAGCTACCTGCAGCTGCCGCTGCCGCCTCTGCCGCGCGGCCTTGACGCCGAAGTGATCGACGACCTTACACGCGCAGGCGCCCGTGTCATCGCGTTCGACTTCGCGCTCGAGCGGCCCAGCGCCGACGCCGAAGCCGACAGGCGGATAGTCGGAGCGCTCTCGCGGGCCAAGCATGCCGTCGTCTCGGTTACCGCGGTGGGGCCGCAGCGCAGCACCGCGCTGCTCGCCGGACGCGTCCCGTTCGCGAGCGTCGGCGTGCAGCCGGGGGTCACCCTTCTGGAGTTGGACAGCGACGGCGCGGTGCGGCGCTTTCCTTTGAGCATTGGTGGGGTGCCGAGCTTCGCACTCGCAGCCGCGCGCAGCTATCGCCCCGGTCTCGGCTCCTCTGTTCCCGCCGGAGCCCTGATCGACTATCCGGGGCCGCCCGGCTCTGTGAAAACGATCCCGTTCACCGACGTGCTCCACGGCCACTTCAACCCAGCCGACGTTAGCGGCCGCATCGTTGTGGTCGGACCAACCGCCCCTGTGCTCCAGGACATCCACAGGACGCCAGTCGCAGCCGCGATGGCTGGCCCCGAAATACAGGCAGACGCTATCGCCACGGCCCTCGCTGGCTACCCGCTCCGCGGCGTCCCTGTGCTCACGACCGCCGTCACCCTGCTCGCTCTCGGCCTGCTCCTTCCGCTTCTAACGCTCGCGACGGGGGCTCTCCTGCAAGGTCGCGACGGTGAGGCCGAGCGCGTCGGCCTTGGCCCGGACGCCGGTATTTCGCTCATCGTCGGCCTGGCGCTGGCCGCCGGCTGGTCGGTGGCTGCCCTCGTCGCGTTCGAACACGGCGCGGTCCTGGACTACGCGGACGGAATGCTCACGATCGCTCTCGCGAGCGGAGCAGTGTTCCTGTTGGCCCAGGCGCTGGCGAGACGGGAGCGTCGCCGGCTTCGACTTCTGTTCGCCGCGTCGTCACCGGAGATCGTGGAGCGCGTGCTGCAGTCGAGCGGCGACCGTCCGCGGAGCCTGACAGCGAGAACCGTGATCGCGGGCTACCGCATCGAAGAGGAGATCGGGCGCGGCGGCATGGGCGTCGTATATCGAGCATCACAGCTTCACCTCGAGCGGGCCGTGGCCCTCAAGCTGATCAGGCCGGACTTCGCAGAGTCTCCGCTGTACCGGGCACGTTTCGAGCGAGAGTCGCGGCTCGCCGCGAGGGTGAGCCACCCGAACATCGTCACCGTCCTCGACGCGGGCGACGACGACGGGCTGCTCTTCCTGGCGATGCAGTACGTCGACGGGACCAACCTGGCGAGCGTACTCAAGGGCGCAGGGAGCCTTGAGCCCCGCGACGCCGCTTCGCTGATCGAACAGGTCGCAGGAGCACTTGACGCCTCACACCGGCAGATGCTCGTGCACCGCGACGTGAAGCCGGCGAACATCCTGCTCCGAGCTGACGATCCGCGCCACGCCCTCCTCACTGATTTCGGGCTCGCCAGGAGCATCACCGGGACCGACCAGGCCACCCAGCTCGAGGGATGGGCCGGGACGCTCGACTATCTCGCGCCTGAGCAGCTCGAAGGTCGGGAGGTGGATCGGCGGGCCGATGTCTATGCGCTCGCGGGGGTCCTGTTCCACTGTCTCACGGGATCGGTCCCCTTTCCGCGAGACGAGACGTTCTCGAAGATCGCCGCGCATCTCAACGCGGCGCGACCCACAGTGACCGCGATCGTGCCGCGTCTGCCGCAGACGATCGATACCGTGATCGCTCGCGGCATGGCGATATCGCGAGCCGACCGGTACCCGACCGCAGGCGCCCTCGCGGATGCGGCCAACGCGATCCTCAGGACCCCGTCCGGACCCGCCCGGCCCGCACATGCGGCGTGGCCCACACACGGCGAGGGCGTCTCGGACGCTGATCCCACACAATCTTCAGGTGAGATGAGTGGCGATGAGCACGCCACGTAGACTCCCAGCGAATGCGCGGGATTCGGCTCTTCACCACGGCGCACTTTGACCCGGCGCCATCGGGGCAGACGGCCACGGACGCTCCTCGTCACCGGAGCCTGCGATCGCTGGCCCCGATCGCCCTGATCCTCGCAGCGGCGGCGTTGCTGGCCACGGCGCTTCTCCAGCCTCCGCGGGCCGGTGCTCGTCCCGACACGCGCCCTGCTGTCCACTACTGCAACTCGCACGGTCTCCCGCACGGCTGCATCCGCGTACCCCGAGCAGCCAAACGCCCGCCGGCAAAGATCAATCAGCAGGGGGGACCGAGCCTGACCCCTTCAGAAGTGGCCGACGGCGGCGGCCTCGGCGGCGGGCCGGGGGAGGGGCGCTCTACGGCTGTCGCGTGGGCGAGGACCCAGAGCGGCAGCCCCATTTGGGCATGGCGCTGCGAGCGCTTCGTTGAGGAGGCATACGGCACCCGGTACATCTACGCCACTGCATGGGCAGCAGCTCAGCATCTCGCGCTGCATTCGGGGCCCGTCACCGGTGCACCCGCGGGAACGCTCGTCTTCTTCGGACCCGACAGCGCCAACAGGGGTTTCGGGCACGTCGGAATATCCCTCGGCGGCGGCCGGATGATCTCCGCGCTCCAGAGCGTACAGATCACCGACATCTCCAGGAGCCCGTATTGGAACAGCCTTTACCGCGGCTGGGCGTATGCGCCCGCCACCTGGCCCGGGAGACTTCCCCCGCCGCCCGCCCCGGCAGGCCCGCTCGTCTCCAGTGAGGTGCAAATAACGGCGCCCGCCTTCGGCTCGACGATCTCCGGTGTCGTCACGCTCGAGGCGAGCGCCGCGAACGTCGGCGGCGTCGCATTCGAGGCGTACTACGAGAGCGAACCGGGCAACCCGGGCACGCTCGCCTGGCACCTGCTGGGTGACGGCACGCTGCAGTCGGGCAGCTGGGCGCTCGACTGGAACGCGTCCGCCGTCCCAGCACAGGGCGACCCCCACCTCGGGACCGTCAACCTCGCGGCGGTGGCACTCAACGCGGCAGGCGAACTCACCGGCACCCGGGACTACCGCAGGATCAACATCGAAGGCGGCGCAGGGCCCGGAGGCGTCGGCACGACGACGACCGTCACGCCGCCGCCCCCGACAACATATGCCGAGACGACGGGCGGAGAAGCGCACACCTGGAGCAACTATGCCAACGCCGGCGGCACTCAGGGGCCAACGATCGGCGGCTACGCGACCGTGCAGATCGCCTGCGCGATCACCGGCTTCGCCGTCGCCGACGGCAACACCTGGTGGTACAAGATCGCCTCGACGCCGTGGAACGACCAGTTCTACGTCTCGGCCGACGCGTTCTACAACAACGGAAGTACGTCAGGGACGCTGAAAGGCACGCCGTTCGTGGATACAGCCGTCCCTCCATGCTGAGCGGCGCCTGAAGACCGCCGAAACGTGCGCGCCTGCGCCAGCGCGGCCCGTGTGTCCTGCCGGGCGGCGGGCCGGGCACCACGCGCTCAGCCTGCGACGCCCAGGCCGGGCTGGCATAGGGTGTGCCGATCCGAGCCCTTGGTGAGCTGGGCACGGGCACCTGCGTCGCCGAAGATCCAATCGAGCGTCGCTGTCGGCATGCCGCCGACATCAGAGACGACCATCGGATCCAGGAGGAGCATCTCATGACAAGTCCAGCCCCCCTTCGAAGTTCAGGCCGCGGCGCGCCGTTTCGCGTCGCCGGCACCGGCAAGGTGCCGCTCCGAGCTGCGCTCCGCGCGCTGACGGGGTGTGCGGCCGCGCTTGCGCTTGCCGCCGCACCGGCAGGAGCCTACTCCGCCACGGCGCAGTCGGCACGCACCCGCTCCTGCTCGGCCCAGCACCACTTCAACCTAAACTCCGGCGTAGGCACGCGCGGTCGGGCACGCCGCGTGTGCACCCCGGCGGGAAACCACGCCGTTGTCGGTCCTGCACCGCAGCTCGGCGGCAGCTACCCGAACGCACGCATCGCCGAAATCGGACTCTCGCACCTCGGACAGTGGGGCGGCGAATGCAAGGAAGCCGTCAACATCTGGGTCGCTGCCGCATCCGGCGGCACCCAGCGGCTCGGCGGCGACTATCTGGCCAACTACCGTTACGAGGGCGGCAACGAAGTGCCGCGCGAAGCAACGGTCGAGGGCGACGTCATCCAGCTGAACGGCGCTAGCGGCAACTACTACTACGAAGGAATGCACACCGCCGTCATCGTCTCCCACACGGCAGGCGCCGAAGGGTTCGAGGTGGTCGACTCCAACTCCGAATGGAACCGCATCGTGCGCGAGCACTACTGGAACCCTTACGCGACCGCACGCAAGTACGGTCTCTCCGTGCACATCTGGCGTATGGGCAGCGCTGGCGCACCCGAACACCAGTCGCCGCCCGCCCCCGCTGCGCCTATCCAGGGCAGCAGCCCTCCGCTGCAGGGTGGCAGCGGCAGCACGATCCAGCCCGCGGGGCCAGGTGCCGGGCAGGGCGGAGGCGGCGCACCCCCGGAATATCACGGACCGGTGTTCACCGTGATGAACACGAGCGAAACACTGCCGGACGGGATCTGGTTCAGGAACAGCCCGCACGTCAGTGACACGAGCCGCATAACGGGCCTCGGGGTGTACATGAACGAGCGTGTCGAACTGCGCTGCTACGCGTTCGGTGACGCGGTGGGCCCGTACTCAGATTCGCTCTGGTACTACACCATTGACGTCTCGCGGCCGACGAACAACGGACAGCCGAACGTCGGGTACCTCAACGCCCATTACATCAACGACGGCAAGCTCGCCAACCAGGTGGATCCCGGCGTGCCGGCCTGCTGAGCCGCGGGACGCCTGAGCCGACGCGGGGATCGCGGTTCGGCGCGCTAGGGGCAACGTGCACCTTGCGCGCCGCCGCGTCGGTCCGCGGGCCCGCGAGGCCGGCGGACCGACGCGTCGCAGCACGACCGACGCGTCACCACATCAAGAGAGGAGTCCCATGTTCGGAAGTCGTAAACAGAAGCGGGACTTGAAGGTGCAGCTGCTCGCGATCGAGCTGCTGTTGGGAGCGACGTATCCGACGCTGCCGCCGGAGAAGCAGCAGGAGGTGCGGGCCAAGGCTCCCCGCGACATTGCGGACGCGGTCCGCAATGTCGTCGCGGCAGGCGACAGCGCTGCGGCCCGTGAGCTACTGGACGCCTCAGCCGCCAAGGTGCCGAGCGCCCTCACACCGGAGCAGTGGACGGCGATCCTGGCGCCCGGCTACGGCCTCCTCGCGTGAACAACGCGGCCTTACCCCGAGCTTGCAGAACCCGGGCAGGCACCCGTGACGACGATCGACTTCCGGGTGGAGAGCACGACACCGAGGTGAGCCAAAACGCCGTTCGCATCGAATTACGCTACGACCACGACGCCGGCTTGCACATCTCAGGGCGAGTGGCCGAGGCACCGTTCCTCGATGTCGGCTGCGCCAACGCGCAGCCCTCGTCGGGCGAGATCCAGCAAGCAGGAGGAACCGGAGATGCATGAGACTCAGACGGTCAGGCTGGGCACTCGTGTGGGCGCTGCAGCGGTGGACCTCGCCATATCGGCTGGGGTCGGCACGCTCATCGCGATCGCGGCCGGCTACAAACATCAGCGCTACATAGAAGTCGGAGCGGAAGGGACAAAACTCGGATCGACGACACACCAGAGCTTCTCCTTCACGGTCCTCCTCGTCGCCACGACAGCAGTCTGGTTCGGCCTGGCAATCATCGCCGCCCGAGATGCCAAGAACCGAACTCCGGGACAGCGTCGCGCCGGCTACGGCCCGCAGCGCACAGGAGCCGGGCGTCTCGAGCTCCCCGAGTTGCTCAGGCGCCAAGCCTTCAGGATCACGGCCGCCCCCAGCGCGCTCATGGCGCTCAGCCAGGGCAGGGACGAGGTGCCCCGCCACGACGCGATGATGGGCTCAACGGTCGTGCCGTCGTCCGGCAAGACCAGATGACCGATCGCGGTCTAGCGAGGGCAGGATGCACGCGCTACCTCGAGCCGGCGGCGGCAGACTTCCCGACGCCACGCTTGCGGCGGCGGGCGCGCCCAGCGTCCACTCAAGCGCGCCCGCGACCGTGGGAATCCACACGCAACCGGACCCCGACGAAGCCCTTTATTGCGTGCCTCGGCAGGTGTTGCGCCTGTAGCCCTTGGTGGACGACCCGGCCGGGTCGGATCGGACAAGATAACGGCATGCATCGAACGAACACCCGACCCGCCCTCCGTCCGCGAGGCACCGTCACTCGGCCACGACGAGTTGCGATGCGCCATCCGCCGGACCTTGCACGCGCCCTGATTCGCCCCAAGAGGCGGGTGCAGCCAGCGGCTCAGACCGTGAGGCCGCGCATGTTGGTAGGCGTCATCGTGCTCGTTCTGAGTGCCCCGCTGCCCGGCTGCGGATCGTCGGCGGGTAGCCCATCCTCCGAACTGAGGGCGCAAGCGCAGAAGCTGGTCGCGGCGCTCCAGGACCGCGACTTCAAGAAAGCCTGCTCCGTTCTCGCGCCCGTGTTCTGGCACCGCCTCCAATACCCACAGGTCAACGCCGCCGGCCAGAGCGAAATGGTTCACAGCAAACTGTGCGCGGTTGACCTCGGACACGTCCGGCGAGACCTCCCCACAGATCTTCGCCTGAGCGAATTCGACTCTCGCGTTTCGAGGATGCACGTCGTTCCGCACGTCGAGGCCACGTATGGTTCGCTCGAGGTTGCCCTGTGGGAAGCGGGGGCCTGGCGGTTCGCCCGTCCGCCGTGGAGCCTCGGCCCGGCCTATCAACCGCGATGATGAGGGTCCGGCGCCGTCCAGATGTTGCCGCATCGCTCCACGGCGAGCAGCCGCGCGGAGTCGCCGATACCTTGCCACGGTTCTTTCGGGTGACGGTACGCCGTCCGGTCGACGCTGCGAGCCTGACCAGATCCCACCGCTTGGGCACGCAACCGAGGCCGGCTAATGGTCGGTCGCAGGGCGCTCGGCCGGCCTGGCCGCCACCACGGCTCGTCTGGCTCGGCTTGACACGCGACTTCTTGGTGGCTGCTGTTAGGGTTCCGGCGCTCGGCTCGGAAGGCGGCTCGCGCATCCACGGACGAGAAAACGCAACCGCACAAAAAGGGGGGGGTCGGCAATGAGCGCGATTGGGTTCATCTGGATGGCCATCGAGGTCGTCGGACTGATTGACGTCTTTCGGCATTCGTCCGCTGACTGGGCGTATGCCGATCGTAATCGCCCCTTCTGGGTGATCTTCATCTTCTCCTTCGGGCCGCTTTTCGCGATCCCCTACCTGTTCATGGTACGCCCGCGATTCCCGAGCAAGGAAGCGATTCAGGCGACAGACGCGTTCCGGAAGCGGTGACCGGCTGTGGGTAGTTCTGAGCCGAACAACACGCGCGAGCCGTCATGGATCTAAATCGCGATTGGCGGCCGGCGGCCATCTCATCGGATTCAGCCAGACCCTTGTCGTGGTCCTCACCCGAGATGCTCGACTCGCTCCGATGAAAAGCGACCAGATTCGCGACCGTCGCCTCGCGAATGGCGACCCGGCTTTTCGCACTGCCAGCAAGATTTCTAGTCCGAGCGGAGAGGTTCCACGACCCGTCGGATTATTCACAAACCCTCCACGCTTACGAGAAGACCAGCTCATGGCGCTTGGTGCAGGGACCCAACAAAGGAGAATAGATGATCGGCGTCGTTGAGATTCCAGGGCCGGAGAGTGGGGTAGACGTGTTCGCGTCTGGGCTACTCCTCCCCGTCCCAGCTACCGAGAAGAACACGATCCTTCTAGAGGATCGGGACGGCACCGACGTGAAACGCCTGACCGCGTCCGCCGTTGAATGCCGGGTGGGCGGCAAGACCGCCGTCAAGGTCCGGAAGGTCAAGATCGACCTTTTCCTCACCGACGCGCGGTTTGCACTCGCGTGCAGTAAGCACGACAAGGGCGGTGGCTGGGTTGGAGGTGCAGGCATGATGATCACCGCGAACGCGATCAGCAAGGCGCGCGCGGCGATCAGGTCGAGGGGAAAGATGCTCGTAGGGCAGGTCCGCTACCCGTGGATTCAGACGGTCGGAAGCTCACCAAAGGACGGATGGGCAAGCGAGGAGAAGCTCATCTTCCACGAGACGACTAAGGGCGGCGCAACGACGCTCACGCTTACGCTCCCCAAGGACGTCGACTCATCGCTCATCGCAGCGGAGATCACTCGGCGGGTCGCTCGTTACCGGCTCGCGACCGAGCAGCTTGACGCGAGCACGCGCGAGCAACTAGATCGGCTGGCCGAGGCTCAGCCGTCGGATGCGGTCGCGTCCGGCGGCAAGGAGCGCTACTTTACGATACCCAGCCCGCGATTCGTCGACGAGGAATCGGCCCGGATCGCGCCATCCTCTGCATGAGGACGGTGGTGCTGTCGACGGCACGGACCGGCATCCTCGGATGGTTCACTTCTCCTGGGGACAGGCCACACCACCGTCGGTAGTTGCGTCCGGCGCCATACCGGCGACCCTGGCTTGCACCCCGCGAACCAGCAGTTGCCGGGCTTGCGGCGGAGGCCCGATCACCAAACGGGACACGACGCGGGGCGTGATTGCCCCCGCCGTCATCGATCGATGAGAGTCGCCGCATATCCCCGCGGAGATCCGCAAAACTCAGGACATGTTCGGCCTAAGACAAAGTGTTTGCGTCGCGGTCGGAGCTGGCGGCGGGCCGGGTTCGACAGCTCTACAAGATTGGAGGACATGAACGCATGACCAGCAACGTGGACAGATTCAGCCTGCGCCTCGCCATGGCTCTCGTCAAGCAAGAGCAGCAACAAGAGCCCGGCGGTTTCGTCGTGCGCCGAACACCAAAGAATGGCCTGGGGGCCCTGCGAGACCTCTTCCAAGCGATCACCCGCCCCGACGAGCACGAGCCTGCCGCGATCGTTATCGGACTCGACTGTTCTGGTCCAAACGGTGAGCCGAACTTCGGGCGCGACAGGGACACGGACGCACGGGACGTCCTACTGGTTTATGGCGACCATGTGCTGCTGATTGGCAACCCGGTGCGTGGCGCCGGCCTCGGGACGCTCGTAAAGCTGCTCGCTGGTGGCCTCAACAAGAAGGGGAAGGAGAAGAACACCGCGCACCGCAGGATGCAGCGAGTCGAGCTCGACGTGGTCGAGATCGTTACGGGGCGGCCGTCGTGGGACACGACTGAGCAGTTTGTTCATCTAGCGACCAGCGCCTGCGAGATCTGGTTCTGGGTCGATCTGGCCGTCGACTCGGAGGACGACATGAGGACTGCGCTCGAGTCCCTGCACGGCGGAGCATCGGGCGGCTAGTGTCTGGGTATTGCGAGCGTCGCGCCATCGCGGCCATCCACGTCTTGCCGTCTAAGGTGGGCGGCCTCCGAGATGTCCCGACAGCTGCGGCTCATATCGACGCTCTGCAGGACGAGGATGCACTCACCCATGATGAGAAAGACGAGGTGATTGAGGTCAGCGCCGCCTGAGCCCGAGCCTCACCGGCGAGCAGGCGTACCACCACCTCATACGACTTGACTTACGGGGTCGGAAGGCGGTGGCAGGGATCGAATGAGGTTCCTGCCGGTTCTGAGTTTTCCGAAGCCCTCGGCGACACAACACGCGATGGCAGTTCGCCAGCTGGGACCACAAGCTCATAGCTTGAGGCATAGAGACCACCTCGTCCACGGCATCGGAGCACGCGCCGACCGCCCTCGGAGGACCGTGTAGGTGCGGCGGCGACGCCTAGCGTTGGGACTGCCATCGCCCAGTCCGCTCCGAGCGTCCTTAATGACGGAGCGGGGTCGCTGGGACTAATCGCTTCCTTCAGCGTGAGCCAATACTGCTTGGTGATCGGACTGTTTGGCGCGAGTTCGCCGAGATCGACTTCGCCTCCAGGGCAAATTTCCGTCTGCCTCGGTTCCTGCTCGCCACCTAGGTTCTCGCGAATATCCGCGGCGACGCTCGATTCTACCGTCGTAGTCAGCGTTAGGCTGACGTACATGCTACGTCGATCGGAGCCAGGACAGAGACCCTGTTCTTCCCCTTGTCCTTGAATCTGCGACAGGGTGACTGGCTGCCCAAACTTCCCTTCAACTCGTGCCTTGTCGCCGTGACTCGTGGTGCCGATGACCACTAGGTCAGGACCTGGAGGTGGAGCTGCGGACGGTGGCGGCGTGGTTGCAGATCGCGTGAGGCTTGGTTGAGGGCTTGCCGTCTTCGTCCCAGCTACGGCACCTCCCGTGCTCGCGCCGCACCCGACGAGTAGCAGCCCCGCGACGGCGACGGCCACCGTAAGAGTCAACGCTCGACTTTCTTTCGCCTTCCCCCCTTTGTGTGCCACCCGGGCGCACCCTAGCACTGACACACGAGGCCGGTGGGTGCGGCCCTTTCCTCCCGTCGCGTGACGTCCGATCGGACCGGTCGACGTGTGCTGCGCATCGCGCCGCGTCGCATCTCGACACGACGGATGACGGAGTCCCGTCACCAGAACCATATTACGACGCGACCTCCGCGGTACAGGTACCGCGAGTAGGCGCCCGCGCCGACCGTGCCAACTAGGCCGATGAGCTGTCCGCTGACTAGCGCGACGACGGATAGCGCCGCGATGATCGCGTAGTAGATCCATGCCTTGGAGCGACGACGACTCCTACCTGTGTTTGCTTCGAACGGCATTCGCGGCCTCCTCAGGTCGATCTCTGGGCAACATGTGACGGAACATTCTGAACGTAGCGCCCGTAGCTGCCTGCATCGCCTCACCAAGGTGGCGATACGCTCATCCGCTCGTGCCGGCCGGCGCATGGCTCCGCCTCCGGGAAGGTGTTCGACTTCTCCCCCTTGGTGAGCCACATCGCTCGCGCGAGTAGTTCAGTATGGGCGCACTGGCGGGCGCGGCCGCGAGCTCTCAGCTCCAAGCCACGCTACGCAGGAACTCAATCATCGAAGGGGAGACCTCGTGCCCGAGAAAGCCGTGTATTGCGTTGACTGCGGTCAGCCTGTCCGGGCGACCGCGCGGTTCTGTAACTCGTGTGGCGCGCCGCAGCGCCCCGAGGGCAGTACCGCAGCGAGCGAGGCCGCCGCACCGGCTCCCCCCGTTCTCCCCCCGACGGCCGCCGACACCCCGGCCAGCAGGCCGCCTCGCGCCGAGGATCCCGTCACGGTCACCGCGCCGGCCTCTGCCTCGGCCATCCAGGACGACACGCCCGAGGGCGTCGGGGACCCAGGCGGTGCCAATGCGGGTGGCGCCGGACCGGTCCGTCCGGCGCCTGAGTGGCAGCGGTCGCTGCCTGCGCCTTTCAATGCGATTCCCCTCGAGCTGCTCACCGTATGCGGCCTGATGGGGTTCGCCGGTGTCCTCGTGCTGTGGCCGATGCTTAGAACCGTCCCAAGCCTGTTCGAACTCCTCGGTTCGAGCGGTTTTGTCCTGGACCTGGCGGTACTCCTCATAATCCTCTGGCTGGTCCTCGGGTTCTTCGGTGTCAGCTGCATCGTGCTGGCCTGGCGCCTGGCACACGCAGACCGGGTGGCCCGCGGCCTCTCATTCACACTGCTCGGTAGCTTGGCCGCCGCGATCATCCTTGGCAATGTGCAAGACACCCAGCTGACGCTGGTAATGCTCGCATGCTGCGGAGCGATTGTGATCCTGTGGGCCTCCCCGAACGTCCGAGTGTTCTTCGCGGGGCACGGGGCCCCCGACGGCGAACAGCCGGTCAGCGTCGTAGTTGCTCGGACAATGGTGGCGGTATGGGCGAGTTGTGCCCTACTTGAGGGCCTGCTGTTCCTTCCGCTCGGTTCGCTCGGCTCGGCCTACCTTCCGGCGGGACTGCTCCTAGTTGCTCTCAGTGCAGGTGCCTTCACGATGAACCGCAGACTGGCGATCGGTGACGATGCCGCCCGGCGGATCGTTTCGGGCGGCGCAATGCTGAACCTCATTGTGCTGCTTGTCCTCGGACGCTCAGATCCTGCGCTCCTGCTCCCCCTCGCTCTAGCAGCAGGGATCGTCTGGAACCTTTGGCTCCCGGAGCAGTCGAAGCAGTTCTTCGGGGCCGCCCCTGCAAAAGAACTCGCCTGAGAGCAGTGGGAAAGCGAGGCGCACCGGCTCCAGCATTCCCGGAGCCGTTCACCTTCAAGCTAGTTCAACGGCTTAACTGACATGTCCAACTGCGCCCGGAAGACGCCGCACACCCTGACGAGCATGGCGGTGGTGTTGCTCGTTGTGACGCTTTCGGCCTGCGGGGGATCGACATCGCCTCAGACCGCCGTACAGAAACCGGCGGCCAGCGGACGCTCGACACAGACGCGGTCAATCTCAGCAGCCAGCGCTCCTGCTAGCGCCGGCGCGCCTGCATCTGCGTCGCAGCCAATGGATCTCTGCGGCGATACCGAAGCGACGCGGCTCATCGACTCGTTTTTCGCGGCCCGCGTGTCGTGCACTGCCGGTAAGGGCTACTCGATGCGCGCGTTCCTTGGCTCGGAGTACTCAACGTCCTGGGATGAAGGCCACGCTTTCGTAACGTTCGAGCATTTCAAGGGCACCCGCTACCTCTCGCTTGGCCTTACCGACCCGAAAACCCTAGGCGGCAGCCAGGTCACAATCGCAGGTGAGCTCTGCGTCTTCGCCGAGGCCGGCGGCCTCTTCTGCTTTCCGGGTGGGCCGCGCGTGATCGCCGCGGAGATACTCGACCCAAGCCAACCAAGCCAGGGGTCACACGAGCAGTACGAAGCGCTGATGCGCGCCGCGATCACGGCGACCGGCGGCTAAAGACCGCTGCTGCCCGACGCCCTCCACAAGCGGCGCTGTCTGCCATGCTCCGCCCCGATCGGCATTCAGAATCCCTCGGGAACGAGGCGTATGTAAAGGCTAGAACCCAGGATCGGGCGATCTTGTGGCGTGGACTTCCATCGGCTCCTAAAATCCGTCTTGACACCGCCGGTACCCTAGTCATCCCGGGCGGCGCTGACGGTCGGCTCTTGGCTCTCAGCCGCAGCTAGGTCGACACTGCCTTCGGCGAAGATGCGTTCGATCTCGTGCAGCCACTTGGCGGGTATCTCCTCCTCGAGGCGTTCAAGGAACGAGGCGGTCGACGCGGCGCGGATTGGCGTGACGTTCTCGGGCAGGCTCTCGGGGTCTAGTGCTCGCGTGATCTGGTTGGCAAGCTCGGGTCTCGGCGCGTATGCCATGTACTGTTCGGTTGTGTTCAGGCGTGCGTGGCGCATGAGCCCTTGGATCGTTCGCACGTCGACACCCTTCGCGGCGAGGCTTGTGCCGAACGAGTGGCGGAGGTTGTACATCTTGATTGGCTTCAGGCCGGCCTCGTGGCACGCGAGCTTGAAGGCGGCTCGAAGGGGCTTGTCTCGAACTGGCCGGCCGGGCTCCATCTTGCTGACGAACACGAAGTCCTCATCGCTGGTGGCGTAGCCCCGCTGCTTGAGCTTGAGCAGAGCGCGGGCGAGCCGCGGGGTCATGGGAATCGCCTCGCAGTCGGAGGTCTTGGGAGTGTCGAGCTGGTTGAGCACCCAGTTGTCGTAGGGGCGCAGGATGAGGGCGTTGAAGTCGACGGCGCCCCACCGGAGACCCAGGGCCTCGCCGGAGAGGCGAAGGCCGGCGTGGGCGCCGCACAGCCAGAACGCTTCCTCGAAGACGCGCGGAGCGTGCCTGAGCAGACGGTCGATCTCGCTCGGGTCGTAGAAGTCGTCGCGGCGGAGCACGCGCTCGCGCTGCTCGCGCTTGCTTCGGCGCTTGACCTCGACGAGCGGGTTCGCGGGTATCCAGCGCTGACGCACGGCGTAGTTGAGGCACGCTGAGAAGATGTCTCGGTACTCGTTGCGGGTTTGCGCTGCCGCTGGCGCGACGAGCATCCATAGGCGTTTCTTGCGGCGAGCCACGATCCAACCGTCGGCTTCGAGCTCTGTCGCTTTCGCGTGGGTGACCGACTTGGCGCGGTGGGCGTTGAGGGGGACGACGCGGTAGGCGCCGCGGCGCAGGTGGTGCCAGGTTCCGGGCAGCTCGTCGGCGATGCGGACTGCCTCGTCCTTGGTGGCGACCTCGACGGGCAGACTGTCGTGCGGCTGAGCGGTCCAGCGTTCGACCTCGATCAGCTCAATGTTCTTGCCCTCGGCGCGCGCCCGCGTGGCGGTCTTCTCGCTGATGACCTTGTAGGACGGGAAGTCGTCGAAGTAGCCGCGCAGGCGTCCGTCGAGGAAGTCTTGAAGTGGCGTCTGTGCGCCGAGGTCTCGATATAGGCGCTCGAACATGACCTCGTAGCCGGTGAGCGTGGCGCGCTTCAGGTCTTTGTCGCGGTGGCGCTCGGCGACCCAGCCCTGGGTCGCATCGAACAGCGTGTGGAGCTGGCTGGCTTCGTCGCGGTCCTCGATGTCGCCGGCCAGCTCGCTCAGGATCGCGTCGAGCTGCTCCTGGGCGTCCTTCGGCGTGAGGTGCTCGGGAGTGGGGCGGGGGCCGTCGCCGGCCCGCCAGATGAT
>Ga0207927_1000155_pt1 | contig 27612 bp, 23 predicted proteins | sample NGESurdeep072012_2_FD_184456 | JGI IMG/M metagenome (GOLD analysis project Ga0207927, IMG submission 184456) | Arctic peat soil microbial communities from Barrow, Alaska - NGEE Surface sample 210-2 deep-072012 (SPAdes) | ecosystem: Environmental > Terrestrial > Soil > Wetlands > Peat ... | reverse complement strand
TCACCAAGGCCTTGCGCATGAGTCTCAGTGTTTTCGATATCTTCAAGATCGGCATCGGCCCATCGAGTTCGCACACCATGGGGCCGATGAATGCGGCGCACGATCCGCGACCGGTCAGCCGTTGGCTTGCAGGCCCTGTGCGATTCCGCTGATGGTGGCGCGCAACGCGCCGAACAGCGCCTCATCTTGGCGTGCGCTCGCGCGCCACCGTTTGAGCAGATCCACCTGCATGAAATGCATGGGATCGACATAGGGATTGCGCAATCTGATGGCGCGTTGCAAGGTCGGATCGCCGTCGAGCAGAGACGCGTAGCCGCGCAACCGCAGCACCTGGTCGACCGTGAGCGCGTACTCCCGGCGGATGGCCTCGGCCTGTGAGCGCAGAGCATCGCCCGCGAGAGCATCGTAGTGCGCGGCGATCTGCAAATCGGTCCGCGCCAACATGGCCTCGACGTCGTCGAGCAGATGCGCGAAGAACGGCCATTGCACCGCCATCTCGCCGACGACTTGGGCGCCGTGTTCCTGCAACGCCGCCTCGAGACCGCTGCCGAAACCGTACCAGCCCGGCAACATGTGGCGGCTTTGAGTCCAGGCGAACACCCATGGAATGGCGCGCAGCGCGCCGACGCCATCGCCGCCCGAACGCACCGCGGGACGCGAGCCGATGTGCATCCGTTCGATCACGTCGAGCGGCGTCGCAGCGCGCAAAAATTCGGCAAATTGCGCATTCTCGAAAACCAGGTGCCGATAGGCCTCGAGGCTGCGGGACGCGGTCGTCTGCATGGCGGCAAGTTGCGCCTGGGCGATGGGCGGCCGGGTGCCGCTCGTCGCCGTCGCCAACGCCATGGCCGAGAAAGTGCGCTCCAGCGTGCGCATGGCGATCGGCCTCAAGCCGTAGCTTTGATTCACGACCTCGCCCTGCTCGGTCAAGCGCAAAACGCCGCGAATCGCGCCATCCGGAGCTGCTTCGATCAAGTGCTCGGTCCGGCCTCCGCCGCGCGCCGGTGTGCCGCCGCGCCCGTGAAATATCGTGATCGTGATCCCGGTGTCGTGCGAGGCTTCCAACAGCCGATGCTGCGCGACCTGCAATGACCAGCGCGATGCCGCTATACCGGCTTGCTTGTTGCTGTCGGAATATCCCACCACCACCCATTGGCGATTGCCGCGCCCCGCGAGGTGACGGCGATAGGCCGGCTCGTCATTCAAGCTGCGCAGCAATTTACCGGCGTTTTCCAGCGAGCCGACCGAATCGAGCAACGGCACCACGTCGAGGGAGCATTCGCCGGTGCGCTTGTCGATGACATCGGCCCAACGCGCGAGCAGCAACACCGCAAGCACGTCCTCGGGACCCTCGGCGCCGCTCACGATGTATCCGCCGATGGCTCGGTCTCCGATCTTGTGCTGCGCATGCACGATGGCATCGAACACCCACAAGGTGCGCCTGCCGACCGCATCGAGCGGCGCCGTCGGACCGTGATCGCGAGCCAGCAAGTCGCGCAGTTGCCGCAGCCGCTCCGCGGGCGGCAGCTCCGGCCATTGCGGCATGCCAAGTCCTTGACCGATCACCTGGTCGTGCACATGCGCGAACTGAATCACGTCCAATGTGGCGAGATGGAAACCGAAGGTGCGCACGCGCCGTATCAATCGACGCACCAGAAAGTATCCCGCATGCCGCCCTCGATTGCTCACCAGGCTGTCGGCGGCGAGCTGAACGTCGGCGAGCAATTCCTCGGGGCTCTGGTAAGAGTTGGGATTGCCTTCATAGGTCGCCTTGAGCCTCTGACCTATTTGGCCGAAGTAAATGCGATAGGGCATGCGATCGTGCCGCGCGGGCGCGAGCGCTTGGGCTCCCGGCAGCAGCGCGCTGTAGGCATCGATGCGCTCGGACAGCGCCGCGCTCACGCGCACGCGGCTGGCGCTTTGACTCAATGTCTCCGCGAGCTGCCCGCACTCAGTGTAGTAGCTCGAGACGATGAGTTGTCGATGCCTGTGCAGCGTTTCGCGAATGGTTTTGCCGTGAACGTCGGCATTGCCGTCCATATCGCTGCCCACCCACGACCCGAAATGCAAAATGCTCGGCACGTCCAGCGATTCGACAGCCACCCCAAAGGCACGGGCCACCGCGGCCTCGATCTCCTCGTAGAACAGCGGCACCACGCGATAAAGTATCTCGATCAGGTAAAACAGCACATGTTCCCGGTCGTCGGCCACCGTCAAGCCCTCGTTCGGATGCTCCTCGGTCTGCCAGATGCTGGCGACCTCGAGGCGCACCCTTGCCCACAGCGAATCGAGTTCGGAACGGATCAGCGACGGATTGAGCCGTTCGAGCAAATCCTGTGCAATGCGTTGCTGCTTGCGCAAAATGGTGCGGCGGGTCGATTCGCTCGGATGCGCTGCGAACACCGGCTCGATGCTCATCGATGCGATCAACGCCAGCGTCTGATCCAGAGACAGCCCCTCGCGCTGCAGGCGTGAGATGCAATCCGCGATGCCGCCCGGCTGCGCCGTGCTCGAGTCGTTGAGGTATTGGCGCCGCCGGCGCACCCGGTGCACCTTCTCGGCCGTATTGACCGCCTGAAACCACAGAGAGAACGCACGAGTGAGGTCCGTGGCGGACAACGGGTCGCGGCCTGCGGTCCGGCCCTCGAGTTCGGAGTCCCCGGTGCCCGCGCCTTCGCGCCGTGCAATCGCCGCCCGGCGATCTCCTTCCACGATTTCGAAGAATTTGTCGCCGCCCTGATCGCGTATCGTCTCGCCGACGATCGCTCCGAGAGCATGCACGTCCTCGCGCAGCTCGGTGTCCTTGATCGGAAAACGTATGTCTTCGCGGTACATGATGCCGCATCATACAATGCGCGAAGCAGCGCCGCGCGGCCAGCACCGCGACCTCAGCGGGGATTCAGCAGTACCGTGGTGTCGAAGCTCTCGTAGGAGGTCAGGACGCGCCGGTAGGCGCTTTGCACGATGCGCTGGGCGTTCTTGTCGGCGCGAGCCCCGAGCAGCATGCGGATCACCACGTCATCCGCAGGCCGCGCGGTGTCTTCGCTCAGCAGCTGGTAGCTGAAGCGCGCCAACCGCTGCACGATCTCGTTGGAAAAACGCAGGCGGGAGAGATCCTGGCCGTCGCCCGCTCCAACCTTGGCCTCTTCGGCGATTTCGGCCATCAAGCGGTTGATAAAGCGTGCCTTGTCGAGCAAGCCCAGGTCGCTGAAGAAATCGATTTCAGATTGAATGTTCATCCGGCGGGGAAGAAATCAATGGGTTTGGTTGCGGTCAATGTCGCGACATCCTTTGCCTCGAACTTGAACAGACGTATGCGCGCCAGCAGCTTGTTTTCGAACTCCGCGTCGTTGAGCTCGCTCGACACGATGCGCGCCGCGGTGATGTCCCCGGAAGGCGCGATGATCAATTCTATAACGACCTTGCCCTGCAGCGCAGGGTTATCGCGCAATGCGCGGGCATACATGGCGTCGATGGCGCCTTTGTTCCGGGTGAAGACCAGCGCGATTTCATCGGCGCTGCGCGAAGCCTTGCCGCTGCCTCCGCCGCGCGTTGCGCCCGCATTACCCGAGGCCAGCGTCGGATCCTTCACTTGCGTCGTGCGAATGCCGTTCAATGATCCGGATCCTGCCGCGAGTCCGCTGCTGGTGGGCGCGCTGATGCCGCCGCTGGTGCCCTCGGCCTTCGAGGTGATGATCGAGCGCTGCACCACGCTCACATCGCCCGGATCGGTGGTCTTCGGTTGATTCTTCGCGAATTTATCGAGATCGACCTGATCGCGCAGCGCGGCCAGATCGTCCATGCTCGCGAGCAGGCCGCTCTTGGAGGCCTTGACGCGCGGGTCCACCGGCTGCGGCACCGGCGTCGGCTTGGGGACGGCCTTCTCGATCGTCTTCTCGGGCTTCGGCGGCGGCGGCGGCGGCTCCATCACCAGCTGCACGACTCTTTCGGGCAGCGAGTCGGTGTTCACGACCCGCTCGTGCCGCGGCAGAAAGGGCATGAGCACGGCGATGATCGCGAACGCGATGGTGAGATTGCGCAAAATGGCGCGAAAGCGCCGTTCCATTTCCTCGGACGGTGACCACGGCAAATCATAGCGCCGGTAATACGGCGCGAGGGTGGTTGCGGGGGCGCGTTGGGCGGGATTGGCGGCTGTCATGACTTAAGTCGCCGCCCGCTCGCGTTCGATCACGGCGAAGGACACCTTGCCGTACTCGGCATCGCTGCAGGTCCACATGATTTTCTTCAGCAGGCTGTAAGGCGTCCCCTTGTCGCCCATGATCGTGACTTCGCGCTTGGCAATGTCGGTTTGCCGCGCGCCGCCCAAGATGCGATCGTTCTGCGCCAGCAAGGCGGCCTTGAGCGGTCCGAACACGTTCCCCGCATTGGCGGCGACATCCGCCACCGATCCCACCAGATTGCCGTCCACGTATACCGAATCCTTGGTCACCAACACCACCACCGCGGCGCTCGGTTTGCGCTCGGACAGCGACTGGGGAATCGAAATGTTCTTGGTATTCGGCAAAATATCGACCTCGGCGGTATGTGCGAGCAAAAACACCACCAGGATCGTCATCATGTCGATGAACGGGATCAGCGCGAAGTGGTTGGCGCCGTGCCGGCGCTCACGGTGACGCTTGATTCGGTACGGCGTCATGTGGGTGCGTCCGAAATACCGATGTCGGGAAACAATTCCGCCTTGGAAAAGGGCGCCACCGGCAATTGATATACGCGCACCGCATCCATGACCTGCACCAGTGTATCGTAGGACACCGACGGCCCGGGCAAGATCATCGCATCGGTCATCTGCGGAAACTGCGATTTGACCTGGCGCATGTACACCGACAAGTTCTCCAAGTCATAGCGGCCCGCGGTGTTCTCGATGACCTTGAGCGGGCCCGAGTTGCGGTCGTTGACCAGCAGGTCGTTGGACCGAATGATCACTTCGAGCTTGAGACCCTTGGGCAACTCGACCGGTGCAGAGTTGGCCGGAAGATTCAGCTGCAATATATTCGTCTTGGAGAACACGGCGGTGAAGATCAAGAAAAACACCAGAATCACCATCATGTCGATCATCGGCACGATGTTCAAATCGTCGCGCCCCTGATGGTAGCGGGCGTGATTGCGTCGGACGAGGCGCGCGGCCTTTGATTTCATGGGTTCAGCACCTAAAGATCGAGCGGTCTCAACAGTCCCTAAACCGTGCCGCGGGCGGCGGCCGGCGCGCGCTGCGGCGCGGCCGGCGATTGCGGCGCCGACGCCGGTTCATGCGCTTGACGCTCGGTGATGGAATTAAGGAACTTCACCGAGGCGATCTCCAAGCTGTCGATCAGCGAGGTGGTTTTCGATTCGAGAAACATGTGCGCCAACAGCAGCGTGATGGCAACGCCCAGGCCCGACGCCGTGTTGTTCATGGCGACCGAAATGGCGGCGGCCAGCAAGCTGGCCTTTTCCGCCGGATTCGCCGTCGCCACCGCGCTGAAGGCGCCGATGAGGCCGGTGATGGTGCCGAGCAGGCCGATGAGCAGGGCGACGTTGGCGAGCGAAGACAAGAAGTGGGTGCGTTTTTCGATGCGCGGAATGACTTCGAGCAGACTCTCGTCCATGGCCTTCTCGATGTCGTCGCGGCGGCGCGCGCTGGCGACCCGGGCCACCCCATAATTCAATATGGTGGCGATGGACGCTTTTGAATTTTGCGTCAATGCCACCACCTGCTTGAAATTACCGGAACTCAGGGCCGGGACGAGGTTCTCCCAGAGGGTGCGATTGCGCATGGTTTCGCGGGTCAGATACACATACCGTTCGATGGCAATCGACACACCGACCACGAATATCAAGGCCAACGGGTACAGGAACATCCCGCCGTCCTTGAAGAAATTGATGACCGAACTCGTGAAATTCATCTGCGCGCTCCTAAATAATACCGACCCGCTTCTAAGACTTGGATTGAACCAGATTCCGTAAAATAGGCTATGACTTACTTCTCACCCTGCTTCGCTGGCGATCGCGGTGCACCATTTTGAGGCGCATCCGCCTTCATGGCCTGGTAATAGACCACTTCGCGTTTGAATTCATCGCGGTCCACCGGCGCCAGCGCCTCATCCAATAGGCTGTTCATGGGCTTGCCCGACAGATCCCCGATATCCGATTTCTTCCACGGCACGATGTACATGACTTTCGGTTGTTCGCGGTCGCCGGTCACGGTTGCCGTGCCCAATTCGAGTCGATCGACGGCGGTCGCTTTAGCGGCCGCCCCGCCGGTGCGGGCCGCGGCCGCAGGCGCCGCAGCCGGTTTTGCCGGGGCGCGCGCGGCGGCGGGCTCCGCCGGCTGCGCCGCGGGCATGGTATCGGCGCGTGGTTCGCCCGCTTCCGCTTGCGCTGCATTCGATGACGGGGCGGCGGCACCCGAGGTCGGCCGGGTTTGCTGAGCAGCGGCTGCTCCGGCCCACACCGCCGCCAGAATCATCCATTTATAGCCCTTGATTGTGACGGTCATGCAGGCTCCTTCGGTCCGGCGGGCGGCGCCGCGCCGACCCGCTTGCGCAGCTCGATCACCCACCCCGCCACTTGCTTGTTCTCGCCCGCGAGTGCGAGATAGTGCTCGAACTGTTCGAGCGCCTGTTGCGGCTCGGAGAGATAAAGGTCGTAAAGCACGCCCAGATTCAAGTACGCCGGGGCATAGGTAGGATCGATGGCTATCGTGCGTCGGTACGCGACTTCGGCTTCGGTGAATTTGCCGAGTTTGCGTTCGGCGATGCCGAGTTCATTCTCGGCGACTGCGTTATTGGGGTTGCGCTCGAGCGCCGCCTTGAAAGCCCCCTCGGCTTCGCTGTTGCGCGATTGGCGCATATATAAGAGACCGAGATTCACTTGCGGTCCGCCAAACTCGGGATAGGCAAGCGCGAGTTCCTTGAACTCCAATTCCGCGTCGCCGGTGCGACCCACCTTCATCAGATTCAGCGCTTGCGCATACTGCTGTGCCGCGCGCGCAGGCACCGGTGCGGCATCGGCCGCGTCGCGCGCGACCGGCGCTGCGCTGCCTGGCGTTGCAGTACCCGGTGCCGGGGTGCCGGGCGTCGTGCTCCCCGCGGCTGCGGCGGTCGCCGTGGCAGCCGGCGCAGCGGGACCGGCCGTTGGCGCCGGATGTGGCGGCGCAGGTTTCGGCGGACTGCCATGACACCCCGCGAGCATGGCCAGAGCGACCAGGCTAACGAATCGATTCGACCAGCTGCTCACCGATTTCCACCTTGCCGTAACGGCCTGGATTGAGTTGCGCAAGCGCGCCAAAGCTCTTCTGCACCCACTCGTCGTAGGTGCCGTCCTTGGTGCGCGCGGTATTCACTTCGTGCAATTTAATCGCCTTCTCCTCGAACGGAAAGGCCTGCTCCTCGAGCAGCACGTCGTATTGCTCCAGCTCCTCTTTGGAAAGATTCTTTGGCCGTTCCGAGCTCATCAGATCCTTGGCCAATTGGCGGTACAGTTCAGCGCTCTCGTAAGTCGCCGCGGTGGTCACCTCCGCCACCTGATAATCGGCCGCCTGGCTGTAGGCCTTCAGCGCCGCCTCCATGGCCTTGCGTTTTTCCGCCAGGGATTTCTTGAGCGGCGCCACGAGCTTGATGCGCACGAATTGCTCGCGCGCCGGAGCCGCCAGCGTCAGCGTCGCCTTCGCGGCCAGTGCCTTGCTGCGATCCGTGCGGGACGCGCCCGCCGACCGGTCCGCCGCGATGATTTCCTTGAGCCAATAGTCGCGGCCGTTGAGATCGCCGGACTTGCCGGCAATCACGCTCAATTTATTGCGCGCCTCCATCGCCGAATTCAGCGGCTGCGGGAAATGCTTCACGAAGACCTCGAGCATGGCGCGCGACTTCGCCGCGTCCCCCGCCTTCTCATAGAGGTCGGCCGCCTGCAGGATCGCCTCGCGCTGCACCTCCGGCGTCTCGCCCCGGGACTGCGCGATCCGTTCGAATTCCATGGCCGCCTGACCGGGCCGGTTCGACTCCGTGTAGGCGACCGCCAGCTTGCGTGTGACATCGGGCTGCAGCGGGCTATCCGGGAAATTGCGCCTGAATCCCTCGAGCACCACGATGGCCCGATCCCACTGCTTCGCTCCGATCAAGAGCGCCGCCGCATCGAAGTCCGCATTGGCGCGCACCTTCGAGGTGGGCGCCATGGTCGAAACGCGCAGGAAGTCCTCGACCGCTGCGGCGCTGTCGCCGGCCGTGGTCTTCTGCTCTCCCTGCTTGTAGATCGATGCCGCGAGCCGCTCGACGATCGCCGGGCGCTCGGGATCGTTCGCCGGCATCAATGCCTGCGCATTGACATAGCCCGCCTCCGCCTTATCGAAATTCCCCTGCTCGAAGTTCGAGTTCGCGATCACGGTCCAGGCGATGCGCTGTTTGGCCGCATCGACCGGAGGTTGGCGTGCCAGCAGCGACTGCGCGGCGGCGGTGGCGCGCGCATAGTCCTTCGCCGCATACAATTCTCCGGCAACGCGCGTCAGCACCTGCGCACTTTCCGGATGCAGCGGAAATGCCGCCGCAAATTTCAACGAGCTGTCGATTTCACGGCTGTGAACCTTTGCCTTGGCGTCGCCCGAGAGCGCCTCTTCCTCTTTGCCGTAAGCGACGATCGCCGCATAGCCCGCTGCCGCCGCCTTGTCGTGACCGCCGTAGCGGTACGCGATGTTCTCGTACTCCTGCGCGGCATCGAGATAGGATTTGCTCTCGAACAGGGTCTCGGCCAGCAGGAAATTGGTTTGCGCGGAATCCGGATCGTCCGGGAATGAGGTCAGATAGCTGCGATACCATTTCGCAGCCTCTTGATAATCGGCCACCTTCTTGGTGCGCTGCGCCTCCGCGTGATAGTACTGCGCCACGTCCTTCAGATTGGTCTTGAGGACCGCCACCAGCTTGGGTTCGCCCTGCGGCGTGCGGCCCTGCCAGTAGGCGGTGCCGTAGCTGTAGTTTTCGACGAACTCCTTCTTGCCCTGCAGCACCAGCTGCGGGAAACCGCCCTTCGAATAAGCCTCGATGGCCTGCATCTCCAACAGCGGCGCCTTTTCATTGTTGCGGTCCTGCGAGACGAACGCGCGATAGCTGTCTGCGGCGTCCGTGTAGCGCTCCTTCTCGATGTACAGATCGCCGAGGCGTGCGTACAGCAGGTAATAATACGGCCGGGGTTCGCGATGCCTCACGAACTCGTCGATCGTTTTCGGCCCGTCCGCATATGAGAAGGTGATGGACATGACGCGAAACGTGTCCTCGACCAACTCCCGATTGGGGCGGCTCAAGGTGTCGATCTCGATCAGTTTGCTCGAATCGCCCTTGGACACCAGCACCGAATCGAGCACGCGGGCGAAGGACTCCAAGCTGCGCTCGTTCTCGCCTTGTTTGAACAGGGTCCACCCGTGTTTGTACAGGCTTTGGTTGTAGAACGCGGAGGCCTGCCCGATTTTGATGACCGCCTCGTAGGCCAACTGGGCGCCCGGAAAGGCCTTGTTCGTGAACAGCAATTCGCCGCGGCGAAATTGCGCCTCATCGATGTAACGGCTGTTCGGATAACTGGTCACCAGCCGATCGAGCGAGGCCATCGCCTTGTCCGGTTGTGCATTAAGCTCGTAAGCCCGCGCCAGCTGGTACAGCACCGCATCATTGCGCTCGTAATTCGGATACGCCTTGAGCAAAGCGGAATACAGGTGAATGGCCTCCGTGGCGCGCAACCCCTCGTTGGTCACCAATTCGCGCTCGATGCGCTCCGACTCGGAACTCTCCAGATTCAAGTCGCCCAGGCGCCGCAGCGCTTCGGCGCGCAGCGCGGCATCGCCGGCATTGAGATCGAGAAAGCGCCGATAGCTGTCCATGGTCTTATTGGTGTCGATACCCTGGGGCGGATCGGCACTGACCGCGACTTGCTGGCCCTCGAGATCCTTGATGGTCGCCGGCTTGTTCGACGCTGCGGCCGCCGCCGCCGGCGAGAACGCCCAATAGCCCACCGCTGCCAGGACCGCTGCGCGGGATATTTCCGTGAGCGTCCGGGTCATGGATGCGCCTTCGGCTTCTCGCTCGTGGCCTTGTCGTAGATCGCGGCCAGCTCGAATCGCGCCTGAATCTGGTAGGTTTCGATGCGCTGCTTCTGGCGCTCGAGTTCGTCGATCGCCAACGCCTGAAGAAAGCGATTCTGCCGTTCGGACAGCGCCGCCAGACGCTGTTGCAATTGGTCCATGCGCGCACGGATTGCCGCGACCCGCGTCGCGAACTCGCCGTTATTGGTGGGCATGCGGGCGCGCGCCTGCCTGACCAACACCGCGCGCTTTTGAGTTTCCAGGAGCGAGGCCTCCAGCTCTTTTACCGAGCGCCGCTCGTTCCAAAGCCTGGCCTTGAAGCTCTCCGACAGGCGCCAGTACATGACTCCCTTCTCGAGGCGGAGCTTGTCGCGCATGTCCGCCAAATCCGGGTCGTGCGGATGGGCCGCGAGGTAGTCCTCGACGCGCTTCAAGCGGGCCCAGGTCTTTTGCTCCTCCGGCGTGCCGAGCGCCGCCACGTCGTTGAGCTTCTCTATTTCGTTGATCCGCGACTCGAAGTCGACTCGCCGTCGGGTCAGGGCATCCAGATCGGTCGCCGCCATCACCGCATCGGCCTTCGGCACGCGCTCGTCGTAGGCGTGTTGGCGCGTGTCGAGCATGTCGTCGTACGCCGACACGTCCTCGCGCCAATCGTCCAGATTGCGGCTCATGAAATTGAGCTCGCGATAATTCTTGAGGCCCTCCTGGAATTCATTGCTGGCGAGCAGCTGATACAAGTAGCGCGACTCGGGCGCGTCGGGCAGCGTCTTGAGCTGCCAATACCAGGTGAGCGTATCCTTCTTGTCATCGTTCAACAGGCGATCGAGGAGTTTGCCGCTGCGAATTTGTTCGATCGAATCTTCGATGTGTTTCGATTCGGCATCGAAGGATTCGATCGCCGAATTGTAGTACTCGGCGGCTTGGCCGCTCGCGCCCAACTGATTGAAGGCGTAGGGCACCGTGAGGTAGGCCTCCTGCACGGCGGAATCGAGCAGATTGCGCTTGCGCAGCGCCATCCACGGCACCAACGCGCGCTTGAACTCGCCGAGCGCGGAGTCCGACCAACCGACGCCGAGTAGCGCCTTGCTCGAGTACGGACCTTCCAGGCGCACCCGCTCCAGGATCGGCCGGGCTTCGGCGGCGCGCTGCGCCTGGAGCAGCGCGAAGCCCAAAGCGAGATTCGCCTTGTCCCGCAAAGTCAGCAATTCCTCGTTCGCGGTCTCCATCCGGCCCACCCGGTCGAGATACCGCGTGGCATCGCCGAGCCGCCCCTTGCGGACCAGGGCGACGCCCAGATTGAACTGCGCGTACGCGGTCCAATCGGGCGGCCCGTGCCAATTGCTTAAGGCCGCGATGGCATCGTCGTCGCGCCCCTGCCGCAGCATGATTTGCGCGAGCAGCATGTAGCGCTCCGCACTGATGCGCGGCTGAATCTTGTCCGACACCTGCCGCAGAGCCCGTTCGGATTCCTGCAGATAGCCGCGCTGGTACCAGACCTTGCCGAGATAGAACCACGCCTTGTTGCGCACTTCTTCGGAGGTTTTTCCCGCGAGCAGCGCCTCGAATATCTTGCCGGCCTCGACGTGCTCGCCCAACGACAGGTACAGCCCTCCGAGCAGCAACTCCGCCTCGCCTTCCGTGTGCGGCAGCCGGCCCAGTTCCTGCGCCGCCAGCAGCCGCGTGATCGAGTCGAAGTAATCATCCTGAAAGAAATAGAACAGCACGTCGCCGTACTGCAGATCCATGACCTCGTGCGGCGGCAGGCCGTTCGGGTCCGGCTTGACGTTTTTTGCCGCAACCGGGGCCTGCACCAGCGTCAGCAGCAAGCCGCCGAGGACAATCGGCCGAAGCGTAGAACTCATGCGCCGCACGTCATTCCCAGTCTTTGATCGTGAACTCTGGTTGGTGCTTCAAAACCTTGTCGGTGATTTTCAATTCCAGATACTTCGCGCCCACGCCCTTTCTGAAATTGATCGTGGCGCCGCGTCTGTAATCGCGGTCCATCGGTCCCTTGCCGGTGAAAAATGCCACCAGCTCGTGCTTGCCGACTTTCAGATTGCCGAGGTAGATTTGCTGCACGCCGCCCTTGAGCAGGGCGTCCGCCTCGCGGGCCGTGTACAGATAATTCTTTACTTCCTTGTTGTCTATTTTGACGGTGACCGAGTCCAGGGCGAAGAACGTCCCCACATCCATCGAGACGTACACCGCAACCTGCGTATTGGCGGGAAACAGCAATTCCTCCTCGAGCACGAACAAGTCCTTGTTGAGTTCGATGATGTCCTTTTTGACGCCCTGCACTTCCTGATCCAGGGTCTTGAAATCGGAGGTCGTCGCGCCCGAGGTTGCCGCCGGCGTCTCGGGTGGTGCGGCGGCAGGAGCCGCAGCGCTCGCCGGAGGGCCGGCTGCGGCGGGTGCGCTAGCCGCGGCCGCGTCAGCCGCGGACGCGCCGGCGAACAGCATTGCGCCCACGATGATCGAAACGACTCGAGACTTGAGATTCATAAGTGGCCTATCGTTTGCTCACGGGTTACTCGCGCAGTAATTCGCGTATTTTTTCCAGGTAGATACGGTCGTCGCCGGCCCTGAACCCGACGTGGGAATAGCGCACCACGCCCGATCGGTCGACCAGGATCGTCATGGGCATTTTTTCCAGAAGATAATCCCTGCCGATATTCGAACCGCCGGTATCGAACATGATCGGGTAGGAGACCTTCATCGCATCGGCGAATTCGCGCGCCCTACGCAGATCCTCGTCGACGGATACGCCGAGCACCACCAGTCCGGCGCGCTCGTACGTGGTGTTGATCTTGTCCAGCACCGGCATCTCCTGACGCGAATCTCCGGCCCAGCGCGCCCAAAAATTCAGCAGCACCACCTGGCCGCGGAATTCGGACAGCCGCAGGTTGGTTCCGGCGAGCGTTCTCAACACGAAGTCCGGCGCATCCTTGCCCACCATCGTCGGCGCGGCCGCCGGGGATGAGGCGGTCCACGCGGTGCTCAAGATCAGGCTGCCCAGCAGCAACGCTTTACGCATGCGGCGACGCCCTCACCCACCTCACCGCTCGTGAACTGGTTAACATTGAGCCGGCGCCGACGCGCAGCGATACATCAATCACACTGGTAACCCCGCTGTCCTAGGAGCCTGTCTGAGCATTCCGCGTGGAATACGTCAGACAGGCTCCTGACACCCCGTAGACCGGAAGCTTTGCGCCCTCGACTTTCACCGAGTTTGCCTTGATCAGATCTTATGCAAAATCGCATATTGCGAGCCGCAGTGTCAACGCGCGGCCTTTGTGTTTGTGATGACGATATATGACTTGGCGCACATTCATGAATATTGATCGCAGCGGTTGCCGAGCGCACGCGGGCGCGTGCCGCCAAGCGCCGGCGGCGATTCGAAGCATTTCATATGAAGCCGCGCCATTACACGCGACCGGCGTGCGGCAAACAATCTGTCGCCCGATTGAGACAGACTGCTTCGCTGCTGCTGCCGGAGCTTAGGTTCGGACCCGCGGCCGGACCCCTGCGCACTCAGCCGGGAACTTTTCCGTTCACGAGACTGGCGAGCGGCTGGAAGGAGATCAACGGATCCAATGCGGTCGCGCCGCTGCCCAACGTGTTGTTCAAGTTGGGTGACGGCCACAGGCTGGGCCAGAGGCCGACGGCCGACTGACCCGCCACCGTACCATGCAGCGCCAAGTAGTTGAGCACTACGATCTGCACCAGGTTCGGAACGTTGTTGCCCGCCGGGCTGCTGGTCGTGTTCTGCGAGCCGTCGGGATTCATGTAGCCCAACTGCAAGCTCATTTCCGGATTCTTCTGCGCCGGCAGCGGCTTAGCCTTCGGGTCGTACACCAGGAAATACGTGGCCGCGACATTTTGGTTATCCGCGGTCCACACGCCCTTGCCGCGACCCGCGACCGAACTGTCGATCGTGCCGTCGCTGGCGAGCGAGCCGTCGCTGAACACATAGATCATCACCGGCTTGCCCCTGATCGCGGCATACTGCAACACCGCGCCAATGCAAGTGCCCAGAGCGAAATCGCGCGTCTCGCCGGTGGCGCGATCACCGGTGTGATAATCGAAGCCGTCCATTTGGATTGTGCCGGCCGCGGCATCACCGTTGATCACGAGCTTCATGATGGCGGCGGTCTTCTGGAAATCCGAATTGCCCATGTACTCGGCGGTGGAGAATATTCCGCCCGTGCCGACGATTTGTGGATCGATGTCCGGATCGATCGCGGCCGGACTCGGGTACCGGTTGAGCAGATACGCGGCCTTGGTGTAGGAACAAGCCTGGATCCCCGGAATTGCAACACCGTTCACCGTGCCGCCCAATGCGGCCGCATTCAATTGTGCCGCCGTGGTGCCCACGGGCAGTGTCGCACCGTTGACAAAGGCGTTCGAATACGCCGTCACCAGGCCGTACTTCGCGTCGCTGATGCGCTTCATCGACTGGAGCACGTTGGTGACGTCGGCCGAATTCGGCAGCAACGTACTCATTTGACCGGTATTGACCAAGCCCTGGGAGTCGGTAGCGTTCGCGATCTTGGTCGGCTGCGCGGCGATATTGATCATCGTCGGGGGCGCCATCGAGTTGCCGCCCGACACCGAACTATCGGAGCCGATCAGATCCAAGAGCGCGCCCCGGGCTCCCGCCTGCCAAATTCCGTACATCGGGTTATGAGGATTGGTGTTGGTGTCATTCTGCGACAGCGCCGGAATCACGGTGCCGGTGGTATTGGCCATCACCGAGGCGCCGATGCGGGTCTTGATGCCGCGCAGGTGTGCGCTGTCCGAATGAAAACGCAGTCCCAAGGTGCTGTCGACGAAGCTCTTCGCGCTCGAATTGGGAACCATGGTGCCCGGCAAGCCGAGCTTGCTGTAGCCGGCGACGCTCAAGAAATCGAGCTGACCGCCGGGTCCGCCGATCAACACGTTGGAACCCGCGATGTTGCCGCCGCCCGCGAGATCGAAACAGATGAAGGGAATCATGCCGGATCCGGCCGTGATTTGGCATGCGGAAACCGCCGACTGTATGTCGCAGGCCAGGGTGGCCTGGGTACCGCAGGTCTGCGCCTCGGCCACGCGCGGATTGGCGAGCAGCGAGTAGATCGACGGCAGCAGCACCGAGGCGCCTCCGGTCATGAAGCTCTGCGCGATGAATTCCCGGCGCGTCTTCGGCCGCGGATGATCCTGATGGCGGAGCGGTTCGTGTAGTCCCAGAGCCTTAGGTTTCCTGCGCATAATAAAGAGTCTCTTCGATTCCACTACTGCTTAATTGATCAATACGTCGGCATTGCCGAGCGCCGCGGCGCAGGTCGCGCTCGCCACCGCCATCACACGACCGGTGGATGAGCACGCGGTACTCGAGCAGAGCCTGCCGACCAAGAGATCGAGCTCGCCGGTCGCGCCCGTCAAGGTGGAGGCCAACGGCTGGGTCGTCAGTTGCCCGTTGCCCACCGCAAGCGTCGCCAGCGGTCCGGTCACAGCATCGATGCCCGCTTGGTTCGCGAACTGCGAGGCACCGAAGGTAACGCTCGGCGGAAAGATCTTCGCGCGCAGCGACGGGGTGGTCATCATTTGATTGCAATACTGGACCGCGAGCTGCGCAACGCCGACCTGGTTGGCGGAAGAGAATGCCTCGAGGGTGTTCACCGAAGGCAACTGCTGCTGCACGCTCTGGTATGTCGCGGTCACCGCCGCATTCGTGGTCGGCACGCCGGTGAGCGCGGAGAAGGTCGAATTGATCTGCGCGAAGGAGCGTACACCGACATCGGCCATGACCGGCCCCACGGGCGGTGGCGGCGTGACCGGAACCTGCTCGACGATCACGTTGGTCGCGCTTCCCAACTGATCGAATTGCAGGAAGAACCGGTCGGTCAAGGGTCCGTTCTCGAGGCCGATGACCGTGCCGATATTCGAAAGCACCTGGCCCTGAGACGTGTAGTTGGCCGCGGTCACCGTCGTATTGAGCGGAATATAGGCCTGGCCGACCAACGGGAGTGCGCCGTTGATGCCGATGCGCATGCCCTTGACGGGAATACTGGCCGGCTTCGCGGTGGAATCCAGTGAAATGAACGTCGGCTGATAGAACAGATAGCTGTAGCTGTCGTATTGACTTACCGTGAACATCACGTAGGCCTGAGGTACGTTGACGCCCGGCACGCTCGACACGTTGAACAGCATGTAATAGCGCTCGCCCACGCCCGCGTTGAAGTTCTGCACGACCTGCGCGGCGGTCATTGCGCGGCTGTGGATCGCGACGAATTTGATCAGTCCCTGCCAGCCGTCGTTGCCCGACACCTCGTTGCCGAGGACCAGGGCAAAGCTGCTGTCCCAGTTCGAGATTGTGCCGCCCTTCTGCGGATCCGGGGTATTGGTGTTGACGCCGTTGACGTAGATTTGGCGCCCGCTCACCGAGTCATAGGTCAGCACCACATGCTGTAGCGACGCCTGCAGCACCATGGCGGTATTGGCAGTCTGCTGCTGCGGCATGCCGTTCAAGTCCGAGTTCGATCCGCGCTGCATGAAATCATAGTCCTGGTTGGTCTGGCCGAGCGTGAAATTGCGCGTGGTGTCGCCGCCCGAGTAGCTGACCATGAACGATGGATTGGCCGTCGCCACCAGCGCGGGCGCGACCCATGCCTCGATGGAAAACTCGCCGGTCGCCTGGATCAGCGTATAGAGCTTGGAACTCGCCGAGGTGGTCGCCTGCGCCTTCGCGGGACCGGTCGTGCCGGTGGGACCCATGATGATGCCCCAACCGCCGGCCCATTGGTAATTGCCGGTCAGAGTCAGGTCGGCGCCCGGATCAATGCCGCTCGTGTCATAGGCAACCGATCCGGTCCCGGTCTGAAATTCATACTTGGCGATCGTATCCGCATCGTAGCGGCTGGCGCCGCTCGCGATCGTGCCCTGGGTCAGGGTCAGCGCCTTGCTGATGACCAAATTGGGATTGATGTTGGTGGGCGTCAGCGATTGGGCAAAGATCTGAATCTGCTGCAGCATGAGCGCCGCGTCCGTGGAGCAACTGCTCCAGCAGTTGTGATTGTCGATGGCCAGGCGCTGATAGAAGCGCGAATTCGTGCCGCAGGTGGTCGCATTGAACGGCACGCAACCCGTGAAGTCGATCTTCGGGATCGCGGCCTGGTAGGCGGCGAGGATCTGCGCTACGGGCGCTGCGAAATAAGGCGATTGCGGCGCCGACGCGTTCGGCGAATGGCAGCGCGAGCAATACTGGCTGGTGAGCGTATATATAGTGGCCTCGTATTCCGCCGGGGACGCCGGGAAATTCAAGCTCTGGCCGACCGATTGCACCGGCGGCGCGGTCAACTGAACTTGCGTGGCGGAGGCGGCCCCGGTGGCGCCCGCCCAGTTGGTGATCCAGGTGGTCAAGATCGCGCCGCAGGCACTGTTGTCGGCAAGCCAGCAATTGTGGCCGCCGCTCACCTTGACGACCACCCGCGACGTCGAGGGTTGTGCCAAATTCACCACTGGGTTCGCCTGCGCGTACGCGAGATTCACATTGTCGCTGCGGGCAAAGTTGGGCATTTGTGCGGGCGATGTGGCGTTGTGGCATTGACCGCAACGGTTTTGCCCGCGCACGTTGTTCCAGAAATTCACTTCGAAGGCCTGGACATCCGCCGTCGCCGCCGCAAGCCCCGTATAGGCAGCCGCACTGCCGGTCGGAGCCACCGCCGCAGTTGCCGTGGTGGGGGCGCCGCCGCCGCCGCAACCGCTCAAGGCCAAGGAGGCCGCGAGCGTGAGCAAGCCGAATGTGCGTGTAACGTTCATGCTCAATTCCCCAGGCAGTAGGCGGCTGATTGCGCAAAGATCGGCCGCAGCAAGTAATTTTGCCGGAAGGACGTGATCATCGAAGCGATTTGGGCCGCGTCGGCGGCGTTCATGGGTGCGCGGTAACACACGGTCTTGAACACCCGCGTGACCTGGCAGTTGGCAAACGCCTGGCTGCCGGCGAGTTCAACCCCTAAGGATTTTGCTCCGCTGCCGCTGCCCGGAAGCGCTTTGCTCCATCCCAATATTTGATTGGGTCCCGTTCGCCAGCGGTTGTCCCAGCTGTCATCCGGGGTATTGAACCCTTGCGGGAAATTCGTGTTGTTGATGTGGTACTTGGGCTGCGTTTGTCCGGCGGTGTACACGATCTGTCCGATCGGCCACGCAGTCGCCCCCACTTCGCTCGCCGGATACGAGAAATTGTAGTAGGCGAAGGCCTGCGCCATCGGATCCATGCCGCTGTGGCAGCCGATGCAGTTGGTCAGAAACAGGGTGCTGACGCCACCCGGGCTGCGGGTCACGTCCTGTCGGATACGATCCGGGGGCCGCGTCGTGTCCATGATGGTCGGCAGATCGCTGCACAGGTGATTCATCATGGTGAAGCGAAACATCGCGCGGTTCGTGCCGTTGACGAAAAAGGCGCTGGCCGCGCCGCGCGTCGTCATCACACCGGCGGTGGCCGCGGCCGGAATGCCGGTGATCGCGGATTGCGTGCTCGGCTTCAAATGGACGCTCAGGTCGACGTTGTCGGCGTCCAGGTTCGTATACATGTCGTTGTTGTTCGGCGAAAACGCGCCCTCGCCCGACGTGCCGTCACCGACATAGACGAGGTCCGCACTCAACAAGGTGTTGAACGGAATGTTGTCGCGCACCATGCCGATCACCGTCGCCGTGTAGTCGTTCAGCGGCACGAACACCGATTGGTCGCGGTTGGTCCATGGCGCCGCCATGTTGCGGATCGTGTCGTTGTAGAACGCGGGATCATTGGTCGCCATCATCGCCGCCGTGATCGTGTCCGGAGCGGCGATCATGTTCTGGAGCACCGTGGCCGAGGGTGGCACGCCGGCGATGCGGTTGTAGATTCGTGTCGCCTGGTCGGCGGTCGGACCGGCCGCGGACGCATTCGCGCCGAGTAGCACGATCGCACCGGCGCACGCCGCTGTGCGCAGTGCCAGCGTCACCAAGCGCGGCATCGCCGAGCTGCCTACGAGTTGCGTCATTGGTTTTACCATCCCATGCTTCACGTTCACATCCACTCGCGTGAGTTGCGGATTTCCACGTGGCGCCAATATAGTCAATGTAAACGGCCGCTAGTAATGTCTCGTCCGGACGACGTCGGCGTTTCGCGACAGTACCGACTGCCAACTACGCACCTATATCCTGGGCTCCAATTTGCAAGACTCTGCTCTCAAGTGCACAGAGAAGCGGATGTAGGCAAGTTCTTCTGTGAGTGCGTTAACAGATTACACACGCGCGTCGAACGATGATGCTGTTATGACACCAATTAAGTTCAATGACCTTGCGCGCATCGGCAAACTGGTCATCGAAGCTGGAAGCAGGAACCGCAGATGACCGATCACCGTATTCGTGAAACCCGTCGCGGATTGCTGAAGCTCGCCGCGCTGGTGCTGCCCGCGCTGGCGCTGCTCGGCTGCCAGAGCGCGACGAGCGGGCACGCCCCGGGCCTCGCGGGCGGCCAGTCGCTGACTCCCGGAATCACCAATTATCCGCTCGCCTACATCAAGCAGCCGGCACTTCCGGCGACCGCGGTAAAGGGCAATAACGCCGCGCCGCCGCCGGACGTCGACGTGCGTGATCTGATCACCTCCATCACCGGCAGCGATCTGTACATACGCGACACCGCCAGCGCCGCCGGCGTCGAGACCAACGTCACCAAGGCCATCACCCTGGGGCAGGGTGCCGTACGGGACCTCGACGTGTCGCCGGACGGAAAGAAAGTGGTGTTCTCGCTGCGTCTGCCGCTCAACCCGAAACTGAAAAATGACGATCCGAAGCAGCCCCATTGGCATATCTACCAATACGACGCCACCACACAGATAGTCACGCAACTGACCAACGACGACATCACCGCGGGCCATGACGTGGGCGCGCATTACCTGCCGGACGGGCGGATCGTGTTCGCATCGACGCGCCAGCTCGCGACTCAATCGATATTGCTCGATGAGGGCCGTCCGCAATACCAGGCCGTGACCGACAATCGTCAACAGTTCATTTTTCTGCTGCATGTCATGAACGGCGACGGCACCGACATGCACCAGATCAGCTTTAATACCAATCACGATTTCGCGCCGTCGGTCTTGAGTAACGGTCAGATCGTCTTTTCTCGTTGGGAAGTGACCAACGGCGCGGATCAGATCAGCTTGTATCGCGCCAACCCCGACGGGTCGGGCTTGGAACTGCTTTATGGCGCCAACAGCCACGCGACCGGCGCCAACGCCGCCGGCACCAACAACAACGTCATTCAGTTCTTGGGCGCGCGCCAGCGCAAGGACGGCAAGCTGCTCGCCATCGCCCGGCCATTTCTCGGCACGCAGCTCGGCGGCGATCTGTTGGTGATCGACTCGGCGAACTTCGTCGAAATCCATCAGCCGAGCTCGCCGAGCGCGCCCGCCGGAACCGGACAAACCGAGGCGACGACGCTGGGAGTGACCACGGACGCGAAGTTGCCGTCCGCGGGCGGCCGATTCGCCTCCTTTTATCCGCTGTACGACGGCACCAACCGGGTGCTGGTGAGCTGGTCGCCTTGTTTCGTGCAGGGCACGAGTGGAGTCGTGGAAGTGTGCAACGCCGCCAATACCAGCGGCGCCAATGTCACGCTTGCGCCCCCTCAATATACGCTGTGGGTCTACGATTTCGCTGCCGGCACCTTGAGCCCGCTCTTGAGCGCGGACGCCGGGACCGAGATCGTCGAACCGATCATCATGCAGGCTCGAACGCCGGCTCCCGCCTTCATTGCGGATTTCACGCCGACCACTACGGCTGAGCAGAATCTCGTCAATCGCGCGGTCGGCGTGCTCGACATCAGCAGCGTCTACGATTTCGACGGCATCGACACGGCCAAGCCGAACTTCGCGACCCAGGCCGATCCCGGCCAGCCGAGCTTTTATACGCGGCCGGCACGCTTCATCAGAATTGAAAAAGCGGTCGAGATTCCCGACAAGACGGTGCGCAAGATCAATGCCTCGGCCTTCGGTCCGGCGGGCATGGGCATGCGAGAAATCCTCGGCTATGCGCCGATCCAGCCCGACGGATCGGTACAGATCCAGGTGCCGGCCAATGTTCCGTTCAGGATCGATGTCCTGGACGCGAACGCGCGGCGCATCACGGCCCGGCACACGAGCTGGCTGCAGCTGCTGCCCGGGGAGACCAAGTCCTGCAACGGTTGCCACACCGTGAACGCGACCAACCCGACCTCGCATGGCCGCTCGGGTTTGACGCAGCCCGTGAATCAGGGCGCACCCACCACCGGTCAGCCGTTTCCGAGCACCAATACCGCGCTGTTCGCAAATGCCGGGGAAACCATGGCGCAAACCCTGGCACGCATCAGCTGCATCAAGGGCAGCGCGATTCCGTGCTCGCAGATACTCGCCACCGACGTGCTCTACACCAAAGTGTGGACCACCGGCATAATGCTTCCCGCGACGCTGCCCGCCGACGCGCCTATTTCGTATACTTACGGCGGAACCGCGGGCATTCGGGGATCCCCGCCGACCAACGCGAATTGCGCGGCGCCGGGGTGGACCGCGCAATGCCGCATCACGATCCATTACGCGAACGCCAATTCGAATCCGCCGCAGCTCTATATACAAAACCTGTGGAATTTTTCGCCGCGTACCGCGACCGTGAATGGCGTTCCCAACACCGTGGTGACCTGCACTCTGTGCCACAACACCGTCAATGCGATGAAGGCCATACAAATGCCTGCGGGACAGCTCGATTTGACGGGGGGCGCATCCAGCGTCGACCCGACCGTCGTCACCTCTTACGAGCAAATCCTGTTCCCTCACGACGAACTGACGCTTAATATGGGTGTATTGGTCCCTGTGACGGTAACTCAGCCCGGTCCGCCGCCGGTTACGGTGCCGATACAGGTGGCAGCGTCGATGTCGGCCGGCAGCGCGAGCGCGTCGACGGCTTTCTTACGGATGTTCGATGGCACTTTTCATGACCCGGTACTCGACCACACCGGCTTTTTGACTCTCGGGGAGCTGCGCTTGATCTCGGAATGGCTGGATATTGGTGCCCAGTTCTACAACGATCCGTTCGTCGCGCCGGCGATCTAAATTGTGAGGCCGCTGCTCGCGCTGGTGTTGTTGCTGCAGGCGGTGCATGTAGATCCTGCGCAGGCTGCGAATCAGCTGCTCGTACAGCTGGTGGTCACCGCACCCTACCTGGAAATGCACTCGGGTCCCGGACGCGGCTATCCGGTCGTGTACGTGGTGGGCCGCGACGAGGTGCTGACCGTGTTGTTCAGCCGCACCGATTGGTACAAGGTGCGCGCTGCGCGGGGCGTGGAGGGATGGGCACGGCGCGCCGATTTGGTGAGCACCCTATTGCCCTCCGGGGAGCCGGCGCCGATTCCGCCGTATCCGGATTTCTTGACCCACCGCTGGGAAATCGGCGCCGGATACGGGGTTTACAATCATGAGAACCTGGTCACCACTTACGCCGATTACGGCATCACCGAGAGCATCGACGTCGAGGCCGTTCTGCAGCAGGCGTTCGGTACGCTCGACAACCGGTACATCGCAACCGTCGGCTTGCGCCACACATTCGTTCCGGAATGGAAGTGGTTTTCGCCCACCGCCGGAATCGGCACCGGCTATCAGCGCATCTCGGCCACGGTGCCCCCCGCCCCGCTCGAAAGCAACAACCAGATGGCCTACGCCTCGCTTGGGGCCCGCGGATTCATCACCCGACGCTTCATGTGGCGCGCCGATTGGCGCCACTATGTCGTGTTCAACAACCAGAACGTCAACGAGGTACTGGAAGAATGGAAAATCGGCTTAGCAGTATTCTTCTAGCGGCAGCGCTGCTGTCCGGCTGCAGCTGGTTCCATCGCGGCGACAAGACGCCGGCGCCGGTGCCCGTGACGGTCGATGAGCCGCAGGCCAATCCCTCGATCATCGAGCCGCAGGTGTCGCGCCGTGTCGTGAAGACTCCGAAGATCAAATCCAAGGACTTCGAGGTCGGCACGTACTTCGGCGCCCTGAGCATCCAGGATTTCGGCACCAACCCGGTCTACGGCGTGCGCGCCGCCTATCACGTGACCGAGGATTTTTTTATGGAAAGCTACGCCGCCCGCTCGCAGGCCGGCTTGAGCAGTCTCGAGAACGTGTTCCCCAACATCACGGTCGTCAGCAACTCTGGGAGATACTTCACGTACTACGACCTGGACGTGGGATACAACGTACTGCCCGGCGAGGTGTTCCTCGGGCGGGGCCGCGCCTTTAATTCAGCGCTGTACGTGACGGTGGGCATAGGTGACGTGAAATTCGCGAATCAGGATCAGTTCGCGCTGAACTTTGGGGTGGGCTATCGCGTCACGATCACCGACTGGCTGGCCATGCATCTGGACGTCAGGGATCACGTGTTCGAATCCAACCTGTTCGGCGTCAACAAGAACGTCGACAACGTAGAAGCCATATTGAGCCTGACCACATATTTCTAACGCTTGCCGATTCAAGAGGAGAGATCAATGCATAGCTTCACCGCAAAAATATTCAGGCGCTGCGCGCTGACGGCGATCGTCATCGCCTCCGCGGCGTTCGCCGCCGACACCGGCGGGCCTGCACCCGCGTTCACCCTCACCGCGCTGTCCGGAGGGCAGACCGCCTTGAGCCAGTACAAGGGACAGGTGGTGCTGGTGAATTTTTGGGCAACCTGGTGCGGACCCTGCCAACAGGAGATGCCGTTGCTCGATCAAATGTACAAGAAATACAAGCCCGCGGGCTTCACGCTGATCGGCGTGAACGTCGACAAGGAAGAGCCTGCGGTCAAGGAGCTGCTCGCGCGCAAACCGGTGAGCTTCCCCGTGCTGCTCGATCCGGCGAACCAGGTCAGCAAGGCTTATCACGTCGACGAAATGCCGAGCTCGGTGATCATCGATCGCAAGGGTGACATTCGCTACATTCACCGCGGCTACCGGCCGGGCGACGAAAACGATTACCAAGATCGCATACGCCAGTTGATCCGCGAGTAGCCCATGGAAACCCTGCCCCGCACGCCGCTTTGCCTGGTGCCGCCGCTGCGTTGCGCATGGTTGGCCGGTGCCCTGCTGCTGTGCGCCGGGTGCAGCAACATCCAGCCCTGGGTGAAACCGTACGAGCGCGATCGGCTGGCTGACCCGATCATGGCCTGGGAGCGGGATTCGGTATCCGCCGCATACGTGGATCACGTGCGCGAAGTTCGCGAAGGGGCACGCGGTGCGACCGGCGGCGCAGGCGGCGGCTGCGGCTGCAACTGATGGACGCGGCGGCACTACGACGCAGTGTAAGTCGCGTTGCCGTGCTCGCGGCGCTGCTTTTGGTGCGCGCCACGAGCGCGGATGTGCTGCCGGACGACCGCGCCGACCTTTTCTACAGCAAGTACAGCGGCGGCGGCATGGACATCACCGGCGAATCCTTTCTGGTGCGCAAGAAGATCACCGAAAACCTTGTAGTCGAAGCCAATTACTTCGTGGACAAGGTCAGCGGCGCCTCGATCGACGTCTTGAGCCAGGCGAGCCAGATCAAGGATACGCGCAAGCAAAAGAGCGGCACGGTCGAATATGTCCACGACAAAACCACGTACTCGCTCAGTTATATCAACAGCGTGGAGAATGACTACAAGTCCAATACCACCAGCTTTTCGCTGAAACAGGACATGTTCGGCGACTTGACCACTCTGACGCTCGGCTATACGCATACCGACGATGGGGTCGGCGAAAACAATGGCGGTGTCATCGCGTGGTTGGGACACGCGCAGAGCATCGGCTACGATGTCGGCGTATCGCAAATTCTGACCAAGAATTTGATCGCCGGGGTGAACGTGAACGTCATCACCGACAACGGCTATCTCGCCAACCCCTACCGTTCCTATCGCTACCTCGACAGCAGCAACGCCAAGGGCTACTCCCTCGCCAGTCAGATATACCCCGACACCAGGACCAGCACCGCGGTTCAAACCGAGGCGAAGTATTACCTGCCCTATCGGGCGGCGATCACCGGGTCATACCGGTACTTCACCGATACCTGGGGTATCGTCGGCAATACCTACGAGCTCGATTACACCCACCCGATCGCCAACATTTGGATCTTGGAGGGGCGGGTGCGCTTTTATAAGCAGAATAGCGCCAATTTTTACAGCGACTTGTACAACTTCGCCGGCCAATACAATTTCATGGCGCGCGACCAAAATCTGGCGGCGGGAGACAACACCACGATCGGGGCGAAAGTCACTTACGCGTTCCTGCCCGACGGCTGGAAGATGTTCAAGCGCGCCACCGCCACCTTCGATGTCAGCCGCATAGAATACAAATACACCGACTTCCGCAACATCAAGTATTACGGCCTGCCTCAATATCAGCCGGGCCACGAACCCTTGTACTCCTTCAACGCCACCGTCTATCAGATTTATATGTCGATGTTCTTCTGACCCGAGGCGACCAGCCGGCGCCACCACACCAACAGCATGGGTGCGAGCGCCGCTGCGGTCGACGTCAAGAAATATCCGACCTATGTGCCGGGGTCCAATTGCGACAAGTGCCTGCAGCTGCAGGGCACGCCCGGCAACGACTATCGGCCGTGCGGCCTGTTTCCGGGAAAACCGGTATCGGTGCGCGGCTGGTGCTCCGGGTGGTCGGCGGAAATATAGGCGTCCCTTACCCGCACCCCGACCGCCGGAAAATCCGTGAAGAATCCGTCGATGCCGAGCGCCAGATAACGGGTGATTTCCGCCGCCAGATCGCCGTGAGCCTCCGGGGCGCGCCCCACTTTAAGATCGGCCGGCAAGAACTCGTTTTCAGCGCGAAACGTCCACACATGAACGGCCAGCTGGTGCCGGTGCGCCGCGGCGACCGCGGCGGCGGTCGCGAGCGATTTGGCGATGCCGATCCCATCGGCATATTCGGCAATACGCTTGGGATCCCCCAGCTCGTGTTCCAGCAACTGAACCAGCGGCAGATGCGTCATCTTGCGCAATTGCCGCAGGTTGGTCGGGTCGAAGGACTGGATGAACACGGGCGATCCCACTCGTTCATAGTCGAAGCGCCGCAGCGTCTGCAACACCGCAGCTTCCTGCGCGAGGCCGATCGACGCGAAGTGCGCGGGATGCTTCGTCTCCGGATACACGCCGATCCCGATTTTGCCGCCGCGCTTGCGGTTCGCCTCGCCCACGAGCTGCATGATCTCATCGAAGGTCGCCACCGCTAACCGGCCGTCGAAAGCCCGGTTCGCCGGCCGCAGCTGCGGCAGACGCTCGCGCGCGCGCAACGTCTTGATTTCGGCGAGGGTGAAGTCCTCGGTGAACCAGCCGGTCGTCGCTTCGCCGTCGATTACCTGGGTGCGGCGGCGCGCCGCGAATTCCGGATGTGCCCCCACATCCGTGGTGGTGCCGATCTCATTTTCGTGCCGCGCGATGAGCACACCGTCCCGGGTCATGACAAGATCGGGCTCGATGAAGTCCGCACCCTGATCGACCGCGAGCCGGTAGCTCTCGAGCGTATGCTCGGGCCGCTCGCCACTCGCACCGCGATGCGCAATCACAATTGTTGGCGGCAAAAGGCTGTCAGGCACGGGGCACCCATCGAAAAATAGCTGCTAGTCTAGCGCATGGAACTCGGCCAAGCCCGCGGGCCCGATAAAGGGTGTGCGGCAGCGCGGGTTTTCTTAAGACTCGGACAAGCGTTAAGCTTGCGAAATTATGCGCTCGAAGCGGGCTGGGCGCGCTACGATAGGCCATCTGCGCTGTGTCCAATTCAGGGGGTTCTCATGTCACTTGTAACAAAGATTTCGGTCGTCCTGCTCGCGGCCGCCGTCGTTACCGCCACGCCGGCATTCGTCAATGCCGCACATGCCGGGACGGCGCGCCAGGAAGGACTTCTGTTGACCGCAACCGAAGTATTGGAGGACGTGCAAGGCATGCCCGACCAGCGCGTCCCTGATGCGCTGCTGGCGCGCGCCTACGGAATCGCCGTGATTCCCAGTGTGACCAAAATCGCCTTCATATTCGGCGGCCGCTACGGCACCGGGGTGGTGGTGGTGCGCGACAAACTGGATGCGCCGTGGAGCAACCCGGTGTTCCTCTCGCTTACCGGAGGCAGCTGGGGGCTTCAGGCGGGTGCGCAAGCCTCCGATATCATCCTGGTGTTCACGACCAGGAACGGCATCGAAGGCATCGCCGGAGGCAGGATGACGCTGGGGGCCGACGCTTCCGTCGCGGCTGGACCGGTCGGCCGACAAGCTTCGGCCGCGACGGATATCGCCCTCGCCGAGATTTATTCCTATGCCCGAACACGCGGTTTGTTCGCCGGCATTGCCGTGGACGGCAGCGTCATTTCGATCGATCGCTCGGCGAACGCCGCGCTGTACCACAAGAGCGGTGTGACCGCGAGCGAGATATTTTCCGGCCAGGCGCCGGCGGCGCCTGAAAGCGCACAGCGTTTCCTCGATCGGTTGTCGCAGTTGACGCACACGCCCTCGAGAACCTCGCCCGCACCGCAAACCAGTATGCCGGCCGCGGCAGCGCCGGCTGCC
>Ga0207927_1000150_pt1 | contig 28120 bp, 22 predicted proteins | sample NGESurdeep072012_2_FD_184456 | JGI IMG/M metagenome (GOLD analysis project Ga0207927, IMG submission 184456) | Arctic peat soil microbial communities from Barrow, Alaska - NGEE Surface sample 210-2 deep-072012 (SPAdes) | ecosystem: Environmental > Terrestrial > Soil > Wetlands > Peat ... | reverse complement strand
CCAAGCGGTCAATCGCCTTGACGCCTTCCTGCTGAGCTTTCAGCGTGGGCGCGAATGCGTTGCGGTAGGACTCGAATATGGCCTTGGGATCAAAAGTCGTGTCGCTCATGTACATCTCCTGTATCGGTTGCTGAATCGGCCGGCTTGCGCTAGCTGGCAGCATTATAGCGCAATTTGTATGCAGTGCAAGAGGAAATTATGTGACCTTTCTCGGCAGCCAAGAGATGCGAATAACTCATTGAAATATAATATTAAACAGTATTTAAGAGAATCCGAAGAACAGGCCTTTAAGGCGTAAATGTTTGCGTTGCAAAAGGTCTTTTGGTGGCCGGGAAGGTTTACCCGGCGGGCGAGGCCCAGGGACGTCATCGACGGGCGCAGGTCCTCGGCGCATGATGATTGGCGGTGCTGTGGCTAAAAAGGATTCTGCGCTGACCGCGATCCTCCATCACATTCGCTCGTTGGAACTATATGCCGAGCGCAATGGCGCCCGCCTGGTGCGCACGACACTGCCCGAGTGCGTCGCGGGCAGGGTTTTCCGCAACCTCATTCTGCTGCGCACCGGCCAGAGCCCGCAGCAGGAACTCTTGACTCTGGTGCACGAACTGACTCATTGGCTGGTGCATCGGGACGCGCGCGCTCACTTGCTTTGCACTGTTTTTGAATACGAAGCCGAAGCGGTCGAGGCTCTGGTGATGGCGCAACTTGGCTTGCGCGCAGGGTTCGATCCGCGTGATCGAAACGAGGACAGTCCGACCGACGGTCTGCTGTCGGCGTCGGTTACTCGAGTGGTGCGCGCGAGCCGCGGAATCTGCGCGGCGCTCGGCCTGAATGCGCGGCGGCCGGCTTCAGAGCCGCAAGCCGCCGTCGATCTCGAGGCAACGGCCGGTAAAGAAATCGTTCTCGAATATGAAGCGCACCGCATGAGCGATTTCGTCGGGTTTTCCCAGGCGCTTCAGGGGCACCGGCGCGGTGAGCTTGTCCAGCACTTCCGGGCGCATGGAGGCGAGGATGTCGGTGTGGGTGAAGCCGGGCGCAATCGAGCCGACGCGGATGCCGTAGCGGGCCAATTCCTTCGCCCAGACCACGCTCATTGATTCAACGCCGGCCTTGGCGGCACTGTAGTTGCTCTGTCCGGCGTTGCCCATCCGCGAAATGCTCGAAATATTCACGATGACTCCGCCGTTGCCGAACTCGATCATGTGAGCGGCAGCCTCGCGCCCGCAGAGGAACACACCGCTGAGATTCACCGCAATGACCGAGTCCCATTGATCCAGACTCATGCGCCCGACCACGGCCCCATCCTTGACCTTCACCAGCAAGCCGTCGCGCACGATGCCGGCATTGTTGACGAGCCCGTCCAATCGGCCGAATTCAGCGCCCACCTTGGTCATGGCGGCGGACACTTCGCTCTCCTCGGCGACGTTTACGCAGTAGCTGCGCGCCTGAACGGATTCGGCGGCGCAAAGCGCGGTCGCCTGGTCGAGGTCGGCTTGGTTGCGATCGACGAGCGCGATATCCGCCCCGTGACGAGCAAGCTGCAAGGCGATCGCGCGGCCGATGCCGCGCCCGGCGCCGGTTACCACAACTGTCTTGTTACGAAGTTCCATGATGTTGCGTCATTTACCTTTTTTGCCGGCATTCGGCTTCTTGTCATTTCGTTCGGCTGTCTTGGCGCCGCCGCCGCGGCCGATGAACGCGTCGCGAGTAGCCGCCTGCATCTGTTCCCACAATGCCAGGTTCTTCTGCGCCAGCTCGGTCAACGGGGCAAATTGGCCCTGCATTGCCTTGGCCATTTCCGATTGCATCGTCTCCTGCTGCCGCAGCATGGCGGTGAATGCTTGTTCCATATAACCACTGAGCAGCCCTTGCATCGGGCGCCCATAGAAGCGGATGATCATTTCGAGCAATTCCGCGCTCAATACCGGCGAACCGAGGTGCTCCTGTTCGGAAATGATCTGCAACAGCACCGGCCGTGTCAGGTCCTCGCTCGACTTATCGTCGATCACTTTGATTTTCTCGCCTGCCACGATCAGTTGGCGCAGGTCCTCGAGTGTCACGTGGCGGCTGCCCGTCGTATCGTAGAGGCGGCGATTCGTGTATTTGCGTATGACGCGTTCTTGTTGCATCGTCCTGTCCGAAACTTGGCCGGCATCCTAAGCGAAGCTTTCGCATTGCACAACTTGGGTATCTGTCGAGCATCGAGTGGAATGGAATAATATGCTTACTTGCTTATATAAAACAATGATTTATATCTCACTCATGGACTATTATTTGCGGGGCAACGCACCATTTAGTACCTGTTGCGTTGCATACGGAGGAGCATATCGTGGAACCTGATCTTTGGCGCGAGTGGCAGGCGCTCGCGGCGCAATTCGCCCCATGGGCCCAAGGCTCGGCGCCCTCGGCTCAGGGCTCGCAGGGACGGCAAGGGGCCGGCGGCTTTGCGCCTTTCATGGATTCGGCCGAGCGTTTTGCGGCCGAGGCGCGCTCCTTCATCGAAAGCAGCGCGAACGCTTCGGCATCGTCGGTAGTCGACGCGGCGCGAAAATTCAGCGACTTCTTGCGGGATCAAGCGGCCGCGGTTCAGCCCCCGTGGGGCGCCGCGTTTGGCATCGGCAACCCGAACGCCGCGGGTACAACGGCGCAGTGGGACTTGCCCGCGCTGGGAGCGACACGTGAAACTCAGCAACGCGCGCAGCGCATGGCGCAAGCCTGGCGCCGTATGGATGATGCGCAGCGCCGCTTGCAGCGCCTCTGGTCGGACGCGCTGCGCGAAGCGGCCGCGTCCTTCGCGGCCGGGCTGGGGACGGCTCAGCCCGGTGCGCCCAGCACCGAGGCGCTGAACAAACTCTACGACACCTGGGTCGACTGTGCGGAGGACGCCTACGCCCGCATGTCGCATGGCGAAGCGTTCTGCGGCGCGCTCGCCGATTATGTGAATGCGAGCAGCCCATGGCGCGCCGATTTGCAAGGGGTCATCGAGCAGTGGGCAAAGATGCTCGATATGCCGACGCGCAGCGAGATCAATACGCTCACGCGGCGGCTGAAATCCTTGGAGGAGCGGTTGCGTGCCGAGTCGAAGGAGCCCAAGCGGAAGGAGCGTCAGGCGAAGGTTGCGGCGGTCCGCATGCGGCCCTTGCGCCGCAAGGCAAAAGCATGACGGATGCGCAGGTTTACGCCGGCCGCGCCGCGGCCAGGCGGGTGGCCGCCGGTTGCTCGCAAAGAGAGGCTGTCTGGCAGTCGGGCAAGATCACCCTGTTTCGGTACCGACCGATTGCACGGCCGGCGGGAGGCGTGCCGCTGCTGATCGTCTATGCCCTGGTCAATCGGCCGTACATGATGGATCTGCAGGAAGACCGTTCGCTGATCCGCGGTCTGCTGGCAGCGGGAGTAGACGTTTATCTCATCGATTGGGGCTATCCCGACGGCGCAGACCGGTTTACCTCTCTGGCCGATTATATCGACGACTATCTTGCGGGCTGCGTCGAGCAGATCCTGCAGACGCACCGATTGGATGCTCTGAACGTCCTCGGCGTCTGTCAGGGCGGTGTGTTCAGCCTGTGCTATTGCGCGCTGCATCCCAAGCACGTGCGCAATTTGGTCACCATGGTCACGCCGGTGGATTTCCATACTCCGGCGGATCTGTTGTCGAAGTGGGTGAGAAAAATAAATGTGCCGGCGTGGGTGGGTGAGGGCAACGTTTCGGGCGAGGCGCTGAATCATCTGTTCCTATCGCTCATGCCGTTTCGCCTGACGCAGCAAAAATACGTGCATCTGCTGGCGGGAGGATTGGATTCGGCGCGCCTCGAGAATTTCATGCGGGTCGAGCAATGGATTTTCGACAGTCCGGACCAGGCCGGCGCCGCATTCCAGGAATTCGTGGTGTGGTTTTATCAAGAGAATCGCCTGGTGCACAACACGCTTGAGATCGCCGGCCGCAAAGTCGATCTGCACGCCCTGCAGCTGCCGATATTGAACCTGATCGGCAAGCGCGATCACCTGGTGCCCCCTGAAGCCTCGGCGGCCCTGAAGCGGCTGGTCGGCAGCGGCGACTATACGGCGCTCGAGTTGGATCTCGGGCACATCGGCATGTACATCAGCGAGCGGGCGCAACGCGAGGTGCCGGGCAAGATCGCCGAATGGCTCGCTGCGCGCTGAATTCAGGCGCCTACATATATACGCCGCCGTTGACGTTGATCTGTTGACCGGTGATGTAGTCGCCGTACGCCGCCAAAAACAGCACGGCTTTCGCAATCTCCTCCGGCTTGCCGAAACGCCCCATCGGAATGCGCGCCAGGATGGTTGCCCGCACCGGTTCCGGCACCTTGGCCAACATGCCGGTCTCGGTAAACCCCGGGGCGAGCGCGTTGCACGTCACATTGTATCTGGCGAGTTCCAGCGCGGCGGTCTTGGTGAAGGCGATGATGCCGCCTTTGCTTGCGGCGTAATTGGCCTGTCCGAAATTTCCCGCCTGACCGACGAACGAGCTGATGTTGATGATCCGTCCGAATTTCTGTTCAATCATCATTGGCGCGAAGGCCGAAACCCCGAAATAGCAGGCATTGAGATTGGTGTGCAGCACGGCGAGCCAGTCCTCGTCGGTCATTTTGCGCAGGGTCTTGTCGCGCGTGATGCCCGCGTTATTGACCAGAATGTCGAGTCCACCCCAACTTTCCTTGATCTTTTCGATCATCGAATTCCAGGTGGAGCGCTCGCCCACATCGCCCTTGAATAGCAGCGTCTTGCGGCCCATCTTGGCCAGCTCGTCCGCCAGAGAACGCGCGTCGGTCTCGCTCGATTGATAGTTGATGGCGACATCGGCCCCCTCGGCGGCAAGGGCGATGGCGATTGCCCGGCCGATGCCGCGCGCCGCCCCTGTTACCAACGCTCGCCGCCCCTCTAGTGCTTTCATGTCGCGCCTCCGTAAGGATTGCTCTGGGTTAGCCGATCTCCCGCAAAGACGGGCTATGTCCGCGATGTTATGCACACGCGTTCAGCGCCAACTCTAGCATGTCGATGCACACTGCAGGGCGGCGCGCCAAATTTCAATTGGAGTGCGTGTCATCGATGTACGCTATCTTGTCCGCGCGGCCCGCCCGAAGATTGCGCTCGAGCAGGTCGCGTGCGGCGTTGAAGCGGTCCGGAATCCGCAGCGCGCCGCGGAGCCGAACCGGACGGAGCGTTCGACGCGTGAATGAGCTATAAAGCACACGATGAAGCAATGCGTCGTGGCTTTGGCCCTAGCGATTCTGTTTGTCTTTCCGGCAGTCGCGGCGGATACGGCGCCGATCGAGGTGCCGGCGGTACCGGGTCCGGCCACGGGCTTGGCCGATTTGGCGGCGCTGCGCGCGACGGTGTTCGGTACCCCTCCGCAGGATATCGCACCGCTGCCGGAGAAGGTGCCGCTCCTCGAGATGGACCTCGCGTTGCCCTGGGCGCGGCCGGTACCGGCGGTTTTTTGGTTCGACCGCCGCTTACGCGCGTGGTTTTCGGCGCAGGATAAACCGGCGCCGCTCGCCATTGTCATTGCCGGCACCGGCGCCGACGGCAACACGGCGAAGCTGTCCATCCTGCGTGCCGTGCTCTACGGCGCCGGTTATCACGTCCTGACCATGCCGTCGCCGACCTTCCCGGGCTTCATCGTCTCCGCATCGAGCACCGGGGTCGCCGGCGATCTGGTGCAGGACGGCCGGGATCTGTACGCCGCAATCCAGCAAATCGTGGCGTACCTGCCGCGCAAGGTGCGGATCACCGATATCGATATTCTGGGCTACAGCCTGGGCGGCGCCAATGCGGCCATGGTCAAATCGATCGACGCTGAGGAGCACAAGCTCAATATTCACCGCGCGCTGATGATCAATCCCCCGGTCAGCCTGTTCTCTTCCGTCGGACGGCTCGACAAGCTGTACGCCATTACGCTCGGCAACGGCGATGCCGGCGTCGAGCGCTTCTATCAGCAATTGTACGCAGCACTCGCGAACCTGTACCGGGCCTCGGACCGGGTGGACCTGGACGAGGATTTCTTGTTTGGCGCGGCCGCCTCGATATTGAAAACGCAAGCCGAATTCTCCACGGCCATCGCGCTGACGTTTCGAATCGCATTGATCAATGTGTTCTTCGCCGGCGACCTGTATTCCGGTTCGGGCGTGGTCGTCGATCCGCGGCATCCGCCCAATGTCGGCGATTCGATGGAAGAGACCTTCCGAATCTTGCGCAGCAAGCCGTTCTCCGAATATTTCAGCAAAGTTTTCGCGCCGTACTATTTGCGCCACCGGCCGAATTCGACCCTGGATGAGTTGATTGCCGAAAACCGGCTCGAATTCATCGGCGATGCACTGCGCGGCGATCCGGACTATTACGCGCAGACCAACAGCGACGATCTGATCCTCGACGCGGCGGAACTCGATTGGCTGAAACGCACCTTCGGCGCGCGCATCCAGGTCTACGATCACGGCGGTCATTTGGGAAATTTGGGCGATCGGCAGCAGGTGGCCGACATGCTCGACATGCTCGGCGGACGCTGGAAGCGGAGCGCGCAGTGAGAGCAACCGGTCCTCTGATCGTGCTGCTCCTCGCCTTGAGCGGCTGCGCCTCGCAGGAGGTCCGGTATCGCCACTTGCCGCCCGACACGCCGGCGGCGAACAATGCCGTGAATCTCGAAAAGGCGATGGCGCTCGCCGCCCAGGCGGCGAGCGCAGCCAAGGACGCAAAACCGGGTGCTGCCGCCGAGCCCGTTCCCGTGACGCCGGCCGACGCGCCGTCGCTGACGACCTACGATCCTTGGGGAAGCTTCAACCATTCGATGTATCGGTTCAACGCACGCTTCGATGACACGGTGTTTTGGCCTATCGCGAACGGCTACCGCCGGCTGCCTTCGCCGATTCATGCGGGTGTGCATAATTTTTTCGGCAATCTGGCTGAAATCGACAGCATCATCAATTACACGCTGCAAGGGCGCCTGGGCCGCGGCGTGCGCAGCCTCGGGCGGTTCGTGATCAACAGCACGTTCGGCCTGGGCGGCTTGTTCGATGTTGCGGAAAAGTTGAATCTGCCCAAGGCGCCGACCGGCTTTGGCACGACGCTCGCCAAATGGGGCATGCATCCCGGCCCGTATTTGGTGATTCCGATTTACGGACCCTCGACGCTGCGCGAGGGCATCGGGCTGGCCGGCGACTACGGCGCCTCCTATGCGGTCAACGTCGCCGATCTTTATCGGGGCAATCTGTCGTGGGGTCTGGGCGTTCTCAATGCGGTCGATAAGCGCGCAAATGTCGATTTCCGCTACTACGCCTCGGGCTCTCCGTTCGAATACGACACGATTCGCTTCCTGTACGTGCGCAAGCTCTTGATCGAGGACGCGGGCCTGCACCGGCAGAGGCCCGCAAAGATTCCCAATCCGGACCAGCCGGCGGGCGAATGACCGGCACCCGGCCCGCGACGCCTACTTCCGTGCCCATTCGCTGGCGAATCTTCTCCTTTCTTTTTGGATTTGGCTTTCTCGCGTACGTGCAGCAGAAGAGCATCACCGTGGCCGCCGCACGCATGATGCCCGAATTGAGCTTGAGCCAGCTGCAGATCGGCTATCTCGAGCAGGCGTTCGTATTGGGATACGCCCTGTTCCAGATGCCGGGCGGCATCTTCGGGCAACGCTTGGGCGCTCGGCGCACCTTCGTCATCATCGGCCTCACGGCGTTCCTTGCGACCATCGCCACGCCGATCGCTCCCGAATTCCTGCACGGACACGCTTTGTTCGCGGCCCTGTTCGCCGCGCAGTTGCTGCTCGGCTGTTCCCAGGGAGCCATTTTCCCGGTGTCGGCCGGGGTCTTCGAAGCCTGGTTTCCGCCCAACCGCTGGTCCTTCGTACAAGGGCTGCAAACCATGGGACTGGGGCTCGGCGCCGCGTTGACTCCGCCGCTCATCGCGAATCTCATGAATGAGTCCGGATGGCAGCGCGCGCTGCTGTGGGCGGCACTGCCGGCGCTCGGTCTGATCGCCCTGTGGGCCTGGTACGGCCGCAATACGCCGCGCGAACACCCGGCCGTTTCCGCGCAGGAACTCGCCGAGATCGGCGATCAGCCGCGGGCTCGTGCCTCGATCAGCATCAAGCAAATGCTGCCTCTGATCGGCAATCGCAATGTGCTGCTGCTGTTCATCTCTTACATGAGCATGAATTACACCTTTTATCTGCTCTCCAACTGGGTATTTCTCTACCTGGTCCAAGAGCGTCATTTCTCCGTGCTGGAGAGCGGCTGGCTCGCCACCGCGCCGCCGCTAGCCGCCGCGCTCGGCGCGGGCATCGGGGGATGGGTGACCGGCGTCCTGACACAGCGCTGCGGCACCCTCTGGGGGTACAGAATCGTGCCGCTCATCGCGCTGCCCGCCGCCGGGGCCTTGCTGTTGATCGCGCTGAACGCCTCCAATGCTTATTGGGCGGTGGCGACCTTGGCAATGTGCTTCGGTTCCGTGGAGTTGACCGAAGGCGCATTCTGGGGGGCCGCCATGACCGTCGGCCGGGGCGACACCATGGCGATTTGCGGCTTCATGAACACCGGCGGCAACTTGGGCGGCATCATCAGCATACCGATCGTGGCCTATTTTTCCGGGCAACACGCCTGGCCAACGGCGTTCGTCATCGGCGTTGCGTGTGCCATGGTCAGTGCGGCGGCGTGGTTCGGTATCCGGATCGCACCGCCGCTCGAGGCGAGTCAAACGCCGTGCGGGCGCTAGCGGGCGTCAGACCCGGGGCCGGATGACCGACCGTTGGCAATTCTGGATCGACCGCGGCGGCACCTTCACCGATGTCGTGGGGCGCGCGCCCGGGGGCGGGCTGCGCACGCTGAAATTGCTGTCGGAGAACGAGCAACAATATACGGACGCGGCGGTCGAGGGCATTCGCCGCCTGTTGGGCCTGGCGGCCGGGGAGCCGATCGATCCGACGCGGGTCGAGTGCGTGAAGATGGGCACCACCGTCGCGACCAATGCGCTGCTCGAGCGCCGCGGAGAGCGCACGTTGCTGGTGACGACCCGCGGCTTTCGCGACGCCTTGCGGATTGCGACTCAGGCCCGACCGCGGCTGTTCGACCGGCGCATCGTGCTGCCCGAGCTGCTCTATGAGCGCGTGATCGAAGCCGAGGAGCGCATCGATGCCCGCGGCGAACTCCTCAGGGCCATGGACTCGACCGCGCTCAAGCTGGGGATGGACGCGGCCTACGAGGCGGGTATTCGCGCTTGCGCCATCGTGTTCATGCACGCCTATCGGGCTCCGGCGCACGAACTGGCGGCTGAAGCGCTGGCGCGTGCCTGCGGATTCACTCAAGTGTCCGTATCGCATCGGGTGAGCCCGCTGATGAAGCTGGTCGCGCGCGGCGACACCACCGTGGTCGATGCCTACCTGTCGCCGATCCTGCGCCGCTACGTGCACCGATTGGCTCTGCAGATGCCGGGAGTACGGCTGCTGTTCATGCAAAGTTCCGGCGGTCTGACCGAGGCGCGTCGATTCCAGGGCAAGGATGCCATCCTGTCGGGACCCGCCGGCGGCATCGTCGGCATGGTGCGCAGCGCGCGGGCCGCCGGATACGAGCGCCTGATCGGCTTCGACATGGGCGGCACGTCCACCGACGTGAGCCACTATGCCGGAGAATACGAACGCGCGTTCGAAACGGAAGTGGCGGGCGTGCGCATGCGCGCACCCATGATGAGCATCCACACGATCGCCGCCGGCGGCGGCTCCGTCATCCGCTTCGACGGCGCGCGGCTGCGCGTCGGCCCGGAATCGGCGGGTGCGGATCCCGGTCCCGCGAGCTACCGGCGCGGCGGCCCGCTGACGATCACCGATGCGAACCTGATGCTCGGCCGCATTCAGCCGGAATTCTTTCCACGAGTTTTCGGCGCGCGGGCGGATCAGCCGCTCGACCGCGATGTCGTTGTGCAACGCTTTGCCGATCTGGCGGCGCGCATGAGCCGCAGCGCGGGCCGCGAGGTCGGCCCGGAGGCGGCAGCGGGCGGTGCGTTGCAGATCGCCGTGGGCAGCATGGCCAATGCGGTGAAGCGCATCTCCGTGGCGCGCGGCTACGACGTCACGCGCTACACGCTGCAATGCTTCGGCGGCGCGGGCGGGCAGCATGCCTGTCTGGTGGCGGAGGCGCTGGGTATGCGGCACGTATTCTGTCACCCACTGGCCGGGGTCCTGAGCGCCTACGGCATGGGCATGGCCGACCAGATCGCGATGCGCGAAGCGGCGCTCGAGCAAATCCTCGATGAGGAAGGTGTTGCCGGGGCGCGCAAACTCGCCGCGCGCTTGCAGCGGGAGGCGCGGGATGAACTCGCGATTCAGGGAGTCGATCGCAAGCGGCTGCGCAGCGTCGTGCGTCTCCATGTTCGATACCAGGGCACCGACACGGCGCTGCCGTGCGAGTTGCCGGCGGACCGCTCTGCGACGGGCGGGCGTTCGATCGACATTCGGGCGCAGTTCGAGCGTGCCTATCGCCGGCGCTTCGCGTTCCTGATGCCGCACCTGGACATGGTGATCGAGGCCGTGTCGGTGGAATGCATTGCGGCGGGCGAGGGCGCCGCCGATGGTGTCGCTGCGGATCCGCGGCGGATCTTCTCGCCGGCCGCGCGCGCCGAAATCCCCATGTACTGTCTCGCCGATGAGCAACCTGCCGGCTGGCGTGCCGCGCGCCTGTTCGAGGGCGAGAGCCTCGAGCCCGGGGCCGCGATCGACGGGCCCGCTCTCATCGCCGAGCGCCACGCGACGATCGTGGTCGAACCGGGATGGCGGGCCCAGGTCAGCGCCGCGCGCAATCTGGAATTGCGCCGTGTTCGCCTGCGGCGGGCGACCGCCGCCGCCGGCACCCATGCCGATCCGGCCCCTGCAGATCCGGTCATGCTCGAGGTGTTCAATAACCTGTTCATGAATATCGCGGAGCAGATGGGTTTGCGCCTGCAGAACACGGCGCACTCGGTCAACATCAAGGAGCGGCTGGATTTCAGTTGCGCGCTATTCGATGCCGCCGGCTCCTTGATCGCGAACGCCCCGCATATGCCGGTGCACTTGGGTTCGATGAGCGAATCCATCCAGACCGTGATCCGGCGCAACCCGGGGCTCAAAGCGGGCGACGTATTCGTGCTGAACGATCCATACCATGGCGGCACGCATCTGCCCGACATCACGGTCGTCACGCCGGTATTTTTGGGATCCGCCTCGCCTCGGTTTTTCGTGGCCTCGCGCGGGCATCATGCGGACGTCGGGGGTTCGACCCCGGGTTCGATGCCGCCGTTCTCGACCTCGATTGCCGAAGAAGGCGTGCTCATCGATAACTTCAAGGTGCTCGAGGCCGGGGTGCTGCGCGAGGCGGCGTTGCTCGAGCTGCTGAACCAGGGCGCCTATCCGGCGCGCAATCCGGCGCAAAATCTGGCGGATCTGCGCGCGCAAATCGCCGCCAATGAAAAGGGCGCGCGGGAACTCGAGCTCCTGGCCGAGCGCTACGGGCTCGACACCGTGGCCCGATACATGCGTCATGTGCAGGACAACGCCGAGGAGTGCGTGCGGCGGGCGATCACGGCTCTAAAGGACGGGGAGTTCACCCTGCCGCTGGACAACGGAGCGCGGATCCGCGTGAGCGTCCGGGTGGATGCCGAACGACGCAGCGCGCGCATCGATTTCACCGGCAGCAGCGATCAATTGCCGGATAATTTCAATGCGCCTCGATCGATCACGGTGGCCGCCGTACTCTATGTGTTTCGCACCTTGGTGGACGATGAGATTCCGCTGAATGCGGGCTGCCAGAAGCCGTTGGAAATAGTCGTGCCGGAGGGATGCATGCTGAATCCGCGGCCGCCGGCCGCGGTGGTGGCCGGGAACGTGGAGACCTCGACCTGCGTGACCAATGCGCTGTACGGTGCGCTCGGCGTCATGGCGGCCAGTCAATGCACCATGAACAATTTCACCTTCGGCAATGCCCGCTATCAATACTACGAGACCATCGCGGGCGGTTCGGGCGCGGGCCCGGGATATGCCGGCGCGAGCGTGGTGCAGACTCATATGACCAACTCGCGGCTCACCGACCCGGAGGTGTTGGAATTTCGCTATCCGGTGCGCCTGGATTCTTTTGAAATACGGCACGGTTCAGGCGGCGCGGGCCGGTGGCGCGGCGGCAACGGCGCGGTGCGGCGCATTCGCTTCTTGGAGCCCATGACGGCATCGATCTTGAGCAACGGGCGCAGCAGCGGTTCCTTCGGCATGGCGGGGGGCGGACCCGGCGCCCCGGGCGAGAACCACATCGAGCGGGCGGACGGGCGGGTCGAACGGTTGGGGGCGATCGGGCAAGCCGAGATGGAGCCGGACGACGTGTTCGTCATCAGCACCCCGGGCGGCGGCGGCTACGGTGAAAGCGCGTAACATCGGCTCCATGGAAACCGTTCTTGACGAGAGCTGCCATGCCCGACATTGAATTGGTCGAAGTCAGCCCGCGCGACGGGTTGCAAAACGAGTCGATGCTGTTCGCCACGGCGCAGAAGCTCGAGTTGATCGGGCGCGCGCTGGATGCCGGTGCGCGGCGGATCGAGGCGACCAGCTTCGTGAATCCGAAACTCGTCCCGCAGATGAGCGATGCCGAGGCGGTGGCGGCCGGATTGCCCCGTCGGGACGGCGTCATCTTCATCGGATTGGTATTGAACAAGCGCGGGGCGCTGCGCGCCATCGAGGCCGGCATGGACGAATTGGGCGCGGTGTGTGCGGCGTCCGACGGCTTTGCACGCCGCAACCAAGGTCTATCGTCGGACGAATCGCTCGCCATGTGCGGCGAGGTGGTGCGGCTGGCAAATGAACATGGGCGCCGTGCGCAGATCACCATATCCACCGCTTTCGGTTGCCCCTTCGACGGGGCCGTCGATCCGCAGCGGGTGGTCGATATGGCGCGCGCGGCCGCTGCGTCCGGCCCGCTCGAGATTGCGATCGCGGACTCCATCGGCGTCGCCGGCCCCGGCGAAGTATCGGGACTGGTGCGCCGGGTGGCCGCCGCCATCAAGCCTCTGCCGGTGCGCGTGCATTTTCACAACACGCGCAACACCGGTCTCGCCAATGTGTGGGCGGCGGTCGAGGCCGGCGCGAAGATCGTGGATGCCTCGTTGGGCGGAATCGGCGGCTGTCCGTTTGCGCCGCGCGCCACGGGCAACGTGCCGACCGAAGATGTGGTGTACCTGTTGGAGCGTTCCGGTTATCGGACCGGGCTCAATCTCGACCGGTTGATCGAGTCGGCGCGCTGGCTCGGTTCGACGATGGGGCGCGAGGTGCCGGGGATGCTGAGCCGGGCCGGCGCATTTCCGCCCAGGGACGCGAATTAGGCCTAGCGCGGCTGCATGCGAATGGCGCCGTCCAAGCGGATGATTTCGCCGTTCATGGTTGGTATTTCCACGATGGACTGAACCAACTGCGCGAATTCCTCCGGCTTGCCCAAGCGCGAAGGGAAGGGGATCTGCTTGCCGAGCGAGTCCTGCACTTCCTTCGACAAACCCGCCAGCATGGGAGTCATGAAGATTCCGGGCGCAATCGCCACGCAGCGGATTCCGAGTTGGGCAAGTTCCCGGGCAATGGGCAAAGTCATGCCGGCGATCCCCGCTTTGGTCGCTGCATAGGCGACCTGGCCGATTTGACCTTCGAACGCCGCGACCGAGGCGGTGTGGATCAACACGCCGCGTTCGCCATCCGCGTTGGGGGTGTTGTCGCGCATCAGGGCGGCGGCGGCCTTGTCGCACAGAAAGGTGCCGAGCAGATTGATTCGAATGACCTTCTCGAAATAGTCGCCGGCCATCGGCCCTTCCTTGCCGAGCATCTTTCCCACACCGATGACGCCGGCGCAATTGACCAGCAGATTGAGGCCGTTCATCGCCCGGCGGGCCTCAGCCATCGCGGCGATGACTTGCGATTCGACGCTGACGTCGCATTTGACGAACGGTGCGCCGATTTCCCTGGCCGTGCTGTGCCCGGTTGCCTCCTGCACATCCAAAATGACGGCCTTTGCGCCCGCGGCGAGCACGCGCTCGGCGACTGCGCGGCCCAATCCGGACGCGCCGCCGGTGACGACGGCCAATGTTTGATTGAATTTCATAGCTCGGTTTCCAAGCCTGCGAGCGGGTGAGCGCCCGGGGGCCAGGGCTCTTTGAAGAAACGCTCGATCATCGTCTCGGTGACATCCTGTATCCGGCTCGGCGTCCAGTGCGGCGTGTTGTCCTTGTCGATGATCAAGGCGCGCGTGCCCTCGACGAACTCGCCGTGCACAAAGCACTGTTGCACCATGCCGAGTTCCATGCGAAAGCAGTCCGCCAGGGCCATGCTCTTGCCGCGCTGCAGTTGCCGCAGCGTCACCGCGAGCATGGTCGGCGAGCGTGCTAGAAGGAGCTTAATGGATTGCTGCGCCCAGTCGGCGTACTCGGCGCGCGCTTCCCGCTCGAGGGAGGCCATGATTGCGGATATCGAGGGTTGCGAAAAATGCGCGTCGATCGCCGGCCGCAGCACGCTCAACGAGGGCGCCGGCAGACCCTGCGCCGATTGGGCGTGGATGAGGTGCATCAAGTCGGATCGCGGGTCTGCGCTCCAGTACAATCCGTCGAGGGAATCGCAGAGCGATGCGACGGCGGCCGCAGGCAGGTACACGTCGGCCAGTTGGCAATACAGCGCGTCGGCACCGCGGATTTGTGTGCCGGTCAACGCCAGATAGGGCCCCAGGGACCCGGGCAGGCGCGACAGAAAGTAGCTGGCGCCCACGTCGGGAAATATCCCGATCGCCACCTCCGGCATGGCGATCCGCGTGCGGTCACCGACGATACGCAGGCCCGCGCCCTGGGCAAGGCCCATTCCGCCTCCCATCGTGATGCCGTCCATCAACGCGATGTAGGGTTTGGCGTAGGCATACAGCGCGTAGTCGAGCGAGTATTCGGCAATGAAGAATTCATGATGCAGCGAGCCCGATTCGGTGAGGCTTTGATACAGCGCGCGAATGTCGCCGCCGGCGCAAAATGCCTTGTCTCCTTCGCCGCGGATCAGCACCGCGCGCACCGTCGGATCGAGCGCGCAGGCGCGCAGGCGCGAACGCAACTCGCCGATCATTTCGAAGGTCAGGGCATTGAGCGCGCTGGGGCGATTCAAGGTCAGGATCGCGATCCCGTTGCGAATGTCGCAGAGCACATCCGTTTCGCTCATGGGATCGCCTGGCTCAAGTGTTGGTCCAGTGGGGTTTGCGTTTCTCCAAAAAGGCGTTCACGCCTTCCTGCTGGTCCGCACCGTCGAATAAATCGATGAAGCGTTCGCGCTCCAGGGCGAGTGCCGCGCCGCGCGGTGTGCCGTAGCGCGCCTGGTGTATCAGGCGCTTCGACAAGGCCACGGCACGCGGTCGTAGCGAGGTGACCCTCTGCGCGAGCTCCATGGCCGAGTTCCGAGACTGGCCGCGCGGCACGACTTGTTCGACCAGGCCGATGCGCAACGCCGTCCCGGCATCGAGCCTTTCGTTGGTGAGAATCATGCGCTTGGCCCAGCCTTCTCCGACCAGCCAGGGCAAAGTCTGGGTGCCGCAACCGCACGGCAGCAGTCCGATCGACGCCTCCGGCAGTGCCATTTGTGCATGCTCCTCCGCGATCCGCAGATCGCAGGCGAGTGCGCACTCGAGTCCGCCGCCCATCGCATAGCCGTTGATCGCGGCAATGACGACCGGACGCGCCTCTTGCAGGGCCTCGAACGCCGCGCCGAAGCGTTGTGCCATGAGCCGCGCCTGAACTTTGTCGCCGCCCGCGAAGGCCTTGATATCGGCTCCGGCGCTGAAGAATTTATCGCCGTAACCGCTGAGGACGGCGGCATACACGCTCTCGTTTCGATTCAGATCGCCGACCAGCGTCTCAAGCTCGCGCAGTCCCTCGGCGGTGAACGTGTTGGCGGACGGGTTGTTGATGGTGACGAGCGCGACATGCCCGTCCAATTTGCACTCGATCATGGGCTGCTCCGGTGCGGATTCAAGACGGCCGCTTGAGGAGATTGATGATTGACGAGAAGTCCTGGGTGCCGGCGCCCGCGGCGCTCCACATCTGATAGAGCTGTTGCGCCATTGCGCCCAGGATCACCGGCTGCTTGGCCAGTTTGGCGGCATCGGTGGCGAGCCCGAGATCCTTCAGCATGAGGTCCGTGCCGAAGCCGCCGGAGTAGCCGCGCGCGGCGGGCACGTTATCCATGACCCCGGGGTAGGGGTTGTAGGTATCCGAGCTCCAGCACCGCCCGCTCGAAGAATTGAGGATTCCCGCCAGTACTTGCGGATCGATGCCGAGAGCCGCCCCCAAGCTCATCGCTTCGCAGACACCGATCATGGAGATGCCGAGCAGCAGGTTATTGCAGATCTTGGCGGTTTGACCGGTGCCCACGCCGCCGCAATGGACGATGTGGCGGCCCATGTGCGCAAGAATCGGTTTGATGTGATCGAACAAATCGGGCTCCGCGCCCACCATAAAGGTCAATGTGCCGGCCTCGGCGCCGCCGGTGCCTCCGGAAACCGGCGCATCGGCCATGGGGTGCCCGCGCTTGGCGGCGGCGGCGGCCACTTCTCGCGCCGTATGCGGATCGATGGTGCTCGAATCGATGAAGCGCGCGCCGGGGCCGGCCCCGGCGAGTACACCCTCTGCGCCCAGGTACACCCCCTTCACGTGCGGCGAGGAGGGCAGCATGGTGATCACCAATTCGCCTTGGCTCGCCGCGGCCTTGGCCGAGGCCGCGGCACTCGCGCCCAAGGAGGCGAGCGCCTCCACGTTGCCCGGGACCAAGTCGAATACCGTGAGCGCGTGGCCCGCCTTCAGGAGATTTCGCGCCATCGGCGCGCCCATGTGGCCTAGGCCGATGAACGCGATTTTCATTTGAGGCTGATAGTGGTATTCACACCCGAAGAGACGCTGCTATCCTCGAACCAGCGCGACGTGATGGTCTTGGTTTGCGTGTAGAACTGCACCACCTGTTTGCCGTAGGGTCCGAGATCGCCGAGCTTCGAGCCGCGCGATCCGGTGAAGCTGAAGGACGGAACCGGTACCGGAATCGGCACATTGATGCCCACTTGGCCGACGTCGATTTCGCTCTGGAACTTGCGCGCGGCCGCACCGCTTTGCGTGAAGATACCGGTGCCATTGCCGAACGGGTTGGCATTGACGAGCGCAATCGCCTCGTCCAGGGTATTGACGCCGACGATGACCATCACCGGTCCGAAGATCTCGGTGGTGTAGATTTTCATGGAAGGCCGTACCGCGGAGAATACGGTGGGTCCGATGAAATTCCCGTCTTCGTAGCCGGCGACTTTGATCCCGCGGCCGTCCAATTCGAGTTTGGCTCCTTCCTTGATGCCATCCTCGATCAGCCCCAGGATGCGCTGCTTCGCGCTCTTCGAGACGACCGGTCCCAGATCGGTGCCTTTTTCGCTGCCCGCGTTGACTTTGAGCGCCTTCGCCTTGGCGACGATATCGGGTATCCATTTCTGCGATTCGCCGACCAGCACCGTGACCGATGTGGCCATGCAGCGTTGCCCCGCGGCGCCGAAGGTCGAGCCGACCAGGGCATTGAGCGACTGCTCCTTGTTGGCGTCGGGCAGCACCACCGCGTGATTCTTTGCGCCCATCATGCATTGCGCGCGCTTACCGTGCTGCGATGCAAGATTGTAGACATGCGTTCCCACGGCGGTTGAACCCACGAAGGAGACGGCAACGATGTCCGGATGGGTACAAAGCGCGTCGACCGCGCGCTTGCCGCCGTGGACGATGTTGAGCACACCCGGCGGTATGCCCGCCTGCAGCGCGAGTTCGGCCAACAGCATCGGCGTCATCGGATCCTGTTCCGAGGGCTTGAGCACGAAGGTGTTGCCGCAGACGATGGCCATCGGAAACATCCACAGCGGAATCATCGCCGGAAAATTGAACGGCGTGATGCCGGCGCACACGCCGATCGGCTGGCGAATCGTATAAGTATCGACGCCGCCCGCAACGTTTTCCGCAAACTCGCCGAGCTGCAAGCTACCGATCGAACACGCATGTTCCACAACTTCGAGGCCACGCAACACGTCGCCCTCGGCGTCTGCCAGGGTTTTGCCCTGCTCGGCGCTCAAAGTCTGCGCAATCCGGCTCATGTGCTCGCGCACCAGCGCCTGGAGCTTGAGCATGATCCGTGCGCGCGCCGCGATCGGCGTGTTCTTCCAGGTCTTGTAGGCCTCTTTGGCCGAGACTATCGCGGCATCGATTTCGGCGTCGGTGGCGAACGGCACCTGCGCCAGCACGTGTTGGGTCGCCGGGTTGACGACGTTGAGCCACTCGCTGCTGCGCGATTCGATGAATTTGCCGTCGAGCAGCATTTTGACGGTGGGCGCCTGATCCGCAAGCGCCGCAGGTTGGGTGTTCATGAAGGGTCCTCTCGTGTCGTTAGAGTTCGCGCAATCAGCAGACGTTGAATCTCGCTGGTGCCCTCGTAAATCTGAGTGATGCGCGCATCTCGATAATGCCGCTCCACGCCGTAATCTTCCAAATAGCCGTAACCGCCGTGAATCTGAATGGCCTTCGAGCAGACTCGCTCGGCCATCTCCGAGGCATATAGTTTAGCCTGGCAGGCTTCCGATAGGCAGGGATCCCCGGCGCCGCGCATGCGGGCTGCCTGATGCGTCAGCAGGCGAGCGGCATTGATGGAGGTATGCATGTCGGCCAGCATGTTGGCGATGCTGCCGAACTCGGCAATCGGCCGATCGAATTGCTTGCGCTCCTTCGCGTAGGCGAGCGCTGCCTCGAAGGCGGCCCGGGCGATGCCGATGGCTTGCGCCGCGATGCCGATGCGGCCGCCCTCCAAATTGGACAGGGCGATCGACAGGCCCTTGCCGCGCTCGCCCAGCAAGCACTCCTGCGGGATTCGGCAGTCCGCGAAAGTGATGGTGCAGGTGTCCGAGCCGCGGATGCCGAGCTTGTGTTCCGGCCGGCCGACCGCAAGGCCGGGCGTTGCGGTGGGAACTATGAAGGCCGAGATGCCCTTTTTCTTCAATTCGGGATCGGTTACCGCGAACACGATGGCAATTTTGGCCCGTTTGGCGTTGGTCACGAACTGCTTTGCACCATTCAAGAGCCAGCTGCCGTTCTCGAGGATTGCGCGAGTTTTGAGGTTGTGCGCTTCCGAGCCGGCCTGCGGTTCGGTGAGGCAGAAGCAGCCGATCGCCTTGCCCTGCGCCATGTCGGGGAGATAGCGGCGCTTCTGATCGGCCGTGCCGAATTTGAGGATCGGACCGCATCCCACCGAACTGTGGACGCTCATCAGGGCGGCGGTCGCGGCGCAGCCGGCGGCGATCTCTTCGAGCGCCAACGCGTAAGCCACATAATCGGTATAGGAGCCGCCCCATTCATCGGGTACCATCATCCCGAGCAGGCCCATCTCGCCGAGCCTGGCGACCGCGGCGTCCGAGATCCAGCCGTCCCTGTCCCATTGGGCGGCATGAGGCTTCAACTCCTGGCGCGCGAATTCGCGCGCCGAATCGCGAATCATCCGCTGCTCTTCGCTATAGAATTCCACTGATTAAAATTCCTAAGGGCTTAGACACGAGGGTTGATCGCAGGGACGGCGGACGATGTGAAAGGCATGATAATGACTGGAATTATATACAGTTAGAATTCGAATCGCATGGGATATTCTGCGGCATGAACGCACGCCTGATATTCGCGGCTCTATGGGCGCCGGGTGCGCTTTACTCACGATGGTTTTGCATTCCTGGGAAGCTAACTTATGGCGAACGCCGAAGTGTCTGCGCCGATGATCCCGCCCGGAGCGCGTTTGCGCGCCGCACTCGCCGCCGAGCGCCCGCTGCAGGTGGTCGGGGCAATCAATGCCTATGCGGCACGAATGGCGGCCGCCTGCGGTTTCAAGGCCCTGTACCTCTCGGGCGGCGGAGTTGCGGCGAATTCCCTGGGGGTACCGGATTTGGGGATCAGCACGCTGGACGATGTGCTGACCGACGTGCGCCGCATCACCGACGCCTGCGCCCTGCCGCTGCTGGTGGACGCCGACACCGGCTGGGGCGGGGCATTCAACATTGCGCGCACGGTGAAGTCCTTCATCAAGTTCGGCGCTGCGGGGCTGCACATCGAAGATCAAGTGCAGGCCAAGCGCTGCGGACACCGTCCGGGCAAGGAAGTGGTGCCGCCGCAGGAGATGGTGGACCGCATCAAGGCGGCGGTGGACGCGCGCACGGATCCGCAATTCGTCATCATGGCGCGCACCGACGCCTTGGCCGTGGAGGGCATTGAGCGCGCGATCGAACGGGCCGTCGCCTGTGTCGAGGCCGGAGCCGACATGGTTTTCCCCGAGGCAATCACCGAGCTTGCCATGTATCGGCGCTTCAAGGACGCGCTCGGTGTACCGATCCTCGCCAACATCACCGAGTTCGGCCATACACCCTTGTACACAAGCGCCGAGTTGGGCGCAGCGGGGGTCGATATCGTCCTCTACTGCTGTTCTGCGTATCGGGCGATGAATGCCGCCGCGCTCGCCACCTACCAGGCCATTCGGCGCGACGGCACGCAAAAGAATGTGCTCGATCGCATGCAAAGCCGCGCCGATCTTTACGGTTATCTCGACTACCACGCCTACGAAGCGAAATTGGACCAGCTGTTTGCGCAGGGGAAGGGTAAATGACGGATCTTCAGGCGGCCGGCTCCAAGCCGAAGAAATCCGTGGCGCTGTCCGGCGTCAATGCCGGCAACACCGCGTTGTCAACCGTCGGCAGGACCGGCAATGACCTGCATTATCGCGGCTACGATATTCTCGATATCGCGACGACCTGCGAGTTCGAGGAAATCGCCCATCTGCTGATTCATGAAAAATTGCCGAATCGTGCGGAGTTGGCGGCGTACAAGACAAAGCTGAAGGCGCTGCGCCAGTTGCCGCCCGCGGTGCGCGCCGTTCTGGAGCAATTGCCCGCCGCCAGCCATCCGATGGATGTGCTGCGCACCGGTGTCTCGGCGCTCGGCTGCTGGGTTCCGGAAGCGGCCGGGCATCCGACCGAGGGCGCGCGCGACCTGGCCGACCGGCTGCTGGCTTGCTTGGGATCGATGCTGTGTTACTGGCATCACTTTACGCTGCACCAGCGGCGCATCGAGGTGCAGACGGACGATGATTCGATCGGCGCGCATTTCCTGCATCTGCTGCACGGCCGTAAACCGCCGGCACAATGGGTGCGGGCCATGCACACCTCGCTGATTCTCTATGCGGAACATGAGTTCAATGCCTCGACCTTTACCGCGCGGGTCATCGCCGGCACCGGATCCGACATGTATTCATGCATCACCGGAGCGATCGGCGCGCTGCGCGGCCCAAAGCACGGCGGCGCGAACGAGGTGGCGTTCGAGATCCAAAACCGTTACGCCACGCCCGATGCCGCCGAACAGGACATCAAGCGGCGTGTGGCCGCCAAAGAAATCATCATCGGCTTCGGACATCCCGTGTATACGATTTCGGATCCGCGCAATCAGGTGATCAAAGAAGTCTCCCGCGGCCTGGCGCTTGCCGCCAACCAACCCTTGGCGTTCGCGGTGGCCGAGCGCATCGAGGCGGTGATGAAGGACATCAAGAACCTGTTTCCGAATCTTGATTGGTTTTCGGCCGTTTCCTACCATCTGATGGGTGTGCCGACGGCCATGTTCACGCCGCTGTTCGTCATCAGCCGCACTTCGGGCTGGGCCGCGCACGTCATCGAGCAGCGTATCGACGGCAAGATCATCCGTCCCAGCGCAACCTACGTCGGTCCCGAGAATCTCGAGTTCCGGCCGCTGGCCGATCGACCCTAACCGCCGGCCGAGCCGCTTTCCTTAGCCGAACACCAAGGCTTCCATGTCGCACGACATCAAATCGGCCGAACGGCCCACGCCCGATCATCTGCTCGCCGCCATCGCGGATTATGTATTGGGTCATGAAATCAGGAGTGATCTGGCTTACGAGACCGCGGGCTATTGCCTGATGGATACGTTGGCATGCGGCTTTCAGGCGCTGAAATACCCGGCGTGCACCAAGCTCATGGGTCCGGTCGTGCCGGGCGCCACGCTGACGGGCGGCGCGCGCGTTCCCGGCACATCGTATGAACTCGATCCCGTCAATGCGGCATTCAATATCGGCGCCATGATTCGTTGGCTCGATTTCAACGATACCTGGCTGGCCGCCGAATGGGGCCATCCTTCCGACAATCTCGGCGGCATCCTCGCTGTCGCCGATTACCTGTCGCGCAGCGGCCGGCCGCTCAACGTGCGCGATGTATTGACGGCGATGATCAAGGCGCACGAAATACAGGGCGTGCTCGCGTTGGAAAACAGCTTCAATCGGGTGGGGCTCGATCATGTGCTGCTGGTACGAGTCGCCTCGACGGCGGTGGTGACGGCGCTGCTCGGCGGCGACCGCGACCAGGTTATCAATGCGGTGTCCAATGCCTGGATCGACGGCGGGGCGCTGCGCACCTACCGGCATGCGCCCAACACGGGTTCGCGCAAGAGCTGGGCTGCCGGGGATGCCACCAGCCGAGCCGTGCGCCTCGCGCTGTTCGCGATCAAGGGAGAGATGGGTTATCCGTCGGCGCTGTCCGCCAAGATCTGGGGGTTTCAGGAGGTGCTGTTCAAATCCAGGCACCTGGTGCTGCCTCAACCCTTCGACAGCTATGTGATGGAAAACGTGCTGTTCAAGATTTCGTATCCGGCCGAATTCCACGCTCAGACCGCGGTCGAAGCGGCAATGACTCTGCACCCGCAAATCCAAGCCAAAGTGGGGCTCATCGACCGCGTGACCATCGAAACCCAGGAACCCGGAGTGCGCATCATCGATAAGACCGGACCCCTTGCGAATCCCGCGGATCGCGATCACTGCATCCAGTACATGGTCGCCGTGCCACTGCTGTTCGGCAGGCTCACCGCCTCGGATTATGAGGATCAGGTCGCCGCGGATCCGCGAGTCGATGAGTTGCGGGGTAAAATGCAGGTCAAGGAGAACGCGGAGTTCACGCGCGACTACTACGCGCCGGACAAGCGTTATATCGGCAACGCCGTGCAGGTATTTTTCAAGGACGGCACCGCGAGCCCGCGCGTCCAGGTCGACTACCCCATCGGTCATCGCAAACGCCGCGCCGAGGGCATGCCGGTATTGGTCAAGAAGTTCGACGCCAGCGTCGGCGCGCACTTTGGCGCCAAACAGAGTGCCGCCATCAATCGGATGTTTGGGGACCGGTCCGCTCTGCAGTCGATGGCGGTCAGCGATTTCATGGCGCAGCTGGTCAGCGCCGGGTAAGCGGCGCTGGGCGGATGGCCGCTCAGCACCGGCGCGCCAAAAAAATACCGCGCCTCAGGCGGGGATTATGACGCATCGGGCTTGCCGAAGGCCCCCCGCGTGTGGATAGTGTCCAGATGAAGCGATCCGATTCTCCACGTTCCCGCGATCGGATCTCAAGTCAACAGCAAGTCAATGTGCCCTGCGCGCCGGGCGAAGCGGGCGAGCAGCGCAGGCTTTCCGACAGGCGGCAACGCGTTCTTTGGTCGGTGGTGTCCGGCAGCTTCAATGCGCGACGCCGCCGGCCGCCGCGTCGCATGAACGATTCACGCTATCACTCGCTGGATTGGCACAGCGCTCATTTGTTGGCCGTATCGATCGGCATCCTGCTCCTGAGCGTCGGGGACGCAGTGCTGACGATCACCCTGATGTCCTACGGCGCCGTCGAGGTAAACCCCGTCATGGCGGTGCTGGTCGACGGCAGTCCCGCGCTATTCGTGTCGCTGAAAATGGCGATGACGGGCATCAGCGTCATGTTGTTGGTGTCGCTCGCGCGCTATCGGTTCATGCGTGTGGTGCGGGTCGAGCTGATTCTGTATGGCGCGCTGGCGGGCTACACGATCTTGATCGTGCATGAGTTCGACATGCTGCAGAACGTTCCGGACCTGCGCCTGTTTTGATTTTGAATTGCCGCCTCACATTCCCTATTGCACCGCATTGAGCTAAACTCCGTGCGCGGTTGCAAAATCCCATTCTCCTTCGTATAGCCTTGATGTACTTGAGGTTTCTCCCCGTTCGATGCACTCATGAGCGAACCACTTGCGGATCAATTGGCGGCGACGGCGCTTTATGCTGGAAACGCGGATTTCATCGAGGATCTCTACGAGCGATTTCTAAAGGATCCGGCAGCGGTTGACCCGTCTTGGGCGCGATACTTCCGAGGTCTGCCTGCGACCGGCTCGGATCAGGCCCTTCACAGGCAAATTCGCGAGCGCTTGGCGACCAAGCTGCAACGGATTGCCGGTGCCGGAAGCGCGCCCCGGCATGGGGCCGCCGAGGCGGCGAGCGCCAAGCAAGGGGCGGTGTCGCGGCTGATTCAGATCTATGCGAATCGGGGCCACCTGATTGCGCGTTTGGATCCGCTCGGACTTCAGCAGCGGAGCATGCCCTACGTGCTCGATCTGGAATATTTCGGGTTGGGCGCTGCGGATTTGGATACGGAGTTCTTCACCGGCAGCCGCAATGAGGCGATCGCCGAGCGCGCTACGCTCAAGGATATTCTGGCGACCCTCAAATTCATTTACACCGACACCATCGGCGCGGAATTCGCGCATGTGTCCGATACGGACGAGCGGCTCTGGCTGCAGGATCGGTTTCAATCGGCGCGAATTCAGCACCGCTTCAGTGTCGAGGAGAAGAAGAATATTCTTTGGCAGCTGACCGCCGCCGAGGGGCTGGAACGCTATCTGCACACCAAATATGTGGGCCAAAAGCGCTTTTCGCTCGAAGGCGCAGACAGTCTCATACCGCTGCTCGACGATTTGGTGCAGCAAGGCGGCAAGGCCGGCATCGAGGAGACCATCGTCGGCATGGCGCATCGCGGCCGCCTCAACGTGCTGGTGAATCTGCTCGGCAAATCTCCCAAAGATCTGTTCAGCGAATTCGAGGGTCATTACGATCACGACAATCTGCGCGGCTCGGGCGACGTCAAGTATCACAAGGGGTTTTCCGCCGATCTGAAAACCGGCTCCGGCAATGTGCATGTCGCCCTGGCCTTCAACCCCTCGCACCTCGAGATCGTCAATGCGGTGGTGGAAGGTTCGGTGCGCGCGCGGCAAGAACGCCGCGGAGATGCCAAGGGCGACAAGGTGCTCGCGGTCCAGATACACGGCGACGCCGCGTTCGCCGGTCAGGGCGTCATCATGGAAACGCTGCAGCTGTCGCAGGCGCGCGGGTTCTATACCGGCGGGACGGTGCACCTCATCGTCAACAACCAGGTCGGCTTCACCACCAGCGATCCGCGCGATGCGCGTTCGACTCTGTACTGTTCCGATGTGGCGAAAATGGTGGAAGCGCCGATCTTTCACGTCAATGCGGATGATCCCGAAGCGGTTTGTTTCGTGGCGCGGTTCGCTCTCGACTACAGAATGAGATTTAACAAGGATGTCGTCATCGATCTCGTGTGCTATCGAAGGCACGGCCACAACGAAGCCGATGAGCCGGCGGCGACTCAACCGGTCATGTACCAGGTGATCCGCAAGAAGCCGACGGTACGGCAGCTGTATTCGGAAAAACTCGCGGCCGACGGCGTTCTGTCGGCTGCCGACGCCGCGACGATGATGGATCAGTACCGCAACGGCTTGGATGAAGGCAAGCCGCAGGCTCGCGCGGCGCTCGGGCTGATCGGCAACAAGTACACCGTCGATTGGAGCGAATATATGGGCACCGATTGGTCGGAGCCGGTCGCCACCGCGGTCGACATGGGCCGCTTGCGCGCGCTGGGTCGCGCGATTACCACGTATCCGGCGGACTGGAGCTTGCACCCGCGGGTGTTGGCGATCATGCGCGCGCGCGAGCGCATGGTGGCCGGCGAACTCGCGCTCGACTGGGGTTGCGCGGAGAGCCTGGCCTACGCCAGCCTGCTTCAAGAAGGCTACCTGGTGCGTCTCACCGGGCAGGACAGCGGCCGCGGCACGTTCTTCCACCGCCACGCGGTTCTGCACGACCAAACCACCGGGCGGCGCTATATTCCGCTGCAGCACCTGGTCAGCAACCAACCCACCTTCACGGTAATCGATTCGATACTGTCCGAAGAGGCGGTAATGGGTTTCGAGTACGGCTATTCGACCACCGAGCCGCGTTGCTTGACGATTTGGGAAGGCCAGTTCGGCGATTTCTGCAACGGCGCGCAAGTGATCATCGATCAGTTCATCAGCTCGGGCGAGGCAAAGTGGGGCCGCCTTTCGGGCATCACGCTGTTCCTACCGCACGGTTACGAAGGCCAAGGTCCGGAGCATTCGTCGGCGCGCCTCGAGCGGTTTCTGCAGCTCTGTGCCGAATACAACATCCAGGTTTGCGTGCCCTCGACGCCCGCGCAGATGTTCCATATGTTGCGCCGGCAGATGGTGCGCGCATTACGCAAGCCGCTGATCATCATGACGCCCAAGAGTTTGCTGCGTCATCCGCTGTCGGTGTCGCGACTGGAAGAGCTTGCAGCCGGCGGATTTCGTCCGGTGATCGATGAAATCGACGAACTCGATGTCGCTGCGGTCACCCGCGTCGTGCTGTGCAGCGGCAAGGTATATTTCGACTTGTTGAAGATGCGTCGCGAAGACAAAGCAAATGGGGTGGCCATCGTTCGCATCGAACAGCTGTACCCGTTCGCATCCGATGATTACGCGGCGATCGTGCGCAAATACTCGAATGCCCGCGAAATCATCTGGTGTCAGGAGGAGCCGCAAAATCAGGGCGGCTGGTACCAAATTCGACACCGCCTGCAGTCCCCGCTCGGCCCGCAGCACGAGCTTTTGTACGCGGGACGGCCCGGGGCGGCGGCTCCTGCCACCGGCATCGCGGCGTTGCACGAACGGCAACAGAAAAATCTGGTCTCCGCGGCGCTGCATAGCGCGCCGCCGGAAGAGTCCTCGCGCCGAACGATGCGCCTACCGGCAGCTCAAACTGGGACGGGTACATGACAATCGAAGTTCGCGTGCCGCAGCTGCCCGAATCGGTGGCCGACGCCACGCTCGTTGCCTGGCGCAAACGGCCGGGCGAGGCCGTGGCGCGCGACGAAAATTTGGTCGACTTGGAGACGGACAAGGTGGTGCTCGAGGTGCCGGCGCCGGTGGCCGGCGTGCTCAAGGAGATCAAGCTCGTCGACGGCGCAACGGTGACCAGCGGCCAGATCCTGGCGTTGATCGAGGAAAGCGCAACCGCCGCCGCCGTGACCCCAACCGCGACGACCCCAGCCGCGACGACCCCAACCGCCGCCGCTACCGCCACCGCGGCCAAGGCCGCCGTTCCGGCCGCGGTTGCCGCCAAGCTGAGTCCCGCCGCCAAGCGAGTGGCCGAGGAAAACAAGGTGGATCCCCAGACAGTGGTCGGGTCCGGTCGCGACGGGCGCCAGGAGCAACGCGTACCCATGACCCGCCTGCGCGCGCGCATTGCCGAACGCATGGTGCGGGCGCAGGCCAAGCAGGCGCTGTTGACCTCGTTCAACGAGGTGGATTTGCACGCGGTCAACGAATTGCGCGCCCGCTATAAGGAACCGTTCGAAAGGCAATACGGCCACAAGTTGGGATACATGTCGTTCTTCGCCAAAGCTTGCATCGAAGCGCTGAAGAAGTTTCCATCCGTCAACGCCTCGGTCGATGGCAGCGACATCGTGTACCACGAGTACTTCGACTTGGGCATCGCCGTTTCGACCGATCGCGGCTTGATCGTGCCGGTATTGCGCGGTGCGGATCAGTTGAGTTTCGCGGAGATCGAGAAATCCGTCGCCAATTACGCCTCACGAGCGCGAGCCGGAACCATCACCATCGAGGAGTTGACCGGCGGCACCTTCACCATCACCAACGGCGGTGTCTTCGGCTCTCTGCTCTCGACGCCCATCGTCAATGCGCCGCAAAGCGCCATTTTGGGCATGCACAAGATTCAGGATCGCGCGGTCGTGATCGCCGGCCAAGTCGTCGTGCGTCCGATGATGTACGTGGCGTTGACCTACGACCATCGCCTCATCGACGGGCGCGAAGCGGTGCAGTTTCTGGTGTGGGTCAAGCAGTGTTTGGAGGATCCGGCGCGGATGGTGCTCGGGATATGAGCGATGCC
>Ga0207927_1000148_pt1 | contig 28368 bp, 28 predicted proteins | sample NGESurdeep072012_2_FD_184456 | JGI IMG/M metagenome (GOLD analysis project Ga0207927, IMG submission 184456) | Arctic peat soil microbial communities from Barrow, Alaska - NGEE Surface sample 210-2 deep-072012 (SPAdes) | ecosystem: Environmental > Terrestrial > Soil > Wetlands > Peat ... | reverse complement strand
CGAGGCCGCAACCCACGAAGCCAAAGACGTCACGGACGCACTCGATGATGCCCTGACCATCGTCGGACGCTGCCACGAGACCTACATGGAAGCGAGCCCAATGCTACGGCGCCTGATGAACCAGACCATGTTCGAGCGGCTACTCATCCGCAGCGACAACATCGGATGCGAACAGCAACCGACCTTCCGGCACATCACCCGCCTGGGACGCGGCTGCCAGACCCCCGCCAAGCCCCGGAACCCCCGGAAACGGCAAGACCCCCAACTTTTCGGGGGCCTTGGTTCCAACATAGAGCAAATGGTGCCGGAGGAGGGACTCGAACCCCCGACACGCAAATTATGATCGCTTCCCGGCTCCTTGAAATTGGCTCTGCTAAGCGGATTTAAGCCCAAGAAATATGGCCCGTTTGCGAGCCGGCGCGGCCCTCTAGGGAAATCCTGGGGAAATCCGCGGCGCCTTCTCGCAAGCTGCTCAGGGGACCCGTCGCCACCCCAGCATATGGCGCATAGTCAGGCGCTGCGGAGCAGGTCTGCGACTACTTCGGCAGGCCGTTGATGGCGCCGTGCGGCCAACTGTTGTAGCCGCTCGGCGTCCTCATCCTCGACGCCGACGACGATCGTCAGCTTGGCGTCCGGGTTGCCGACATGTGCCTCGACGTATCGTGGGTCGACGGCTGTCAGGTCAGCATCAAAGTCGCCGGGCTGGGGATCAGGGTCTGTCCAAGGGTCGTTAGTCATCTTCAGCTCCTAAGCAGTTTACGCTCGCGGGGCGAAGAATCCCAGCCGGTGATGATCAGCCAAGTTGTCGGGTCGAGGGTCTGCTCGATGACCAGCGTCAAGGTCCGCCCGCCGTCGGTGTGGCCGATGAGCAGTCGACGTTTGCCGGCGGGCGTCTTATGCGGGTTGCGCACGACGACGTGAGCGTTTCGAGGGATCTGACGTGCATCGTGGGTCGCGATGCCACGGGCTCCGAGCTTGTCGATCGCAACCTCGGTGACGAGCAGTTCGATAATCGCGTCGGGCATGCCACAGGTCTATCGAACCCAGATGTCGTCGTGGTGCGGCGGCCCACCGCTCGCACTCCATGATGTTTGTGATGTTTGGCGCTCGACCTCATCCCGACCATCTGAGTGCGGCGAGGGAGTGCGCGCTCTCCGGGGCTGCAACGCCTGTTGGATCGAAGCTCAGTCGCTACATTGCTCGTGGGCCGTACACCTGTTCAGGTGAGCCTACGGTCCATCTTGAGACAAGCCCTGGGAGACCGGGGCTTGTGTTCTTAAGCGCGTGTGGTGCTTGCAGCGCCAGTGCCTCATCGCAGACGTCACGCCCGGTCGACGCGGACAGGCGTTCCGTCTGGGCGGATAAATGAGATGTCGATCCCGAGTCGCATCGCGTTGGCGATGTTGGCTAGCTGACCGAGCGTGAGATTGCGACGGCCGGCTTCGACGGCGGAGAGATAAGACGGGGAGACCCCGAGGCGCTCGGCGACCTCGGCTTGGGTGAGCCCGAGCGCTTGGCGGGTCTCTTTGAGCTCGCGGCCGACGACCTTCGCGTGGATCTCGGATACCGCGGTTCGTGGCACGAGGCTCAGGCGGCGCTGGGGTAGTGGAAGCTGGCGGCGACCGGCTCGGCCGTGGCGACGTCGATGACGTTGACGTGGAGGTCTCCGTTGCGATAACCGAAGAGCTGCAGTCGTGCCCAGCGCTCTGCGCCATCAGCTCGCGTGATGCGCTCCGCGGTCTCGGGGTCGATGATCGCGAGGTCGGGGTTGATCCAGTCGGCGTGCGGCCCGCTAATGCTCACGTCGTCGCCATCGGCGAGCAGCTGCGCGACAGGCAGCTCGATCCACTCTTTGGTGTCTGGGTCGCGCTCGAATGTCGCGAAGTTGACTCGGATCATCAGGAAGCGCCCCGTCGGGTCTGCGGTTGACCTCTTGAGTCAAGATGCTACAGCGGCGTACGGAAGGTATGCCGGACATTTCAGGACTCGCCCGGCCCTCTATGGGCGCATGGTGCTGAATTTGGCAGCAGCTTGCTGCCAAATTCATCCGAAGGCGAACACAGGACTCCCACACCGGTTCGGGCAGGTCCCCTTCTGATCCCGAACCCCGCTCCCTTGACGGCGGCCATTTGCCGCGCAGCGACCTCCGCGCCCCAACACGGCCCTCCAGGGAAATCCCTGGGGAAATCCGCCGCCCCCGCGATACTCTCCAAAGATGCGCATTTGCAGGTCTTTTCTAGTGCCGGAGGAGGGACTCGAACCCCCGACACGCGGATTATGATTCCGCTGCTCTAACCGACTGAGCTACTCCGGCCCGGACGAGCGGGAGTCTAGCCGCAGCCAGGCGCGGATGGCGCCTGCCGCGCGCTGCGAGCAGACCCCGCCAGATCGTCCCGCTTTGAGATCTCGATCGCGCGGGCGCGGGCGCGCAAGACACCCGCTCGCGCCACAGGCTAGCCTCGCGTGCGATGTCCTCACCGATGCTGCTGGCCGTACCGAACGTTTCAGAGGGCCGCTCAGGGAGTGCCGTCGAGGCGATCGCCCAGGCCTTCGCGCCCAGCCTGTCCCCGCCCGAGACGGTGGCGGAGCACCCGCGGTTGCTGGATGTCCACTCGGACGCCGATCACCACCGCTCGGTATTCACGCTCGCGGGGCGCCAGGGCGCCCTCGCGGACGCGCTGTTGGCGGGAGCGCGTGTGGCGGTGGAGCGCATCGACGTGATGAACCGCTCCCAGAGCGAGCGCGAGCTCGCCCAGCATCCGCACGTGGGAGCCCTCGATATCGTCCCGATCGTCTACCTCGATCCGGGCGCACGCGGGGCTGCTTGCGCCGAGGCGCTCGTTGTGGCGGACCGGCTCGCCGAGGAGCTGGGCCTACCGGTGTTCCTCTACGGCGAGCTCACCGCCGGTGAGAGGCACCCGGCCAGGAGCAGGGCGCAGCTGCGACGCGGCGGCGTGGCCGCCCTGGCGCAGCGGATGGCGTCCGGCCGGGGCGAGCAGGAGGGAGCCACCACAGGTCTCACCCCCGACTTCGGGCCACCGCGTATGCACCCCACAGCGGGAGCGGCGCTCGTGGCGGTGCGCCCGCCGTTGGTTGCTTTCAACCTGCAGCTCGCGCCGCCGGCCACGCTGGATGAGGCCCGCAGGATCGCGGCGCTCGTCCGCGAGGGTGGCGAGGAGGGGCTGCCGGGACTGCGCGCGATCGGGGTCTCGCTCGGAGGGTCTGTGGCCCAGGTGTCGATGAACGTCGAGCGACCCTTCGACCTCCCGCTGGCGAGGGTCGTGGAGGCCGTTGGCCGCCACGCGGCGATCGCGAGCGCCGAGCTCGTCGGGCTCGCTCCCGCGTCCGCGCTGGAGGGTTTTCCGCAGGAGCTGCCCATGCCCGGATTCGACCCCGCCCGCCACGTGATCGAGAACGCATTAGGCTCCTGGTAGTGGCTCAGACCAGACGCAAGCGCCAGACCAAGCACCGTGGCAACGCCGCCGGGGTCGTGGAGTCGCGCGGTCGGACGGGCCGCAAGCCGACGGCGGCCGAGAAGAGCGGCGACGCGCGTGCCCTGGCCAAAGAGCGCGAAGCGCTGCTCGACAAGCGCGACCGCCCGCCCACCTGGCGCGGCGCGTTCGTCAAGTCCATGTTCGCCACGATCGTGATGCTGCTGATCGTGATCCTGGTCCTGCACCAGTCAAACCAGGCCATCGGGCTGTTCCCGATCGTGCTCGCGGGTTACACGGCCGTGAGCTACTACACCGACAGGTGGGCCTTCAGGCGACGTCAGCGGCGCAAAGCCGACCAGGGCGGTGGCGGGAAGGCGGCCGCAAGATGAGCTCGCTGGACGTGCGCGCGTTCACCGTCGGTCCGGTGCAGGAGAACTCCTACATCGTCCGCGCCGACGCGCAGAGCACACGTGCGGTCATCGTCGATCCGGGCGAGGAGGCCGAGCGCCTGCTCGCGGCGGCCGAGTCGCTCGGGGTCGAGATCGAGGCGATCCTGATCACCCACTGCCACTTCGACCACATCGGTGCGGTGGCGCCGATCGCGCGGGCCACCGGCGCGCCGGTCTACTGCCCGGAGATCGAGCGTCCGGTGCTGGCCGACGTGATGAGCTGGGTGCCGCCCGGCTTCGGGCCGTTCGAGAGCTACGAGGCCGATCACACGGTCTCGGGGGGCGAGCGGCTGAGCCTTGCAGGGCTCGACATCGAGGTTCTCTCCACACCGGGCCACAGCCCGGGCCACGTGACCTACGCTGTCTCGGGAGCGCTGCTGTCCGGCGATGTCCTCTTCCAGGGCTCTGTTGGACGCGTGGATCTGCCGGGCGGTGACTGGGCCACGCTGGAGCATTCGATCGAAGGGTTGCTGAGGGCCCACCCGCGGGAGACCGTGGTCTATCCCGGCCACATGGGTGTGACCACGCTGGGGCGCGAGTACGACACCAACCCGTTCCTCTCAGAGCTTCGCGCTCGCCTCCCGCACGAGGCCACGGCCGACGCGCCGGCCCGGCCACGTTGAGCGACTCCAAGATCAAAGCGCCGCGAGGCACCTTCGACGTGCTCGGCGAGGACGCCGCGGCCCGCTCTGCCCTCGAGGCGCGCGCACGCGCGATCCTCGAGCGCGCCGGATACGAGCGCATCGAGACCCCCGTCATGGAGGCCACCGAGCTGTTCGCGCGTGGGGTGGGCGCCTCGACGGACATCGTGCGCAAGGAGATGTTCACGTTCGAGGACGCCGCCGGGCGCTCGCTCACGCTGCGCCCTGAGGGCACCGCCCCGGTCTGTCGCGCCTACGTGGAGCACGGGATGCACAAGCGCCGCCAGCCGGTGAAGCTGTGGTACCTGTCGAGCTTCTTCCGCCACGAGCGCGCCCAGGCGGGGCGCTACCGCCAGTTCTGGCAAGTGGGGGCCGAGGCGCTGGGCTCGGAGGACCCGGCCGTGGACGCCGAGTCGATCGTGCTGCTGGCCACGCTGCTCGCCGAGCTCCAGGTCAGAGAGGTGCGCCTGCGACTCGCGAGCCTCGGAAGCACCGAGAGCCGCAGCGAGTACCGCGAGCGCCTGCAGGCCCACCTGCGTGCCAACGAGCAGGACCTCTCCGAGGATGTCCGCTCGCGCATCGAGGACAACCCGCTGCGCGCCTTCGACTCCGATCACCCGGGCACGCGTGCGGTGATGGAGGGCGCGCCCCGGCTGCTCGACCATCTCAGCACCGAGGACGCCGAGCACTTCGCCGAGGTCCGCGCGCTGCTGGACGGGGCGGGCGTGAGCTACGAGGTCGACTCGACGCTCGTTCGCGGACTGGACTACTACACGCGCACCGTCTTCGAGTTCACCTCCGACGCCCTGGGCGCCCAGAGCGGGGTGGGGGGCGGGGGACGCTATGACGGCCTGGTCGAGCAGCTCGGGGGCCCGCCCACCCCGGGCATGGGCTGGGCGGCAGGCATCGAGCGGATCATGCTCGCCGGCGAGGCGCCGCCGACGGCGCCGGCGCCCGTTGAGCTGTTCGTCGCCATCGAGCACGCGCGCGCAGACGTGCGCAGGGCGGCGTTCTCGCTGCTCAGCGAGGCGCGCTCGGCCGGGCTGGCGGCGCAGATGGACCTGGGCGGACGCTCGCTCAAAGGCCAGCTCGGGCATGCAGGCGCGCTGGGGGCGCGCTTCGTGGCGATCGTGGGCGACGGGCAGACGACGCTCAGGGACATGCAGGGCGGCGGGCAGACACCGCTCGCGACAGGGGCCGTGGTACACGCGGTCCTGCGCGGCCACCACGCCCTCTGAGGCTCTTCAGCCGTCCAGCGCGCATTGCCCCGTTCAACTTCTGCGGCGAAATTGCCGAAGTAGTGGGCGATGGCTCAGATCTCCCGTCCCTTCCAGGTAGCGCTTGTGGTGATCGCGCTGTTCGCCGCCGTGTGGGTGTTCGCTCTGCACAGGCATTCCGCCCCCAGCAGCGCAAGCTCCGCGCCGGTCGCATCGAGCGCCACGACCACGCCCGCCCCGGCTGCAGCCAAAGCGTCGGCGCCCAGCTCCGCCGCTGGCGGGCAGGGAGCCGCATCGAAGATCTATCACGGCTCTGCACCCGGTGTGACGGGTCTGACGCGTGCGGTCGCCAAAGCCCACGGTGCCGTCGCTGCCTCGGAACGCGACGCCAAGCAATTTGAAAAGCAGTCGGCCGAAACATCGAGCACCGCGAGCACCACCGCCGCGAGCTCCACCTCCCGGCCTGCAGCCACCTCCACGACCACAGCGGCCACCAAGGCCCCGACGCACGCGTCCGGCGCTTCCACCCACGTCGCGGCGCCGTCTCGCCAGCAGGCGGTAGAAGCTGCCTTGAAGCAGGGTCGGGTCGCCGTGCTCCTGTTCTGGAACCCAAAGGGCTTCGACGACGCGCTCGTGCACCGCGAAGTCCAGCGCCTGGCATCGCACAAGGGGATCGCCGTCTACCAGGCCGCGCCGAGCCAGGTCTCATCCTTCGGCTCGATCACGCGCGGCGTGCAGGTCGATGGCACGCCGACCATCCTGATCGTGGCCAAGAGCGGCAAGACGACGGTGCTGACGGGTTTCACAGACGTCTACTCCATCGAGCAGGCGATCAGCGAAACACGTCACGCCTAGCCGTACACTCGCTCGTGTGAGCACGAGCGCAGAAGAGCTGACCAGCCACCTGGAACGTCCGCTCGGGCGCGGGCATTCGCCGAGCGAGGGCGTGACCGGAGCTGCCGGCGGTGCGGCCTGCGGCGATCTGATCCGCATCTCCATCTCCGTGGACCGCGCGAGCGGCGAGGGCGTGATCGAGGACGCGGGCTTCGACGCGAGCGGTTGCGGCGCGACGATCGCCGCGGGCAGCGCCGTCGTGGGCATGATCCGCCACAGCCCCCTGCTGCAGGCGGCGCGCATCGGCGCGCAGGACATCGCCGAGGAGCTCGGCGGGCTGAGCCCGGCCAAGCGCCACGCGGCCGAGCTGGCTGCCGACGCTCTGCACCGCGCGCTCGGTGGCGCGGCCCGCACCCAGGTCAAGCTCATGCCGCGACCCGGACGGACACTCGTGGCGATGAGCGGCGGCGTGGACAGCGCGGTTGCCGCTCTGCTCGTCTGCGAGGACGGCGGGGAGCCTGTGGGCGTCACGCTCGAGCTGTGGTCTGACCCCGAGAACGACGGGGAGCTGAGCTGCTGCTCGGCCCAGGCCGTTCGCGGCGCACGCGAGCTGGCACACGGCCTGGGCATGCCCCACCTGTCGATCGACCTGCGCGCCGAGTTTCGCGCCGGGGTGGTCGAAGACTGGCTGGCAGACCACGCTGCGGGGCTCACCCCGAACCCGTGTGTGCGTTGCAACGGTCACGTTCGCCTCGACGCGATGCTCGAGCTGGGGCAGCGCCTGGGGTCGGAGACGTTGGCCACCGGCCACTATGCGCGTGTCCACACACCTGTGCCCCCGTGCGAGGGCGCCCAGCCGCCCGCGGGCGGGCCGGTGCTGCGCACGGCCGCAGACGTGGGCAAGGATCAGAGCTACGTCCTCTGTGCGCTGTCACCGGAGTCGCTGGGGCGGCTGCGCTTTCCGCTCGGGGAGCTGCGCAAGCCGGAGGTTCGCGAGCTGGCAGGGGACGCCGGGCTGGCTGTGGCCGCCAAGCGGGACTCGCAGGACCTGTGCTTCCTCGCTGGCACACGCCATGATGCCTTCCTCGAGCGTCACGGAGGCCTGGGCGCCCGTCCTGGACCCATATTGGATCTCGACGGGAGCACGCTCGGAGAGCACGCGGGCGCTCACGTCTACACCGTGGGCCAGCGTCACGGTCTGGGCATCTCGGCGCCTCAGCCGCTGTACGTGCTGGCGACGGACGCCTCCTCGAACACGGTCACGGTCGGTCCGCGCGGCGAGCTGCTCACGCGCGAGCTGGCGGTGCGCCAGGTGGTGCTCCACCGCGACGGGTGCTGCGTGGACGGCGTGCGCGTGCGCGCCCACGGTCGTCGCTTCGTCTGCAGTATCAGCGGGGAGCCGCCTGCCGGGCTCCACGAGCGCCTGCAGGTCGAGCTCGAGGATGCGGGCGAGCGAACGGCCCCGGGCCAGATCGCATGCCTTTACTCCGGGGATCTGCTCGTCGGCTACGGCACGATCGCCTGACCTAAGATCGTCCGACGATGATGAGCTCTGACGAGATCCGCGAGCGCTATCTGAGCTTCTTCGAGGAGCGCGGGCACCGGCGCATACCGTCGGCGTCGCTGGTGCCCTCGGCGCACGATCCCTCGGCGCTCCTGACGGTGGCGGGCATGCACCCGCTGAAGCCCTACTTCCTCGGGCAGGAAAAGCCGCCGGCGCTGCGCCTGACGAGCTGTCAGAAGGTGTTCAGGACGGTGGACATCGACAACGTGGGCAACACCGCCAGACACCTCACGTTCTTTGAGATGCTCGGCAACTTCTCCTTCGGGGACTACTTCAAGCACGAAGCGATCGCGCTCGCGTGGGAGCTCTCGCGCGAAGTGTTCGGCTTCAGCGACCAGGACATCTGGGTGACGGTGTTCGAAGGCGACCAGGGCCTCGGCCTCGGCCCGGACGAGGAGGCGATCGCGCGCTGGCGCGAGCTCGGCGTGGCGCCGGAGCGGATCGTGCGCTGCCCGCGCTCTGAGAACTTCTGGCAGGCGGGTCCCAGCGGCCCCTGTGGTCCCTGCTCGGAGCTGTACATCGATCGTGGGGTCGAGCATGGCGCGCCCGAGGACCTGCCGGGTGGCGAGAACGAGCGCTTCCTGGAGTACTGGAACCTGGTGTTCATGCAGTACGACCAGCAGCCGGCCTCCAACGGCGCCAGCCCCGTGCTCAAGCCGCTTCCGGAGAACAACATCGACACGGGCCTCGGCCTGAACCGCATGGCGGCGATCCTCCAGGGCAAGGAGTCGGTGTTCGAGACCGACCAGTTCCAGCCCCTGATCGATCTGGGCGAGGAGCTCTCGGGCCGCCGCTACCGCGAGGACTTCGCGACCGACCGCGCGATGCGCATCCTGGCGGACCATTCGCGCGCGATGACCTTCCTGGTGGCCGACGGCGTGGTTCCCTCGAATGAGGATCGAGGCTATGTGCTGCGCCGGGTGATGCGCCGCGCGATCCAGCAGGGCCGGGCGCTCGAGCTCGAGCCGGGCTTCCTCAACCGCTATGCGGAGCGGGTGGGCGAGCTGATGGGCGGCGCCTACCCCGAGCTGATCGAGAACGGGGAGGCGATCGAGATGTGGCTGGCGGCCGAGGAGGAGGGCTTCGGGCGGACCCTCGCCCAGGGCATGGCGACACTTGCAACTCACATCGATCAGGCCCGCTCCTCCGATAGCGAGACGATTCCCGCCGATGAGGTCTTCCGCCTGCATGACACCTACGGCTTCCCTTACGAGATGACAAGCGAGCTGCTGGCCGAGCAGGGCCTGTCGATCGAGGGGGACTTCGAGCGTCTGATGGAGCAGCAGCGCGCGCGCGGGCGCGCGGGCGCGCGAGTCGGCTCTTCCGGGAACACTTCCGGAAACAGCACCGAGGCGGCCCAGGATCGCGCGCTGGCGGGCTCGTTCGTCGGCGAGAGCGGCTTCACGAGCACGTTCACCGGCTATGAGACCGAGGAGCAGCAGACGACTGTGGGCGCCGTGCAGAGCGTCTCGGCCAACGGCGGCGGTGAGGGGCGCTACCTGGTCAAGCTCGCCGAGTCCCCGTTCTATGCGGCGGGCGGAGGTCAGGTGGCTGACGCGGGCACGATCGAATGCGAGGACGGAGACTGTCGCGCGCGGGTGGAGGACGTGTTCCGCCTCGGTGACGATCAAGCGCTGGCGGTGGTGGTGGAGCAGGGCACCCTCGCGCCCGGCGAGGCGGTGGTGGCGAGGGTTGACAGGGTGGCGAGACACGCCACCGAGTGCAACCACACGGCCACGCATCTGCTGCAGGCGGCCCTGCGCGAGGTGGTGGGCAGCCACGTGCGCCAGGCCGGCTCGTATGTGGGGCCGGACAAGCTGCGCTTCGACTTCAGCCATGGCCAGGGGCTGAGTGCGCAGGAGCTGCGCGCGGTGGAGGACCGGGTGAACGGGTGGATCTCGCTCAACGACCCCGTGCGCGCGATCACCACAACGCTCGATGAGGCCCGCAGCCTCGGTGCGATGGCGCTGTTCGGCGAAAAGTACGGAGACGTGGTGCGGATGGTGCAGATCGGCGACGGGCACTATTCGCGCGAGCTGTGCGGTGGCACCCACGTTCGCTCCACCGCCGAGATCGGACCCTTCAGGATCCTCAGCGAGACATCCAGCTCGGCCAACGTGCGCAGGATCGAGGCGGTGACCGGGCCGGCCGCGGTGGAGCTGCTGCGCGAGCACGACCGCCTGCTCGGCGAGATCGCAGCGCAGCTGCGCACCCGTCCGGAGGATGCGCCGGGCGCGGTGCAGAGGCTGAGCGAGGAGCGCAAGCAGCTGGAGAAGAAGATCAAGGAGGGCGGGGTTCGGGATGGCTCGGCCGGGCAAGCCGATGTCGAGGGCCTGGCTGCTCGAGCCGAGGAGATCGACGGCGCGCAGGTGCTCACGGCGGCCGTGGAGGTGCCCGACGCGAAGGCCCTGCTCGATGTGGTGGACCGCTTGAAGGGTCGCCTGCAGGACGCCGCGATCCTACTCGGCACGGCTGCCGATGGGCGCGTGCACCTCGTGGCGAGCGTGGCGCCGGCGCTCGTGGAGCGCGGAGTCAGGGCGGGCGCCGTCGTGAAGGCCGCCGCGCAGGTGGTGGGCGGTGGAGGAGGGGGCCGCGACACGATGGCCCAGGCCGGCGGCCGCGACCCCGAGAAGCTCGCCGAGGCGATCGACGCGGCCCGCGCCGCAATCGAGTCCGCGCTCGCGGGCTGAGCGGGCTGTGCGCGTGCTGGCCCTGGACTACGGCAGCGCGCGCTGTGGCTGCGCGGTGAGCGATACCACCGGAACGATCGTGACGCCGCTCGCAGAGGTCGAGCGTCCGGCGAGCAGGCGCGGCATGGCGCGGCTGCGCGAGCTGGTGAGCGAGCGTGAGGTCGGGCGGGTGATCGTCGGCCTGCCGTTGTCGCTGGCAGGCTCGGACACCGAGCAGACGCGCGAGACGCGTGAGTTCGCTCGCCGGCTGGCGCGGGGGCTCGGCGAGGGGGTTCCCGTGGAGATGCACGACGAGCGCTTCACCACCCGCATGGCCCAGCGAATGGAGGGCCCGTTCGGCGCGAGCGAGGACTCGCGTGCCGCCGCTCACCTCTTGGAGAGCTGGCTCTCCTCCCAATCGCGTTAGGGTCCTGGTTCTTGTCTCGCGGCGATCGATCACGAGAGGAAGGGCAGCGCACCCCCGAGCAGCGCGAGCGCGATCGCGAAGAGCGGGAACGTCGGCGCGCGCTGCGCTCGGGAGTCGCCCCTGTGCCCGATTCCGCCACGCCGCCCAGCGCTCCCGCCGACGTGTTTCCCCCACCGGGCGAGCCGCTTCACGAGCATCCCGACACCGAGGAGCCTGAACCATTCGCCGCGCCGGCGGGGACGCCCGAGCCGCGCGGGGCGGGCGCAGAGCCACTCGAGGCGCACACGCCGGCGCCGGTCGAGCCGCAGCCGGTCGAGTCGCAGCCGGTCGAGCCGCAGGCCGTCGCGCCGGAACCGGTCGAGCCGCAGCTGGTCGAGCCGGCGGCGGGGGACGAGCTGCCGCCGCCCGTGCCACCGCCGCCCGTCGTGATCGGCCGCTCCGCGACGGCCTCGGCGGGGGCGCATGCCTCGCATGGGCGGTCGAGGCGCTCGCCGGTCGCTCGCCTCGCGGCGCTGGTGGCGATCGCGGCTGCGCTCGCGGCTGCCGGAGTGCTGGTGGCCAAAGCCCTGCAGGGCGAACACCAGGGCAAGGCCCCGGTCACGGGGGTGGCGATCAGGGTGCTGATCCCGGAGGGCAAGACGCGCGTGCAGATCGCACAGATCGCCGCCAAGGCGGGACTCAAGGGCAGCTATCGGAGCGCCTCCGAGCGCTCGTCGCTGCTCGACCCGGCTCACTACGGCGCCCCCCGCGGCACCACGGACCTCGAAGGGTTCCTGTTCCCGGCGACCTATGACATGAATCCCGGCGATCCGGCCAGCCTGCTGGTGCGCAAGCAGCTCGTCGCCTTCCGCGAAAACTTCGCTTCGAGCGAGATCGCGCGCGCCCGTGATCTGCACGTGAGCCCATACCAGCTGCTGATCGTGGCCTCGATGGTCGAGCGCGAGGCACAGGTGCCCGGCGACCGGGCCAAGATCGCGGCCGTGATCTACAACCGCCTGCGCGCGGGCATGCCGCTGGGGATCGACGCCTCGATCTACTACGCGGTGGAGCTCGAGAAGGGGATCGCCACCTACACCCACGAACTCACAGAAACGGATCTGCACATCGACTCGCCGTACAACACGCGGACCCACACGGGCCTGCCGCCGACGCCGATCTCAAACCCGGGGGTGGCCTCGATCCGGGCGGCCGCTCATCCCGCGCACGCCTCCTACCTCTACTACGTGGCCGGGGCGGACGGCTGCGGCGAGCAGGTCTTCTCGACCACGCAGGCCGCATTCGAAGTCAACGCGGCCGCCTACCAGGCGGCGGTGAAGAAGAACGGCGGGCATCCGCCCACCTGCAAGCACCACTGATGGCACGCCTCGGCGTACTCGGCTGGCCCGTGGCGCACAGCCGCTCCCCCGCGATGCACAATGCGGCGCTGGCGGCGCTCGGGATGGAGGGCTGGCGCTACCAGCGCCTGCCGGTTCCGCCGGCGCTCTTCGAGCAGACGGCCCGCGCGCTGGGCGACTCGGGCTTCGTGGGGGCCAACGTGACGATCCCGCATAAGCGTGCCGCGCTGGCTGTGGCAGTGCAGGCCAGTGAGGCGGCGCAGGCGATCGGCGCGGCCAACACCCTCACCTGCCTTCCAGACGGCACCTTGACCGCAGAGAACACCGACGCCCCCGGTCTGATCGCGGCGCTGGGTGGAGCGGTGGCAGGCCGGCGCGCGCTCGTGCTCGGGGCGGGCGGCAGCGCGCGTGCGGCCGTGTGGGGATTGCGCGAGGCGGGCGCGAGCGAGGTCTCGATCTGGAACCGCACGCCCGAGCGGGCAGAGGCGCTCGCGCGCGAGCTTGGGGCCCGCTGGGTGGCGGCTCCCGAGCCGGCCGATCTGCTCGTCAACTGCACCTCGGTGGGCCTCGAGGGTGCTCTGGAGGGCTCTGGGGTCGAACGCTCGGCCACTGACGGTGAGGCGCTCAACCAACTGGGTCTGACGTTCGATCAGGTCGGTGAGTACTCGAATGTCGCAGATCTCGTCTATCGCTCAACACCCACACCGCTCCTTGCCGCCGCCCGCGCGCATGGATCGGGCACCGTGGACGGACTCGAGATCCTCGTCGCCCAGGGCGCGCTCAGCTTCGAGTTGTGGACGGGAAGGCCGGCGCCGCGCGAGCTCATGGACCGCGCAGCCCGTGAGGAGCCGCCGAGCGCCTAGCGGACAGAGGGGGGGTGCGCGATGAGCGACGTTCCCCAGCAGGTCGACCCAGACCTGCACGCGATCTTCGGCATGGACGGGGATGTCGAGGGGGCATCCGAGCCGGTGATCTCGGTCGAGCGCGCCGGGCCTGTTGACGGCGGCCCGGACCGCGAGCCGGACATCGAGGTCGAGCGGGTGCTCGAGATGGGTCCCGCGACCGACGAGGAGCCGCTCGAGGACTCCTACCGCGAGCCGGAGGGCTCGCCGGCCGAGGCGGTCGACCCGGATTCGATGGGGATCACCCGACCGTCGCGTCGGGGCTCCTCCCAGCGCTTCCTCACGGACGTCATCGTCGCGATGGGCCTCGCCTCGCGCCGCCAGGTCGACGAGGCTGTTGAGAGCTCGCGCAACCTCGGCACCACGCCCGAGCGCGTGCTCGTCGACAACGGCTCTCTGACACAGGACGCGCTCGCGCGGGCACTCGCCGAGCGCTACGGCCTGGACCATCTCGATCTGGGGGTCTTCTCGGTCGACATGAGCGCGGCCAACCTCGTCTCGACGGCGGTGGCCAAGCGCTACCAGGCGGTGCCCGTGGCGTTCGCCGACAAGCGCACGCTGCTGGTGGCGATGGCCGATCCCTCGAATGTGCTCGCGGTGGACGACATCGCGATCATGACCGGCTATGAGATCCGGGTGGCGGTCGCGCCGCCGGACGACATCGCCGCGCTGGTCTCGCGCCTGGACCGCCTCGAAGACGTCGTGGGGGAGGCCAGCGAGCTGGTCGAGGAGGAGGACGGCGGCGAGGTCGTCGCGCTGCACGAGACCTCCGATGACGCGCCGGTCATCAAGCTCGTCAACCAGCTGGTCGGGCAGGCGGTGGAGCGCGGCGCCTCCGACCTGCACCTGGCGCCCGACGGGCGCGATATGCGTGTGCGCTTCCGCATCGACGGCGTGCTCCAGGACGTCACCACGGTGCCGCGCAGGATGGCGGCCGGGGTGATCTCCCGCATCAAGATCATGGCCGAGCTGAACATCGCCGAGAAGCGCATACCCCAGGACGGGCGCGTCGGCCTGGTGGTGGACGGGCGCCACGTCGATCTGCGCGTGGTGACCCTGCCGAGCGTCCATGGCGAGGGCATCGTCATGCGCGTCCTGGACAAGGCCTCGGTGGTGGTGGAGCTCGACCGTCTCGGCATGGCCGACCCCGAGCGCGAGCGCTTCGAAAGCGCCTGTCGCGAGACCCACGGCGCGGTGCTCGTGACCGGTCCGACGGGCTCGGGCAAGTCGACGACCCTGTATGCGGCGCTGCAGCTGCTCAACACGCCCGAGAAGAACATCATCACGGTCGAGGATCCGGTCGAGTATGAAATGAGCGGCCTCACCCAGGTGCAGGTCTCGGCCAAGGTCGGGCTGACCTTCGCGACCGGGTTGCGGGCGATGGTGCGCGCCGACCCGGACGTGATCATGGTCGGTGAGATCCGCGACCGCGAGACCGCCCAGATCGCCGTGGAGTCCGCGCTCACGGGTCACCTGGTGCTCTCCACGCTGCACACCAACGACGCCCCCTCGGCGATCACGCGCCTGATCGAGATGGGGGTCGAGCCGTTCCTGGTGGCCTCGGCGCTCGACTGCGTCGTCGCTCAACGCCTGGCGCGGATGCTCTGCCCCAACTGCAAGCGCCGCACGATCATCCCCGCCAAGGTCCTGATCGACAGCGGCTACAACGCGCGGATGGAGCTCGAGGCCTACGAGCCGGTCGGCTGCAGGCGTTGTGGCGGCAGCGGCTACCGCGGCCGCGTGGGGCTGTATGAGGTGATGAAGATGACTCCTGAGATCCAGACGATGGCACTCGAACGCAAGCCCGCGGAGGCCATCCGCGACGTGGCCGTGCGCCAGGGAATGACGCGCCTGCGCGACGACGGCCTGCAGAAGGTGCGCCAGGGCCGCACCTCGATCGCCGAGATCGCCCGCGTGGTCGGCAGCAACTAGCGCGCTCGGCCCGCTCGTATCTTCGTCCAGCCCCCGCGACGGCTGGGACACCAGCGCTAATGGACGCCGCCCGTCCTGTCGATGCAGGGGACCATGGACATCGACTTCGCAGATCTGCTGATGGAGGTAGTGAAACGCCGAGCCTCCGATCTTCACCTGAGCTCCGGCGCGCATCCCACCGTTCGCGTCCGCGGGCGCCTGGCGCCGCTCGAGGAATACCCCAAGCTCTCCTCGACCGACACGAGGGAGATCGTCTACTCGATCCTCACCGGCGACCAGCGCCAGCGCCTGGAGACGAACTGGCAGCTCGACTTCGCCTACTCGATCCCCGGGCACGCCCGCTTCCGTGTGAACGCCTACTACCAGCGCGGCGCGATCGGGGCGGCCTTTCGCCTGATCCCGTTCGGGCTGACCTCGATCGACGAGCTCGGCCTGCCCGCCACGGTGCACGAGTTCACGCGCAAGCCGCGCGGGTTCGTGCTCGTCACGGGCCCCACCGGCTCGGGCAAGTCCACCTCGCTGGCGGCGATGATCGACGAGATCAACTCCACCCGCGAGGAGCACATCATGACGATCGAGGACCCGATCGAGTTCCTCCACGCGCACAAGAAATGCCTCGTCAACCAGCGCGAGCTCGGCTCGGACGCGCAGAGCTTCTCCGAGGCGCTGAAGGCCGCCCTGCGCCAGGACCCGGACGTGATCCTCGTCGGAGAGATGCGCGACCTCGAGACGATCTCGACCGCCCTGACCGCCGCTGAGACAGGCCACCTGGTGTTCGCCACGCTGCACACCCAGGACACCGCCCAGACGATCGACCGCATCATCGACGTGTTCCCGGCCCACCAGCAGGGCCAGGTGCGCGTGCAGCTGTCGGTCTCCCTCGCGGGGATCATGACCCAGCAGCTGCTGCCCAACGCCGACGGCTCTGGCCGCGTGGTGGCGACCGAGGTGCTCGTACCGAACCCGGCCGTGCGCAACCTCATCCGCGAGGGCAAGACGCACCAGATCTACTCGGTCCTGCAGACGGGCTCGGCATCGGGGATGCAGACGATGGACACCTCGCTGGCCTCGCTTGTGCGCTCGGGACAGATCACGCAGAAGCTCGCCGAGGCGCGCTCCTCCACGCCGGAGGAGCTCAGGCGTCTGCTGGGGGCCACCTCGCTGGCTGCGGCCTAGGCGCCCGACAATGAGCACCTACGTCTTCAAGGCAATCGATCTCGGTGGGGCAAAAGCCCGCGGCGAGGTCGAGGCGGAGTCCAAGCAGGCGGTCTCAGACCAGCTCAAGCAGCGCGGCCTGATCGTCCTGGACATCGCCGACAAGCACTCCTCGCGCGAGATCGAGCTCGCGTTCATGAAGCGCGTCAAGGCCACCGAGCTCGCGGTCTTCGCCCGCCAGCTCTCCACGATGATCTCCTCGGGCATGAGCATCCTGCGCGCCCTGTACGTGCTGGAGGAGCAGACCGAGAGCAAGTTCCTGAAGGAAACGATCGTGGCGGTGCGCAAGGACGTCGAGGCGGGCCTGTCGCTGAGCGACGCGATGGCGCGTCATCCCAAGGTCTTCAGCCCGCTGTTCGTCGCCATGACCCAGGCCGGGGAGATGGGCGGGGTGCTCGAGGACTCGCTGATGCGGGTCGCCGACCAGCTGCAGAAGGACGCTGCCCTGCGCCGCCAGATCAAAGCGGCGATGGTCTACCCGGCGATGGTGATCATCTTCGCCGTCGGCGTGATGATGGCGCTCGTCGCCTTCCTCGTGCCGGTCTTCGTGGGCGTCTTCAAGCAGTTCGGCGGAGAACTCCCCTCGCTCACCAAGGTGTCGGTCTTCATGTCCGAAGCGGTCACCGGCTACTGGTGGCTGATATTCGGGACTGCCGGCGCGATCGCCGTGGCGTTCATCAAGTGGAAGAAAACGACCTGGGGCAGGCGCCAGTGGGATCACTTCCGCCTGCACGTCCCGATGAAGATCGGCACGATCGTCCAGCAGGTCGCGGTCGCGCGCTGGTCGCGCACGCTGGCCTCGCTCACGAGCGCAGGCGTGCCGCTGCTGCAGGCTCTCGACATAACCGGGCGCACGGGCGGCAATGTGGCCGTCGAAGAGGCGATGGACGGCGTGATCGCCTCGGTCAAGCGTGGCGGCACGATCGCGGCGCCGCTCGCGCAGGCGCCGATCTTCCCTTCGATGGTCACCCACATGGTGGGAGTCGGCGAGGAAACGGGTGCGCTCGACGCGATGCTCGACCGCGTGGCCGAGTTCTACGAGGAACAGGTCGAAGCGTCGGTGAAGGCGCTGACGTCGATCCTCGAGCCGATCATGATCATCTTGATCGGCGGCATCGTGGGCTTCATCGTGATCTCGATGTACCTGCCGCTGTTCGAAGTCTACAACCACATCCAATAGCCCCAGAGGGCCACGACGGGGGCCCCCTCAGGGCACTCGAGAGCGGGGCGCGACGTGCACCCTGCGGCTCTGTCCGGATCCGCTGACGGCCAGCGAGACGTGTCCCTCGAGCAGTTCGAGCAGCTCCGCGCCCACCAGCTCGCGTCGCCAGCCGCGCAGCGTGCGCACGTCGGCCTCCTCTTCTCCGGTGCGCGTGGCGGCCACGATCGCCTGCAGGTCGGCGCGTGCGGCCAGCAGCTCGTAGGCGAGCCCGGCCTCGCGCGCCCTGGCGCGCAGCAGCGACTCCCCGAGCGCCACGAGCGGCGCATCGTCGGGCCTCGGCGCGGGCGGGCGCGGCGTCTGGGGCGCCGGATCGGCCGGGCGCCGGGCGCCCCGCGAGATCGCCTGCAGCAGCTCCTCGGCGCGCCTGCCCTGGGCGTTTGCGCCGAGCCCACGGATGCGCTCGAGGTCCCCGCGCGAGGAGGGCTTGCGCCGGGCGACCTCCACGAGCGTGGCGTCGCCGAGGACACCCTGGACGGGTCGATTCTGGCGCTCGGCGGTCTGCTCGCGCCACTCCACGAGCTCGCGCGCGATCGCGCGCGCCGAGGCGTTCAGGCCGTGAGCCCTGGGCAGTCGGGCGAAGATCGCGGCCGGGTCGCGCTCATCGCTCGAGAGAGCGAGCGGCTGGCACTCCTCACGCGCCCACCCCAGACGGCCGAGGCTCTGCAGGCGGCGCTCGAGCTCGCTTGCCAGCTCGAGCAGGTGCACGACGTCCTCGCGGGCATAGGCGAGCTGCTCGGGCGAGAGCGGGCGTGCGTCCCAGCGGGTGAAGCTCGCGGTCTTGGCCACCTTCAGGCCGAGGATCTCGGTGAGCAGCGAGTCATAGGAGGACTGGGCGCCGAGGCCCGCGAAGCCGGCCGCCACCTGGGTGTCGAAGACGTTTGTGATCTCACATTGCAGGCGGCGGCGCATCAGTGCGATGTCCTGGCGCCCGGCGTGCACGACGATCTCGATCGCCGGGTCGACGAGCACCTCGGCCAGGGCGGAGCCGTCGAGGTCATCCTCGAGCGGATCCACGATCGCGATCCGTTCGGCGACCTGCGGTCCGTCGGGGATGGCGAGCTGCACAAGGCACAGAAGCGTGCGGTAGCGCCCCTCGCCCATGAACTCGGTGTCGAGCGCGAGCCTCCCGGCCGCACGGGCGCCGTCGGCCAGCGCTCGCAGCCCCGTCGCGTCGATGCCGGCGTTCACGGCGTGGCCCCTGGCAGGAGATAGAGGATCTTGTGGTGGGGCAGGCCGGCCTGCGCCGAGACGTCGCTGCCGTGCGCGCGCACCCACTTGGCCGGGGCCGAGCAGGCGGGGTTCAGCGAGGCGGCGTGGTGAGTGCAGAAGCTGTTCAGGAACGCGTAGCGCACCTGGCCTTCGGCGATCAGCCGCTGCAGCTTGGCCACTCCGGTGAACACGCGTGCGCCGTAGGTTGTCAGGACGAGCACGGGGCGGGCGTCCTGCACGATCAGCGAGCCGATCTGCGTGGCCGACTCGGCCGCCACCTCATAGCGGGCGCCGTGCTGGTGGGCGCGCAGGTAGGCGCTGATAAGGCTCTGCTCTTCGCTCGGAAGCGCGCCCACGTAGCCGGCATCGGTGACGTGGTCGTTGATCGCGGTCACGTCGGCTTTGAGCGGGATCGCCAGGACCGCCACGAGCGTCAGCGCGCCCACGGCGAAGGTGGCGGGGCCCGAGCGCAGGATCGAGGGAGCCCGAGGCAGGCGCGTCGCCGCGGACAGGACGATCGCCGCGATCGCGCCGGCCAGCGCGATCGACCACGCCGCCGGGCGCCCGTAGAGCAGCCGCTCGGCGTAGTAGACGCACACCACGAGCGTGCCCGCGAGCACCGCGAAGCGGACGCGACCGCGTGGCGAGGCCGCCCACGCCACACCGATGCCGAGCATCGCGGCCACCGCCGGGGTGAAGCCCTCCACGTAGCGCGGATGCAGTCGCGCCATGTGGCTGAAGAGCACGATGCCCGTCAGCATCCACAGGCCCAGTCCCGCGGCCGCGCCGCGGCGCATCCTGATCCGACGCTCGAGCGCAGCCTCGCCGTCGGCCTCGCCGGGCGCGTCGTCGGGGTCTGCGCCTCCGCCCGGCCCCGCGCGAGGCCGCGCTGGATCGGGCTCGTTCTCGCGCCGCAGGCCCCACAGCAGCGCGGGCACTCCGAGCAGGAGCGCCACGAGGACCTCGAGTCCCAGGCGCTCGCCCGAGAGCGGGCCGATCCGCGAGAGCAGGCGCGTGGGCGACGGCGGCACGATCGGTATGTGGTCTCGCTCGGACTGGGTCGCCACCGGATAGCGATGGCCGGGTTCGTATTCGGTGGATGAGGGTTCGGGTGATTTACCCCCGATACGGTCGCTCCCGTTGAACACGAACGCCGCATTCCAGGCGCTGCCGTTGGTCGACCCGATCGCGTAGGGCCGGTCGTGGGCGGGTGCGATCAGCGTGGCGGTGAGCCATGACAGCGCCACCACCGCGTACACGAGGCCCGCAAGGGCCATCCTTGCCAGACGTCGCGGGTGCGTGCCTTCCAGGCCCAGGTAGGCGAGCACGGCGATTCCCGGGAGCGCCACGAGCGACTCGAGCAGCTTCACGTTGAACGCAAGCCCGAGCACCGCCGCCCCGGCCAGCAGCCACGCCTGGCGGCCGGTGTCGATGGCCAGCACGATGAACAGCAGCGCCAGCACGATCAACGCCATCATCACCGCGTCCATCGTGTCGCTGCGCGAGGTGATCACCTCGACCGGCAGCACGGCGAGCGCGAGCGCCGCAGCGATCCCGGCGGGCGCGCTCCACATGCGGCGCACGGCCGCGAACAGCAGCGGGATCGAGGAGATCCCGGCGAACACCTCTGGCAGCTTGAGCGTGGTCGAGCTGAAGCCGAGGATCTTCACGCTGGCCACCTGCAGCCACAGATCGAGCGGGGGCTTGTCGATCGAGACGCTCCCGCCCGGCTCGAACGCCCCGAAGAAGAAGTTGTGCCACGACAGGCCCATGCTGCGAACGGCCGCGTCGTAGAACGGATCGGGCGAGACCTTGCCGATCGCCGCCAGGCGCAGCACCGCGCCGGCGATCGTGATCGCGGCCACGAGCGCCCACTCGCCTGCTCTTCCCGGCTTTCTCATCGCAGGAACGCTAGTGTCATCGGCTCGTGGCGAGCGACACGGACAAAAGCGAGGATCTCACCGACGCGTCTCATGGGCCGCGGGAGTGTATGCCCTGCCGGGGCAGCGGCCAGGTGATCTCGAATCTCGGAGGCGCCCCGAGCCGTGTCACCTGCCCGTGGTGCGCTGGCAGTGGCGTGCGTGCCCAGGGCATCGACGCGCAGGCGGGGTGGCCGACCGAGACCGAGCCCGAGGTCGCGGCCGCGGGCGGGGCATCCGATGCCGCGGGCGGAGCATCCGAGCCCGCCGATCAGGTCTCCGAGCCCGCCCCCTAGAGCCCGGTCGCGCTCGGGCCTCGCGCGGCCCACGCGGGGATCATCGCGGCCCGCCGGCCTCGAGTCATCCGTCCAAGGTTTCGTGCACCTATAAAGGTGGGTCGAGGCCGGGTCGATGCACCGCCTGACAAAGCCAGTACCGAGGTGCCAAGGCAGAGCATCGTTCGCAGAAGATGCGTAGCAAAGCCGGCGGCTCTCGAATAGGGGGACGCATCGCCGCTTGAGGCGATTACCGAGGGCTGGCGCCCATGAAATCGGATCCTAGGAGGATTCTATGTTGTATCGACTGCGCCAGCGTTCGAAGGAAGAGGGTGGTTTCACCCTTATCGAGCTCCTGGTGGTTATCCTGATCATCGGCATCCTCGCCGCGATCGCCATTCCGTCGTTCCTCAGCCAGAAGAGCAAGGCCACCGACGCCTCGGCGAAGGAGCTCGCTCGTACGGCTCAGACAACGGCAGAGACGATCGCCACCGACAACAACGGCGAATACGGGAAAGTCACCCAGACGGAACTGAACACCTATGAGCCGTCGATCCAGACGGCCGCAGGTAACAGCAACGCCTACATCAGCACGGCCTCAGGAACCTCGAGTGGCTACGAAGTCATAGCTACCTCGACCAGCGGTGACACGTTCAAGATCAAACGTGAATCCAACGGCGAAATCAAACGCTCCTGCGTGCAGGCGAGCGGAAGCAAAGGCTGCCCCAGCGGCACCTGGTAGTACCGCAAACCAGACGTAACGAGAGGGGATCGCCCGGCTAGGGCGGTCCCCTCCGTCGTTAAGCAGCCTGAAGCGGTGAGGCAGGCCGCGCCTGTGTCACGCGTCCGTACTTAGCCGCAAGAATACATTGCAGCCCTTTAGTAACACACCTGCTCTGCCGATAGGCACACATGCTCAAAGGTCTTCAGCGCGTTCGGGGCGATGAGCGGGGCTTCACCCTCATCGAGCTCCTGGTCGTCATCTTGATCATCGGCATCCTCGCCGCGATCGCGATCCCGTCGTTCCTCAGCCAGAAGAGCAAGGCCACCGACGCGTCGGCGAAGGAGCTCGCTCGCACCGCCCAGACCACGGCGGAGACGATCGCCACCGACAACGGCGGTGAATACGGAAAGGTGACCCCGACGGAACTGAAGGCCTACGAGCCGTCGATCCAGACGGCCGCGGGCAGTGGCGCCTACATCAGCGCCGCCACGGGAACAGCGAGCAGCTACGAAGTCGTGGCGACCTCGAACAGCGGCGACACGTTCACGGTCAAACGTGAATCGAGCGGCACGATCAAACGCTCCTGCGTGCAGGCGAGCGGGAGCAAAGGCTGCCCCAGCGGCACCTGGTAGGCCACTCGGTACATGCGTCCGCAAGAGGCCGTGCAGCTCTACCGCTCGACCACGCCCGGTCGATAAGCGACCATGGGCAAGAGTGCTCAACGCCGCTTGCGCGATGCGAGGGGCTTCACCCTCATCGAGCTCCTGGTCGTCATCCTGATCATCGGCATCCTCGCCGCGATCGCGATCCCGTCGTTCCTCAGCCAGAAGAGCAAGGCCACCGACGCCTCGGCCAAGGAACTGGCGCGCGCTGGAGCGCAGGCCGCGGAGACCTATTCGACCGATCACGGCAACAGCTACGGCGGGATGGAACTTGCCACCATCCACGAAGTCGAGCCGGTGATCCAGACGAGCGCTGCCGCCAACAACGCGTATCTGAGCGTCGCCAAAGCCGAAGAAGGCGGGAAGGGCTACGTGATCACGGCCACCGCCGTCGGCGGTGACACGTTCACGGTGACCAAGAAGGAAAGCGGCGAAGTGACGCGCACGTGCAAAGCGCTGGCGGCCGGCAAGGGCGGATGTCCCAACGGCACCTGGTGAGGCCCGCGGCCCGGCGCCGCTGCGAACCGGCTCGCCCTCTCGCGCTCAAGTCACGCCCGTCAACTGTCGATCAGCAGGGTATGGAGGCCGTCACATTCGCCGGTGTGCTGGGTGCGATCGTCGGCTCCTTCCTGAACGTGGTCACATATCGGCTGCCCCGCCACGAGTCGCTGATCACGCCCGCCTCGCATTGCCCCGGCTGCGGCGCGCCGGTCAAGCCCTACGACAACATCCCGATCCTCTCCTGGCTGCTGCTGAGGGGCCACTGCCGTAGCTGCTCGCAGCCGATCTCCCCGCGTTACCCGCTGGTGGAGGCGCTCACCGCGGCGCTCTGCGTCGGGGCGGTGCTCGCGCACGACACCGCGGCCGCGATCGCCCTCAGCATCGCCCTGATCCTGATCGTGGTGCCGAGCGCGCTGATCGACCTCGAGCACCGCATCATCCCCAACCGCATCACCCTGCTCGGCGCCGTGGCTGCGCTCGCGCTCGGCCTGGCGCTCGATCCCGCAGGCGAGCCCGAACGCCTGATCGCGGGCGCGGCAGCCGGCGGATTCCTGCTGCTCGCCGCCCTCGCCTACCCCGGTGGCATGGGAATGGGCGACGTCAAGCTCGCGGGTGTGATGGGTCTCTTCCTCGGGGCCTCGGTAGCGCCGGCGCTGCTCATCGCGCTCGTCACCGGGGTGCTCCTCGGCGCGCTGGTGATCGCCCGTAAGGGCGCGCAGGCAGGGCGCAAGACGGCCGTGCCGTTCGGTCCCTTCCTCGCCCTCGGTGCGCTGGTCGCGGTGTTCGTGGGCCACCCGCTGGTCGATGTCTACGTCAATCACTTTCTTCACTAAAGCGTCAGCCCTCTGACGCCGATACCCCACCTGCGGGCAACGGCCCCATCAGCAAGCCTTCTCTGACCATGCAAATCCCCTCGCGAATCCCCTCACTGAACATGAAGCTCAGCCTCGGACACCGTCGCGGTGGCGCCGACGTCGTCGGCCTGGACATCCAGCCCGGCTTCGTCGCGGCCGTGAAGGCTCGCGTGAACGGGTCGATCGTCGCCGAGCAGGCGGCAGCGCTCCCGCTCCCGGCCGACACCATGCGCGATGGCGAAGTGATGGACGGCGACGCGCTCGGCGACGTCCTGCGCCAGCTCTTCTCGGCCAGTGGCATGAGCAGGCGCGTCCGCATCGGCGTGGCCAACCAGCGCACGGTGCTGCGTACGCTCGAGCTTCCGCCGGTGACCGACCACAAGGAACTCGCCGCCGCGGTCAGCTTCCAGGCCCAGGAGCAGGTCCCGATGCCCCTCAGCAACGCCGTGCTCGACTTTCATCCGCTCGGCATCGTCGACACGCCCGCGGGCCCGCGTCAGCGCGTGGTGCTCGTGGCGGCACAGCGCGACATGGTCGAACGGCTGCTCGGCGCGGTGCGCCACGCCGGCCTGACGGCCGAGGGCGTCGATCTCTCGGCCTTCGCGCTGATCCGCTCGCTCTACCAGCACGACGCCGAGCAGGTGGGACGCGTGCTCTACTTGAACGTCGACGGCCTGACCAACCTGGCAATCGCCGAGGGGAAGATCTGTCGCTTCACGCGAGTGGTCGGCAGCGGTCTCGAGGGAATGGCCATCGAGCTGGCCGAGCGCCGCTCGATCGCGCTCGCCGACGCCCGCGCGCTGCTGGCGGCCGTGGACCTGACGGCGCCCGCGCCCGCCCCGAGCGTCTCGAGCGAGCCCGGGCCCGAGATGGCCGAGACCGTGGTCGAGGACCCGGCGGCCGACGGCGATCTCGATGTCAGTCCCGAGGAGCACGAGGACGAGAGCTCCATGAGCTATGAGGAGATGTCGGCGCTGGGCGCTGCGAGCGTCTCCGCTCCGGCATCCGACGCCGACGTCATCAGCGTGATCGAGAACGGCATCCGCGACATCTCCGGCGAGGTTCGCAACTCGCTCGACTTCCACCGCTCCCAGGACGGCGGAGGCGAGGTGTCTCATGTGGTTCTCAGCGGCTCGGCCGAGGACATCCCGGGCTTCGCCGAGGCGCTCGCTGCATCGCTCGGCGTGGAGGTCAGGAGCGCCGAGGTCAGCGTCATCGACGGACGGATCGCAGACGCGGTCTCCCCGCATCGCCTGGCCGTGGCAACCGGACTCGCGGCCGTGGAGGCACCGCAATGAGAGCCGTCAACCTGATCCCCGCGGAGCAGCGCGGCGGCGGCGCGGTCGGCGCCGGGCGCTCGCGCGGCGGCGCCCACGCGGTGCTGGCGCTGCTGGGCGGCCTCGCGCTGATGGCGCTGCTGTACGGCGTGGCGCACCACCAGGTCGCCAGCAGGCGCGCGCAGGCAGCTGCCGTCACGGCTGAGGCCCAGGGAGCACAGGCCGCAGCGAGCCGGCTGGCCCCGTACACGAGCTTCATCGCCCTGCGCGAAGCGCGCGTGCAGGCGGTCTCCCAGCTCGTCAACTCCCGCTTCGACTGGGCGCACGCCTTCCACGAGTTCGGCCGCGTCCTCCCCGCCGACATATCGATCGGCTCCTTGAGCGGCAGCATCGGCCCGGCGGGCCCGGCGGGCTCGAGCGCCGCGAGCGCTGCCAGCGCCGCGAGCAGCGCCGGTGGCGTCGCCTCCGTGACGCCGCCCGGGAGCGTCCCGACCTTCACTCTCGCCGGCTGTGCGACCAGCCAGCCGGCGGTCGCCCAGATGCTCGGGCGCCTGCGTCTCATCGACGGCGTCAAGGAAGTCACGCTCCAGAGCTCCACCAAGGGCTCTCCGAGCGGCGGCGGCGCGGGATGCGGCGCGCACGGTGTGGCCTTCGCCGCCCAGGTCAGCTTCGACCCGCTTCCGAGCGTGGCGGCGGCGAGCGCGGCCGCCAAGACGGTAGTGGCATCCAGCACCACGACACCCACGAGCACCGGGGCGGTATCGAAATGACCACGCGTGATCGTCTTGTCCTGATCGGTATAACGTTCCTCGCGGTGCTCGGCGCCGCCTGGATCCTGGTGGTCGCGCCCGAGCGCGAACAGGCCAGCAAGCTCGGCGCTGAAGTGAGCGCTGCCCAGGGCCAGCTCTCATCCGCAGAAGGCCAGCTGGCCGGTGCGCGTGCGGCGCAGTCGCAGTATGCGGCCGCCTACGCCTCGCTCGTCAGCCTCGGGAAAGCCGTTCCGTCCGGCCAGGAAGTCCCCTCGTTGATCTACCAGCTCTCGCAGGCGACCAACCAGCGCAAGGTCGAATTCTCCTCGATCGCGGCTGGCGGCGGCTCCGGCTCGAGCGCTTCGTCGAGCTCGACGGCGGCGAGCGCGGCGGGTTTCACGCAGATGCCCTTCACCTTCGTCTTCAACGGAAGCTTCTTCGACCTCGAACACCTCTTCCACCAGCTCGACGGCTTTGCCGCCGTGACCTCTTCGGGTGGCCTGCGCGTGAGCGGGCGACTGCTCACGATCCAGAGCGTCAAGCTCTCACCGCTGGGCGTCGCCGGCGCCACCAAGAGCTCGAGCCTGCTGTCGGGAACGATCACCGCGACCGCCTATGAGCTCCCATCCGGGCAGGGTCTCACCGGCGCGTCGTCGGCTGCCTCCCCGGCCGGCTCTGCGACGAGCACCTCGACCGCCACCTCTTCCAGCTCCCCGACCCCAGCCGCGATAGCCAGGGTGAACCCATGACCGACTTTCTCAGCGCACTCAAGGCCGATCTTCTCGACAGGCGGCTGGCGCCGCTGCTCGCGCTCGCGGCGGTCGCACTCGCGGCGGCGTGCGCCTACGCGGTGCTCGGCGGCGGATCGAGCGCGTCCAAGCCGACGGTCTCGCCGGCAGTCTCGGCCGCGAATGCGGTGGCACCGCCGGCCGGTCTCGCCGTGACCCAGGCCACGCCCGAAAAGGCCGTGGCCGAGGTGACCAGTGGCGCGGCCGCCCAGCGCCGTGGCGCCTCGCGCGATCCCTTCACGCCGCTACCCGAAGCCAAAGCGGCTGCCACCACCACCACCACCACGAGCGCAGCGTCCCCGAGCGCCGGCGCCGGCTCCTCGTCAGGCTCCTCGAGCTCGTCCTCCGGCGAAGGCGCGAAATCCGAATCGACAGGCTCATCCAACCAGAAATCAGGCGGCTCGAGCCCGCAGAAGCCCGCCAAGCCCAAGACCGTCTACCACGTGGCCGTGCTGTTCGGGGTCCTGCCCGCCGGCGTCACCCCCGAAGGCGCCTCCCTGACTCCCTATGAGAGCCTCAAGCTGCTGAGCCCGCTCCCCTCCGCCCAGCAACCGCTGCTCGTGTTCCGTGGCGTAACGGCTGGCGGCAAGAGCGCGACCTTCACGCTCGTCAGCGAAGCCATCCTGCACGGCAGCGCCGCCTGCCTGCCGAGCGCCTCGCAATGCCAGGCGATCGACCTCAAGCCCGGTCAGTCCGAGCAGCTCGAATACATCTCCCCAGCTGGCGAAGTGTCGGTCTACGAACTGAGGATCGTGAGCATCGTCTCGACCAAGGCCTCGACGGGGAGCGTCAAGGGCGTGTTGCGCGGAGAGTCCAAGGCGGGGCGCGAACTGCTGCGCCGCGCGGGGCTCACGGCCATCCCCTTCCTGCACGCTTCGAGCACCGCCGGGGTGCTCGTGTTCTCGCAGCACGGCGCCCTGACGGCCCGCGCCCACACCGCCGCCCAGCCCCGCCACAGGCCCTGAGGGCCCAGCAAATAAGCTAGGGGCGTGGTGCGCCTTGGAAGCTGGATCAGGCCGGCCGGTGGGAGTCCGGTCGGGGTGGACGCCGGAGTGCCCGGTAGCAGGCCCCGGTTCGTTATCGAGAGGTGGCGGGCTGAGCGGGGTGTCAAATGCCTCTTTGGAGGGAGCAAGCGCGCGGGCTGTGACTGCAGCCTCGTCAGAGAAACAATCGGGGAGCCGAGCCGGTCACGTCACGGCGAAGGCCATGTCCGCCAGTCCTGGTTCCGGATCGGGTGCGGCGGGTCCCTGCGGGGTAAGGGGAGTTGCACGCGCGCAAGGTCTGATCACGGAACAAGGGAGACCCGTTTGGCCAGCCTCGTCAGCGAAGACCGCTCGTATAAGTCGATGGCGAAGTCGAGCGGAGGGCAGCGGGAGTCCGAGGGGGTCGTAGTAGTTGAGATCGGCGTGCAGAACAACGCGCCGGGAGCGAAGGACCCCTGCTTTGATCGCGGTTGCGCGAGAGGTAAGCGTTAGGGCATGGTCGGGACGTTCCGACCCAATCCCCCCGATGGGTATGCGCCCGTCGCCCCGTCCAGCGAAATGGTGCTTCAGGCCACTGGTGGGGACGT
>Ga0207927_1000144_pt1 | contig 28583 bp, 22 predicted proteins | sample NGESurdeep072012_2_FD_184456 | JGI IMG/M metagenome (GOLD analysis project Ga0207927, IMG submission 184456) | Arctic peat soil microbial communities from Barrow, Alaska - NGEE Surface sample 210-2 deep-072012 (SPAdes) | ecosystem: Environmental > Terrestrial > Soil > Wetlands > Peat ... | reverse complement strand
CGGGCGTGGACGCTCAGGTTCCCGTCGGTAATTTCCAGCAGCTTCTTTAATTCGTTGAAGCTGAGCTCTTCATTCACCGCCAGTGCGCTGATAATGGCGAGCCTGACCCGCTCATGAATCACGGCGTCGAGCTTCACAACTTCGATCCCCGCTGGAGCACGACGACTTGCGATGTGCTTCACAGGCGATGCGTCCCGCTCAACCTGACTTGCACGCTTAGCCACCGTGCCTCCTCGCGATGAACAGGCCGAATGCAATGTGCACCAGCCCGAATCCCGCGGCCAGCATGACATTGGCCCACCACCACGGCATCGGCAACGCGATAGCCCCAGCCAGCACGAATACGGCTCCCATGACCGGAATCGTGCGAACCGAAAACGCTCCGGCCTGCATGACGGCCACCCCATATAACAGCAGCCACAGTCCGGGAATCTGCCGCGGATCACCGGCGCGAAGCAGGGCCACAGTCATGACGCCACCAGCGAAAAGCGCGGGGAGTAGTCCGACAAACAGCCTGCGTCCCGAAACCGACATGAGATGGGTGCCGAGCCGGGCTGCCTTCCAGTGCATCGCAACCAGTGCCAGCGTGACTGCCGTTAGCGCCTCGGCCAGCCACACCGCCAGCCAGGCTTCCGTCGTGACTTGTCGCATGGCGATGACCGCCGCAACCACTGCGGTTGCCCCCATGCCGCAGTATCCCCAGCCGGAAACCGCGGTGAATGTCGAGCTGCGTTCCATGGTCTGGCGGATGACGGCTAGGTGGTCGAGCGCATCGGGTTCAAGATCGGGCTGCGAGGATTGTCTCCGCGGTGAGCGCCGGCATGGACGAGGATCAGGCACGACCGTCACATTATTCTCTTAGGGCATCGTGTGTCAAGTACTTTGTTATGCAAAGTACAACCAAAAAAAACGACCCGGCCTTTCGACCGTGCCGTCGTTTTCTTCTTCCGTGATTACTTCACTGCGACCGCTTCGCTTTCGACCTCGCGCTGCGTGACCTTGAACGTCAGCTTGTTGACTTTGGGGTCCGCGTCCACCTTCACGCGGTCGCCATGCAGCACTTCGCCATCCAGGATCTTCATCGCCAGCGGGTCCTGAACCAGCTTTTGGATGGATCGCTTCAGCGGACGTGCTCCATAGTTCGCGTCGTAGCCTTCGGTGAAGATCAACTCCTTCGCCTTCGGCGTCAACTCCAGCGTGATCTTACGGTCGGCCAGCAACTTGCGGAGATCTTCCAGCCGCAGGTCGACGATCTTGGTCAGCTGCTCCTTACCGAGCGGGTTGAAGAAGATGATGTCATCCACGCGGTTCAGGAATTCCGGCTTGAAATGCGCTCGCAGCGCCTCCATCACCTGCTCGTGCGCCTCCTCTTGCTTGTCGGGCGCAGCGCCTGCCTGCTGCAAATAGCTTGAGCCGATGTTCGAGGTCATAATGATGATCGTGTTTTTGAAGTCGATGTGGCGTCCTTTGCCGTCGGTGAGACGGCCGTCATCCATGATCTGCAGGAAGACGTTGAACACGTCGGGATGCGCCTTCTCGATTTCATCGAACAGCACCACAGCATACGGACGCCTCCGCACCGCCTCAGTCAGTTGGCCGCCTTCGTCATAGCCTACGTATCCCGGGGGCGCGCCAATCAGACGCGACACCGAGTGCTTCTCCATGTACTCCGACATGTCGATACGGATCATGGCGTGTTCGTCGTCGAACAGAAACTCCGCCAGCGCCCGCGCCAGCTCGGTCTTACCGACACCCGTTGGTCCCAGGAAGATGAACGAGCCGATGGGGCGCCGCGGATCGCTCAGTCCGGCGCGGGAACGCCGGATGGCATTGGCCACGCGCTCGAGGGCCGCGTCCTGCCCAATGACGCGATGGCGCAGGCCCTCTTCCATGGTGACCAGCTTCTTGACTTCGCCCTCGAGCATTTTGGAAACCGGAATGCCGGTCCATTTGCTGACGATCTTGGCGACGTCCTCTTCGTCCACCTCTTCCTTCAACATGCGCGATTGTTTGCCGTCCATCTGGCTGCTGAGCTTCTTGATCTCCGCTTCCATCTTCGGCAACTCGCCATACTGCAGCTGCGCCGCGCGATTGAAGTCGCCTTTGCGGGTTACGTCCTGGATTTCGAGCTTCAACTGCTCGAGCTTTTCTTTCATCTCGCGGACACGAGAGATCGCTTCTTTCTCCTGCTTCCAGCGTGCCTTGAGCGCGTTGGACTGCTCTTTCACCTGCGCCAACTCTTTCTCGACGGCTGCCAGCCGCTCGCGCGAGTTGCGATCGTCTTCGCGCTTCAGGGCTTGCCGCTCGATCTCAAGCTGCGTTGCACGACGCTCCAGTTGATCGATCTCCGTGGGCATGGAGTCGATCTGGATGCGTAGCGAGGCTGCACCTTCATCGATCAAGTCGATGGCCTTGTCCGGCAGGAAGCGGTCAGAGATGTAGCGATGCGACAGCGTTGCCGCTGCCACGATCGCCGAGTCCTTGATGCGCACGCCGTGATGCACTTCGTATTTCTCGCGCAGTCCCCGCAGAATGGCGATGGTGTCTTCCACGCTGGGCTCGCCCACAAAGACAATCTGGAAGCGGCGCTCCAGGGCAGCGTCTTTCTCGATGTACTTGCGATATTCGTTGAGCGTTGTCGCTCCAATGGCCCGCAATTCGCCGCGCGCCAGAGGCGGCTTCAACATGTTGGAAGCGTCAATCGCGCCCTCCGCCGCTCCGGCACCCACCAGCGTGTGCAGCTCGTCGATGAACAGAATGATCTTTCCCTCGGACTGCTCGATCTCCTTGAGCACAGCTTTCAGGCGGTCTTCAAACTCGCCGCGATACTTCGCGCCCGCGAGCATGGCGCCGAGGTCGAGCGAAACGACGCGTTTGTTTTTCAACTGCTCGGGCACGTCGCCGGAAATGATGCGCTGCGCCAGGCCCTCGACAATGGCGGTCTTTCCGACGCCGGGCTCACCAATCAGCACCGGGTTGTTCTTGGTCCGGCGCGAAAGCACCTGCACCACACGGCGGACTTCTTCGTCGCGCCCAATCACGGGATCGAGTTTGCCGCGGCGCGCCAGCTCGTTGAGATCGCGTGCGTAGCGCTCCAGCGCCTGATACTTCGCCTCGGGATTCTGGTCGGTCACTTTCTGATTGCCGCGTATCGCGGTCAGCCCCTTCAGAATGTTGTCATAGGTCGCGCCCGCGCGCGCGAGGATCTCCTGCGCGGGGTCCCGTTTGAGCTTGGTCATCCCGAGCAATAAGTGCTCGGTGGAGACGAACTCGTCTTTGAAATTGGCCGCTTCTTTAAAGGCGTTCTCCAGCAACTGGTTGGCGGCTGGTGACAAAGACGCCTGGGCAGCGCCTCCGCCAGAGACTTTGGGCAGGCGCTCGATCTGCGACATCGCCTCGGCCTGGACCGTTGGAACCTGCAGGCCCACGCGCTCCAGCAGAGGACTGACGATGCCCTCATGATCTTCGAGCAGCGCAGCCAAAATGTGAACCGGCTGCAGCTCGGGATTGCCGTGCTCGCTGGCGAGATCGTTCGCGCGTTGCACCGCCTCCTGTGCCTTGACCGTGAGTTTGTCCCATCGAATTGCCATCTCGTACTCCTACGTATTGCGGGCGGCCCTGCGGCCGCCATTATGAATTGTATGAACCTAAGAATCAGATTTGAACCGGAATATTTTCGCCGGACTTGCGGCGGGCAAAGAAACAGGGAGGCGCAACTGGCGGGCCTCCCTGTCGACTTTTGAGCTGACTTCGCCTCTCTCGCCGGATGAGTGTTGCTTACGCAGCCTGCCCTTTACCGCCCTCGATGGTCTTCGCGCTGCCTACGTTGACCTTGATCTGCTTGGGCTTGGCTTCGGCGCGCTTGGCGAGCTTGAGCTTCAGCACACCAGCGGTGTAATCGGCGGTGATGCCCTCGCTATCCACCGTAGTGGGTAGCGTGAAGGACCGGACGAAGCTGCCATAGCGGCGCTCCACGCGGCGGAAGTTCTCTTCCTTCTCTTCCTTTTCGAACTTACGCTCGCCGCTCACGGTCAGAACATTGTTTTCGACCTTGATGTCGAGATCTTTCTCGTCAATTCCGGGTACTTCCAGTTTGAGCTGGATGCTGTGCTCGTCTTCGTAAACGTCAACCGGCGGCACAAAGGCTCCAGCGGTCAGCGACTCTTCGCCGCCGCCGCGGGTCTGCTCTTCGAACAGGCGATTGAGGCGGCTTTGCAGAGTGTTCAATTCACGGAAAGGCTCCCAACGAGTCAATACGGTCATAATCATCAACCTCCAAAACGGGTAAGAAATGTGGTGGTCCAAACTGACCACTCGCTAACTTTGATGTCTTTGTTAGCGCAAAAGAATCATAAAATCTTAGCGCGTTATTGTCAAGTATGGAGGCGAGGGCTGGCTGCCCGGCTGCATAACTAGGTAACCTTACTTTATTCAATGACTTGGCAGATTATGCACTTCAGGTACGCAGTCTCTGGAACTCCTGACAGCGTGGGATGATCGATGGCGGCGCCACGTTTCTCCAAGATCCTTACCCGTCGCCCAGCGTCCCCGACCGCCGATCCCAGCATCTCCAGGAACTCACCCTCGCCCACGTGGAACGAGCATGAACAAGTCACGAGGATCCCACCGGGCCGGAGCATCTTCAGCGCCCGCAGGTTCAGCTCCTTGTAGCCACGAATGGCAGTATCCACGACGCGTTTGGTCTTGGCGAACGCCGGGGGGTCGAGCACGATGGTGTCGTACTGTTGACCGGCAGTGGAGTAGTCCTTCAGCAGGTCGAAGGCATTGGCCTCGACCCACTCAATTTCTCCGCAGATGTGAGCCTCTCGGTTGAGTTGCTCGTTCTGTTCGGCGACTTCCAGCGCGGGACGTGACGAATCGACCGCCGTGACTTTGCTGCACACTCGCACCAGGTGCAGCGCGAAGCCTCCCTGGTAGGTGAAGCAGTCCAGAGCTTCCCCGTGGGCGTAGCGGGAAGCGGCGGCATAGTTCTCGCGCTGGTCGAGAAACGCTCCGGTCTTTTGCCCAGCGAGGGCGTCGAAGTGGAAGCGAACGCCGTTGAGGTTAAAGCTCGCGCTCGACTGTTCCCCATGAATCAATTGCGACTCGCGCGGTGGAAGCTGCTCCAACTGGCGGATGTGCGGATCCACGCGTTCGAACAGGCTGCATTCGGGAAAATGCTCCGACATGGCGTCGGACACTGCACGGCGGAGATCCTCGCGGTCGAAGGCCTGGGTTAGGGCCTGCATGGAAAGTACGCCGTTGTATTTGTCGATGACCAGGCCGGGCAGCAGGTCGGCTTCGCTGAAAATTACGCGGTAGGAATCGGTGTTGCGCGCGAATTGCTTGCGAAACTGCACTGCGCGGTCGATGCGCTCGCGCAGCAGAGGCAGAAGCTGGCTCTCGCCGATCACAGCAGACGTGAGCAGGCGGATCGCGATTTGCGAGGAGCTACTGTAGAGGGCTGAGCCGAGCTTGCGGCCGCGCTCATCCTGAACATGAACCAGAGCCCCCGGTGTAATGTCGCCGGTTTTGGCTAAGTCAGAGCGATAGACCCAGAGGTGTCCCACCTTGAGGCGCGTGGCGCCGCGAGCGCTGACCGTAATGACTGGAGTCGATTCGTGAGAAGACAGAGGGCCCTCGGCAAGTCGAGCTTAAGTGCTTATCTTAAATGCTTGCGGGATGAATAGAGAATGCAGTCGGATTTACCGCGACGCGGTTTCACTCGACGCTGAATCTTCGCCGGCACTCGCGTCAACCGGAGCGGCCTCAGCTTTGGCAACTTTCTCATCTTCCGGCTTGGGTGGGGGCGGAATGTAGTACAGAATGCGCTTGCAGTAGTCGCAGGTCATGAACTGCTCGTTGGTCATGACTTCCTGAAACACCTGGGGACGGAGCATCACGCTGCAGGCCGAGCACAATTGGTTTTCGTAAACCGGCGACAACGCGTTACCGCGTGTCGTAAGCAGTCGATCGTAGTGGCGCAGCGCGTTTTCGCTGACTCCGGCGCGCAGGGCATTGCGGCGGGTGGTCAACTCTTCCAATGCCTTTTCGTCGACCGCGGTGCGCTGACGCGCCTCCTCTTTCTCGCGATCATTTTCGGCCGTATCGGCTTTCAGCTCGGCTTCCAACTTCTTCAGCGATTCCTTGCGGGCATCGGCGGCGACCATGATTTCCAGGATCTTGTCCTCGGAGGCGGCGATCTTTTGCTCCGCGAACTTGATCTCCTCCATCAGCGCCTTGTATTCGAGATTGGTTTTGACGTTGAGCGACTGGTTTCGGTACTTGCTGATTTTCTGCTGCTGGTCCTGGATATCCGATTCGTGTTTCCGGCGGGCGGCTTCGTCAGACTTGGCGGCGGCCTGGGTGGCCTCGACCTTCGCCTTGGAGCCGGCGAGTTTGGCTTCGATCTGCGCTACATGTTTCGGCAACGCGGCGATTTCAGCCCTCAGCGCAGCGATTTGCGAATCAATCTGCTGCAGTTCGGTGAGATTTTGAAGGTCAGAAGTCATTACACCCTGGGAAACCTGACTGGATTCTAGCACGCAGGAATCGGGCGCTGATCCGGGCTTCGGCAGATCTCCACCGGCAGCCAACCTCGTGATATACACTTTTGCCCAACGAATCTTATTCATTGGAGTACCTGTGAAAGCCTGTTTCCTTGCAATTTGCTCGTCTCTTTTCCTGCTTAGTTCCCTGGCTTCAACGCAGGCGCAAACCCGCACCGCGACTGCTCCCCAAAGCGGACAGCAGATGACGATTGAGGCTATCTTTGCCGAGGGCGGTTTTCTGGGGCGCGCTCCCGAAGCCGTGCAGTGGAGCCCGGACGGCTCGAAGGTTACCTACGTTCAACGCGATGAAGGCGGCGAGCACGGAGCGCTCTACTCCATCGACCTCGCCACCGGTAAGCCCGCGCTGCTAGTGTCGAGCGAGAAGCTGTCGTCCTTGGCTCCTCCGGCGAGTTCTATCAAAGACGAGCGCCAGAAGGAAGCCACGCAACGTTACTCGGTCGCGGCTTATCACTGGTCTCCGGATTCGAAGCACTTGCTGTTCGATTCGCTTGGTCAACTCTGGCTCTACAGTCTCGACAGCGGAACCGCTGTTCAAGTCACGTCGAGCGCCGACCCAGTGGTCGATCCCACGTTTTCACCCGCCGGCGATCGCATTGCCTATGTGCGCAAGCACAACCTCTACGTGCATGACGTTAAGCGGGGCCAGGAAGAGACGGTTACCCGGGACGGTGACGACAATCTTCTGAATGGCGAAGTCGACTGGGTCTACAGAGAGGAACTTTATTCGCGCAGCAATTATTACTGGTCTCCCGACGGTCATTCGATTGCATTTCTGCAGATGAATGAGAAGGAAGTACCGACCTATCCCATCACGGATTGGATTCCAACGCATCCTACCGTTGACATGGAGAAATATCCCAAGGCCGGCGATCCGAATCCGATGGTTCGGATTGGAGTGGTGTCCTCGAATGGCGGCAAGGTGAAGTGGCTGTCGGCGGGTAGCGCGCGCGACGGTGACTTGCCGCTGGGCAACGACCCAAACGTTCTGATCCCGCGTTTCGGATGGGTGCGCGACGGCGTCTTGTGGGCGATGGCTCTGAACCGCCTGCAGAACCGAATTGATATCTACTTCGTGGACGTGCAGAGCGGCAAGTCAAAACGCATTCTGACCGAGACCACCGATGCCTGGATCGACATGCACCCGGAAATTGATTTTGAGTTGCTTTCCTCTGGCGATCGATTCCTTTGGAACAGTTGGCGCGATGGCCATAATCACATCTATCTCTATCAGTTCGACAAGCAGAACCCGTTCGAGGGTGAAGCCAAACTCGTGGCGCAATTGACCAGCGGCGATTGGGAAGTCGAGAGCATTGATGGCATTGATGGCATCGACGAGTCTCAGGGCCTGGTGTACTTTAGCGCCAACGAAAGCGACTGGCGGCAGGCTAATGTCTTTGCCGTGGGACTGGATGGCAAGAACTTTCATCGCGTGTCCAAGGAAAACGGAACTCACAAGGCCAGTTTCGGACCGGCGAAAACCAAGTACTACGTCGACGATTACTCAGCGTTGACTACGCCACCGAGTCTGTCGTTGTGCACTAATGATGGCAACTGCACTGCGTTCTGGAAGTCGCGCGGCGTCGAGGAATACCACCTGCTTCCGCCGAAGCCGGTCGAGTTCAAGGCCGCCGATAGAGTCACAACGCTGCTGGGTACGTTATTGCTGCCCGACGGCGGACCGATGGTGGCAAACGGCAAAGCACCCCTGATCGTAAATCCGTACGGGGGACCAGGCGCGCAAGCGGTTCGCGACAGCTGGGGCGGAAGCTCCGCTCTCTTCGATCAGATTCTCGCCGGCCAGGGATTCGCCGTTTTGCATGTCGACAACCGTGGAATGGCAAACCGCGGTAAGGCTTTCGCTCTGCCGATTAAGCACAACCTCGGAGAGATCGAACTCAGCGACCAACTGGCTGCGGTGAAACAAGCTTTGCAGCAGTACCCGCAACTGGACGCGTCCCGCATGGGTTTCTGGGGCTGGAGCTACGGTGGCTACTTCACCCTCTACACGCTGGAGAAGACCGACATCTTCAAGACCGGGGTGGCCGTGGCGCCCGTGACCGACTGGCGCAACTATGATTCCATCTACACCGAGCGCTATATGGGACTGCCCACCGACAACGAAGAGGGCTATCGCAAGAGCTCTCCGGTGAACTTCCCGGCCGACCTGCACGGCAGCCTGCTTGAGGTTCACGGCACCGGTGACGACAACGTGCACATGCAGAACACCATCCAAATGGTCAACGGATTCATCAACTCCGGCAAACAATTCCAGTTGATGATGTATCCCCGCAAGACCCATGGCATTGCTGGCAAAGCCGCGCGCTCGCATCTGTTCCACCTCATCGAAGATCACTTCGAGGCGACCCTTGCGCCCGCGAGGTAGTCGACGAATAAACAATTCAAGAAGACGGAAGGCGAACGAAATTGAAACTCGTGAAATCTCTCGGTTCACTCGCACTTGCATTGCTGACTGCAACCGCTGCATTCGGACAGCAGGCCAGCCCAACTCCCTCGCGCACCATTGTGCGGGCCGGAAAACTTCTCGATGTTCGCACCGGCAAAACATTGACCAGCCAGGCCATTGTCATCGAGGGCGGAAAGATCGTCAGCGTAGGTCCCGACTCGGGCGGAGCCGCAGACGCCAGCACCGCGGTCATCGACTTGTCGAGCAAAACCGTGCTCCCCGGATTGATTGACGCGCACACCCACATCACCTTCGATCCCAAGTTCGGCTATGACCGCCTGGCGATCTCCGTCCCCCGGGAGGCGCTGATCGGCGCCAGGAACGCGCGCATCACTCTATTGGCGGGTTTCACCACGATCCGTAATGTCGGTGCGACCGAGTTTGCCGATATCGCCCTACGCGACGCCATCAATGCCGGTGATGTTCCCGGACCGCGCATCGACGCCAGCGGTCCCGCGCTGAGCATTACCGGCGGCCATTGCGACGACAATCTGCTGCCTTACGAGTGGCATGCTACCGAAGCTGGCGTGGCTGACGGCGTCGAAAATGTGCAGCACAAGGTGCGCGAGATCATCAAGTACGGCGCCGATGTCATTAAGATTTGCGCCACTGGTGGAGTCCTGTCGCTGGGCGATAATCCTCAGCATTCGCAGTACACGCAGGAAGAGCTGCGTGCCATCATCGCCGATGCGCACCGCCTCGGCCGCAAGGTCGCCGCCCACGCGCACGGCGCGCAGGGAATTCTCTGGGCGACGGAAGCGGGAGTTGACTCGATCGAGCACGGCTCCTACATTGACGACGCGGCCATCGCCGCCATGAAGCAGCACGGCACCTACCTCGTCCCAACCCTCTACCTCAGCGACTGGTTCCTGGAGAACGCACCCAAGACTGGCGTGCCGCCGTCGATGCTCGCCAAAGGTAGGGAAGTCATGCCGGCCGCGCGCAAAAACGTCGCCCATGCCTTCGCCAGCGGCGTGAAGGTTGGTTTCGGTACCGACGCGGCTGTCTATCCCCACGGACTGAACGCCCACGAATTCGCGGTGATGGTGAAACTCGGACTCACACCGTTACAGTCGATCCAGGCAGCGACGGTCAACGATGCCGACCTGCTCGGCTGGTCAGACAAAGTGGGGGTGATCGAGCCCAATCACTATGCCGACATCATCGCGGTGGACGGCGACCCCCTGCAGGACGTCACCACGCTGGAGCGCGTGAAATTCGTGATGAAGGGCGGGGTGGTTTACAAGAGCGAACCCTAGGCGAACGGACATCCGTAAACCTAAGCGATTGGGTTACAATTCAAGATGCCGACGATCTTGCGAGTTGCTGGTCTTCGAGTTGTGATTTATGTCAACGACCATCGACCAGCACACCTGCATGTGATCGGTGACGGCTGCGAAGCGGTGTTCCAAGTCCATTGCCGGGAAGGACGAGTGAGTCTGCGCGAGAATTATGGTTTCCGGCGGGTCGAACTGACGCGGATCGAAAATGAACTTAAACATCATCTCGACAGAATCTGCCGGGAGTGGGAGACGATCCATGGTGACGAATGACGAGTTCGTGCGGGCAAATCGACGCGGGAGCAGATTGCGCGAAAAGATGCCAATCGTGGTCGCTGCGCGCTACGCATCCAAAATCGGCCGGATCGTGCTCAGTCTAAATTCCGGTCTGGACATCACATTCCCGCCGGAATGCGCAGAAGGTCTTGAGCACGCTTCCTCCGCTGCGCTAAAAGAGATCGGAATTTCCCAGTCGGGTCTGGGAGTTTACTTCCCAAAGTTAGATGTCGATCTGTACGTGCCTGCTTTGCTGGAAGGATCGCTGGGCTCGCGGAAGTGGATGGCGGCGAGGCTCGGCGCCGCAGGGGGCAGCAGCACCAGTACGGCCAAGAGGCGGGCCTCCCGCGCAAACGGAAAACTCGGCGGCAGACCGAGACGCTCCGCCGCTGGTTAATGGCTGCCACTTGCCCATTGCCCATTCTTCTGTTTGAATCCTGAGGCATCGATTCCAGTATCCCCGGGAGCACTGTTCTGGCGAACCAACTCTTCGCGTGTAAGTCGATCGACAAGCTGATCTCCGAGTCGGAGGAGCCGGAACATCGGCTGAAGAAAACTCTTGGCCCGTGGTCGCTGACCGCCCTTGGGATTGGCGCCGTCATCGGCTCCGGTATCTTCACCGTAATCGGAACCGCCATCGCCGGCCAGAAGTTCGATACCTCGTCCATCCTGAACGCTCCCCTGGCCGACTATATCGTTCATCACGTCGCTACGCTGGGCCGTCCCGGAGCCGGACCCGCCCTGGCTGTTTCGCTCCTGCTGGTGGCGCTGGTCTGCGCTTTCACCGCGTTGTGCTACGCCGAGCTGGCGTCGATGATTCCCATCGCCGGCAGCGCCTATACCTACACCTACGCCACCATGGGCGAGCTGATCGCCTGGATCATCGGCTGGGACCTCATCCTGGAATATGCCGTCAGCAACATGGCCGTGAGCGTGGGTTTCGCGGCCCACCTGGTTGACATGTTCGACTGGTTCGGATGGCATCCGGCGCTGCGCTGGATTTCGCCCGCCTATCTGCCCTCAGGCCTGACCGACTTGCAGGGCAACATGCTCTACGCTCCGGGATGGCACTTCGGATTCAATATTCCGGCGTTCGCCGTGGTCATGCTACTCACAGTCGTTCTGGTGCGCGGCATTCGCGAGTCGGCAGAGACCAATAACATCATGGTCATCCTGAAGATCGCGGCCATCCTGGCATTTGTGTTCGCGGGAATGCACTACATCCATCCCGCGAACTACCATCCCTTCGCGCCCAATGGATGGTCCGGAATACTCACCGGTGGCTCGATCATTTTCTTCACTTACATCGGCTTTGATTCCGTGTCGACCGCCGCAGAGGAGGCGAAGAACCCGCAGCGCGACCTGCCCATCGGCATCATCGCCACGCTGATCGTCTGCACTTTGCTGTACATCTCAGTGGCCGTCGTGCTCACGGGCATCGTGCCCTGGCAGCGCTTGATCGACGACGCCGCCCCCGTGGTGAACAGTCTCAAGCAACTGGGCATCACCACCGGGTCGCACAGCTTGCATTGGATACGGCTGGCCGTGCTCTTCGGCGCCATGATGGGCATGATCTCGTCGCTGCTGGTCTTCCAGTTGGGACAGGCCCGCGTATGGTTCGCCATGTCGCGCGATGGACTGCTACCGAAGTTGTTCGGACGCGTTCATCCTCGCTTCCGCACGCCTTCGACTGCGACTTGGATCGCAGGATTTTTGGTGGGAATTCCCGGTGGCATTCTCGACATCGGAACGCTCGCAGACCTGTCGAACATCGGAACGCTATTCGCCTTCGTGCTGGTTTCGCTCGGCGTCATCATCCTGCGCTACAAGCAACCGGAACGCCGCCGTGGCTTTCGCGCGCCGGGCGGCATAGCAGCCCCGATTCTCAGCGTGCTGTTCTGCCTGCTGCTGATGTCGGGCCTGCCGATCCTGACCTGGATTCGCTTCTTCGTTTGGCTGATAATCGGACTCACGGTGTACATGCTCTACAGCCGCTATCGCAGCGAGTTCTGCCCGGAAGACCGCAGGCGTTAGGTGGTAGTGCTGGCCTTCAGACCAGCGTCTAAGCAGTTCTAAACGTTTAGGGGCTTCAGCCCCGGTCCATGAAAATTGAGGAACCCAACATCAACGCCATCGCGCCCCGCGAATTCATCCGCTCGCTGCCCAAGGCCGAACTGCACCTGCATCTCGAGGGCACGGTCGATCCCGCCACGCTTGCGGAGCTGAGCCGACGGCATCCGACGCCCCTTTCGACTACGAATAATCGCTACACCAACATTGCCGACAGCGGACGCGTTTTCACCGAAGAAGAAGCACAGGCGCTGTACCAGTACAAAAACTTCACTGGATTTCTGCTGGCCTTCAAGGCCGTCACCGAGCGGCTGCGGACTGCCGAAGACTACGAACTCGTGACTTATCGCATGATGCAGAAGCTGCACGCGCAGAACGTGCTGCATGCGGAAGTGTATGTCTCCGTCGGAGTCACCCATTGGCGAGGCGGCGAGTTTGCTCCGCCGTTCGAAGGGCTGGAACGCGGCCGCCAGCGTGGCGAGCGCGATTTTGGGATGTCGCTCTACTGGATCTTCGACGCCGTCCGGCATTTTGGGGCTGACGCCGCGCACAAGGTGCTCGACGAGACCATTGCGCTGCGAAAGATCAGCGACTCTATCATTGGCATCGGTCTGGGCGGCGATGAGCGACGAGCCGCTCCCGAGTTGTTTCGCGATGTGTATGCCGGTGCTGCGAATCATGGATTGCGGCTCACCGTACACGCGGGAGAAACTGCCGGTCCGGAGTCCATTTGGGCGGCGCTGTGCGAGCTAAGGGCAGACCGCATTGGGCACGGCCTGCGGGCTACTGACGATCCTGATTTAGTTTGCTACCTGAGTGAACATCAAATCCCCGTAGAAGCCTGCATCACCAGCAACGTTTTGACGGGCTGCTGTGCCGCGGTTGAGCAGCATCCAATTCGCAAGCTCTTCGATGCCGGAGTGCTGGTGACGCTGAATACCGACGACCCCGACATGTTCCGCACATCATTAGTCCGTGAATATCAGATCGCACAAGATGTGTTCGGATTCAGCGACGCCGAGTTGCGCCAGTTGGCGATGAATTCGTTTCGCGCCTCGTTTCTGCCGGAAGAGAAAAAGCGCGACTTGCTGGCGAAGTTCTAGGAACACAGGCAGCGACGGATTTAAACGGATGACACGGATAAGACTCCGGCCTATTTCGATTTTGTTCTATCCGTGAAATCAGTGCAGATCCGTGGCAAACTTGCGTTTTGTTTTGACCCGGGAGTAAGCCATGTCCAAGCACATCGGAATCGTGGCCTGCAGCGCTGAAGGGGCTGCGCTGTGCTATCGCACCATTTGCGACGAAGCGCAACCGCTCATGGGACGCCACATGCATCCGGAGATCTCCATGCACAATCACTGCCTCGGCGAGTACATGGAGCACATCTACCGCGACGATTGGCAGGGTGTCGCTAACTTGATGTTGTCGTCGGCCGACAAGCTGTCGAAGGCCGGCGCTGATTTTCTCATCTCTCCTGACAACACCATTCATCGAGCGTTCGACTTAGTCGCCCCGAGGTCGCCGCTCGCCTGGTTGCACATCGTCAAAGAAGTCGCTGCCGAGGCCAAATCGCGTGGCTATCAAAAGCTGGGCATCACGGGAACCAAGTACACCATGGAAGGCCCGGTTTATCCGCAAATCCTGGACGCCGGTGGAATCGAGCATCTTGCGCCGGACGCTGAAGAGCGTGCTCGTATCGACGCCATCATCTTCGATGAGCTGGTGAATGGAATCTTTACCGACGAATCACGCGGCTACTTGCAGCAGGTGATCGGCAGAATGAGTCACGAGGGTTGCGACGCTGTGGTGCTGGGCTGCACAGAAATCCCGCTTCTGATCGACGACGTCACGTCACCGCTTCCGACGCTGGACTCGACGCGCATCCTGGCGCGGGCGGCCTTGAAGAAAGCTCTAGAGTAAATGCGCCTCAGACAGCCTGCGCTGCCTTGAACGCCGCCAGCCGCTCGTGCGTGTTCATCACGTGCACCGGCAGGGAAAGCTGTGACCCTTCTTCGAGAATCGGGATTAGCTTGTCGAACTCCGGCCCCGAGTGCGAGCCGGTGAACACGGTGCGCACGGGATGATACAGGTCCTTGCCCTTGGCCCCGGTCTTGGCCTTCACCTCGTTCATGATGGCCTTGAAGCGTTCCGGAGTCATGGCCGAAGGGTCGCTTTCCACCAACTCCGCAAAAGCAGCCAACACTTCGTTAGCCTTTGGAGCTCCCAACACTTCAGCGTTGTCGGGCGAACTCAGCGCAGCAGCTGGATCGACATGGAAAATCAACCCGGCGCGTTCGGTCAACTCATCGAGCTTGTTCACCGACGGCACCAGCAGCGCGACCACTTTGCTGAACCATGCGCGGGTGGGCTCATCCGGATTCTCCGGCAATAGCCCGGCCTTGATGAAGTATGGCTCAGCCAGCTTTTCGATTCGCTCCGGCGGACTGTTCTTGATGTAGTGCCGGTTCAGCCAGTAGAGCTTTTCCATGTCGAACATAGCGGCTGACGGCGTGACGCGCTCCAGTGTGAACTCTTTGGTCAGGTCCTGCGGTGTAAAGACTTCCCGGTTCCCGCCCGTCGGAGCCCAGCCCAGCAGCGCCAAGTAGTTGACTAGCGCTTCGGGAAGTACTCCCATCTCGCGGAAGTTGGCGATCGATGTAGCTCCGTGCCGCTTCGACAACCGCGCTCCGTCGCTGCCGACGATGGTCGAGAGATGCGCGAACTCGGGCACCGGCCATCCCAGCGCTTCATACAGCGCGACCTGTTTTGGCGTGTTGGAAAGATGATCGTCGCCACGAATGACGTGGGTGATATCCATGAGCGCGTCGTCCACCACCACTACGTAGTTGTAAACCGGAATGCCGCTGGACCGCAGGATAATGGGATCGCTCACCGCTTCGTTGGAGAACTCAACCATGCCGCGCACGATGTCATGGAAACGAATCGGGTGTTCGGGGATAGCCAGCCGGATTGCTGCCGCCTCACCACTGGCGCGACGGCGTTCGGCCTCCGCCGGATCCAGTCCACGGCATTTTCCTGAGTAAAGTGGCGAACGTTGCTCGGCCATCGCGGCTTCGCGATCGTGTTCCAGTTCCTCCTGCGAGCAGAAACAGAGGTACGCTTTACCCTCTTTCACCAGCCGCTCGGCATGTTCGCGGTAAATCGCGAGGCGGTCGCTCTGGCGGTACGGCGCATGTGGACCGCCAACATCGGGACCTTCGTCCCAATCGACGCCAAACCACTTCAGGTCGTCCAGCAGCTGATCTTCATAGCGGGATTCGCTGCGCTCCAGGTCAGTGTCCTCGATGCGCAGAATCATCGTCCCGCCGGTCTTGCGGGCGAACAGCCAGTTATAGAGTGCGGTGCGGGCATTGCCGACGTGCAACTGCCCAGTGGGAGAAGGAGCGAAACGGACGCGTACCTTAGAATCTTTGCTCACTCTCTGATGTTAGCAAGAGCCGGGGTCGTGAGCCATCCGATGCTGGCGGGTCCCATCAAACGGCGTCAGTTTGACGGCGCGTCCTCATCGGGCAGGGTAGGTCCGCAGGGACGATGCACCTCAGCGAACAAGTCGTTCATGACTTCATCGCGCTGGTTGCCGTCATGCATGCGTCTCTCCATCTCCTGGAGGGCCACGTTGAGCACGTGGTAATGATGCAACTCGCGGAACTTCGGATCGCTGGTCGCTTCCTTCCAGAGGCTGTGCAGAAGGTCGACGTCTTCCCGCCGCACGCGCGGCCGGTGCGGTCCGAGTTGGTACTCGTGCCGTGATCCATCCTGCCCGACAACCACCAACGTGAGACGTGGCCGCGGCTCCGGCAGCCGTTCCCAGGCATCACCGGACAGCTTGCCTTGTTCATCCGCCGTCAGCTTGTTCGACAAACCGCAAACCACGACCGTGGAACCCAGTCGCTGTGCAGTAGCGACAATACCTTCAAAAATATCGTTCGTCGGCACAACCACCAGCGAGACGTGTTTCCCTTCTTTCTCCGCCGCAGTAACCACCGCAGTAAACAACTCCTGCTCGTACTTCTCGAAGACTTCCGAGCTCTCCATTTCGAGGTTGCCGCTAAAGGAATGTTCGCGATGATAGATGCGTGCGGTCATGACGACCACATCGGTCTTGGTGGTGTCGACACGCGACAGAACATCACGCAGATAGGCCAGGTTGTGGGGATCGCGCACCGCCACTAGGATGTTGCCGGGACGAACTTCCATGGTCTGGGCGCTGAGCTCGGTGTTCGCGGCCACGTTGAACTGCTCGAGTCCCGATTCGCCGGTGGCGTGCCTTTCAGCTACCGAGCGCTCGGAAACAGTGAAGACCAGGAACAAGACCAGGCTGAAACTGACGCCGGCAATCGTTGCCATCTCTTTGGTGAAGAAGTTCACCATCGCCGTGGAAAACAGAACCAGGGAGATGATACCCAGGCCAATTGGAACTTCCACGCCACGGATATGGATATTTCCCGGCACCTTCCATTCGCGTTTTTCCGGCAGCTTGTAGCGAAGCACCAGCACGGCGAGCGACATGAACGAGAAGCTCCAGATCACGCCGAACGCGTAGAGCGATGCCAGCAGGTACACATTGCCTCGGCTGGCAATGATGGTGAGGACCTGCAGCCCGGCAATCATGTTGATCACGCGGTAGCTGGTGCCGAATTTCTTCTGCGGCTTCTTGAACCACGTGGTGAGAACGCCGTCTTCCACCATCCGGCTCAGCACGCCGTTCGCGCCGACAATCGCCGTGTTCACCGCTCCCGACAAGATCAGCGCGCCCACGATAACGACAAATCCCTGGAAGACCAGCCTCACGGAGTAGGGTCCCACAACGTTCATGGCGAGACCGCCAATGAGGTTGGCGTAGTAGTTGGAGCGTTGCGCGTCCGGGATGATCATCACCGCGAAAAACGACACTAGCGAGGTGAAGAACAGGCTGTACAGGAAGATCACCAGCCCGGTCTTCTCCAGGTTCTTCAGTTTGGGGTGCTCAATTTCGCGATTGACCTGTGCCAGGGACTCCTCGCCGCTCATGGCCAGCACGGAATGCCCAAATCCCACCAGCAGCATGATCAGCGGGATTCTCTGCGCCCAGGTGCCCAGCAGCCATCCCAGCGACTCGCGATCGTGATGCATGTCGACGGGAGAAGGCAGCGGCGGAAGCTGCGCGCCGGTTTTCACAATCGTAATCACGCACCAGACGATGAGAATCACCACCATGACGGTTGTAATCTTCATGATCTGCAGTGCCCGCTCGCTCGACTCGTGGATGCCCTGGATGTTCTTCCACCAGAAATACAAGGTCACCAAGATGGCGAATACAGCGCTAAAAGCGTTCTCGGGAATGTGGACTTCGTAGCCGACGTGATGCAGCGTGTCGGTAAGGAAGCCCGCGGCGTATTGCCCGGCAGCCACGGAGCTGATTGGCCCGGTCAGCACGTAGTCGAAGAGCAGCGCCGAAACCGAGAGTTTCGCCAGCGTCCCGCCCAGCGCCTGCTTGACCACGCGGTACACGCCACCGCGCACGAACATCGCGCTCGACTCGATATAGAGGGCGCGTACGGCGTAGCTGAAGAGCATGACCGCCAGCACGAACCACGGCGCGCTCTTGCCGATCACCTTTTCCGCATCGCCACCCACGTAATAGGCCGACGAGGCCAAATCGGCCAGCACGATGGCGGCGGCCCGCCAGAACGAGATAAAGGTCAACATCACCGTGGTGGCGACGAAAACCTTGACCACTGGCCGCTGCATATTTGGTGCTTGCGTGGACATAGGGGGTGTAGCTTCCCGGGATCCAATACCTCCCTCAGAACCCGGGACAACCGCGATTAGGCGGACCGAACTCGGCGGTATGTAAGCTTGAAATTTACACTGTTCGACCCTGTGTTGTCAGTAGCACAGGGATCGTAGGACTTACGGCTGGCGGTCCGCGAGGTAGGTTCGGCTGAGCCGGTCATGCCAGCAGAGCGCGTCCACATCGACGAATACCCACATCAGGCCCATGCCCAGGGACAGCGCGGAGAGATAGAAACCGAGCACCCGATGACGACGCTGCCGCAGATTCGGGGTCTTTCCCTTGAATGTGCGGAGACGTACCCTGGCCGCCATCATCCCGAGCGTCTTTCCTGCGTATACCACGAACAAGTACTGATAAACGATCCACAGCAGTCCCGCCGCAACCGCTAATCCCAGGATCAGCGGCTTGGCGAGCGGAGGCTTGCCCAGGACCTGAAAAGCAACCGCAGCGAACACCACCAATCCAACGCCAACCACTGCAACGTCAACGGCTCCCGCGAACACGCGCTGCGAAACCCTCACCGCCCGGAATTGAAGTTCAACGTGTTCCCGATCGCGCGCCTCGTCGGCTGGGTTCAACCGATCGAGCTGCAATCCATCCAGAAACGGAGTGGTAGGAATTGCTTCCAGTTCCTCCGGTACATCGAGAATGCGGGGCGATTCCGAGGTCACTGGATCAGCCAGGCGGTAGAACGTCTCCGGCGCAACCGACAGATGCCTGGGAAAGGCGATGACTTTGCGTTTCGGCCGTGGCCGCGGAACTGTATCCACAAACGGTTCAGGTTCCGGTTCGGGAGCGGGCTCCAGCACCAGATCAACAGCCTCCGCAGCAGCGTTCTCCTTCTCGGCAGGCTCGCCCTCTGCTATTTCGGTCGACCCGATCTGCGATGGAGCGCTGACTTGGGAGAACTCGGCCTCAGTCTCCAGAATCAATTCCTCGTCGGGAATGGCTTCGCACGGCTCAATGACCGGCTCGGCGATTGCAGGAATTGCTATGGCTAGCTCAGCTGACTCAGCGATCTCGCCGCCAGGAAACGGGAAGCGCATGGAGAACGCTCCCTCGACCCTCCGTCCGCGACGCTTTTTGTAGCCGGCGAGGCGCGATTGCACTTCGCTTCGCCATAACTCGGCTGCTGGGTCAGGTGAAAGATCCGCTGCGTCAGTTTGCGAAAATTGCTGTTCTGTCATGTCGTGGCGCGACTATTCCTTTGCCATGCGCACAGGGCCCGCATGCTTCTGAAACATCGTTCTGTACCAAAGCAAGAAAAGAAGGTCGTCCGCTCACCAAGCTTTAAGGTGGCAAGGTTGTGCTTCCGCTCGTCGAGCATCAACGGCGCAACCAAGGTACGGCAAGCAGGTTTAGAAAAACACCAGAGCAGCGTGAAACGACCAAAAGCATCTCGCGTTTTGCCTCCGTCCCTGCAACGTGCTAAGTTGCAAGGTTGTGCCGATTCAAACGCCTTCGGCGAGGGAACGCGCGGCTTTCGATGATCTCCCGCACTCGATTGATTATCACGACCCTGTTGGGTTGTCATCTAATTCTCGCGCCAGCGCTGTTAACCAGCCAGTTGCGCAGCACGTCTCAGGACGACACATCCGCGCAAAATACCTCGCCCCAAGTACTATCTTCCAGCACGCCGGCACAGCAGACCACACCGCAGAAATCTGAGACCTCCCCGCCTGCCGAAGAAGACGAGGGAATGAGAGTCGTGGAAGAGGTTGTGCAGCAGCAGACGCAGGGCGCAGCCGACCAGGATTCAGGCAATCCGCGTCCGCCTGCCAATGTCGTCTTGAACCGCGATGAAGTCCTGATTCGCGCCGACGAGCAGGAAAAGAGCCAGGACATCTACAAAGTTCGTGGCAACGTGGAAATTCGGTTTCGCACCAACATCCTGCACTGCAACCAGGCCACGTACGACTCCACCACCGGACAAATCACCGCCACCGGACACGTTGTGTACGACGGTGGCGCGCACAACGAGCACCTGGTCGGAACTCATGCGACCTACGATGTCAGCCGCGATACCGGAACTTTTTACGATGTGATCGGGTCCACCGGCGTCAAGGTGAAGAACCAGTCCATGTTCCTGACCTCGTCAACCCCCTTCTTCTTTACCGGTAAGGTGGTGGACAAGCTGGGACCCGACCTCTACCGGGTGCATCACGGCATATTGACATCGTGCCAGCTTCCCAAGCCTAAATGGGAGTTCCATCCCGCGACCGCTACCGTGGAAGTGGGTGGCGACGCCAAGATGTATCATTCGACCCTGCGCATCAAGGGAATTCCGGTCTTCTACTTTCCCTACGTGCAACATCCAGCCGATAATCTCGGCCGCAAGAGCGGCTTCCTTATCCCCGCCATTGGTCAGTCAAATACAAAAGGGACGATCCTCGGAGATGCTTTCTACTGGGCCATCAACCGTCACTCCGACGCCGAGGTTGGCGGCTACTATTTCTCCTCACGAGGCTGGGCTCAAATCGGCAACTACCGCAACATCGGCTACCATTACCAGTTTCGCGCGGAGTATTACGGTGTTATCGACGAGCAGGGCAACCCTACCTCCAAGCAGAACCAGGGCGGCGAGGAACTTAAGGCGAACGGCTCTGCCTTTCTCCCCTACGGTTTTCGAGGCGTGGTGTCCGTCGACTACCTTAGCTCTTATGTTTTCCGGTTGGCCTTCGGCCAGAGCTTTGCCGAAGCGATTAACTCCGAGGTCCGTTCCGCAGGATTTGTGAGCAAGAGCTGGTCAGGAAATTTCCTTGGCTTGCTGGTTTCCCGTTACCAGAACTACCAGAGCACGGTGAACGGCGACGTCATCGACATCGCTCATACACCGAGCTTTCAGATGGCTGGCGTCGAAAACCCAATCTTCAACTCCAAGTTCATGTACACCTATGAGCTGGCAGGGGACGGTGTTTCTCGGCACGAACCTGGCTTCCAGACCCAGTCCGTCGTGGGCCGTCTCGACGCTTCCCCCACCATTTCTTTGCCCACTTTCCTGAACGGATGGACCTTCCGTCCTGAGGTGGGCGCCAGGGAAACCCTCTACGCCGAACGTCTCGTCCCTACCAACAGCAATACGGGTGTCATCGGTGTCGCGGTCGCCCAGGCCATCAACCGCAACGTGCTGCTGGCGTCGATGGAAATGCGGCCCCCGTCGATCGCCAAAATCTTCGACCGCAAACTCTTCGGCTACGTCATGAAGCACGTGGTCGAGCCCTACGCGATCTATCGCTATGAAACGGGCATCAACAATTTCTCCAACATCATTCGCTTTGACGAACGCGACATCCTGGCTGACTCCAACGGGCTCGAATACGGAGTAGTCAATCGCCTGTACGCCAAAAAGTCGAAATCGAATGCCGAATGCTATGAGCATCCGAAGTACCTCTCTTCCGACACTCCGCCCACTGAGGTTGCCAAAAAACTGGCCGCCGACCCCAGCACCTGCGACGACCAGGGCGGGCCGGCTCGCGAGATTATTACCTGGACTGTCGCGCAAAAGTATTTCTTCAATCCAACTTTTGGCGGCGCGCTCGTCCCCAATCAGCGCAACGTATTCGATAGCTCCGTGGACTTCAGCGGAATTGCATTCCTCACACAGCCCAGGAACGCTTCGCCCGTCATCTCCCGCCTGCTGGTTCGCGATGGGTCTACCGATTTTCAGTGGGCCCTGGATTATGACCCCGTCTTCCACCAGGTGAATGCCAGCACCATTTTTGTCGGTCGGCGTCTCAGCCCCAAATGGTACGTTCTCGGAAGCCAGAGCTACTTGCATGTACCAGGCGAGGTCATTCCCGCCACCATCAATCAGGTCCTCGCTCCCGACATTTTCAACCAGTTCCGGGTGCAGGCCACCTATGGAAATCTCAACAGCCGAGGCTTCAGTACTTCTGCCAGCATGGCATTCGATGTCAAGAACGACTTTGTCCAGGGCGCCACGGTCCAGAGCACCTATAACTGGGATTGCTGCGGCGTTACCTTCGAGTACGCCCGTTGGGCGTTGGGACCGGTACGTAACGAAAACGCCTACCGCTTCGCCTTCTCCCTCACCAATGTCGGGACCTTTGGCAATTTGAAGAAGCTGCAAAGAATCTATTAGAACTGGGTTCATAAATGCGATTTGAAAGGGCACGGCTTCACAGGCTGCTGAAAAATTCGGCTGTTGACTTGTTTTGAAAGGGCATGGCTTCAGCCATGCCGTACAAGTCCTTTATTTTTGTCATTCCTCGCGGGCTTCAGCCCGCGGGGAATCTGCTCTTCCGACTTTTTCCGCAGCCTGTTCAGCCGTGCCGCTCGGGACATCGAAAACATTTGGGCTTTAGCCACTAAGGGAAATCGAATTCCCTCGCGTACATCATTTATGAAACCGCTATAAGTTCGCATCCCTCCCGCCCATTGCGCCGTCTACAATGAGACGATGTCTTCTCCCGAAACCATCCCGGGCTCCAGTGACGCCCTGCATGCCAAGTCGCAAAAGCTGCAGGAACACTTGCGCCGGCTGGGCCAGGTGTTGGTCGCCTACTCGGGAGGAGTGGACTCCGCGTTCCTCGCCTGGGCGGCCTACCGCGAGCTGGGCGAGAACATGTTGGCGGTCCTGGCCGACTCCCCCAGCTTGGCCCGTTCGCAGATGCACGACGCCGTAGCTTTCGCCCAGGAGCAGGGATTCCCGCTAACCATCGTCCACACCGATGAGATGGAACGTCCCGAATACCGCCAGAATGACGCTTCGCGATGCTTCCACTGCAAGGATGAACTCTTCACTGTGATGGAGGGGTTTCGCCTGCAGAAGGGTTTTGAAGTCATCGCCTATGGCGTGAATGCTGACGATCAGGGCGATTATCGGCCCGGGCAGCAGGCTGCGCGCCGGCATGGTGTCGCCGCTCCCCTGCTGGACGCTGGCCTGACCAAGCAAGACATCCGCGAACTGGCACGCCTTGCGGGGTTGCGTATCTGGGACAAGCCAGCTTCCGCGTGTCTGTCCTCCCGGATCGAGTATGGCCGTCCTGTCACCCCCGAAGCTCTGCAGGTCGTGGAAAAGGGCGAAGATGCGTTGCGGCAGATGGGCTTCCGCCAGTTTCGCGTTCGCCATCATGGCGACATCGTGCGCATCGAGATCGCCCGCGACGAAATGCCCCGCGCACTCAGTCCCGAGATGGCCGTTGAGTTCACCCGCATATTCAAGGCGCTGGGATTCTCCTACGTCACGCTAGACCTGGAGGGATTTCGTTCGGGCTCGATGAATGCCGTGCTTCCCGTGGAGCAACTGCTCAAAACCAAGGTTTAGTGGGAGCGAAGTTGCCAGCCGTTGGCCGCATAGTGGTTCTGCAACTGGCCCAGGCGTCCGGGTAGTGTCCTATTAGCGAGTTGCTGCCCCAAGAAGTTCGCAGGCGACCACTGATGATTCGTTAGGCCACTCTCCATTGCAGGCGTCACCCTGAGCGTTTTGTGTATACGACAGAAATTGTAGAACGCAAACCACAATGCGTAAGCGTAACGGACGTTCGCCCACTTCTTGCTGAACGCGTTGGTGAGCCTTGTCATACGTTGCAGGCAGAACAGAGCGCAATCTATGGGCAAGCGCATGTCCCCGAGAGGCCGGAGAGGAGATTCTGTGAAGGTACGAGAGCACTGGCGACAGCGAAAGCGTTGATGACCAGCTTTACTCTTGCCGAATCGTTTGCATTCGGTTTAGCAGTTGTGGCACGTCATTTTGAGCCTTGACTTTCTTCTGGCAAGCGGCTCAAAATGACGGCGGGTGCAAACCCTGCCTTTGGCCGCAATCCAGAGGCGAAGCCCGACTCGCAGTTACCAGCTACGGATTGGGCGTGTAGTAAGTGGTGGAGCTAGTCGGGATTGAACCGACGACGGGCCTGCCCGTCACAGCTATGGCCGTCTCCCCCACGGATAGCCCCACAAAGAACTAGGGCCAGCAGTTCCAAGTTTCTCGACTCGGGCTGTTGGCCTTTTGTTTTCGATAACATGAACCATGATAAACTTATCATGTAAGAAGGCGGCAAGAAAACGCTTGCAACTATGATGTTTTTATCATAACGTTATGGCCGAATGGCCGTTCTGGGATTACATCGACGAGTGGGGCATCAACCAAATTCAAGAGTGGTTGATGAACAAACGCGAAGTTCCGGTTAAGGCCAGAGCTAAAATACAGCGCATTCTGCTGCAGTTGGCAGGCACACCGCTATGGACGCGCCCACTCGCCAGCAACTTAGATGACTACGACGGCATCGTTGAGATTCGCATTCGTCGGATAAATGTTCAGTATCGTTTGCTTGGATATCGGGGGCCAGGTGAGCGGGAGTTCACGATTTTATTCCCCGCCAAAGAACAGGGTGATCAATTTGTCCCTCTGGCAGCACCTCAGATCGCCCAAAGTCGAATGCGCATCGTTGTTGCCGACAGGAGCCGAGTCTGTGAACACATCTTCCATTAAACGCGATCTTCTTGAAAGCCTCAAAGATCGGGAGTTCAGGCAAGCGTTCAATCTTGAGAATGTGTACGCGACCATCTGTTTTCAGTTGCGAGCACTCAGAGAACAACGCGGATTGTCGCAAGCCGGCCTAGGGCGGACCGCGAAAATGGCCCAGGAGCGCATCTCCATTCTCGAAGACCCCAATGCTGACACAAAGCCAACCCTCAACACTTTATTGCGATTAGCTGACGGTCTTGATGTTGGTCTTGACGTGCGCTTCGTGCCTTTTAGCACGGTACTTGACCGTTCTGTGCATACGGACATAAAGGGGTTGGAAGTTCCGAATTTTACTGAGGAACTACCCTCTCTGGAAAGAGAGATCAACCATGATCTCCGACGCGAGCAGATCGTAGCGACGCTAGCACAACGAAATAGCAATCTCATATCTGGCGAGAAATTCGATGAGATTAGGCGAGTAGTAAATAATAGGGAATTGCCTCCGACCGGATCGCCGTCGATCACCATTGCGACACCGACCGCAACCGGGGCCAGACCGCCTGCAACAGGTGCGCAGCAAACAGTAGCCCCCAATCAACAGCTTGTATTTGGTTTTGGGACTCCATTTGTAACCGCATCGCGAACGGCTAGAGGACGCTCCGCTTTGCCTTGGTCGCGGCGAGGAATGCGCCATCTAAGTAGCAAGCAGTCATGGTCACGGAAGCGAGCCTAGAAAGGACACGCCCATGCCCGAAGAGAAACCGCCACGCACACCGCAGACTGGAATCACCAAGCACGATAATTTTGAATCTTGGTATGCCAACAATGTCCAATTCTATCCGAGTGAATGGGATCTAAGAATGGTGTTTGGAGAATTGGACATGAGTGAGGGAGGTGCGATTGTTCAGCAACATACTGCGATGACGGTAGCCTGGGTGCAGGCGAAGTTAATGCAATACTTTTTGACTTTGCAGTTGGGTGTCTATGAGATGACCCACGGGAAAATCCCGGTTCCCGACGGCATTTTGCCTCCTGAGCCGACTCCGCCAACTGGGGAATTGGAACACGATCCGGTTGCAATACAGGTTTACGAGTACATCAAAAAAGCCCGTGACCAATTCATGGCCTCATTGTCGTAAGAGACTGGGAGCAGCAATTCGACCAATATGCCGTTTCCGTAGGTCGAATGAGACGGCGGCAACTCCCAGTTTAGGACACCACCAGCGTCCGTCCGGTGGTGTGTCGATCGGCGACTCCGCATGAGATAATGACAGTTTCAGGCTTATATCCCGAGGTGGTTTGTCCTTTGCTGATGAAACGATTGGCCGTCCTGTTGTTGCTGTTGGTGTCCGCCGGATGTTCGGCGCAAAACGTCTCTCCCGAGCTGAAGGCGAATATCCAGCGGCAGATTCAAGCTCAATATGATTTTCCCGCGGAAGTGAAGATTGATGTCGGACCACGCCGTCCCAGCGATTTTCCCACCTACGACACAGTAACGGTCACGCTGAGCGCGCATGGCAAGGACCAGAAGCTCGATTTTCTGCTCTCCCAAGACGGGAAGACCCTGGCACGAGTCACCAAGATCGATCTGACCAAAGACATCTACACCGAGCGCATGAACAAGATCGACGTCAAGGGTCGTCCCGTTCGCGGTAACCCGGACGCCAAGGTCACCATCGTCAATTTCGACGATCTGCAGTGTCCCTTCTGCTCCCGCATGCACACCACGCTGATGCAGGAGATCCTTCCCCAGTATGGCGATCGCGTAAAGATCATCTACAAGGATTTCCCATTGTCCATGCACCCTTGGGCAACCCATTCGGCCAATGACGCAAATTGCCTGGCTGCTGAGAACGGCACTGCGTTCTGGGAGTACGCTGACTACGTTCACGCCAATCAGCGGGCCATCGGAACCGGGCAGGACCTGCCGAAGGCGACCGCGGAACTCGACCGGATTGCGCTTGACTTGGGCAAGAAGAACGGCGCCGACGTCAGTCGTTTGCAGGCCTGCTTAAAAGCGCAGCCCGACTCGGTAATGAAGGCCTCGATGGCTGAGGGTGAGTCGCTGGGTCTGAACGCGACTCCCACGATGTTCATCAATGGCCAGAAGCTGGAAGGCGCGGTAGATGTTGAGGAAGTGAAGGCAATTTTAGATCAGCAACTACTTGCGGCCGGGATTCAACCCCCGGCCCAAGCCCCCGCCGCCGCCTCTCAACCGAAGACCGCCAATTAGCGCGTAGCGGTTGGAAGACGATGCGGTGAGTTCTCGCCATGCGAGACTCTAGGGCCAGTCATAGAACGCATTTTTGCCAAGCAATGAGGAGCACGTTTTGAAATCGAACCCGAGGCGTGGACAGAGCGTCATAGCCGCCGTATTTGTGGCAGCGGCGCTTTTCCTGCTGTTGTCAGACACGGGCTGTAATACCAAGAAAGACACCGAAGGCGTCATGGCCACCGTCAATGGCCGCAAGGTGCTTCGCACCGAGGTGGACAAGTACTACGACAACCAGACCGCGGAAGCTCCTCAGAAGCCCACCGAGGAACAGGCCGATACCCTTCGCCTGAACATCCTGAAAGAGTTGATCGACAACGAAATCCTGATGCAGCGAGCCGAAAAGCTCGGCTTGCTCGCCACGGACGACGAGGTTAACAGCAAACTGGCGGAGATCAAGGCGCCATTCAGCCAGCAGGATTTCGACAAGCGGCTGGCCGACCGCAAAATTACGCTGGCCGACTTCAAGGCAGATCTGCGCCGCTCCATCACGGTGGAGAAGGTTCTCAACAAGGAAGTCACCTCGAAGATCAACGTTACCGATGACGACATTACGGCCTATTACAACCAGCACAAGGCCGAGTTCAACCTGATTGAACCGCAGTTCCACCTAGCGCAGATCCTGGTCACCACGCAGCCCAACCCGCAAGCTCGCAACGTCGCCAACAAGGCCCAGAACGACGCGGAAGCCAAGAAGAAGATCCAGATGATCGAGAACCGGCTCGATAGCGGAGAGGATTTTGCGTCCGTCGCAATGAACTACTCCGAGCAGCCGGAAACCGCCCAAAATGGCGGAGATCTTGGCTTTATCCCCGAGTCTTCGCTCAAGGGCGACAAGAACGCCTACGATCCCATAGCCAAGCTGAAGCCGGGACAGTACACTGCCGTGCTGGTGGTTGCTGACCCCAACAGTCACCAGGTCTTCGGCTATCGCGTGGTCCGGCTTATCAGCAAAGAAGCCGCCGGACAACGCGAATTGAAGGACCCGCGCGTGCAGCAGGCGATTCGCGAACAGCTTCGTGACCGTCGCGAGCAGCTGCTGAAAGCCGCCTATTACGAAGTCATCCGCGACGAAGCCAAGGTGGAGAATTTCTTCGCCGAGGGCATCCTGAAAAAGACCGGCACCACGAAGTAGCCAGCGGTCAGGCCTTCAATCGCAACGGGCTCTGGCTCTGTGGCATCGGCTGCGGCGGCAACTCCACCATCACTCGCGATTTGGGATCTACCCTGTAACGCGCGCCTTTTTTCAGTTTCGAGTGGTCCACATGCAGCGTTTTCAGCTTGGAAACGTCCCATCCATGGCGCGTGGCCAATTCTCGTGCACGCTCTTCGACGTGCGCCTTGCTGACCTTCGCCTTGGGATCGAACTGCAGCACGCGATGAGAGTGAGCGATGTGGCCGGTGCCGGGATCGTAAAGCACC
>Ga0207927_1000142_pt1 | contig 28895 bp, 26 predicted proteins | sample NGESurdeep072012_2_FD_184456 | JGI IMG/M metagenome (GOLD analysis project Ga0207927, IMG submission 184456) | Arctic peat soil microbial communities from Barrow, Alaska - NGEE Surface sample 210-2 deep-072012 (SPAdes) | ecosystem: Environmental > Terrestrial > Soil > Wetlands > Peat ... | reverse complement strand
CCATGCCAAACCTATACTACGCCAACGTCACGATACACGTTCTCGCCGCCATGCTCTGGCTCGGCGGGATGTTCTTCCTCGGCGTCGTCGGCGCGCCTCTGCTGCGAGCGATCGAGCCACCGGAACTCAGGCAGCGTCTCTTCCAGGCGATCGGTGAGCGTTTTCGGGGCGCCGGCTGGTGGGCGATCGGCGTGCTCCTCGTCACTGGTGTCGTCAACCTGCACTACCGCGGCTGGCTGCACTGGGACGGCGTGCTTGGGTCCGCACCGTTTTGGCGCACCTCCGCCGGGCACGCTCTCGCCGCGAAGCTCTCGGCAGTCACGATCATGATCGTTGTCGCCGCCGTGCACGACTTCATCCAGGGACCCCGCGCCGCACGGGCTGCGCCGGGGTCGGCGGAGGCGATTCTCCGCCGCCGCCACGCCGCGCTGCTCGCTCGCGTCAACGCGATCGTCGGCGTGCTGCTGGTCGCGGCCGCCGTGCGACTCGTTCGAGGAGGTTAGCCGATGCACTCGCTCGTCCGCAGGTACATCAAGACGGCAATCGCATTCCTGTTCGTCGGACTGGCGATCGGTGGTTGGATGATCGTTCGCCGAGAGCTTCTGCAAGGCGGGGCGACATCCTATCAGGTCAGCGCGCACACGCACGCGATCTTCGTCGGCTTCGTGATGATGATGATCCTCGGTGTCGCGCTCTGGCTCTTTCCGAGACCCGACAAGAACGACGAGCGCTATCGTCCTGCGCTCGCGGAGACAGCCTACTGGCTGCTCGTCATCGGAACGTCGTCGCGAATCGCCGGCGAGCTGATCCGGCACGATTCAAGCGCGCGCTGGCTCCGCGTGATGATCGTCGTCAGCGGCCTCATGCAGATCGTCGCGCTCGCCGTCTACTTCTATACGATGTGGTCGCGCATCAGGGCGCTCGGCAGCCAGGCTCGTGAGTCCCGCGGCGAGCGCTTCTGAAAAGACATCAGCCGCCTCGGCGGAGCGACTGCAGGGGCACGGGCGGCGCCGCGGCTCGCGCCGGGAGCGGCGCGTCGACGGTGCGCCACACCTGAAGTACGAAGATGAGCGCGCCGATCGTCGTGATCGTTCCGCCGGTGCTCAGCACGATTGTGCCCGACGGGAGTCCTGAGGCGCGCAGCCAGAATCCCGCCACCATTACGCACAGCCCCGCGTTCGCCAGCCACCAGTGCCAGCGCGCCGCGCGAGCGCTCCAGAGCGGACGGCCGGAGAATCGCGGCAGGACATGATATGCGACGCCGCTGATGAACATCGTCACGAATCCGAGCAGCATCACGTGCACGTGCATGGCGCGATACACGGTCCACGCCGGCACGATCGCCATCGACATTCCGAGGATGACGCCCACCGCGAGCCAGGCGACACTCGCCTTGACGAACGCCTTGACGAACCAGTCCATCGTGTGTTCCTCGTTGGTGATTCAGAATCCTGCTTTCAGCTGCAGGTAAGCCCAGTGACGCCACGCGCCGTTCACGCCGAGCGCCAACGCCTGGGCAGCGGGTCCCGCCCGAAACGCCGTGTAGCCGAGTTCGACGGTCGCCGCGGCCGAAATCCGAACCGGAACGATCGCATCGGCTTCCCACCCGATCTCGGCGTGGTCGCCTGCCTGCGGTGAGAAATGGTGCAGTTCGAACTTGAGCGTCGTCTTCGGCGGAAGCACGATGGCCATCCTCGCGAGCGCGTCGACGAGGCCGCGGTCGTCGGTGCGCGCGGCGGGATCGAAAAGGAGATCCATGAGCCCGTAGTATTGATGGTTCGTCGCGAACATCGTGTTGAACGCGCCGTACGTGCCGTCGGTCGCTTTCGCGTCGCCGGAAAGCACGTCGACGCCGATCGCTCCGGTCACCCGGCGTCCGTCGGCCTCCGGCCGCGTGAGCTTCGCGCCCAGCAGCCAGGCGCTCACATCCTGGTTCACGACGGGCGACGTGCTCGCCGACTGGTATTGCTGGTTACCGGTCTGCCATGCCGCTTCGAGCTCGAAGCCGATGGCATGATTCGTTCCCTGCCGCAGCCGCGAGTCGAACGTCGCCCGATTCGACTCCGAGTACGTTCGATAATGCGAGCCGGCATCATAGAGCGCCGTCGCGTCGAGCGACCCGCTCGCGATGATGCGGGTCGCGAACAGCCCGGCGACGGCGTGGTCGGGCAGCGGAGCCGATGTCGCGCCGGGCGTCGTCGCGCCGAACTTGCGTCCGCGTTCTTCGACGGTCGCGGCGAACAGGGTCGCGGTCCACTGCTCCGCCCCAAGCTTGCTTCCGCGGGGCGTGAGCAGCAGGCGGGCGCCATCGAACGAGCGCCCGGTGTTCGTCCAGTCCGCCGCGCCGACGAGGCGCTCGTTTCCGAAGATGACTTCCTGCCGCCCGACGCGCACGAGGAAATCGCGCGGACCCCAGCCGCCGCCGAGCTCGAGGTAGCCCTGATGGAGCTCGATCATGTCCGGATTGGTCGCGGAGGCATTCCCTTCCGCTCCGAACACCCGGCTATCCTGCACCTGCGCGACGATTCGAACTCCGTGCGTGGGTTCGGCGCGAATGCCGAGCCGGGAGCGAAGGTAGGAGTAGAAATCGGTCGCGAGCGCGCCGCCCGGCCAGTCTCCCTCCGAACGCGACCGGATTTCGCCGAAGACGGTGACCGGAATCGTGGTCGTCGCCGTTTGCGCGCGCGCCGCGCGCGGTGTCGTGGCTCCGCCAAGCGCGATCGCGAGCGCGAGCGGTGCGAATATTTTCCGCAATGAAGTCATGGTGAGGTTCGAGTCGTGTGTAGGGCTACGCCGGCCCGCTCGCCGCGCAGCGAAAGCCCAGTGTGCGGGCGGTCGAGCGCTCGGTCAGTGCGGAGCGAAAAGCTTCCCGCAGCAGCGCCGGATAGTTCGACGGATCGGACGCGCCCATCGCGGCGCCCGCGCAATTCGTCATCTCCTCGGTCTTGAAGTCGCGGGTCCATTCCCACGCCGAGCCGTGGAGACCCTCGATTCCGTAGACGTTCCGGAATCCGAGCCCAACCGGCGGCGGCGCGCTCGCGGTTCGCGACGCATACATCGCGAGCAGGCGGCTCATGAACGCCCCGTCATGCGATGCGTCCCGGCTCACGTCGCTCGCCACTGCGACATACTCCCACTCGTCCGTCGTCGGGAGTCGCTTGCCCTGCGCCTCGCAGTACGCGGAGGCCGCGTGCCATGAGACGGAGGTCACCGGCCGGCGCAGGTCGGTGGGGTCGCCCGGATCGATCGCCCCGCGCCAGTCGGACAGGTACGTTGCGTCGGCCCGCTTTGCGTCCACTCTACCGCGCTGCCATTCCGGATGCGTGTGCACGAAGGCGAGATACTCCCCGCGCGTCACTGCGTGCGCGTCCATCCGGAAGGCCGCCACATGCATGCGCTGGCCGGCGGCCATTCCACGAAGCGGCAGGTAATCGCCCGCCGGGACACGCACCATCCCTGTGAGGAGCGCAGCGAACGCGCCGAGCGCACGGAGTGCCGGCGCGGCGTTCATTTCGCCGGAGTCCCCGTGAGGCCCGACTGCACCTCAGCGATGATCTTCTTGTTTTCGGGCCCCGAGATGGTGAGAATCCCGAGCGTGCCCTTGTTGAACGCGCGGAAGATCGCGTGATCGACGAGGACGAAATCACCCGGCACCGTGGCCCCGAACTCGACCACCGCGGAGCCGCCGGCGGGAATGAGCGTGGTCTGGACGTTGTGTTCCGCGTTCGTGCTGCCACCCTCGCCGTACACGTTTTCGAAGATCTGGCCGATCACGTGAAAGCTCGAGGTGAGGTTCGGACCCGCGTTTCCAACGAACATCCGCACCCGGTCGCCGACCTTGGCCTTGAGTGCGCCGTCTCCCGTTATTGCGCCGACACCGCCGTTGAACACGACATAAGTGGGCCGCTCGTCGATGCCCTTCTCCATGTCGAGTGTCTGCACGCCGTGCTCACCGTACTTCCCCTTGGTGTAGAACTCGCTCTGCATCACGTAGAACTCCTTGTCCACGCTCGGCAGGCCGCCCTTCGGCTCCACCAGGATCAAGCCGTACATGCCGTTGGCGATGTGCATCGGCACCGGCGACATGGCGCAGTGATACATGAACAGGCCGGGATTCATCGCGGAGAACGTGAAGACCGATTCGTGACCGGGGAGCGTGAGTGAGGCCTTGGCGCCACCGCCCGGCCCCGTCACTGCATGCAGGTCGATGTTGTGCGGCATCGTGCTCGACGCGTCGTTCTTGAGATGAAGCTCGACGAGATCGCCTTCGCGAACGCGGATGAACGAACCCGGCACTTCCCCGCCGAACGTCCATGCCGCGTACTGGACGCTGTCCGCGAGCCGAAGCGTCTTCTCGATCACTTCGAGGTTCACGATCACCTTGGTCGGATGCGTGCGAGTGATCGGCGGCGGCACATTGGGCGCGTGCGTGAGCACCGCGACCTCCTGTCCGCTGACGTCGTCGCTCGGATGACGAAGCTGGATGATCCTGCGCCCTTCTTCTTCGCGGGCCGACGCTTCATTGCACGCCTGGATGACGAGCGGGATTCCGATGATGAGCACGGCGCCGACGAGGGCGGTGCGCCAGCCGGGCCGGCGAGACGTGAGTGAATTGATATCAGGCGACATTGAGGGACTCCGGAGCGTTGTGGATGGCATGTGGAGCGACGCGGCCTTCGAGCAGGTCCGCGATCGTGGTGTTGAGGAACGGCAAACGTCGCGCGCCGACGACTGCCTGCCACGCGGCGTGCGCGCGGCACGGACAGGAGGGATCGCACGGTCCGTTACCGAGCATGCAGCGCGAATTGAGCGGCACGGTATCGAACAAGTCGATGACCCGGCCAAGCGTGATCTGTCTGGCGGGCACCGCGAGAGTGAACCCGCCCGTCGGGCCGCGCGCGCTCGTGATGAGCCCTGCCTTCGCCACGGCGTTGAGCACTTTCGCCATGTAGTTGCGCGGCGCACCGGTGGCGTCCGCTATTTCATCGGCGCGGAGCGCGCGGACAGTCTCCGGCCTGGCGATGAGGAGCATGGCGCGGAGCGCGTAGTCGGCGGTGAGTGATATCACGTCAGCCTCCGGAAGACATTTGCGAGTTTCTCATATGCATATGAGTATCTCGGATGCAACGCTTCGTGTCCGTCGGACAATCCTTGAATGTTTGTCGGGTTATCCCCGGTGAGGGTTTTCCCTACGGTGGCGAGACCGGGCCGCGATCGTTCGCGGGAAGAATACGCTCCTCGTCGTCGTGCAGCATCCGCAGTGCCGGGGTCTCGAGGTCGTCGAACTGACCCCGATTCGCCGCCCACACGAACGCTCCGACGGCCACCGCGACGATGAGCAGCGCGACCGGCACCACGATGTAGAGCACGCTCATGCGGGACTCTCCACGAACGTCCGCGCGTGCCACGAACTCAGCACCACGGTCAGCGAACTCGCCGGCATGAGAATCGCCGCCACGAGCGGATTGATCGACCCGGTCATCGCGAGCGCCGCGCCGGCAAGATTGTACGCGAGCGAGAACGCGAGGTTGCGCTTGATCACACCCATCGTGCGCTCCGCGCCGCGCACGAGCTCCACGAGCGGTGCGAGCCCCGGCCTCGTCAGGTAGATATCCGCGGCCGAGAGACAGGCCTCCGCCCCGCCATGCACGCCGATCCCGACCGAAGCGGCCGCGATCGCCGCGGCGTCGTTCACGCCGTCGCCCACCATCACAACCGGCCCGTCCTCCTCATCCCTCACCTTCTCGACCATGTGCAGTTTGTCCTCCGGCGACATGCCGCCTTCGCAGTCGCGCGCGGGCAGGTCGAGCTCGCGGCCGATCGCCGCGACCACCGCCCCCGCGTCGCCCGAAAGCACCGACACGTGCCAGCCGCGTGAGCGGAGGCGCGCGACGGATCTCGCGGCGTCGCCGCGAATCGGATCGCCGAGTCCCGCTGCCGCGACGATCCTGCCGTCCACCGCGACGAGGACCGGCGTGAGCGACGCATCCATGCGCGATGTCATGGCGCCGACGCTCCCGAGCGCGCGCGCCTTGACGAACGCCGGCGAGCCGACGATCACGCGATGTCCGGCGACGTTGCCGGCGATGCCGCCGCCGACGACATGGGTCGTCTCGCAGGCGCGCGGCACTTCCGCCTCCGGCCACGCCGCACGGAAACCCGCGGCGAGCGGATGGGTCGATTCCGCCTCGAGCGCGAGCACCAGCGGCTGCACCCACTCCGGCCCGCACCACTGCACCAGCGCGGTGCGCGACTCGGTGATCGTGCCGGTCTTGTCGAGAAAGATGCGGCCCGGCCTCGCGAGCGACTCGAGCGCGTCCCCGCCCTTCACGAAGATCCCGCGGCGCGCCGCGCGAGCGATCGCCGCGGAAACCGCGAGCGGCGTCGACAGCGCCAGCGCGCACGGACACGTCACGATGAGCAGCGCGATCGCGTTGTCCATCGCGCGCGCCGGATCGCGCGAGCGCCACACCACGAACGTCACCACGGCGAGCGCCAGCACGCCGCCGACGAACCACGGGGCCATCCGGTTCGCCGCCTGCACGACAGGCGCGCGACGGCGCCCGCTCTCCTCCACCTGACGAAGAATCTTCGCGACACGGCTCGACTCGCCCGGCTGCTCGACGCGCACGCGGATCGGCGACGTGACGTTCACGGTCCCGGCGTACACCTTCATGCCCACACCCACCGACTCCGGCCGCGACTCGCCCGTGAGCAGCGCCATGTCGAGCTGCGATCTCCCGTCCGCGACCACCCCATCGGCGGCGAGGGTCTCGCCCGGGCGCACCTCGATGATCGTCCCCGGCAGCAGCGCCTCCGCCGGAACCTCGTGCACCGCACCGGCGCCGTCGATGACGCGCGCCGTCGTCGGCGTCAGCGAGAACAGCAGCTCGGCGCCGTCCGCCGCGGCGCGCTGCCCGCGCTGCTGCACGTAGCGGCCCACGAGCAGCAGGAACACGAGCACGGCGAGCCCGTCGAAGTAGATCGGACCGGAGTCGCGAATGGTATTGATCGCGCCTTGCACGTATCCGGCCGCGAGACCGAGCGCGATCGGGACATCCATATGAAGAGTGCGCGCCCGAAGCGCCGACCACGCGCCGGCGAAAAACACGCGGCCCGGCCAGAGAATCGTGGGCGTGACGAGCGCGAAGCTCACCCACCGGAAGAAGAGCTGCCACTCATGCTCCATCCCTCCGGCCCACCCGGCGTAGAGCGCGGCGGCCGCGAGCATCAGGTTGCCGGCGATCGCGCCGGACACGCCGATGCGCACGAGCATCGCGCGATCTTCCTTGCGACGCAACGCGTCCCGGCGGACGCCGCGATACGGATGCGGCGCGTACCCGAGCGAGTCCAGCATCCGCGCGACATTCGACAACTTCACGGCGTTCGCGTCCCACGTGATTCGCGCCAGCGAGCGGCGCACCTCGAGCTCCGCGCGTGCGACGCCCTCGAGGAGGAACGGCACCCGCTCGACGAGCCAGACGCACGACGCGCAGTGCACGCCCTCGATGTACAGCTCGACCTCGCTGAGCCCGTTCCCCGCGTCGCGCACGTACAACTCCTCGAATGACGGGTGGTCGAACTCCTCGTACGTGCGCTGCGTGGAGCGGACGGCCGCTTCGCGCTTCTCGCCGAGCCGGTAGTACTGGTCCAGCCCATGCTCGTGGATGATCCGGTACGCCACGCGGCATCCCGCGCAACAGAACTGCGAGGCCGCACCAGGCTCGACGAATCCTGCCGGCACGTCGAGCCCGCAGTGCACGCAGCGCAGGCAGCGCACGCTCGTCATGACGTCGCCGCGTTCGCGTGCATCGGCCCCGCCATGTGCATCGCCGGCGCGTGTACCCGCCCCGCGATCGAGAGCAGCCCCAGTACGAGCACGAGCGCGGCGGCCGCGAGCGGCAGTCTTCGCGCGAACGGCCCGAGCACCCGCTGCGCACCGAATCCGACGGCGAGGAGCATCGGCACGGTGCCGATCCAGAATGCGATCATCACTCCCGCGCCGGCGATCGCGCTCCCGGTTCCGCCCGCCGTCACGACGAACGTGTAGAGCCAGCCGCACGGCAGGAGCGTGGTGAGCAGTCCGGTGAGCGCCGCGCGCGCGACCGGCGGTTCGTCGCGCATCGCGACCAGCGCCGAGCCGAGCCGCTTCTGCAGCCACTCGGGCACGAGCGTGCCGCTCACGCGTACGCCGAGCGACGCGCCGATCATCCCGAGCGCCCACACCACCATGAGCACGCCGGCGAGCACCGCCGCGCCGCGTCCCATTCCCGCGAGCCGTCCCAGGTCGTCGACGCGCGCGCCGATCGCACCCGCCACGAGTCCGAGGGTCACGTACGAGATGAGGCGCCCGCCGTTGTACGCGAGGTGCGCCGGAAGATTCGAAAGTCCGCGCGGTGCACCGGTTCCGGCGTAGGCGCAGACGAACCCGCCGCACATCGCCGCACAGTGGATGCTTCCCACCAGGCTGGCGAGCAGCACTCCGGCGAGCAGGATCACGAACCCGCGGCGGAAACCGCCTCGACGCGCGACGTCGACGTGAACCGGACGTCACCTCGCGTCACCTCGAAGCGAAGTTCCCAGACGCCGCCGTGATGCACGGGCAACCTCCCCCCGTAACCGCCCCGCTCGGGTACGAGCGTCGTGTCCGAAATCTCACCAGCACGCGCATTGTAGAACGCAACCACCTTCACCGTCGCACCGGAGATCGCCGCGCCCGTGGAGTCGGTGAGCGTGACGCGCAACTCGGCGCCATCGCGCCCGGTGAAGGCCGCGAGCGATGGCGTGACGTGCCAGCCCAGCGCACGGTTCTCGCGCGCCTGCGCCATCGTGCTGTCCCATGCGACGGCCTTGCGGTAGTAATCGGGCTCGATCGCGATCCCCTGATCGTCGTTCGCGACGTAGTAGATCGCGACGTTCGCGCCGACGGTGAGCGTGAGAATCGCCACGATCGCGATGGGCCACCATGCGCCGCGCTTCACGATCGCGGCTCCTTCTTCGATTCGTGCGGCGGACCCGCGGCGTCCGGGTGCTCCGGCCCGACGAGGCGGTACGTCACGGCGTCGGTGTAACCGGCACCGTCGGCGATGCGAACCGTGACCCGGTGCTCGCCGTCGTGAAACTCCGCCGCCGGAAGCATCACGAACACGTCCATGATCGCCGTTCGGCCCGGCCCGACCGGGATCGGATTCTGCGGCGCGATCATCGCGCCGGGCTCGACGCCCTCGAGCGAGACCGCATATTCGTGCGACTGCGGATCGCGGTTGGTGATCTTGATGCGCAGCTGGTTCGCCACGCGTCCGTCGGCCTCCACCGCGAACGGCGCGCCCAGTCCCCGCATGACGGTGATGTCGGCCGGCGTCCTCAGGATGAGCGCAACGAGGAAGCCGCCGAACGCGAGCGAGAGCGCGGCCGGGTAGAGCACGACGCGCGGGCGCAAGCGGCGCACGCGCTCGCCCTCGAGCGCTGCGCGCGACGAATAGCGGATCAATCCCGGCGGCTTGCCCACGCGGGACATGATCGCATCGCACGCGTCCGCGCACTGCGTGCAGTGTATGCACTCCATCTGCAGGCCGTCGCGTATATCGATGCCCGTGGGACAGGTGAGGACGCACGCGCCGCAGTCGATGCAGTCACCGGCGCCTTCCACGCGCTCCCTGCCGCGGCTGCGCGGCTCGCCGCGATTCCCGTCGTAGGCGACGATCAGCGACTGGCGGTCGAGCAGCACCGACTGCCACCGCCCGTACGGGCAGGCCACGAGACAGGTCTGCTCGCGGAACCAGGTGAAGTCCACCATGATCGCCGCCGTCGTGAACGCCATCACCAGGAACGACGTCGGATGCTCGACCGGAGAGCGGCGCACCCACATCACGAGACGATCGATCCCGACGAAGTACGCCAGGAACGTGTGCGCGAGGAAGAGCGACAGCACGAGGTACACCGCGTACTTCGCGAGCCGCCTCGGATGCAGCTGTCCCCGCGCGTGCTCGCGGTCGAACCGCATCGAACCGCTCCGGCCGCCCTCGAACAGGCGCTCGATCGGCCGGAAAACGAATTCCATGTACACCGTTTGCGGACAGGCCCATCCGCACCAGACGCGCCCGGCGAGCGCCGTCATCAGGAAGATTCCGATGAGGATGCTGAGCACGAGCAGCATCAGCAGCAGCGTGTCGGTCGGGAAGAACGTCGAGCCGAGAATCGTGAACCGGCGAAGCGGCAGGTCGAGCAGGACGAGCGGCATTCCGTTCATCCGCAGGTACGGGATGATGAAGAAGATCACCATCAGCGCGTACGCGACGGCACGCCGGCGCACCCAGAACTTTCCGGGCGACAGCTTCGGACGGATCCACCGGCGGGATCCGTCCTCGTTCATCGTCGGGAGAACGCGGCCGACCGCGACCGGCGCCGTCATTTTTCGCGCGGCACCAGCACGCCCTGCGGCGGCTTCGGGTTCGGCGGGTTCGAGCCGTGCAGCGTGAACACGTACGCCGCCACGTCCGTCACCTGATCCGGCTTCAGCATCTTGCCCCAGTTCGGCATGCCCTTGTCGAGCACACCGACCGTGATGGTGTGATGGATTTCGTTGATCTTGCCGCCGTGGAGCCAGTAGTCATCCGTGAGGTTCGGCCCGATCAGGCCGCCCGCGTCGGGGCGATGGCACGGCGAACAGGTCGTGACGAACAGCTGTTTCCCCGCGACCAGCGCTTTCGAGTCGTGCGTCAGCGCGAGCAGTGACGCCTCGCTCGCCTCCACCTCAGGTGGATGGAGACGCGCGGCCTCGGCGAGCGACGCGTTGTACTCCGCGATGCGTCCGGGCCCGCGCAGCACGTTGCCGGGAATGAGCCCGTACACCGCCGCGAACGCGATGCACGCCCAAAAGATCCACACCCACCAGCGCGGCAGCGGATTGTCGAATTCCTGGATGCCGTCGTAACTGTGATCGAGCAGGCGGTCCTGTTCCGAGGTTGGTGTGTTCATGTCAGGATTCGCGCTCCAGCAAGGAGGTCGGTGGAACGACGTCTTCTTCGAGCGGCAGGCGGGCGGCATGATCCAGCGTTGACTGGCGCGCCGTCAGCAGCTGCGTGACGATCGATCCGAACGCGATGAGAAAAAGGACGAGCGCGATCTCGGCGAACACGTGCAGGCCGGATGCGCCCACGACGTCGGCGAGCGGATTCATGGAGCCCTCCCGCTCGCGACGGCCGGCGCGACCCGCGTCGCGTCGCGGCCGAGCCGCTGGAGGTACGCGATGAGCGCGACGATTTCCTTGTCCTGCAATCCGGCGGGACCGCCCTGCTGCGCGATCGTGTCGGCGACCATCGCCGCCTGCGCGTGCGCCATCTTCGGCGCGTTGCCGTCGATGACGGCGTCGCCGTACGGGACGCCGAGCATCGCCATGACATCGACTCGCCGCTGGATCCCCGCGAAATCGAGGTCGTGCGTCAGCAGGTGCGGATATGCCGGCATGATCGACTTCGCCGTGATCGACCGCGGGTCCTGCATGTGGCGCACGTGCCAGAGGTCTGGATACTTCGCTCCTTCACGCGCGAGATCCGGGCCGATGCGCCGCGAACCCCACAGGAACGGATGGTCGTACACCGACTCGCCGGGCTTCGAGTACTCGCCGAACCGCTCGGTTTCCCAGCGGAACGGACGGATCATCTGCGAGTGGCAGTTGAAGCACCCCTCGCGGAGGTAGAGGTCGCGGCCCGCGAGCTCGAGCGGCGTGTACGGCTTCACCGATGCGATGGTCGGGATGTTCGACCTGATCAGGAAGGTCGGGAGAATCTCGAACAGCGACGCCACCGCGATCGCCACGAGCACCCACACGCTGAAGTACAGCCAGCGTCCCTCCCACATGCGATGCCACCCCATGTCCATGAAGTGCGCGATCACGCCGGCGCGCCGCGGCTCTGCATAAGTCGGCGTCTTCGATTCGCGAACGAGCGGCGCCGCCTGAATGACCGGCACGTCGTACACCGCCGGACGGCGGCGCCAGGTCATCAGGATGTTCCACCCGAACAGCAGCATGCCGACGATGTACAGTCCGCCGCCGGCGGCGCGCATCCACCACATCGGGAGAAGCTTGACGACGGTCTCGATGAAATCGGGATACGCGAGGCGTCCCGTTTCGTCGAAGGCGCGCCACATGAGCCCCTGCGTCACGCCCGCGCTGTAGATCGCAACCACGTACAGGAGGATGCCGAAGCTCGCAATCCAGAAGTGCGCCTCCGCCAGCTTCTTGCTGTAGAGCTGCGTCTGGAAGAGCCGCGGCAGCAGCCAGTAGATCACACCGAACGTCATGAATCCGTTCCACCCGAGCGTGCCGGTGTGGACGTGCGCGATGATCCAGTCGGTGTAGTGCGCGAGCGCGTTCACGCTCTTGATCGAGAGCATCGGCCCCTCGAACGTCGACATCCCGTACGCCGTGATAGCGACGACGAAGAACTTCAGCACCGGCTCGTCCACCACCTTCTGCCACGCGCCGCGCAGCGTGAGCAGGCCGTTGATCATGCCGCCCCACGACGGCATCCAGAGCATCACCGAGAACACCATGCCGAGCGTCGACGCCCATTCGGGAAGCGCGGTGTAGTGGAGGTGGTGTGGACCTGCCCAGATGTACAGGAAGATCAGCGACCAGAAATGCAGGATCGACAGCCTGTATGAATAGACCGGTCGCTCGGCCGCCTTCGGCATGAAGTAGTACATCATGCCGAGGAAGGGCGTGGTCAGGAAGAACGCGACGGCGTTGTGGCCGTACCACCACTGCATGAACGCGTCCTGCGCACCGGCATAGATCGAGTAACTCTTCAGGAATCCCGCCGGAATGGCGAGGTTGTTGAAGATGTGCAGGACCGCGACGGTGATGATGCTGGCGATGTAGAACCAGAGCGCCACATAGAGGTGCCGCTCGCGCCGCTTCTTCAGCGTGCCGAAGAAGTTCACCGCGAACGCGATCCATACCACCGCGATCGCGATGTCGATCGGCCACTCGAGCTCCGCGTATTCCTTCGCCTGCGTGTACCCGAGCGGGAGCGTGATCGCGGCGGCGACGATGATCAGCTGCCATCCCCAGAAGTGGAAGCGGCCGAGTCCGTCGGAAAACATCCGCGCCTTGCAGAGCCGCTGCGTGGAGTAGTAGCAGCCGGTGAAGAACGCGTTGCCGGCGAAGGCGAAGATCACGGCGTTCGTGTGCAGCGGCCGCAGTCGCCCGAACGAGAACCACGACGCGAGGTTCAGCGAGGGTTCAACGAGCTGAAGCGCGATGACCAGGCCGACGAGCATCCCGACGAGTCCCCACACGAACGTGGCGACCATGAACTTTCGTACGATGTCGTCGTCGTACGCGAACGAGTCGAGTGCGGATGGCGCGGCTGGCGCGGAGGCCGGCGGACGGGGAACGGCGATGCTCCCGCCCAGGGCGTCAGCTGCACCGTCGATGGGCGTCATCGATGAGGCTCCGGAAAGTGGTGGAACTGCGAGGGTCGCGAGTCAGTCGTCCGTCTGGAGTACAAAGTGCGGGTCCGCGTGGTCCGCGCCGACGACCGCGCTGTCGAGCACCTTCAGCGATCCCACCGGCTCGAACCGCGCCTGGAAGAAACGCAGGTATTCCGGCTCCGACGTGAAGCGCAGGCCGTGCACGCGGTCACGCGCGGCGTACAGCGCCAGGACGCTTTCGGCCACGACGTCCATGTGGGCCTGGGTGTACACGCGGCGCGGAATCGTGAGCCGCACGAGCTCGAGCCGCGGGAAACGGTTTTCCCCCGTCTTCGGGTCGCGCCCCGCGCTCACCGCGCCCCGCTCCATCGCCCGCACGCCGCCCTCGACGTACAGCGCCGCCGCGAGCGCCTGCGCCGGAAACTGGTCGCGCGGCAGATGGGAGAGCATCGCCGCCGCATCGATGAACACGGCATGGCCGCCGATCGGCAACACGATCGGCACGCCGCCCTCGCGCAGTTGCTCGCCGAGGTAGTACACCTGCCCGATGCGGCTGCGGATGTAGTCCTCCTCGATGGACTCGCGGATGCCGATGGCCATCGCCTCGAGGTCGCGCCCGGCGAGCCCGCCGTAGGTGTGGAGTCCCTCGTACACGACCACGAGGTTGCGCGCGCGCTCGCCGAGCGACGGATCGCGGAGCCCAAGCCAGCCGCCGATGTTCACGAGCGAGTCCTTCTTGCCGCTCATCGTCGCGCCGTCGGAGAGGTCGCACATCAGGCGCAGGATTTCGGCGACCGTGCGATCGCGCATCTCCGGCTCGCGCTGCTGGACGAACCACGCGTTCTCCACGGCGCGCGTCGCGTCGAGCATCACCTTGATGCCGCGCGCATGGCAGTATTCGTTCACGGCGCGGAGGTTCGCGACGCTCACGGGCTGCCCGCCCGCAAGGTTCACCGTCAGCGCCACGCAGATGTACGGGACGCGTTCCGCTCCCACCTCCCGCACCAGCGCGTCGAGCTTGGCGAGGTCCACGTTCCCCTTGAACGGGTGCTCCGACGCCGGGTCGTGCGCCTCGTCGATGATCACGTCGTGGAACGCGCCGCCCGCCAGCTCCTGGTGCAGCCGCGTCGTCGTGAAATACATGTTGCCGGGAATGTGGTCCCCGGGCTTGATGAGGATTTGCGAGAGAATGTTCTCGGCGCCGCGCCCCTGGTGCGTGGGGATCAGCTCCGGATAGCCGTAGACGTCGCGGACGGCCTTCTCGAGATGGTAGAAGTTTCGCGAGCCGGCATACGCCTCGTCGCCCATCATCATCCCGGCCCACTGGCGATCGCTCATCGCGTTCGTGCCCGAATCGGTGAGCAGGTCGATGTAGACGTCCTCGGACTTGATGAGGAACGTGTTGAAACCGGCCTCGCGGATGTGACGCTCGCGCTCCGCGCGCGTGGTCATGTGAATCGGCTCGACGACCTTGATCTTCCAGGGCTCGGCCCAGCTGCGATGGCGCATTCTTCCATTCTCCCGGCGCGTTCGACGCCCGACTTGGTTCGTAACCGCGAAGGTTGCGTTCGCCGCGACTGCCGCGGTATCAGGACGCCGCCAGCAGTCTGTAAGGGAATCCCCTCGTACATGTCGGGGATCGACCCGCAGATGACGGCATCGACGATGGATAGAATTCAACTTGATGAACATCCTTCTCCTCGCCCCGGAGATTCCGGACACGTTCTGGAGCTTCAAGCACGCGCTGAAGTTCATCCGGCGGCGCGCGTCAACGCCGCCACTCGGGCTTCTCACGGTGGCCGCGATGCTCCCGGCGGAATGGCAGAAACGGCTGGTGGACCTCAACGTCACGAGGCTCACCGACGCGGACCTCGCATGGGCCGATTATGCCTTCGTTGGCGGGATGGTCGTGCAGCGCAAGTCGGCACGCGAGGTGATCGCGCGCTGCAAGGCCGCCGGCGTGCCCGTCGTCGCCGGGGGCCCGCTCTTTAGCGTGGAGCACGAGTCGTTTCCTGAGGTGGATCACTTCGTGCTCAACGAGGCCGAGCTCACCCTCCCGCCCTTCCTCGCCGACCTCAGGAATGGACACCCCCGACGGCTGTACTCCAGCGGCGACCATGCCGACTTGCACCAGACGCCGGTCCCGCTCTGGGAGCTGGTGAACTTCAAGCACTACGCGTCGATGGGCGTGCAGTTCAGCCGCGGCTGTCCCTACGACTGCGAGTTCTGCAACGTGACGGCGATGCTCGGCCACAGGCCGCGGACGAAGACGACGGCGCAGATGATCGCGGAGCTCGACCGGCTCCACGAACTCGGCTGGCGCGGCTCCGTGTTCTTCGTGGACGACAACCTCATCGGGAACAAGCGCCTTCTCAAGAGCGAACTGCTCCCGGCGCTCATCGTGTGGCAGCATCGCAAACGCCGCATGCCGTTCAACTCGCAGGTCTCGATGAACCTCGCGGACGACGCCGAACTGATGCGGCTGATGGCCGCCGCCGGATTCGACAACGTCTTCGTGGGAATCGAGACGCCCGACGAAGCGGCGCTCGCGGCGTGCAACAAGAAGCAGAACCTCGGCCGCGACCTCGTCGCCGACGTCAAGCGCATCCAGCGCGCCGGCATCGAGGTCAATGCCGGGTTCATCGTCGGCTTCGACGGCGACACGCTTTCCACGTTTCAGCGGCAGATCGACTTCATTCAGCGGAGCGGCATCGTGACGGCGATGGTCGGGATGCTGCAGGCGCCCCCCGGCACCCGGCTCTATGCGCGGATGGCGCGTGAGGGTCGTCTCCTGGGAGATATGACGGGCGACAACGTGGACGGCACGACGAATCTCATCCCGAGCATGGGACTCGAGATGTTGAACGAGCACTACCGCGCGTTGCTCAGCCATATCTACGCGCCCAAGCAGTACTATCGCCGCGTGCGAACTTTTCTCCGCGAATTCAAGACGCCCGAGGTGCGGCAACGCGTGGACTTCCAGCGGTTGCTGGCGCTGGGGCGCTCAGCGCTGCGACTCGGAATTGTCGGGCGCGAGCGGTTCCAATATTGGCGCCTGCTGGCATGGACGGTGTTCGTGAGGCCCAGACTGCTGCCGCGCGCCGTGACGCTCGCGATCTATGGCTATCACTTCAGGCGTGTGGCCGAGCATCAGGCGCGGCCGTAGGAGTCATAGAGGGCGACGGGTGACGAGAGCGCGAAGAGGGACCGGCGACGAGTGAGGAGTCCGCGAAGAGGGACCAGCGACGCGTGAGGGGCGATCTGGCGAAGAGGCACGAGCGTCGCGTTGTGTTACCACGAATCGAATTTCCGCCCGCCTTTCGTCCGGAGCCGCGTGAGCAACCCGAGCAGCATTCGGCGTATGCGAGCAAGCCTCTCGATACGATCGTCAACGCCGGCGTGTTCCGCCGCCGACCGACCGGAGAAGCTGCTCCTTCGCATCCGTGTGCGAACCGGGCAGTCCGAGTTCCTTCACGTCTTCCCGGACCTGCTCAAGCAGGAACAGCGCTTCGCGATAGCAGTGCAGCCGCCACAGCGGATCACCGGTAATCGCCGTGAGCTGTCGCGTCTCCCAGGCCAAGAGTGCAGCGTCGTTGAAGTCGTTTGTCACGCCGAGCAAACTGACTCTCGCTCCGCAAGAAAGCATCACCGAAATGTTCTTGCCGGTGCCGTTCGTTTGCCTCCTCACTCCTCACCCGTCGCTCTTCACCAGATCGCCCCTCACGCGTCGCTCGTCCCTCTTCGCAGACTCCTCACCCGTCGCTCGTCCCCAGTCAGCTCAACGGCTCCGCGTGATCCACGGTCCATCGCGCAGGACTGCCGCACTCCGTGCACGCGGCGCGGCCCCCGCCGTACAGGACCATCTCCGTCTCACGTCTGCACGACGGACAGACGGACCGCAACGTCCGGAGGCCGTCGAGCGGCAGGCCGTTCCTCACGAGCCGAGCCACCATCGCGTTGGGTTCCAGCGCGCCAAGCGGGCACAGATTTCCCGTGCACTTGCTGCCGATCTCGAGGCAGATGACCTCCTCGTCGTGCAGCGTCGCCTGTCCGTCGAGAAGCGGAGCGTCGGTGATCATCACGCTCACTTCCCGGTCGCAGGCGTTGCAGAACAGCCGGTGGCTCTTCATCTCGCCCTCCTCAGGTCAGCGGAATTGCCTCAGCTCCGGGAATCAGACGGCGTGCAAGCCGCGTCGCCACGTCACGCGACAGACCGAAACCAGACGTGGATGCGCCGTCCGCATCGATCGCCCGGTCGCCGAGGACGGTGAGGCTGTGCACCGGCGTCCGCCGGGGCGCGGCCGTGGCCGGATCCATCAGGTGGTGGTAACGCACTCCGCGCCAGCGGAAGAAACGTTCGTAGTCGCCGGAGGTCGCCACGGCGCGGTCGGCAACGTCGAGCGTGGCCGCGAGGGCGCGCAGGTCGTGCGGGTCGCGAATGCCGACCTTCCACGGCGCACCCTCCGGCGATCCGCCGAGCGCGTAGAGATCGCCGCCTACTGTGACGATCGCATGAGCGATGCCGCGTGCGCGCAGCGCCTCGGTAGCCCGGTCGATGCCGAATCCCTTGGCGATCGCTCCGAGGTCGAGGTGCATGTCGGGATCGTTGAAGCGAATCGCCGGTACGCCGCGGAACGTCGAGACGTCGAGCTTCCGCCAGAAGCCGCGACTGGCGAGGCTCGCCACACGGTCCGTCCGCGGCGGCTCGTTCCGATTCAGCACGTCCCACAGTTCCGAAACCTCGCCGACCGCCGGATCGAACCGGCCGTCGCTCGCCGACGCCCAATCGAGCGCCCGCGAGACCACGAGCGCCGTTTCAGGCGTGACCGTCACCGCTTCGCGCCACGCGCCGCGATTGGCACGGCCGACGTCGGAGGTCGCCGTATACCGCGTCATCGTGCGCTCCACCCATTGCAGCTCGGCGATGGCCGCGTCGATCGCGCTCTCGGCCACGCGAACGTCGGCATGCGCGACCTGCAGTTCGGCGACGGTTCCCATGACCGGAAACGTGCGCTTCACCAGCGTTATCCGGCGGCGCAGCGCGACGGGCAGGGAGAGCGCCACGAAGAGCCCCGTGCCGATGGTCAGGAACTCGCGCCGGTCCGGATGCCGGCGCATCGATCGTTCATTGGACATGGTCATCTCCTTCTTCGCGGCGGCCGCACGAGCCGGTGCAGCCCGCACAGTGGCCGGTGCAGCCGCGATGCGGCAGCAGGCCGTAGATAACGAACAGGATTGCGGCAAGGACGATCCCGAGCACGGTGTCGCTCATTCGGCGCTCCCCATCCCGGCGAATCCCATGAACGCCATCGAAAGGCACGACGCGATGACGAGCACGAGTCCCATGCGACGCGCAACCGCCGGCACGTCGGTCAGCTCGATGCGCTCGCGGATCGACGCCATCAGCGACAGCGCGAGTGTGAGGCCGAAGCCTGCGCCGAGCGCGAACACGAGTCCCTCGATCAACGTATAGCTGCGGCTGGTCTGGAACAGCGCCAGCCCGAGAATCGCGCAGTTGGTGGTGATCAGCGGCAGGTAAATGCCGAGCTGGCGAAAGAGCACCGGGAGGTACTTCTTGAGCGCCATCTCCAGGATCTGCACGACCGACGCGATCACCACGATGAACGCGATCGTCCGCAGGAACGGCGTCCGCGCGAGGACGAACGTGTTGAGCACCCACGCGCTCAGCGCGGTGAGGATGAGCACGAACGTGTTCGCCAGGCCGAGGCGCCAGGCCGTCTCGACTTTCGCCGTGACGCCGAAGAAGGAGCACAGCCCGAGGAACATCACCAGCGTGAAGTTGTTCACGAGCAGCGTCGAGACGAAGATCCATGCGAGGTTGCTCATGCGGTCACCAGTGCGCGGCGTTTCCGAAGTTCCATGACCCACGCGAGGCCGAGCAGCGCGATGCCGAGCGTCAGGAAACCGCCCGGCGGCATCATCATGAACACCCACGGTTCGAACCGCGGTCCGAACAGGTCGTGCCCGAGGATGCTGCCCTTGCCGAGCACCTCGCGAATCGTGCTGAGGAGGCACAGAGAAAGGGTAAATCCCGCCCCCATTCCGAATCCATCGGCGACCGCGCGGTACACCGGAACCTTGGCGGCGAATGCCTCCGCGCGTCCGAGCAGCAGACAGTTCGCGACGATGAGCGGGATGAACGGTCCGAGCGCCTTGCTGATGTCGGGGAACGTGGCCGCGAGGAGCATGTCGGCGAGGGTCACGAACGTCGCGATGATGAGGATGTACGACGTGATCCGGACTTCGTTCGCGATGTACTTTCGGAAGAGCGAGACGAACAGTCCCGACCCGACGAGCACGAACGTCGTCGCGATGCCCATCGCGAGCCCGTTGGCGAGCACGTTCGTCACCGCCATCGTCGGGCACATCCCGAGGAACTGGACAAGGACGGGATTCTCGCGGCCGATGCCGCGCCACACATCAGCAAAGACGGTGGCGGGAGGTGGCGCACCGGGCACCAGCGCCGGCGCGCTCGACGGAGGAGCCGATACGAGTCCGGGCACTGGAACTGCGGTCACCGCTGGCCTCCGCGATCGTGTGCCTCGAGCAGCGGCCGCCACTTCGCGACCGCGTCGTTGATGATGCGAATCACGGCGCGCGACGAGATGGTCGCGCCGGTGATCGTCTGCACCTGGCTCGGATTGCCGGCGACGAGCGTCTTCACTCCTTTCAGCGGCACGATGCGCCCGGCGAACTGGGCGCCGAACGACTTGTCCACCTCGACCTTGTCGCCGAGTCCCGGCGTCTCCTTCTGGTCGAGCACCTTGTATCCGGTGAGGGCACCGGTGGACGGATCGAAACCGATCATCAGCGTGAGCAGCTCCTGGAAGCCCGGTTCGGCGGCGACGACGGCGACACCGATGCGCGCGCCGGCCGCGTCGAATCCGACGAACGCTTTCGTCAACTCGCGAATGTTCGATCCCGCGGGCGGCGTCGCCGTCACCGCGTTGCCGATGAGATACAGCGTGTCCCAGCGGACGGGCGCCTTGAGCACCTCGCGCACCGCGCCGTCGACCTGCTCGCCGGCGTGCTTCTGGATCGCCGGCAGCGTGACGTTGTAGACCATGACCACGAGCCAGCCCGCGGCGGCGCCGGCGACCGCAAGCGTCGCGAGCAGCTTCCACGCCGGCGTCATCTTCTGAGGCGTCGCGGACGGCGGTCCGCCGTGCTGGTGCTGATGAGTCGCCGTCACGCTGTCGTCCTCATCGACGTGCCGAACACGCGCGGCTGCGTTGCCCGGTTGATGAATGGCACCAGCGCATTCATGAACAGGATCGCGTACATCACGCCCTCGGGCAGGCCGCCCCACACGCGGATCACGACGACGAGGATGCCGACGCCGATCCCGAACACCCATCGCCCGAGGTTCGTCACCGGCGACGTGACCATGTCTGTGGCCATGTACACGGCGCCGAGCATGAGCCCGCCGGAGAAGAGCATGAACGGCGCGTCCGGCTTGTGCGGATCGATCGCGTGCAGCACTCCGCTCAGCAGCGCGACGGTCGCGATGATGCTCACCGGAAGGCGCCAGTTGAGATAGTTGCGCAGCGCGAGGTACACACCGCCGGCGAGAATGACGAGCGCCGCCGTCTCGCCCACCGAGCCGCCCCGGTTGCCGATCACCAGGCTCGCGAGGGCGCTCGCCTTCCCCTCGAACTTCAGCAAGCCGAGTGGCGTCGCCGATGTCACGGCGCTCGTGACGGGATGCAGGAACGGCAGCGCGAAGAGATCGCCCTTGAGCGTGAAGAATCCGCCGCCGACCGTCGGCCACGTGGTGATCGCCACCGGGAACGCGGCCTGCAGAAATGCGCGGCCGACGAGAGCCGGATTGAAAACGTTCTGGCCGAGTCCGCCCCAGACCGCTTTGCCGAAACCGATGCCGAACGCGCCGCCGAGGACCGCCATCCAGAGCGGCATGCCGGCGGGGAGCGTGAGCCCGAGCAGGAGTCCGGTGATCGCCGCGGAGCCGTCCGCGAGCGATCCGCCATGACCGAACGCGCGTTCCGCCAGTACGGCGCCCAGCGTGGCGGCGGCTACGACGAGCAGCGCGCTCACGCCGAAGAACCAGGCCGCCGCCGCGATGACCGGCACGAGACTCCCGACGACGTTCCACATGATTCGCGGCGTCGAGTCGCCGGGCTTCAAGTGCGGCGACGCGGTGACGACGAGGCGAGGTGCGGAGGACTCGTTCACTGGACCGTCGCGAGCTGCCGGCGGAGCGCCGTCTTGCTCGCCTGGAAGAGCTGCGCGAGCGGAATGTTCGACGGACAGACGTAGGCGCAGGAACCGCACAGCATGCAGTCGGCGAGATGATTCGCCGACATTTCGTCGTATCTCCCCACGCGTGCGAGATCGCCGAGCATCGACGGATTCAGGAACACCGGGCACGCCTCGAGACAGCGGCCGCAGTGGATGCACGGCCATGACCGCTGCTCGCGCGTCTCGTTCTTCGCGAGGACGACGACGCCCGTCGTTCCCTTGATGACCGGCGCATCGAGATTCGCCTGGGCCTGGCCCATCATCGGTCCGCCGATGATCACCTCCGCCGCGTCGGCGGTGACGCCGTCGCAGAACGCAAGGAGGTCCCGCAGCTTCGTGCCGACCGGGACGATGAGGTTCGCCGGCCGGCGCAGCCCGTGGCCCGAGACGGTCACGATGCGCTCGATCAGCGGCAGGCCGGTCTCGAACACCTCGGCGATCGCGGCCACCGATCCGACGTTCTGGACCACGACCCCGACCGTCACCGGCAGCTTGCCCGAGGGCACTTCGACGCCGGTCACGGCCTTGATCAGCATCTTCTCCGCGCCCTGCGGATACTTGACGGTGAGCGGCAGGATTTCCACGGCCAGATCGGCCGGGACGGCGGCGCGCATGGCCTCGATCGCGTCGGGCTTGTTACGCTCGATCCCGACCACGCACTTCCGGACGCCGAGCGAGCGCATCATCACGCGGATGCCGAAGAGCACCCGCGGCGCGTACTCGACCATCGTCCGGTGGTCCGAGGTCAGGTACGGCTCGCACTCGGCGCCGTTGATGATCAGCGTGTGGACCGCGGAATCTTTCGGCGGTGCAAGCTTCACGTGCGTCGGGAACGCCGCGCCGCCGAGCCCCACCACTCCGCCGCGCTGCACCGCCAGCACGACTTCGGCGGGTGTGAGCCCTTCCCAGCGCGGGACGAGCCGCGGCCGCGCAACCTGCGGCGCGTACCGGTCGACCTTGAGACGAACGGCCATGGCCATCGAGCCGTCGGGATGCGGCCACCAATCGAAGTCGACGACCGTCCCGGCCGCCGACGCGTGGATCGGCACCGACATGAATCCATCGGCTTCGCCCAGCGTGTCGCCGCGCTCGACGTGGTCACCGACCTTCACGCACAGCAGCGCCGGCTTGCCGGCATGCTGTCGCATCGGGAACACCAGCTCGTCGGCGAACGGCATCCGCCGGATCGGGAGCTGGTTCGTCAGCTCCTTCTCCTCGGGCGGATGGACGCCGTGCCGGAACTCCACCGAGATCGCCATCGTCAGCTCAGTTGAACTTCGCGCCGCGCTTCACCCATTTCTCCAGATCCTTCTCCTTCGGGTTGAGCGGCGTGCCCGGATGGATGATCGACATCGGACAGCGCTCGGCCGCGGTCACCAGTTGCTGGTAGGTGCCGGCGTGCGCGTCCTTCACGTACGCCTGCTTGTCGGCGTTGTACGCGAAGATCTTCTTGCTCAGATTCGTGCACTCGTTGCAGGTCGTGCAGCGCGCCGACTCGATGTACGCCTCGAGCACCAGCGGTTCGTCGCCATCGACGGCGACCGCCGTGGATGCAGCGGCGGCGCCCGCTGCCGCCGCGAGTGGCGCCGCCGCCGCGGGAGCCGGCGCGGCGACTTGCACCGGTGCGGCGACTTGCACCGGCGCGGCGACTTGCACCGGCGCGACGGCCGCCGGCGCTGCCGACGCAACCGTCACGACGTGCCCGTTGCCGTTCCCGGTCACCGGCAACGCCGCCGGGAGCGACGAGAGCAACTCCGCGAACGCGTGCCCACCGCCGTGGCGGAGCAATCCTTCGGCCAACCGGCGAGCGATCTGCGGCGGATAGTTCGCCTTCAACTCGCTGATCTTCGCCTCGTACTCGCCTCGCAGCGCCGCCAGTCGCAGTTCGAACTCGGCCTCGAGCGTGACGGCGACGGCGTCGTGCACCGTTGGCGAGATCTCGAGTCCGGCGAGCTGCTTGAGCTGCGACCAGAAGTGCTGCCGTTCCTCCGCGAGCTGCACCATTTCGCGGGCGACACTGAGGCGGCGCAGCGCACGGTCCTTGCCCGCCGCGAGGATATACGGCGTGCGCCCTTCGCGCGCGTCCGCAGCGAGGAGGAGGAATTCGTGGAACGGCACCATGTCGTCGGTCCACGACGCCGGCGGCACTTCGGCGAAGTGTTGCTTGAAGCGGGATTCGGTCGCGGCCCAGTCTGCGATCGTGAGCGGAATGTCGAGCGTCTGCTCCGATCCGTCGTCGCCGAGGTACTTGATGGTGTACGTCGGCCACGCCGTGTCCGGAGACGGATTCCCCTCGAGACTCAGGCAGTCGGCGAATGTCGCGCCGGCGTCGGGGTCGTACGTGAGGAACGGGAAGGCGCGGCTCTCCAGCGCAAGACGCGCGGCCTGCTGCGAAAAGTCGTCGGCCAGGCCGTGCTCGACCGGGCACGGCGTGTAGATGTTGAACACGGCGGGGCGGCGCTTGTGCAGTCCCTTGAGCACACCCGCGACGAGGTGCGACGCAGACGCCTGAGATGACTGGTGCACGTATACGCCGCGATGCGCGATCGCCAGGAGCGCCAGTTCCTTGCGCGTCTCGGTCTTGCCGTGCTGCGCGTTGCCGTACGCGGTCATGTCGGCAACCTGACCGGTGAAGCCGGAGGTGCACGCCTGTCCGCCGGTATTCGAGTACACCTGCGTGTCGAGCACCACGACTTTGATCGGCTTGCCGGATGCGAGCAGCCGCGAGAGGTTCTGGAATCCGATGTCGAGCATCGCACCGTCGCCGCCCATCGAGACGATCGGCGGGCAGAGGGCGAACTCGTCATCGGTGAACTGCTGCCATGTCAGCGACCGCAGCGCCGGCTCGTGGGTCGCCGCGTCGTAAGTGCCTTCCTTCAGCAGCTCCGCCCGGCGCACGGTGGCGACGTCGTCGCCCATTTTCCGCATTTGCGCTTCGAAGAGCCCGAGCGCGATCGACGGCGAATCCTGGAACAGGTGGTTGACCCATGGGAACGGATACGGATTGTACGGCCACGTGCTGCCCCAGACCGAAGAGCAGCCCGTGCTGTTCGCCATCCCCATCGAGGCACGACCGTTGCCGCTTGGCCCATCGACGTAACGCCAGCGCAGGTCGCGCAGCGCGTGGAGCGCGTCGGTGAGCTGCGTGAGGCGATCGTGCTTCGCCGCGTCCACGGGCACCGCCACGGCGCCCGTGGCCGACGCGGCTGCGTCGAGATCCGCCCCCGAGGCGAGCAGTTCGCGCGCCTGTGCGTCCAGCGCTTCGATGAGGCCGTCGAGCGCCGTGACGTGTTTCGCGACGCGCGGCTGCATGGACGCGTGGATCGACGACACGATGAGATGCACGGCGGTCTTCTCGCCGCACCCCATGCACGCGCCGTCGCCGCCGACCATCGAGCGGTAGATGTCCTTCTTCAGCAGCAGCGACGACAACACGCCGATGCCCTCGTCGACATCCGAGACGTTGACGAACCGGTCGGCCGTGTCCGGCAGGCGCTCCCACAACGCCCAGTTGCGGCGAAGCTTCTCGAGCTCCGGCTCGTCCTGCCGCAACGTCACGAGCGCACCGTCGGGACACACGGCCACGCACAGGTTGCAGCCCTTGCACGCTTCCGGATTCACCGTGATCGAGAGGAGCCCGCCACCGCCCTTCTGTTTCGCCTCGACGGCGTCGAAGAACGGCTTCGTCCTCACCAGCGGGAACTCCGACAGGCGCTGCTGGACGACGGCGAACTCCTTGTCCGTCTGGGCGCGTCGATCGGGCTCCCACGCCATCTTGTCGGCGACGGCCGCGTACGCGCCGGCGAACGCCGCCGGCACCGCGAGCGATGCGTCCTTCGCGAGCAGACGCTGCGCTTCCTTCGCCCACGATTTCGTGATCGGCCGCAGCCGGTCCAGCGTCGCGCTGTTCGTCGAGACCTCGATCGCGGCGGACAGCACCTCCTCGATGCTGTTCACGAGGCCCGGAATGGCCGAGTCCGGACACTGCGTCCAGCACTGACCGCAGCCCGTGCACTTCTCGGCGATGAATCCGGGCACCTCGAGACGAACGCCGCTCATGTCGCGCACCGCACCGGTCGCCGCGGGCATCGCGCTGATGGCGGCGAACGGATCGGCGATGCCCTCCTGGCCGAGAGCGCAGACCGAGCACACCTGCTCCCAGAACCGTCCGGGATTGCCGATGCCGGGCTCGGCATCCGGTACGTCGAGCAGCGACGGGATGTGCGGCACCACGCCCGGCTCCTCGCGCTCGTCGATCGCGCCCGGCGCAACGGCTTGCACCTGATCGTACCCGCGGCGGATCACGCGCAGGTTGTCTTCCACGATGTTCCCGCCACGATGGCCGAACTTCTTCTGGAATTGCTTGCGTACGCCCTCGAATACCTTCGCCTCGGTCGACCCCTCGCTCGTGATCAACGGCGACGTGCGGAAGAACGCACCGAGGAACGCCGCACCCTGCATCCGGTACCGCATCTCGACGTCGGAGGCTTCTTCTCTCGCGATCGCGAACGCGTCGAGGACGTAGAGCTTGATGTGCCGTTCGAGGATCGCCGAGCGCGCGCGGGATGGCAGCGTGCGCCAGAACGCGTCGGGGGCGAGGTCGCTCTGGATCACGAACACGCCGCCGTCGGCGAGTCCGTCGAGCGGGTCGCTGTGACGGAACACATTCGGGTCGGGCGACAGGACGACGTCGACGTTTTTGAGCTCGCAGTTCAGCAGGATCGGGTCGTGTGCGAGCACGGCGTAGAATGTGGTCGGCTGGCCCTTCTTCTCCGAGCCGTACTTCGGGTTCGCCTTGATCTGGAGGCCGAACAGCTCGAACGCGGTCATCGCGAGATTCTTGCCCATCGTGATCGCGCCCCAGCCGCCCACCGAATGGATGCGAATCGCGGTCGATCCCTTCGGCAGCAGATTGGGGGCCTTCGCCCGCGCGAGCGACAGCTCCTTCAGGTGCGGATAGCTCTCGAGGAGTTTCTCCTGCCAGATCTGGAGTTTTGGAATTCGCGTGCCTTCGCGCACGAACTCGACGCCGAGGTAGAACTGACGGCGCCCTGCGCCGTCGGGCAGCATGTTCTCCACCGCCGCGACGAGGTCGCCGGGCTGGAGGTCGCGGCTGCCGAGACCGAAACACCCCGAGAAGAACTCGGGCACCTGGTCCGCACGAATCGCCGGCAGCCCGGCGTGCGGCAGAGGGCTGGCGAAGCCCCGTCCGTTCTCGACGGCCTGCGACATTGCCGCGCGGATCTCGCGGAGGATCGGCGCGTCCACCGCGAGCGGCTGGTCGGTGCGTTCCAGCACCACGACGCCGCGCTTGCCGGCGAGCAGCCCGGCAACGATGTCAGCTGGAAACGGGCGGAACATCGTGAGGTTCAGCACGCCGACCTTCAACCCGCGCACATCGCGAAGGTAGTCGGCCACCGCGATCGCGTTGGGAACCACCGAGCCCTGGCCGACGATCACCCACTCCGCGTCGTCGACGCGGTGGCCGCTCGCTCGCGCGTAGAGGCGGCCGGTGAGCTGCACGTACTCCTCGAACGCGCGGTCGGCGAGCGGTGCAATGTGGTCGAAATAGAACGGCCGCTGGGCGGCGACGCCCTGGGCGTAGCTCTCCTGGTTCTGGACAACGCCGAGCATCGCCGGATAATCCAGGTCGAACATTTCCGGAATGCGGCGCCGCGTCTCGCCGAACACGAGGCGCTGCGCCGGCGTCGGCGATTCGATGCGGTCGGCCGGATCGCCGAGATACGTCTTGATGAGCGCCGGCTCCGGAAGCAGCAGGCTCTCGATGACGTGGCTCGTGAGGAATCCGTCCTGCGCACAGATCCCGGGATTGAGCGACAACTCGGCAATCCGGTGCGCGATGAGGTTCAGGTCGGCCGCCTCCTGCACGTCCCTCGCGAAGATCTGGAAGAAGCCGGTGTCGTCGACCGCGTGATAGTCGTCGTGGCCGGCGTGCACATTGAGCGCGTGCTTGGTCATCGCGCGCGCCGCGACATTGAGCACGTAGGTCAGGCGCTTGCCGACCGCGGCGTAGAGCGACTCGTGCATGTAGGCGATGCCCTGCCCGCTCGAGAAGTTCGTCGCGCGAAGACCGGACATCGACATCCCGGCCGTCACCGCGGCGGCCGCGTGCTCACCCTCGGGTTCGAAGAAGAGAAGCCGGCGCCCGTTGACATTCTCGCGGCCCTCGGCCACCGCCGCGGCCCACCCTTCGCCCATCTGCGTCGAGGGCGTGATCGGATACGCACCGGCCGCTTCGCCTGCCGCGGTCTCCATCGCCACCACTGCGCCGCTGCCGTCGAGTGCCTGCCTGGTCCCGGGGTACTGCGCTGCCGGCGGCTCGCCCGACGCGGGTTTCTGCTTCGTCCACAGTCTCATGCTGCCTCGCTCACGACATTCGCCGGCACGCGCGCGAACTGCGCGCCGCTCAGCCATACGATCGCTCCGGTCGGGCACCGCTCTACCGTGCGGGGCTCGGCGAGCGCGATGCGCTCATAGTCCACCACGGCCACTCCACTCTCCACACTGATCAGCCCCGACTCCGCGTCCTGAACGCACTTGCCGCAGGCGGTGCACGCCACGCGACACTGGTCGAGGGCGTCGTCGCCGCCGATGAGGTTTCGGCACTGCACGAGGAGGTGCGCGTCGAGGGGCAGGATCGTGAACAATCCTTTCGGGCACGCGTCGACGCAGTCGCCGCACGCGGTGCACTTCGCGACGTCCACCACCGGCAGGCCCGTAACGGTCATGCGGATCGCGTCGAAGGTGCACGAGCGTTCGCAGTCCGCGAGGCCCAGACACCCCCACGCGCATCCCTTGCCGCCACCGGCGACGGCGGCAGCCCCGGAGCAGGTGCCGAGCCCGCGGTATTCGGCCTGCGCGAACGCGACGTCCGAACCGCCCGCGCACATCACGCGGGCGACGCGCCGTGCCGCCGAGCCCGCGTCGACGCCGAGAAAATCGGCAATCGCGTTGTGCACGGAATCGTTCGCGACCGTGCACTCCGAGGGCGAGATGCGCCCTTCCACGGTGCCCTCGGCAAACGCACGGCAGCCCGGGTGCCCGCACGCACCGCAGTTCGCGTTCGGCAGCATCTGCGCCACGATGTCGATACGCGGATCTTCCCACACCCAGAGCCGCTTGTTGGCGATCGCGATGAACACGCCGAACACCAGCCC
>Ga0207927_1000139_pt1 | contig 29004 bp, 21 predicted proteins | sample NGESurdeep072012_2_FD_184456 | JGI IMG/M metagenome (GOLD analysis project Ga0207927, IMG submission 184456) | Arctic peat soil microbial communities from Barrow, Alaska - NGEE Surface sample 210-2 deep-072012 (SPAdes) | ecosystem: Environmental > Terrestrial > Soil > Wetlands > Peat ... | reverse complement strand
TCAACGGAGTACCTGTACATACGCGGCGCGCGGGACTTGGCTGAGTAGGGCGAACCCCAACCTATAGTGGCCTGCTGAAGCAACCAGATAAGCAGAAGATAACTAGAAGAAAGGAGACGCAATGGACAGCGTTACCGTAGTTCGCTTGTTATCCGGGATTCTCTTTGTCGTGGTCCTGAGTGTCCTGATCTGGCGCCGGAAAAAGACTGCCTAGTCCGGAGGAACAATCCGTGGTGCGCGCTAGCCGTCGCATCCACAACGCACGCAAGGATTCGGATATGCCGGGTCATCGGTCCGGGCACCGTCCGTCTATGCGCAAGTGGTGACGTAACTCGGTGGGGCTGGCCTCGAACCTGGGGCCGGCCTGCTGATCAATGGCTGTACTGGGAATGTACGTTCGGCGGAACTGCTTTCCATCGATGCTATGCCGCTCGACGGGCTTGAATCGTGCCTGTCGGAACCGACGTGATGGAACGAACCTGGCCGTTTCCATCGGCTGAGGTCACTGTGAGCCGCTCATTGCGACGCAGATCGACCTGCCTCCGTCGAGCACAGCCGGATCTTCGTCTGCAAAAACAACCCTTCAATCACCCCTTCACAAATCGCCGGCAGCATCGCTCGATGTCGAGAACCTTTACTTTCTGAGACTCGCCAAGCATGGCCGCGCACGGTAGGATGTCATTGAAGTCCTTCACCCTGGAGTTTTCTTATGACATCCGCACTGGTGGATCTAGATCCGCAAGCAATATGGAAGCACTTTGACGTTTTGGCCGCGACTCCGCGGGCTTCGACCAAGGAGGCCGCGGCACGGAACTATGTGCTGGCGCAGGCCGACAAACTTGGTCTGGAGACAAGTCAAGACGCAGCCGGAAATGTCGTGGTTCGCAAGCCGGCGCGGCCGGGACGCGAAGCCGCGCCCATGGCACTGTTGCAGGGCCATCTCGATATGGTCTGCGAAAAAAACGAAGGCACAGCGCACAACTTCGACACCGATCCCATCAAGGTCTTTCGCGAAGGAGACTGGCTCAAGGCAGACGGCACAACTCTGGGCTCGGACAACGGCGTAGGCGTAGCGGCCGCACTCGCGGTAATGGAAAGCACTGACATAGCGCACGGTCCGTTGGAGTTTGTGTTCACGATTGACGAGGAAACTGGCCTCACGGGTGCGGCGGAGTTTCCCGGAGGCGTGCTGAAGTCGAAATACTTCCTCAATCTGGACAACGAAGAGACCGGCACGCTGTGCATTGGTTGTTCCGGTGGAGTGAAGACCACTGGGCGCCGCAAGGTCGCGTTCGTCCCGGCTAAAGGCGATTCCGCGTGTCGCATCAAAGTACTCGGGCTTAAGGGTGGACATTCGGGAGTGGACATTCATCAGGGTCGCGGCAACGCTTTGCGAATTCTGGGGTCTACGTTGCAGCGCGTACTTGGCAAATTGCAGTCCCAGATTGCTGCCGTCAACGGCGGCAGCGCGCAAAACGCGATCCCTCGCGAAGCTTCGGCAACCGTGGTGATCGGCGCAGCGGACGAGAAAGAACTTCGTTCGTTGGTGTCCGCTGTCGAAGCAGAATGGAAAGGGGACTTGGGCGGATTCGATCCGGAACTTCAGATCACAATGGAGAAAGCATCGCGCCCCGACAAAGCGCTTGATGCGGCGGACACCCAGCGAATCATCGATCTGCTGGCCACAGTCCCGCATGGCGTGGTGGCGATGAGCCCCGACGTTCCCGGACTGGTGCAGAACTCCACCAACCTGGCAGTCTTGTCATTGAACGGCGATGTGGCGGAGATTATTACCAGCCAGCGAAGCGCCATTGAAGCCAGCAAACATGCAGTGGCACAGATGGTTGCCACGGTCTTTCGTATGGCCGGATTCGATGTGGAGCATACCGGCAGCTATCCCGGGTGGAAGCCTGAGCCCACGAGCGAAATCGTACAGAAGTTGCAGGCAGTCCATGAGCAACTCTTCGGGAATCCCGCGAAGCTGATCGCGATGCACGCCGGCCTGGAGTGCGGCGTGATCGGCGAGAAGTATCCGGGAATGGAAATGGTATCGTTCGGGCCCACCATCGTTGACCCGCACAGTCCAAACGAGCGCGTACAGATTTCAACGGTGCAGAGTTTCTGGAAATACCTGAAGGCAGTGCTGGAGAAGATCTGATCGGATTGCCGGTCTCGAGCAACGGGACCGCCGCGATTATTATCCAGCCGAACCCGGCTCAGTGATTCAGGCTCGGCTTCCCCTGCGGGTTCGAGTTGGAACTGACTCCCGGGGTCACGATCGAGTTCTCCACGGTCTCGCAACTGCTTTCATCGCGTTCGTTCCAATTCTTTGGCTCGCAGAGGGGAGCGCCGTTCATGCTGCGCCGATATCTGGCCACTTCCAGATAGAGCGGCCTGCGGACTCGGTTCATCACGCCAAGCGGCTTGTGCGCTGGCAAGGAATGCCATGGATTGTAGGATAGGTTCTCGCAGGTTTCCTGATTCTCGACAAATGTCTGCTTCTTAATTTCGATTCGCGCAACCGGAACAAATGGTGAATCGCTTTCCGACCACTCCACGGTAGTGTCCTCAACCGGCATGTTCTTCCCAGGGACCTGAGGCTGCACCATGAACTCGAAGCAGGCGTCGCGATCCTTGAGGTGCGCGGTCATTTCGTCACGCAGGAAGTTTGGCTGGCTGCGATTGACGTCAGCCGCTTTCGCATCGCCGCAAGGCCTGGCGCTGTACTTGACAATGCTTTGCGCCCCCAGGTTGTAGGCGCTCACGCTGTAGAACTGCGTATTGAGAAGACTGTCGGGCGGCGGCTTCAGAGTCTTGAGCGCCAGCATCATCTCGCGTGGGTGATACTCCCCTAAGTAAAAAAGCCTGCGCCAATTCTTTTCGGGAAGGTCGGGAGTAAATCCGCCGAGAAAATATCCGTAGTTGCTGCCCGCGCCCAGGTACTGCGTGAAAACCAGATACTCGGGCAGGTTGAGGATGAAGAACTGGGTGGCGTTCATCATGACGAAATCCTGGGTCTCGGCATGAGGTACGCCATCGTCTTCCATCAACTTTTTGCCCGGAACTCCCATCAACTTAATCGCCATGCCGCGAGCATCGTCGACGCCGTCGCGCTGAACGAGAGTACTTCCACTGGAGTAGCGAATCCATGCATCATACTGGCCTGGAGTGGCAAAGATACCCTGCTGGTACTTGGGATCCAGATTCTCCAACACGCGAAACGTCGCTTTCACGCACCCATAGGTCTTGGCGTGGACATCGCGCCGATAGGGTTGAACAGCATTCGCGGCGGTGGCCGTCGGATTCGCGGTGGCCGGCGTACCCGGCGGGTTACCCGGCAGCGGTTTCGCGGCCATGGTCTGATGGCTGGCGTTCACCATGGAGAGAGCCGACGCCACGATTTGCGCGGTCAGGTAATCTTCGTCATGCGACACCACTTCACCCATTGGACCGAGCGGCTTACTGCGCAAAAAGAAGTAGTATCCAAGCGCCGCAACCACGATCAACCCAATGATGATGCGCGTTCTGCGAGTATTCACGCGTTTCCCCCGTCGAGCAAATAGGCAGTTACTGGCATACGTGCCGGCTGTCGAGACCTTCCTGCAGGTATTCCATAATGTTCTTGCGGTCAGGCGCGAGCTTCACGCTGTGGGTGTCGCGATGCACCTTCAGATATTCGATGATCTGCCAGCGCTGCTCATCGGTCCATTCCGGTCCTATCACTCCGTACTGCGGCGGGCTGCCCGTCTTCCACGGAATATAGCCGCGACGGAACTCATGACCGATGTTAGAATTTCCGGTAACGCTGGTGTCGAGCAGGAAGCCTCCCTTGGTGAGAGGCCGCGTGCTTAAGCCCAGGTTCCTGGGATCGAAGTCGCGGGTGCCAACCCAGAACGTCTTGTCGCGGGAGTCGGCGGGGCTTAACAATTGATAAATCGTGGGGACCGATCCGTTGTGCAGGAAAGGGCCAACGGCCCAGATACCCGCCAGCGGACGTGGCTTGTATTGCGCTGCGGCCACGGGAAGATCGATTTGGCCGAATCCATTTGCCTGCGCAATCTTTTCCGGACTGAATCCCATGGTGTTGTAGTACTTCGTGCGCATGTAATAGCCCACGAGGCTGAGACCGATGCCGGTGTTAGCTTTTGCGAGGTTGATGGAGTCGACCGCCGCGTCAATCTGCGCCTGACCTGACGTAACGCGCTGGTCCAAAGCCACCGTGTCGGCTACCAGGTCGTGATTACTGGACAAGGTCGCGTCATTCTCAATTCGCTGTCTGATTCTGCTCGCCAGCGGCTTCAGCTTCTCCTGCTCCTCAGAACTTAGCGGTTGACTAGCCTGCGATTCATCCGCCGAGTTGATCTGCTGCGCGATGTTGGCGGCAGCGGCACGAATGTCCTGCGCACTGGAAACACCAGTGGTGCGAGCAACAATGTCGTTGGCCCGGGCCTTGATTTCCAACCGCAGGTCCTGCTGAAACACCGAGCGCAACAGTTGCTGGACAGCTACTGTATCAACCCCGAGCTTTCGCAAGTCGACCTGTTTGTCGACAAAGTTGACGGCGGTCTCGGGATCTGTCCCGATATCTTGCACAGTCAACGGATGCATCACCCACAACGGAAATGGGTCATCGTAGGGGTAGGTCCAATTCGCCTCTATGTACGATTGCTTTCCTTGATTGGATGACCGTTTGTTAATACTCGCCAGGAATTCGTCCCACGCAGATTCCATGTATTTCGCGTTGGCCGCAGTCTTGAGAGGTGCTTTCCATTCCTTGATGGAATCCGATGCGGGAAAAGGTCCGTGACACTGAGCGCAGGTCATCGCAAACAACTCTTGTCCCTCGGCTGCCTTCTCCCAGTCGATCTTTCCTAAACAGTCCTCGCTCCACTTCGGCGGATCCAGGCTCCACAGCGCCACCTCGATTTTGTGCAGGTTGTCGATATCCGAGGTTGTATCGAACCTGTCTCTCTCGGGGATGGGTCCGCCGTAGCGGTTCAGCAGGCTCGCCTTGGCTCCGACACCCAGCGACTCGCCAAGGTTCCTCGACATCGGCTGCCTTACGGAAGCGTTGTACTGCACGTAATCGAATTTCCAGATGTCCCACACTGGGGGATACCGGACAGGAGCATCGCCAACGAGATTGTTGGAAGCGCTGAGCTCTTCACCGAACACAGTGTTGCCGATGCGGGCAAGTGCATCAGTCCGTCCAACTCCCTCTAGTGTGGGATACAGAGGATGAAGCGGCTGGTTGTCGTTCCACGCTTGCTTCAAGAACACCCAGATTTGCGAGCGCAGGTCGCCATGCAGCTTCCAATAGCCGTTCGGATATGTCGAACCTAAGACCTGCTCGGCAAATCGATGGAACTTGAACGGGTCAAGGTAGGTCGAGGTTAGAGAAGCCAGCAATTCAAGGGTAAAATTGCCGGGCTTGGGAGTGGTGAAGGCGTGCATCGCAGCTCCGCCATCGATCCGCAGACCGTATCGCTTGCCGTTCTTGTTAACCACCAGCTCTCCCGTGTGGCAAGCCGCGCAGGTGATGTCCAGTACTGGCGCACCAAGTCCAGAATCGTAATGGCTGGTGAAGCCTACAGGCAGCCGATCGGGATTGGCTGGTGTCGGAGCGCTATCCACCAGGAAGCCATAGGCGTTCATGCGATCGGGCGAGGCAAACCGGGTCGTGCCGAGCGGCACTTCCAGGTCAACAAACCAGGCGTAGGGCAGGCCCTTCACGGAGGTGCCCTGCGGTGTGTAGTAAAAGAGCTGCCGCAGCGGCGCTTCGTGGTCGCCACTCCAGCCGCGGCCCTCGCTTACATAGATCTGCTGATCGATCGCCTGAAAGTTCGGCCGCTGTGTTCCCGGATAGAGAACAAGAATGACGATGCCAATAAATACCAGACACACAACGGTCAGCGCTGCAAAGAGCAGGAACCTCACCATCCCGCGCAAGGTGAACGTCTCGATGTATTTGATCTGGCGCCACAGCCAGAGCAGGAGCTTGCCGATGTATCTCGGAATCGCCAGGACTATCGAACCAACAGCTGCCAACAGCGCAAGCAGCGAATTCCAGGGATGCGCAACTACGTGTTTCAGGTGGAACCAGAAACGTTCCGCATCCGTCTTGATGTCAATCCACAGCCGATGCAGCGCTTGTCCGATCATGCGATCTCCCAACGGCAAAAGTCATCAAGTTCGTCAAACTCATCTGTTGAAGTGCAGCGGCTTTCCAGAAATCTCCATTTCGCAAGCAACGAGCCTACCAGTGCCAGCGAGAGTTATGAACGCGGTCTTGCGGTCCGCACCGCCAAAGCAGATGTTAGAAGGCAGCGGTTCTGGCTGCCCTTCAATCAGCAATTCGATGAAATCAAGAACTTCGCCCTTGGGCGAGACCACGGTGATCCCGCCGGGTACGTCCGCTCGCGGACCTTGCGGCAACATGGTGGCGGCGTAGACATTCCCTGCTTCGTCCACAGCCATGGAGTCGAGCGTTCCCTGCCCCGGAATCGCCGCAGTCAGCACGTACGAGCCATCGAGGGTCTTAGGATTAGGCTTGATGATGCCGGGGGCTGACAACTCCCAGTAGAGAATCCATCGCGCATAGGTCTCGGCAACGTAGAGCCGAGTGTCGTCGGGCGAAAGCGCAATGCCGTTGGGCGCTGCCCGTCCGGGCAACGCCAAGCTGATCTTGCTCCCATCCGCAGCAGCATAATAAACGCCCGTGATGTCGCGGTCGGTTGGCCTTGTTTTGCCCCAATCGGTGAACCAGAAACTGCCCGTCGCATCGAAGACCAGGTCATCTGGACTGCGGAGCGCTTGGCCGTTACATTGGCTGTACAGGGACGAGTAGCTGGAACCAACCACGCGCTGAATCGAGCCTGTTACGTAGTCGGCAGGCTGAAACGTGGGGACCGACACGCGACCGACCGCAACGAAGTCAAGTCCTCCGTCGTTACATACATAGACCGCACCATCCGGGCCGATGGCTGCTCCGTTGGGGCCACCTCCCAGATTGGCTACTGTCTCTTTGGTCCCGTCAGGGAGCACACGTGTGAGTTTTTTGCCCTGAATTTCGACCACCAGTACACTGCCGTCCCTCTGGTAGACGGGCCCCTCGGGGTACTGCAAGCCGCTCGTGATAACGCGAAACTCGGACGTCCTGAAACTCATTTTTGCTCTCCTACGTTCACAGTCGGAAACGCCTGGGCAATTCTCAGCCCCGCCAAATGCAGATCAGCAACTTGGGGATCGCGTGCGATATTCATGTACTCGGTATGCAATACAGCCTCGTTGACGTACGGATTGGTAGCTAGAACGTGGGCCATCTCCGCGCGTGCCTTGTCAATCCGTCCCAGATGTCCCAGGGCATTCGCCAAGGTAATGCGCGCGATATAGAACCTGGGCTGCAGCTCGACGCAGCGCTGCGCATGTTCGGCTGCATCCTCAAATCGCGAAAGGCGAATGTACGTCCCGGAGAGAAAATAATGCCAGTACGGCAACGAAGGATGTTCCGGGGTCTCCGCGATGAGCTTCGTCAAGATTTTCTCTGCTTCCCGTGCGTCGCGCTCTTTACCGCCCCAACCCAGCGTCAATCCGAGATATCCCCATGCCACCAAGTTAAAGGGCGCAATCTGCACCGCACGACGGAGCGCCTCAACTGACATGTCGTACTCGCTGCAATGCAGCCATACCAGGCCTGCGTTCTCCAACACCTCGGCATCCTGCGGCGCGAGTTCCACCGCTTTCCTGGCAGCCGCATTTGCTTCTGCGCGATCTTCCTCGGGACGATCGGTCAACACGAGGACCACGCGTTCCACCAGGTAAAGCGCGAGGAAGGCGTAAGCGCTGGCATAGCCGGGATCCAACTGAATGGCGCGGCGAAGCAAGTCGAGCGATTCGCCGATACCGGCGGGATGGAAACCGTAATTCCAGAAGTGATAGGCCTTGCGAACCAGTCCCCAGGCATCGAGTTCGTGAGTGGAAGCTTTGTCGGCGTGTTCGGAACCGGCGCGAATCAACTCTCCCCCGGTTGCCCGCACGATGGATTCGGCAATCTCTTCCTGCACCTTGAACAAGTCTTCCAAGTGACGCTCATAGGTACGCGACCACAGAACCGAACCAGCGAGGGCATCAGCCAATTCGCCCATCACCCGAATGCGCGTGCCGGAGCGCCGGAGGCTCCCCGTCAGCACGTAGCGAATCTTCAGTTTGGTCGCAATTTCCTGCAGGTCGGGAGCTTCATTCTGGTAGTGGAAGGTCGAAAGATTGGAGGCGACGCGGATCCCCGGAACCCGCGAAAGCGCGCTGCTGATTTCCGATCCGATGCCCATCGCCATATACTCGTCATCCTTGTCGGAAGACAGACTGCGAAACGGCAGCACTGCGATTGAGGATTTTTCATGGCCAGCCCGCGGCGGCTCAATCCAAACCGGCGGATAAGAAGATCGGCTCGATCCGATTGGCGGAACCGCTATTGGCACGTCCGAGACCTGCGTGCCCATCGAAGACGATTCCAGCGTCGCCTGCCGAAATGCTTCCTTGGCGGCCTCTAGCTCCTCGCCAAATGCGGCCATGTTGGGATAGCGTCCCTGTGGCTGTTTATGCAGCGCCCGCGCAATGATCTGGTCAGCGATCGGCGGAAAATGACGGTGAGTATTCCGGAGCGGTTTCGGCTGCTCGTGGTAAATCGCCTGCAGCAATTCCAGGGGATTGTCGGCGTAAAACGGCACCCGCCCGGTCAGCATCTGGTAGAGCACGACGCCCAGAGAATATATGTCCGTTCGTTGATCGATCTCGCCGGCGGAAAATTGCTCGGGCGCAGCGTAGTAGGTGGTGCCGAGAAAAGCGCCGGGGCGGGTTAAGTTCTCATAGGTCGCCAATTGGCCCGACGGCTCCGACTTCAGCTTCGCCACGCCAAAATCGAGGATCTTCAGGTGGTCGCGCTTGGAAATCAGGACGTTCTGCGGTTTCAGATCGCGGTGAACAATGCCCGCTTCGTGCGCGCAGCCTAACGCGTCGGCCATTTGCAACGCATAACGGATCGCTGCCTCTGGCGGCAGCCCGCTCAAGGGAATCGTCTCTCCGAGAGTCTTGCCGTCGATGAACTCCATGACGATGTAGCTGGCGTGCTCGTCGGAAATCAAATCGTAAATCGTAACGATGTTCGGATGATTCAGCGCGGAAGCGGCCTGAGCTTCGCGCTCGAAGCGCATCCTCGCGATGGGATCCGACGAAGTAAAGACCGGCAGCGCCTTTAGTGCCACAAACCGATTGAGGGATATGTCGCGGGCACGATACACAACTCCCATGCCACCCCTGGCAATCTCTTGCTCGATTTCGTAATGGGAGATGATTCGGCCCTTCATCTGCATTCTGCTACCAGACCTGTCCGCCTCGTACTTGAACTGATCGATCTGAATCGTTGGCGCAACGCTGCCTCTTGTGGCCCACAAAGACCTTCTTTATTCAATAACCGTAGGTCACATTATTAATACTGAGCGCAACTGCTCTCATAGGAAGTCCGCTGCTGCCGCCTTGCGGGCGGCGCTGGACCCTAGATGGTGTGACGTGATTGCTGCTAAATTTCGGGCGCATCAGGTGGGCTTGACTATATCAAAGCACAACTCAGTCGCGAAAGAGTTCTATCTCGCGCTCGGTCAGAAACATTAGCGCGACCGGCACTGCCACGACAGAACAGCTGAGAATCATGAGACGCAGCGAGCAAGACTGGCAACCGCGATCGATGGACGCAAATATGGGATTTTCAGTCGGATTTGTTCTTCTGTCTTCGGCGCTCGGCCAGGGCCGCCTGGATGAAGGTAACTTCCCGGCTTAACATGTCGGTGGCTTCGCGGCATAGCTCAGGTTGCTGAGTCATGAGGTCGAGAAAGGATTTTCGGTCGACGTGGAGCACTTCCGCGTCGGTAACTGCCACGGCCGCCAAGCTGTAGGGATGTCCGGTGAACGTCGCGGGAACCCCAAGAAGCGATCCGGACGAAAAGACCCGATCGAGCTTTGCCAGGTCCCTCACCGACAGACATACTTTGCCCTTAAGAACCAGGTAAACTCCTTGATTTTCCTGATCTACCTCAAATAAATGATGCTCCGGAGTGTAGCGTTCGACCGCTCCTGCCGTCGCCAGAGATTTCTTTAATTTGCTCGACACCTTGAGAATGTTCGACTTGGTCCCCACGTTAGCCATGTTGTACTTATGCCAAATGACCCGCAGGACCGCTGTGACTGGAATCACAGGTCTCTGTGAGTCAGGTCCGGCCACGATGTTGGTGACGGGCGACTACGACATTGGTTGGATAATTGGCAAATCTTTCTTCCCATTTTGGAAGGCGTTCAAATTGGCACACGAACTCAGTACTTGAGCCATTCGCACGTTGACCTTGGCACGCATGGCTCCAACAATATTAGAAGAGACATTTTGAGCTTTGGAGAACAGTCATTATGCGAATCCTGGTTGTAGAAGACGATGCTCCTCTGGCTAGGTTCTTGAGCAAGGGCCTCGAAGCTGAACACTACGCAGTCGATATTGCGCCTGATGGCCAAGAGGCCTGTTGCATGGCCCACGAGAATGAGTACGATTTGCTGATCCTGGATTTGGGCCTGCCCAAGATGGACGGCATCTCAGTTCTGCATGCGATTCGTCCAAAGATGCCATCGCTGCCCGTACTGGTGCTCACGGGACGAAGCCGAATTGAAGATCGCGTGCAGTCGCTCGATTCGGGAGCAGATGACTGCCTCCTCAAGCCGTTCTCCTACACCGAACTGTCGGCGCGCGTGCGTGCGCTGATGCGCCGCCGTCCCTTGACCGCGGAAACCCAGCTGAAGATCGCGGACCTTGAACTCGATCGTGTTGAGCGAACGGTTAGGCGGGCCGGAAAACGGATCGAGCTGACCTCGAAGGAATTCGGATTGCTCGAATATCTGCTGCGTAACGCAGGCCATCGCATCACCCGCTCCATGATCGTCGAGCACGTGTGGAACCTGTCGTTCGATACCGGCACTAATGTCGTTGACGTCTATATCAATTACTTGCGTAAAAAGATCGACGACGGATTCACGCCGAAACTTATTCATACGGTTCGCGGAGTGGGATACGAACTACGTTGCCACTCCGAGGTGGCGGCATGACGGTTCCGTCGGCCAGCGATTCATCCGCGCAACAATCTGAGCAGGTACTGATTTCGGAGCTTTTTCACGCAATCAGCCAGCCACTGACCGCGTTGGAATGCGGACTCGAGGTGTCGCTGCGCCGGGATAAGACCGCCGCGCAGTTTCGCACCCGAGTAGCATCGGCCCTGGTTGCGGCGAAACTACTGCACCAGCGGCTCCTGGAGGCCCGAGTGTTGCAGGAGGCCGGCGAACCCGGCGATCCTTCTCCGCCCGTCGCATTGAAGGGACTCTTGCTGCAACTCCTGGATGACTTCTTGCCGGTTGCCGAATCCAGAAACATCCAGCTGGACGTGAAATGCGAAACAGCCATGGTTCGGGGCAATGAAGCGAGATTCAAGAACGGGTTTTTCCACCTCTTTGAATTCCTCCTGCGCACTTGCCCATCCCGCCACAGCACGAGCATTCGCGCCCGACTGTTAAATCCGGCTGTTCTCGAAGTGACGTTCAGCAACAATGGCTCCGTCGATTCGCTCGAGTCAGGTCAGCCTAAGAGTCCTACCGACTTGAGCTTGCGAATCGCACAACGCACCTTTCAAGCTGCCGGAGGGAACTTGGTGCTGACACGGAAGCGGCCCGGACGGGTTACCGGATACGTACGCTTGCTCCTCGCAAACTGACTCTTCAAATCGGGAACCGCTGTGCCGTTTTGGGCGGCTCCCGCCTCCATGCTTCTTTCCAAGAGACTTCTAATCTCCAACTAATTTTGTTCTAAGCCTCGCGTACTACAACGTGGGATATGAAGCGCTTCGCGCATTCCTTCCGCGTGGTTGGAAAGCCTTCGATCGGGTTCGGGAGCGTGCCAGCCCACGCGACGGATCGCGGTCGCCAGGATGCCCCTAGCTGATCGCCGCGATCCAAGGTTCAGCGCAACGCTGAGCCAGGTAGAGGTCGGGTAATTGCCTTACCGCATACCAAAGCGCTCAGTGCCGTGCGGTGCACGAAGATCTGCACCACTTCCTTGGCGAGCAATTGCGTACGACGGCTTCCGCGCTGCACGACAGCGCGCATGAATGCTCTCTTCCGAACTCATCCCAGCCGCCGCGTACGACATTGCTGCGCTGTCCCTGACCGAGCGCCTCCGGAAAACTTCGCTTCCGGGCGACACCCGTGAAATTGGAGATCACACCATGGATTCCGAACAAATCGAAGTTTCGCAGCACCAGCGCACACAAGAATAGTTCGAGAAAATCGTGTTTGAACAGATGCCGCAGGTGAAATACATTGCGCGGCGCATTCACGAACACCTCCCCCAGCACGTGCCTTTCGAGGACTTGGTCCACGCCGGCATCGTGGGTCTGATCGATGCCGTCAACAAGTATGATTCTGAGAAAAACGTGAAGTTCGCCTCTTACGCGAAGTTTCGTATTCGCGGCTCGATTCTCGACAGCCTGCGCGAGATGGACTGGAGTCCACGCGATTTGCGCAGGAAGTCGCGGCAAATCGAAATCGTGGTGCAGAAACTGCAGGCAGAGCTGGGTCGTACTGTCGCCGTTCCAGAACTGGCCAAAGCAATGGGTCTGTCCTTGCGGGAGTTGCACCATCTGCTGAATGAAATTCGAGGGCTCGAGATTGGCAGCCTGCAGTGCGAGGCCTACGGCGACGGACAGGAAACGGACCTGGCTCAGAGCATTGCAGGACCACCAGACCAGGACCCGCTCACTCTCTGCCTGGCCGATGAACGCAACGAGCGGCTCCAGAAGGCGATCGCACATTTACCGGAACGCGAGCAACAAGTGATCATGTTGTATTACCACCAGGATCTCACCATGCGCGAGGTAGGCGAACTGTTGGGCGTCGGCGAATCCAGAGTGTCGCAAATTCACACCATGGCGGTCGAACGCTTGCGGTCTGTGATTTAGAGCTAGCCTTAATTTTCTGGACACATGTTGAAAGCAGGCGCCGGGCAGCCCCCTCGCTCGGCGCCATCTACCTGCGCAATAGCCACTAGGCTGTTCAAGAATGACAGAGGACAGTTGAACTGAGATACTGGGACTCTTCTGCGAACAGATTGGTGCTGGAGTTTGTAGAATTTGACGTTTGGTGGAAGACGATTCGAGCGCTGTGCATCTTAACAATTCCGAATTAGTGCGATAGGCGGTTTCACGAATGCCCGAGCCGAACAACCGCAGAACTTTCCTTGCGACGCTGGGGAGAGCGTTCCTGGTGGCGCAATTCGTCCCTCAGGTGTTCGCCGATACAGCGACGCAATTTCCCCCGGAAATCGCAGGAGTCTACCGCAGAAGCATCGTCATTGATACGCTCTGTAGCTCATTCACCAATGATGACTTGCCACCGGATCCCGCATTGCTTGAGGCGGTCCGCCGCTCCGGCATTACCGCTATCAACTTCACCGTTTCAGCTCCGACGTTCGAGGAAACAATCGACAACCTGGCCTACGTTGACGCTCTGGTGGAGCAGGCACCTCACGTTTTTACGATCGTCCGGCTTTATTCGGACATCGCACGCGCAAAAAGCGAAGCCAAGATAGGAATCATGCTCGGCTTTCAGTACACGGGTTTCCTCGAACCCGACCCATCGCGCATTGAGACCTTCCGCCGACTGGGTGTGCGCATCATGCAGCTCACCTACAACAATCGCAGCGTTTTCGGCGATGGCTGCCTGGAACCGGGGAATGCCGGGCTGAGCAAGGCGGGACTCGATGCGATTCGCAAGATGAACGAGATCGGGGTGGCGATCGACCTGAGTCACAGCGGATATCGAACCACGTCCGAGGCCATCGAGGCGTCGGCAAAACCGGTACTCGTGACACACTCGGGTTGCGCAGATGTTTATGCTCATCCCCGGAACAAGCCTGACGAGATTATGAAGGCATTGGCCAATCGCGGCGGCTACTTCGGGGTTTTCCTTATGCCCTATCTGGTAGCGTCGCCGACCGTGCCGACGCGCGAGCATGTGCTTGACCACGTCGTGCACGCTATCAATGTCTGTGGCGCTGACCACGTGGGCATTGGATCGGATGGCTCGATCCAAGCGGTTCAGTTGACTGCAGAACAGAAAAAGGCGTTCGACGAAGACATCGCCCGCCGCAAAAAGCTCGGAATCGGTGCTCCCGGCGAAGATCGCTACCCCTACGTGCCGGACCTCACTGGCCCGGACCACATGGAAGTAATCGCAGCTGAACTGCGGAAACGCGGTCAACCGTCGTCAGTGGTCGAGAAGGTGTTGGGCGCAAACTTCCAGCGCGTGATCGGCGAGATCTGGTCAACCAATTAGGCAAACACTGATTTCGCGGTATGACGACCACCCGGCAAATGGTACGTCGCGCGTAGAATTGCCGGTGCTGCGTAGGTTCACACCGTGGTCTCGTTTCGAATTCCAACTTCGCAGTTGCAGTTCATGGAGAACAGAACATGAACCGTCCGAATCGCTTCGCCCGACTTCTTTTCTTTTCTCGCGTGCTGATCTTTCTCGTCGTATTTGGGTATCTTACCCTTCCCGCCCAAACAGCAGCATCGCAAACACCTGCGATTTTGCTGGGCACTGCCTGGTATCCCGAGCAGTGGCCTGAATCCCGATGGGACGCTGATCTTGCACTGATGCAGAAGGCAGGCATCCACATGGTGCGTGTCGGCGAGTTTGCGTGGAGCCGCATGGAGCCCACAGAGGGCCAATACGATTTGGAGTGGCTCGACCATGCGATCACGGCGGCAGCAAAATACGGCATCGTTACCGTCATTGGCACGCCTTCGGCTGCGCCTCCAGCGTGGCTGACGCAGAAATATCCCGAGACGTTGCGCACGATGGAGGACGGCCGCAAAGACCAGCACGGCAATCGGCAGCAGTTCAACTTCGCCAATCCCAAATACCGCGAGTTGGCGCGAGCGATGGCCGAGCAATTGGCTAAGCGCTTTGGTCACAATCCGAACGTGGTGGGATGGCAGATCGACAACGAATACGCCGAGGTCTCATTCGATCCCGAAACCAGAGCGCAATTTCAAAAGTGGTTGAAAGCTCAATACGGTACGCTGGATAACCTCAACACGCGTTGGACGACCTCGTACTGGAGCGAAACCTATTTCGATTGGAACCAGGTGCCAATCCAGATTAACTACGGCAATCCCGGTCTCCTGCTGAACTGGAAACGCTTTGTGAGCGACACCTGGCGCAGCTATCAGAAGAATCAGCTCGATGTGATCCGGGCCAATGCGGACCCACGACAGTTCATCACTACCAACATGATGGGATGGTTCAACGGCTACGATCATTACACCGTCGCCCAGGACCTCGACCTCGCCGCGTGGGATGACTACGTTGGCCAGGGGCATCTCGATCCAGTGAAGAACGGAGCAGCCCATGACCTGACCCGCGGCTTTAAGGGCAAGAATTTCTGGGTGATGGAAACCCAACCGGGTGGAGTGAACTGGGCGTCGATCAACAACTGGCTAGACAAGGGCGAGGTGCGCGCCATGGCGTGGCACGACATAGGGCATGGCGCCGACACAGTTAGCTACTGGCAATGGCGTAGTGCCCTGAACGGCCAGGAGCAGTATCACGGAACCATCGTCGGACCCGACGGCACGCCCGATCCTCTGTACGAAGAAATTTCGCAGATTGGACGCGAGTTCGAGAAGGCTAGTCCGGCGCTTGCAGGAACGTCGGTAAAGTCCGAGGTGGCCATCCTGCATTCGTACGACAGCCGCTGGGCCATCGAGTGGCAGAAGCATAACAAGAACTATGATCCGGTCGACGAGATTCTCAGCTACTACGGTCCGCTTCGAGCCATCGCGCAGTCGGTGGACATCGTTCCCCCGACGGCATCTCTGAGGCAGTACAAATTGGTGGTCGCACCGGGGCTTAATGTGTTGACTGATGCGGCAGCGCAAAACCTAATCAATTACGTTAACAATGGCGGGCATCTCGTTTTGGGACAGCGCTCCGCCATGAAGGATGCCGACAACGGATTGTGGCCGCAGCGCCAGCCGGGGCCGCTCGCCGATCTACTGGGGGGGCGGGTGGAGCAATATTACGCGCTGGTTGATGCCGTTCCGGTCGAGGGCAAGTGGGGTAGCGGTGAGGGCCAGCTTTGGGCGGAGCTGCTCAGCACCAAGGGGCCGGACGTAGGAGTCCTTATGCGCTACGGCAAGAGCAACGGATGGCTCGACGGGAAGCCCGCTGCTATCACACGCAAAGTAGGCAAGGGCCGCGTCACGTACGTTGGTGCATGGCTCGACAAGAACACCATGGCGGAGGCCGCGAACTGGATGACGGACGTAAGTGGCGTGAGGCTGGCTCTCGGTCCTGTACCCGACGGAGTCCAGGTTTATCCGCGGTACAGCGCGAAGGGCGCGGTCTATATCCTCGTCAATTTCTCGAAGGCGCCGCACACCGTCAAGTTGCCTGCGACCATGCAAGATGTGCTCAGCGGCGGATCGACTCAATCCCTCACGCTGCCGCATTACGGCGTCGCGGTGCTGGCATCCTCGAAATAGGCACTGAGATTACAATTGCTCAACACCGAGTCGGGGTAATCACGATTGAAGCCGACCAGCCGGACGTTGCGCGGACTTCAATGGCCGCTATCATGAAAAAGCCGGTCACGAGGACCGGCTTTGTACTGCCTGAGAACGACTTTCGACTACTTGAGGCTCTTCACGTAAGCGGCAACCGCGGTTGCCTGGTCAGCGGTAAAGCCGGCCAGAGCTTTACCGTGCGGGGCTTTCTTGCCAGGTGCGCCGTTGGTCAAAACGTCAGCGATCTGGGCCGCTGTGAGCGAGGTGCCCTTCAGTGCCGGGCCTGATTTGCCTTCACCAGCCGCGCCGTGGCACATCGCGCACTTCGCCTTGAAAATCGCCGCGCCGTCTTCTGCGGCAAAAGCCATGCCTAACATCAGCGCTAATACAGCCAAACTCGAGATGAAACGCTTCATGGGATCTAAGTCTCCTTGTTTTTATGTTTCGTAAATTACTGACTGCGGGCCCTTCGCCGACTGGCGAGTCCACCGCCTGAGCCACAACCTTCTGTTGGCGCCAGTGTTGGCTTCGCAACAACCGGATGTTCTAAACCGGGTCAACCTGTAGTGCAATCGCCGAACCCTTGGCATCTGGCTGCTGGCAATACGAGCGCCTGCCGCCATTCACGCCAGTTTCCACTGTATCGGGCTCTTGCCCAATTACACTGTGACCGCCGTCACCTTGGTTCGGGAATTTGACCATCTTGCCAAACCTCGTTCGCGGCATGTTTGGGTATCCGGCGGCAATCACCGCCAACAATGCCCACCATTACCGCACTTGATAGATCGCAACGCTCTGCGGCGCAAGTTGCAACTGCAATTGTGTTCCCTGTAAGCGCGGTACGGGTGCAGAGTTCACCGGCATGAATCCCCTGGCGTTCGCGATCGTGGTATCCACCAGATCGATCGTGATGCTCTTAGCCGCTTCGCCCTTATAGAAGACAACCAGCAGGCGTTCGCCCGGCGTCTCGCGCGTAAAAACATAATAGTCATCCGTGAACGCGACATGCTTCTGTTCGCCAACCCGCAAGGCAGGATGCTCGCGCCGCAGCTTTAGCAATTCCTGCACATGGGCATAAACATCCTGCTCGTCGGGTGTGCGTCCACTCTGCGAAAAAGCAGTGCGCTGGTCGCCCGGAAAGCCGCCAGGAAAATCCCGGCGGTTGTCGGGGTCGTCGCCACCGGGCATGGCGATTTCGTCGCCCGAATAGATTTGCGGAATTCCCCGGACCGTCGCCAGCAACGACAATCCCATCTTCAGTTTGACGGTCGATCCCCCGGCATCGGTAACAAAACGCTTCATGTCGTGATTGCCGATGAATGTCACCAGCAATTCGGGATGTGGGTACAAGCGGTCCTGGCGCAGCACGTCGACAATCTTTTTCGCCGACGCCCCATGATTGACCACCTCGCGAATCGCCGAATTCATAGGGAAGTCGAAGGGAGTCGTCAGATGAGTGTCGATGCCATCGAAACCCTTCTGCCCACCGGCGAAGTATGACACCACAGGTGGCTCAAAGTTGTACACTTCGCCGACCGCAAAGAAGTTGGGATACGCGGTTTGCAACCCCTGCAAGTATTTTGTCCAAAACGTGCGCGGGACGTAGGGGAAAGTATCGATACGAAAACCATCGACGCCACCGATCTCCATCCACCAGTAGGCGTTCTGCTGCAGATACTCGGCGGTCAGAGGATTCTCCTGCGCCAGATCGGGAAGAACATTCGCGAACCAGCCATCGAGTGCGCTGCGATAATTCTTCTCCACCGCATACGGGTCGGTCACTGGAGCATATTCGTAGTCCGTGTTGATGTGGTTGGCGGTGGTGCCGTGCAACCAGTTGGGCGCCGGTTGTGAAGTGGCCCACGGATGTTTCGGCCCAACGTGGTTCGGAACCATGTCGAGCAGAATCTTGATTCCCTGCACATGAGCCGTTTCGACCAGTTGCTGAAAGTCCTGCAGGGTTCCGAAGTGGTCTTCGACGGCATAGAGGTCGGTGGCGCCGTAACCGTGGTAGCCTTCGCTCGTGTTGTCGTTGTCGAAAATAGGATTCAGCCACAGTGTGGTGACGCCCAAGTCCTTGAGGTATGGCAGGTGGTCCTGAATGCCCTTGAAGTCTCCGCCGTGATAGGCCTTGGCAGCCTGCCGGTCATACGTTCCCGGCGTCGCGCCCTTCGGCATGTTGTTGCCGGGATCGCCGTCGGCGAAGCGATCAGGCATGATGAGGTAAATTACATCATCGCGGGTGACTCCTTGAAATCTGCCTTTCTGTGACGCTCGCTCTAATAATGGGATTTCAGCCGTGGTCGCGCCAGCCGCGGTTTTGACCGAAAGTATCACGTTGCCAGGCTTGGCATTTTTCGCGACGCTCAGCCAAACGAACGCGTGCTTCCCATCAGGCTGCAGGAGTGTCTTTTCGATTTTGACGCCAGGATACGAGACCGACATCTTCGCGTCGCCCAGGCTTTCTCCGTAGAGCAACACCATCACTGGCGACACAAAATTGGTCCACCAGTTCGGCGGCTCAACTTTGCTGATCTGCGGCGGGCTTGCGGGGGCCGCGAGTACGGACAGCGACAGGACGCCGATAATCAGAATAAGACTGGCGAAACGATGCGGAAGTCGAGTGAATCTTGGGTCGGGCATAGCGGTTCCTTGTATCAGCTAGTTTGGGTGGAGCAGTCGGCCCCGTCCAAGCAGCGATGGTATTTGAACGACCACTGCTGGGCAAACCAGATATTGCGGATCTCGGTCCGATGCTAGGGGTGGTGGGAGATCGCCAGACGATAAGGCAAGTTCATGTCTGACCGTTAATTCATCGCACATGTTCCCAGACGTAGTTTCCGATCGCTGAAAATCAACGTCGATCCATCACCTTGGAACTTTGCCAGCAATCGGAGTACAGTTTCGGATGATTCACTCGTCGGCACGGCGAGTTGAGCACCAGGATTGGCGCAATAATGCAAAAACCGCGGAAGAGCTTCTGGCAGATATGGAACATGAGTTTTGGGTTCCTCGGCATTCAGTTTGGCTGGGGACTGCAGATGGCCAATATGAGCGCCATTTACGAATATCTGGGCGCGCGCGCCGACCAGATTCCGATTCTGTGGCTTGCCGCCCCGCTCACTGGCCTGCTCGTTCAGCCGATCATCGGCCACGCCAGCGACAATACTTGGACGCGCCTCGGACGCCGTAGACCGTATTTCCTGACAGGCGCCGTCCTCAGTTCGTGCGCGCTGATCCTGATGCCACGGTCTTCGACACTTTGGATGGCCGCTAGCCTGCTTTGGATCTTGGATTCATCGATCAACATCAGCATGGAACCCTTCCGCGCCTTCGTGGCCGACTTGCTCCCCGAAGAGCAGCGCACACAGGGCTTTGCCATGCAGAGCCTATTCATCGGTTTGGGTGCGGTCGTCGCCTCGGCCCTGCCTTGGCTTCTGACCAACTATTTTCATCTCGGAGCCGACACTTCGGGACATGCGATTCCCTTGACGGTTCGTCTTTCGTTCTATATCGGGGCAGCGGCCTTTTTCACTGCTGTCCTCTGGACCATCCTGACTACCAAGGAATATCCTCCCGCCGACCTGCAAGCGTTTCGCCAGAAGAAATCGGAGCACCGTGGAATTGCGAGCCATGCCACGGAGATCTTCACCGCGATCGGCAACATGCCCGTCACCATGCGCCAGTTGGCTCCCGTGCAATTGCTCACCTGGCTTGGGCTGTTTTGCATGTGGCTTTACTTCCCCGTTGCTGTGGCCCGCAATGTGTTTGGTGCGACCGACCAGAACTCGCCGGTATACACCCGCGGCGTGGAGTGGGGCGGAGTCTGCTTCGGGATGTACTCGCTGGTTTGCTTCGCGTTTTCGTTTTTCCTGCCGAAGCTGGCGAAGGTTTTAGGGCGTAAACATACGCATAGCCTCTGTTTGTTCTGTGGCGCCTTGGGGCTGGCATCCGTCGCCGTGATCCACGACAAGAACCTGCTGCTGTTATCCATGGTGGGCGTCGGAATCGCGTGGGCAAGCACGTTGTCGATGCCATACTCCGTGCTGGCGGGGTCGCTGCCGGCGGAACACACTGGCGTCTATATGGGCATCTTCAACTTCTTTATCGTGCTGCCGGAAATCATCGCTTCACTCGGCTTCGGCTGGGTCATGAATCATCTGCTGCACAATAACCGATTGGCAGCGGTGATTGCCGGCGGCGTGTTTATGGCCCTGGCAGCCTTGCTCATGCAGCGTGTGATTGATCCTGGCGCAGAGGTGATCGAAGAAGCGGTGCCGCTGCCCGGCGATGCAGTCGCGATTTAGCTCCAACGTGCCAAAGCTACGGAGCCGTGCTTCGCGGTTGCTGATTTACCATGTCGGATTCCCACTGTAGGCCAAAACCATGAGCTTTCCACGATCGAGCGGAATATTGTTGCACCCCACTTCACTTCCCGGTCCCTACGGTATTGGGGAACTCGGCCCCGAGGCGCATCGGTTTGCGGATTTTCTGAAACAGGCAGGCCAGCGCATTTGGCAGTTGCTGCCTCTCGGACCTACAGGTTATGGCGATTCCCCGTATCAGTGTTTCTCCGCCTTCGCCGGAAACCCCTTGCTTCTCAGTCTCGACACCCTGATAAAGCGTGGCTACCTTTCGCATGACGATCTGGGTGCTATGCCCAAGATGCCGCGCGAGACTGTGGACTTTGGGACGCTAATCAAATGGAAACTTCCGCTGCTGCGTAAGGCGGCAGCTGGATTCGAAGGTAGCGCGACCGCTGCCGATCGTGAAGCCTACGAAGCCTTTTGTCTGCGTCATGCCGCGTGGCTCGACGAGTTTGCGCTCTTCATGGCGCTGAAGGAAGTCCACGACTATGTGATGTGGACCATGTGGGAGCCGGAACTTGCCTTGCGCGACCCAGCAGCGCTCGAGAAGGCACGTCTCGACCTGCACGAGCAAATCGAATGCAACAAGTTCATCCAATTCGAGTTCGACCGTCAATGGTCTGACCTGAAAGCGCACTGCGAGCGCAACGGCATTCGCGTTATGGGCGACGTGCCGATTTACGTTGCCCAGGACAGTTCGGATGTGTGGGCTGCACCCGGCATGTTCGATCTTGAAGCCGACGGCAAGCCGCGCGTGATCGCCGGCGTTCCACCTGATTACTTCAGCGCCACCGGACAGTGCTGGGGCAACCCCATCTATCGCTGGGATGTGCACGCCAAGACGAGATTTCAGTGGTGGATCGGCCGTTTCCGTCGTGCCTTCGAGATGCTCGATCTGATTCGTCTCGACCATTTTCGCGGGTTCGAGGCCTATTACGAAATTCCAGGCACGGCCACCACTGCCGTCGATGGCAGATGGGTAAAGGGCCCGGGAGCAGCGTTATTCGAAGCGGTCGAAGCGGCGCTGGGCAACCTGCCCATCCTCGCGGAGAACCTCGGGGTCATTACGCCTGAGGTTGAAGGCCTACGCAATCGGTTCGGCTTCCCCGGCATGGCGATTCTGCAGTTTGCCTTCGGCAAGGACCCGCAGGCACCGGACTTCAAGCCCCATAATTACCCAAGTCATCGCGTGGCCTACACCGGCACCCACGACAACGACACCGTCGTGGGATGGTGGTCAAGCACCGGTGCCGGCGACAGCACTCGAACCGCCGAGGACGTGGAAAAGGAAATGGCATTCGCGCGACGCTATCTCAATACCGATGGTAGCGAGATCCATTGGGCGATGATCCGTACTCTGATGGCTTCGGTCGCCGACACCGTGATTTTCCCTCTTCAGGACGTTTTGGGAGTGGGCAGCGAAGGCCGCATGAACCTCCCCGGCACATCCTCCGGGAACTGGCACTGGCGGTATCGTGCCGAGGAACTGACGGTTGGGACGGGCGCTCGCCTAAAGCTACTGGCTCAGACCTACGACCGGTAACGTGTGAAACAAACGATTCACCCTGTTGTCCCTGTGAAACATAACCCGAGGCACGGTGTCCTGCGTCACAGACGGCTGTCTGCGCAAGCGTAAAAATAGGGTGTAAATCGGGGGTGAACCATGGCCGCACCCTGGGCCCATCGCTACGCACAGCGCACCAAGACGGTAAAAAGCTCCATCATCCGTGAACTGCTGAAACTGACAACCAAGCCAGAAATTATCTCCTTCGCCGGAGGACTGCCGGCGCCGGAAGTCTTCCCCACCGAGCGCTTCCGCGAAGCCTGCGACCGCGTGTTGTCGACCCAAGCCACGGCTGCGCTGCAGTACGGGCCGTCGGAAGGCTATCGACCGTTACGCGAATTGATCGTGGCGCAGATGGCAAGATACGGAATCGTTGCCACCGTCGACAATGTTCTCATCACCTCAGGCTCGCAACAGGCGCTGGACCTGATTGCCAAGCTGCTGATCAATCGTGGTGACCGCATCCTGGTGGAGTCACCGACCTACCTCGGGGCGCTGCAGGCATTCGACCTGATGGGCGCTGAGTACGTCACAGTCCCCATCGATGGCCAGGGATTGCAGACCAGGTTGCTGGAAGGCGCGTTGCGATCAGGGCCGAAATTCATGTATGTCCTGCCCAACTTCCAGAACCCGGGTGGCGTCACGCTCTCCGAAGACCGGCGCACGCAGTTGGTTTGGCTGTCGGACAAGTACGGAATCCCCATCATCGAAGACGATCCTTACGGACAATTGCGCTACGAAGGCGAGCACATCAAGCCGTTGGTTGTCCTGGACCGCGCTAATGTGCTGCGCGACAATGGCTACCAGCTCGGCAACGTCATCTACCTGAGTACTTTCTCGAAGGTGCTTGCTCCGGGCCTGCGGCTGGGTTGGATCGTCGCTCCGCCAGACGTCATTACCCGGCTGGTGCAGCTCAAGCAGTGCGCCGATCTGCATACCAGTACGTTTACGCAAATGGTCGGTTATGAGGTTGCCAAAGACGGGTTCCTCGACGAACACGTCAAAACCATTCGACAGTGCTACAAAGAGCGGCGTGACGCCATGCTAGCCGCGTTGAACGACTTCTTCCCGCCCGAAGTCACTTGGACACGTCCCCAGGGAGGATTGTTTCTCTGGGTCACCATGCCGGCTTACGTCGATAGCATGCGACTGTTTGACGAGGCTATTCGTCACGATGTGGCTTTTGTTCCCGGCCAGCCCTTCTTCGCCGAAGGCGACGCCGGTTCGCACATGCGGCTCAATTTCTCGAATGCCACACCTGAGATGATCCGGGAAGGTATTCGCCGCTTGTCGATCGCTGTGGCTCATGAAGTCGAGCACACCGCGGAAGTGGTGCCGATGGCTGCAGTGTAGGAGTTTCGACGGCCAGCGGATGCGCGACCCTGAGGCAGCGCAGCCAACGGCCCCGTCCAAACGCTGCTTCACATGGCAGGTGAACATCGCTACGTAAAGAATACAGGCTCCGAATCTTCCGGAGCCTTTGCCATTAGTTAGTAGCCGTGACCTCCTTCACCTTCCGCCACTCGCACTTTCCCCCGAAACATGCGATAGATGAAAACAAAGTAGCCAAGTGCCAGTAACATCCCGATCGTCCACCACACGAAGCCCACACTCAATCCGTGAGCGCCCGCTGCAGTGTTGTAGATGGTCAGACTGAAGTTCGGATCGGTGCTGGCCGGCAGGACGTTGGGATAGAGAGCGAACGCCGCTCCCACGAGCATGCCGACAATGTATCCGCACGATGCGAGAAAAGCTCCCTTGTCGTTTTTCAGCCGGTGCGCGATCAGTAGACATGCCAAGCTGCCAGCAACCACCACCGGAATAAGATAGCCGACCGGCCACTTGCTGAAGTTCGTCAAAATACCGGGACGCACCACCACCGTAGCGGCGAGGCTCACGATGGTAAGAATTAGCTCAACTGGCCATAGTGCGAATGCAATCCTGCGGGTACGTGCATTGAGTTCGCCCTCCGTCTTCGTAGCAAGATACAGCGAACCATGTACAACCAGGGTGACTAGTGCCACCACTCCCATGATCACGGTGTACCAGTCCAGGATTCCGTTGTTGCTTCCTACCAGGAAGTTCGTCCACAACGGCTCAAAGAAATATCCTTCAGCATTCAAGGGCACGCCACGCACGACGTTACCCAGCGCTGCGCCGAAAAAGATCGCAAGCAGGATGCTCGCCACCGAGAAAATAACGTCGAAGAACGAAGTCCACAGGCCGTCGTGAATGTGGCTGCGAAACTCGATGCCAATGCCACGCAGCATCAAGAGCCATAACACGATGATGAGTGGCAGGTAGAAGCCGCTGAAACTCGAGGCATACAGCAGCGGAAACGCGAAGTACAGCGTTCCCCCCGCGACGAGCAGCCAGACTTCGTTACCGTCCCATACCGGGCCAATCGCCCGTAGGATAGTACGCCGCTCCAGATCGTTCCTGGCGATCATGAGGTGGACAGCGCCAGCCCCGATGTCGAATCCATCGAGCAATACGTACAGGGCGACCATTACGGCGACAATCATGAACCAAATCGTTGACATGGCTATCGCACCCCCACTGGATTCAATCTGCCTGATTTCGGCTGCCCTGGCACGCTAATTGGCTCAGGTCCATGCTCAATTTCGCGGCGCACGAGGAAGAGAAACAGAACAGAAAGCAAAGAGTACATTCCGGCGAACCCAAGGAAGGTAAACCAACCATTCCCGGCTGACACCAACTTGGAGAATCCCTCCTCAGTGCGCATCAATCCGTACACCAACCAGGGTTGGCGCCCCATTTCCGCCGTCACCCATCCTGCAGTGTTGGCAAGGTATGGCAACGGGAACATCAGCATCAACAACCACAGCATCCAGCGCGACTGGTACAGCCTCTTGCGCCACAGCAGCAGCGCCGAGAGTCCCATGACCACGATGAACATGGTGCCCAGACCAACCATGATGTGATATGCGAAGTAGAGCAGGGGGATGTTCTGCGGCCAGTCTGTCTCCGGCACCTCGTTGAGGCCCTTCACCTGTGCGTTCCAGCGGCGGTAGGTGAGAAAGCTCAACATCTTGGGGACGAGAATTGGGTTGTCAATTTTTCGCGCAGCCATGTCCGGTTGACCGATGATTACCAGTGGCGCTCCGTTCTGAGTGTCGAAGAGCGCTTCCATGGCAGCCAATGTCACGGGTTGCTTCTGGGCCACCATCTTCCCTGCCCAGTCACCGGTCGGGAACAATTGCAACACAGTGAAGATCAAGCCGACGATCACGCCCAGTCGGAGGAAGACGCGCGCTTGTTCCACGTGCTGGTTGCTGAGCAGGTAGAACGCGCCCACCGCGGCCATCACAAACGCTCCAGTGATGACGGCACCGCTCATGGTGTGGGCATATTGCAGCCAGGCCCATGGATTCAGCACCAGCGCCCAGAAGCTGGCCAGTTGGAGAGAGCCGTCGGCAGCTTTTTCGTAGCCGACGGGATTCTGCATCCAGGCATCGGTGGCAACGATAAAGAAGCCCGATGCCCACGACCCCACGAACACCATGAAGGCCGCAAACCAGTGCATCGTCTTGCTCAGCCGCTTCTCACCATACAGAAACAGTCCGAGAAACGTGGATTCCAGGAAGAACGCAAAGAGTCCTTCCATCGCCAGCGTCTGTCCAATTACGCCGCCAGCGAAGCGTGAAAAATGCGACCAGTTGGTGCCGAATTGGAATTCCATTGGAATACCGGTCACCACTCCAATCGCAAAATTGATACCGAAAATTTTGGCCCAGAAGCGGGCCGCCTTGTCGTAGGTTTCGTCGTTTGTCCGGATCGCCAGCGTCTTCAAAATCACGATCAGCGGCGCCAGTCCCATCGTCAATTGCGGGAACAGGTAGTGATAAGTCACCGTGAAGGCAAATTGCAGGCGATGGATCAGGAGTGCGCTATCCATGCATATACCTCATTATGAGAAAAATGACAGTCCGCCGGCACGCCCTCTGGATTATGCCTATGCGTGCGTCGCCGGATACAACAAACCTTGTTGATCACGACATCGAGTGCCGCGACCGGTCGCAATAATTCATTATTGCACCTTGAATGGGTGGCGAATTCCGATATCGACTCGCGTCTCAGAATTCCCTGTTACGAAAGTACCCTCCTTTTGATTGATCGACTCCTACTGATCATGACGAGACGGTTCGCGTGCAAACTTTTGGGTCTAAACTAGAGTCGATGGTCCGATTCGCCGTCAGCACGTTGTTGGTACTCACCTTTTGGGCGGCGTGTGCCCTCACGTCGACCTCGCAAACGGCATTGCCTCTGCCATCACAGCAACCCACCAAGCGGCTGATCTTGAAAGATGGCTCTTTTCAGCCTGTAGTCAAATATGAGATCCAGGGCGAGAGGGTTCACTACTTCAGCGCCGAACGCTATGAGTGGGAGGACCTGCCTTCGTCATTGATCGATTGGGACGCCACGAAGAAATACGAAGCCGATTTCAGCAGCGGGAAACTGCGCGTTCACGTGGAGACTCCCGAGGAACGAGAGGAGCGCGAAAAAGAGGAGGCCAACTCCCCTGAGATTTCGCCCGGCCTGCGCCTGCCCGGAACCGGTGGCGTATTTCTTCTCGATCAGTTCGATGGCAAACCTGAGTTGGCGGAGATTCTTCAGGTCGGCAGCGAATTGAACCAGAACGCAAACAAGAAAAGCGTCCTGCGTACGGCCATTAATCCAATCGGCAGTTCAAAGCATTCCTTCGAGTTAAAGGGACCTCACGCAAAGGCACAATCGCACGTTCCTTCACCTGTCATCTATGTGGACATCGACGAAGGCGCGCTGAACGACGTCCCCCTGACGGGCCGGTTCCGCATCGTGCGCGCCGAGTCGAAGAAGGATGCGCGAGTCGTCGGTAGCCTGAAAGTCACCTTCACGGGCAAGACATCACAGGAGGGAAATTTCATCCCGGCGAACGTCGAGAAAGTCGGTACAGGCGAGTGGGTAAAGATAACGCCAGCGCAAGACTTGCTACCCGGCGAGTATGCAGTCGTAGAGATGCTCGGCCCGGAGGAGATGAATCTCTATGTGTGGGATTTCGGAGTAAATCGGCAGGCGCCAGCAAATCCAAACACGTGGCGTCCCGTGCCCGCCGCTAGTTCATCGCCTCCGAACTGACAAGGTTCCCAGCAGGCCGGCTGGCTCTAGCTCGCAGCACGATCCTCTTCCAGTCCCACAATACCAAGACCGGCGACCGCGATGTTGTCGCGTCCGGCTTGCTTCACCGAATACATCATTTCATCAGCCCGCTGAACGATCGACTGAGGTGTCGTTGCATCCGCCGGATAGGTCGCAATACCGATACTGGCCCTCAGATCAGCACGAAGTTCCTCGTCCAGATGCCACCGCCGATGATGAAACACGCGGGAGATTCGCCGAGCGACCCGTAGTCCCGCCTCTTGCGATGTCTGGGGGAGAAGGATCGCAAACTCGTCTCCGCCGTAACGAAATGCAGCATCAACCAGCCGCAGGTTTTCGCGCAGGCAGTCGCCAACTTGTGCCAGCAGTCTGCTCCCGATGAGATGGCCGTGCTCGTCATTCACTCGCTTAAAATGGTCGAGGTCCAGAAACAGCAATGTGAACTCGTAGCCAAATCTCGCCGACCGGTTCACTTCATCGAAAAGTACGGTAAATAGATGGCGAGCGTTGTACAAACCGGTACAGTCGTCGGTGATACTGAGTTCCTGTATGCGCCGTACGGCCCGGGCATTCTCGATCGCGATAGCCGCATAGTCGGCAAGTGTCTGCAGCAGCATCTCGCTCCGGGTGTACACGTGAATGTCGATGTTCACAAGTTGGATGACGCCCAGGACCTTGCCGCCGGTCCGCACTGGTACACAGACCACAGCGCAGCTACCTTCAAACCATTCGCTTCTGCTGTCAGGGTCGATAAGCGGGTCCGCGTTTACGTTTTCAATCACCAGCGCTTCGCCATGTCCGATCACCCACTCGGTTAACGTGCTGCCGTCGGACAAACGAAGGGCCGAAAAGCCCTCGGAACCCTTGCCAACCGAAGCGGCATAGTACGGTTCCTGGCTGGCTTCGTCGATCATGACCAGCGACCACGTGGCCGGCTCAAAGTACGCGGCCATCTTTTCCATAATTGTCTGGAGTATGGTGTCAAGGTCGAGCGTCGACGTCAGCGCCTTGGCAACATCGTGAAAGATCTTCAACTCATATAGCTGGCGATCGTTGTCCGTCGTTGCCACCTTTGTGCAATGATCTGACCGGGGAATGTCGGACTAATCGCTACTCGCGCGCTTGCCGACTTCAGCAGGTTACATCAGTTCAGCAGCCAGACAATAGCCACTGAACGGTGCCCATGTAGTCTTTTCTAATCGAAGAATGAGCCTGGAGTAAGCCTGAGGGGATGGCTGAGGAAAGCTCCTTTCTTGATTTT